>JACDJB010002747.1_pt1 | contig 12212 bp, 10 predicted proteins | sample 7454121 | NCBI WGS metagenome assembly JACDJB01 (sample SAMN14253290, study PRJNA609438) | sludge metagenome | isolation source: sludge after 25d culture with pyrite | collected 2018-12-20 | reverse complement strand
CCGGCATTGTGCCGCTGATAATTATCCTGTCGTAACATGAAAGCACACAGGATATATCCTTTTTGTATTTTTCTGTTAGTAGTTCCATTCAGTAAAGTTACGCATTTTTCTGTTTGGTTCTGGCTTGTCCAGGTTAGGGGTTGGCGGTTCGGTTTTCTTTCGCCAATACAAGCAATGTAATTTCCACTAACCAATTTGTAAAGCAGGAAACTGTGTGGGAATAATTAATGACTTGCCCTCGGGATAATCAGTAAAAAATCAGTCATCTATTGCCTGGAAAACCATCTGCCTGAATTTCCATGAGGTTTCATCGTTTGTCGGTCCCTGAGTTTGTTTCATAATGACACCGATAACCTGCTCAACAGGATCGGCAAAATATTGGGTGTTGAAATAGCCGCCCCAGTCAAATGCTCCCTTGCTGCCTTGCCCTCCTTTGTTTTGTCCGTCTTCGGTGAGCACGGCGAATGCAAGCCCGTGGTATTTGTCCTTGCCTCCAAACAGATTGCCGCTATGATTTGCCATGATCGTCTGAACGGTTGTTCTGCTCAGCAACCGTTTGCCGTTATATTCACCGCCGTTGAGATACATTTGCAGAAAAGCGGCATAATCCTTTGCGGTGCCCGAAAGTCCTCCGCCGCCGGAGAAGAATGTTTTGGCGCCTTTAACCGGATAATCTGCATCGTAAAAAGTGTTTGGAAACCGCTTCCACTGATTGTTCTCCTTGTATTGAACAGTAACCAGCCGGTTTGCTTTTTCCTCCGGAAAATAGAACCGGGTATCATCCATTCCTAACGGATCGAAAATACGGGTTTTTAGAAACTGATCGAAAGGAATTCCTGAAACCACTTCGATAAAATAGCCCAGAATGTCCAGACCCTCGCTGTAGGTGTAGCCCTCGCCGGGATGGTGGTGCAGCGGCATTTTTGCCACTTTTTTGATGTTTTCAGCAATGGTGATATTTTCAGTGGTGAATGCATCAACAATTCCTGCTTTTCCGAAAATCATTCCGAAGCGTTCATCACCGTCAATCAGTCCGTAGCCAACGCCCGAAGTGTGTGTAAGCAGTTGTCTGATTGTGATTTCGCTTTTGGCGGGAACACCTCTCCATGTGGTATCGCTGTAGCTGAACGAAGTGATTACTTTTGGATTTTTGAATTCTGGAATATACTTGGAAATGGGATCGTCAAGCCTGAATTTTCCCTCTTCCCAAAGCATCATTACCGCTGTGGAAGTGATCGCTTTGCTTTGGGATGCAATCCGGAAAATATCATCGCGTTTCAGGGCTCTGTTGTTCTCGTTGTCGGCAAGACCATGCGCTTTCCAATAGACAATTTTGCCGTTCCGCGCAATGAGCGCCACCACACCCGGTACCTGATTTTCGGCAACAGCCTTTTCAAGCATATTGTCGATTCTTGCGATGCGTTCAGAAGAAACACCGGCGCTTTCAGGCGAAGTCTCGGTTAGAGCAGGCGATTTTTGTGCCGATTTGGTTTGAGCTTCTGTGCTGAAACAGCAAAAAGAGAAAATAAGAAGCAGAAAAGATAATTTCCTTAAATTCATAATGCGATTATTTAAATGGATTATAATCAGTAAAAATATTTTCAAAATACAGAAAAAAGCAAAACGCTTTTTCTCTGTCATTAAATTTCAAAAATACAAAATAAATCAGGTAGGCGGCATCAAAATTTATCTGAAAATCTTATTGCCAACAGCTGAGCATGAAGATAACCGATAAAAAAAGAGATTGCAGAAGCTGCAATCTCTTTTCGGATTATATTTTAATGACAGGAGATTATCTGTCCCGGCGCGGTCTGTTGTAACCACCACTGCCTCTATCTCCTCTATCTTTTCTGTCGCCTCCACGGCGGTTATCATCTCTGTAACCACCACCATCTCTGCGTGGCGGACGGTCGCCTCTGGGTGGACGTTCCACATAGCCTTCCGGTTTGGGCAGCAATGCCCTGCGCGAAAGTTTCAGTTTTCCTGTTTTTTCATCTACGCCAATCAGTTTCACCTCTAAGATTTCACCTTCTTTGGTGAAATCCTCAGCAGATTCAACACGTTTCCAGTCCATTTCCGAAACATGCAGCAGTCCCTCTTTTCCGGGAATAATTTCCACAAAAGCACCAAAAGAGACAACCGATTTCACTTTCCCCTGATAAATTTCGCCAACCTCAGGCACGGCAACAATTGCTTTTATCCGCTTTTTGGCAGCTTCAACTGCTTCAATTCCGGTTCCTGAAATTTCCACAACTCCCTTATCATCAATTTCTTCAATAACAATAACGGTTTCTGTCTCTTCCTGAATAGCCTGAATGATTTTTCCTCCGGGTCCAATCACTGCGCCAATCATATCTTTTGGAATTTCGATAACCTCAATTCTTGGCACATTGGGTTTGAAATCTTCGCGTGGCTCGGGAATAATTTCCATCATTTTATTCAGAATGTGCAGTCTTCCTTCTTTTGCCTGCATCAGCGCCTGAGACAGCACTTCATAAGGTAGTCCGTCAACTTTGATGTCCATTTGGGTTGCAGTGATTCCGTTAACGGTTCCCGCCACTTTAAAGTCCATATCGCCTAAGTGGTCTTCATCGCCCAAAATGTCGGAAAGAATGGCATATTTGTCTGAATCCTTGTCGGTAATCAGCCCCATGGCGATTCCCGAAACCGGACTTTTAATTTTCATCGCGGAGTCCATCAGCGCCATTGTGCCGGCGCAAACAGTTGCCATAGAAGACGAACCGTTGGATTCTAAAATATCGGAAACCACCCGTACAATATAGGGAAAATCAGCGGGTATCATGCGTTTGAGTGCACGGTGTGCCAGATTACCGTGTCCGATTTCGCGGCGACTAAGTCCGCGTGGCGTACGCGGTTCGCCTACGGAAAATGGCGGGAAATTGTAATGAAGCAGAAATTTTTCCTTTCCCTGAACCGTAACATTATCGATGATTTTTTCATCCATCTTCGTTCCCAATGTAACGGATGTCAGCGACTGGGTTTCGCCACGGGTGAACAGGGATGAACCGTGTGCCCCGGGCAGATAATCCACTTCGCCCCAGATTGAGCGAATTTCATCGGATTTTCGCCCGTCAAGCCTGATTTTGTCGTCCAGAATCATCCGGCGCATCGCCTCTTTTTCTACTTCGTGATAGTAGCGCTTTATCAGTTTTTCGTGCTGCTCTAAATCAATTTCTTCATTTTCGACATTTGCTTCCCTGTACGCTTCAATATATTCATCACGAATGGCATCAAAACCTGCCAGGCGCTCCTGCTTTTCGGTAACACCGCTTTTTGCAAACTGATAGCAGGCATCGTAAAGGTCAGCTTTCACTTTGGCGCGAAGTTCCTCGTCATTGTTTTCGTGGCTATATTCACGTTTCACAACTCCCAGCTCCTGCGCCAGTTCTTCCTGCACTTTGCAGTGCTTCTTTATCTCTTCGTGCGCAAATTTAATCGCTTCAAGCATCTCCTCTTCCGACACCTCGCTCATTTCGCCTTCAACCATCATAATATTATCGAAAGAAGCGCCAACCATAATGTCGAGGTCGGCTTCACTCAGCTGGCTGTGTGTTGGGTTGATGATTAATTGTCCGTTGACACGTCCGACACGGACTTCGGAAATCGGTGTTTCAAATGGAACATCGGAAACTGCAATGGCTGCCGATGCTGCCAGTCCTGCGAGCGCATCCGGCAAATCTTCCGAATTGGCTGAAATAAGTGAAATCATCACCGCCGTTTCAGCGTGATAATCTTCGGGAAAAAGCGGACGCAATGCGCGGTCAACTAAGCGGGCTACCAGGATTTCGTCATCGGACGGGCGTCCTTCGCGTTTTAAAAAACCACCGGGGAAACGCCCTGCTGCCGAAAATTTTTCGCGATAGTCAACGGAAACGGGCATAAAATCCACGTCTTCATTTGCTTCCCGCGCCGAAACTACTGTTGCCAGCAACATTGTTTCACCCATGGTTACCACCACCGCCCCGTCTGCCTGTCTGGCAAGTTTGCCGGTTTCTATGGTAATTGACCTGCCATCGGCAAGTTCAATTGTTTTTGTTACTGCATTTACCATAACTTAACTAAAAATTCAAAATGTTTATAAAAAAATAAGGGTGGTGAGGTTTTGTAAAGATATAAAAAAAGAAAGGCAATCAACTATTGCCTTTCAAATAATATTATTTACGCAGGTTCAACTTAACAAGTATTGCCCGATAGCGCTCAATATCCTTGTTTTTCAGATAGTCAAGCAACCTTCGCCGCTTTCCTACAAGTTTAATCAGCGCCCTGCGTGTGCTGAAATCTTTTTTGTTGCTTTTCAGATGATTGGTGAGGTGGTTGATCCGGTAGGTAAACAGCGCGATCTGTGCCTCAGCATTGCCGGTATCTTTCTCATCCTTACCGTGCTCAGCAAAAAACTCCCGTTTTTTCTCAGATGTTAAATACATTTTTTAAAATATTAAATTAAACCATGTTTAAGCCGCAGCATCGCCATCAATAACAACAGCTTAAAATTTATGGGCGCAAAATTAATTAATTCTTTGAGATTATTGTTGTCTAATGCGTTCAGCAAAGGGAAATTAATAGTTTTAAATTAATGTTATTGCCGATTTGTGGCAAATGTTCGTCATCTTTTGTTGAAGAAGCTTAATTTGCCAATATTTGTACAAAAGGGGCAAGCGGTGAGCAAAGCTTCTTTTTGGATTTAAATAAACTAAAAAATCGATTTAAAATGAATTCAAATTCCATCTCCCGTTTTATGAAAGAGCATTACCGCCATTTCAATGCTGCCGAAACTGTTGATGCTGCCGAAAGCTACAGGAACCTGATTGACAGTGGGGGCAAAATGATGATAACGCTTGCCGGAGCCATGAGTACGGCAGAGTTAGGCAAGTCTCTGGCTGAAATGATCAGGCAGGATAAGGTGCATATCATCACCTGCACGGGCGCCAATCTGGAAGAAGATGTTTTTAATCTCGTTGCGCATAATCATTATGTGAAGGTGCCCCACTACCGCGACCTTTCGCCGCAGGATGAACAGGATTTGTATGATAAAGGGCTGAGCCGCGTTACCGACACCTGCATTCCGGAAGATCTGGCATTTCGTAAAATTGAAAATAAAATACTGAAACTCTGGAAAAAAGCAAAAGCTGAAAAGAAGCGCTTTTTCCCTCATGAATTTGTTTATGAACTTTTTCAATCAGGTGAGCTTAAAGATGAATATCAGATCGACCCCAAGGATTCATGGCTGCTGGCAGCTGCCGAAAAAAATCTGCCGATTATCGTTCCCGGCTGGGAAGACAGCACATTAGGCAATGTGTTTACTGCTGCCGTAATCCGCGGAGACATTGATGTGAGTATTCTTAAAACCGGAATTGAATATATGGTTTATCTAATTGACTGGTATCGCAACAATTCGGAAGCGGGAGTGGGATTTTTTCAGATTGGCGGCGGCATAGCAGGAGATTTTCCGATTTGTGTTGTGCCCTTGATGATTTTGGATCTGGACTGGAAGGAGACCCCGTTTTGGGATTATTTCTGCCAGATTAGTGACTCTACAACAAGCTACGGCTCTTATTCGGGAGCTACGCCCAACGAAAAAATCACCTGGGGAAAACTTTCGCAGGATACACCGCGATTTGTCATCGAGTCAGATGCAACCATTGTTGCCCCGCTGATTTTTGCTTATGTTCTGGGCTGGTGAGAAAGGGATTAAATCCATCCTGTTTGCGCTATATGTTGTGGTAGCGCACTATTTCAATCTCAGGTAAGCTGCCTTTATTTCGTCATGCAGGGCATCACTGATTCTATAGAGCGGTGCACGCATTTTATACAGGATAGTTTCCTGAATATTCAGCAGCGCCTTGACGCCTTCGGGATTTCCTTCTTTAAAAAGAAGCTTGAACAGGTCAATCAGTTCCGTGTGCAGTTTGCCTGCTTCTGAAAATTTTCCTTCAAGGGCAAAATGAACAAGGCTGCTGAGTTTTTGGGGCAGTGCATTGGCAATCACGGAAATAACACCAATCCCACCGATGGCAACCAAGGGCAGTGTCATCACATCATCCCCGGAAATGACCGAAAAATGATCAGGCGCATATTTATTAATGCGTGTAGCCTGAGCTACAATCCCCGATGCTTCCTTGACGGCAACAATTTTCGGTGAAGCTTCGGCAAGGCGGATTACCGTATCGGATTCCAGATTAACTCCCGTGCGTGAAGGCACATTGTATAAAATTATTGGCACGGGGCTGGCTTTTGCAATAGCAAGATAGTGGTGAAACATCCCTTCCTGCGAAGGTCTGTTGTAATATGGCGTAACAACGAGCAGTCCGCTCACTCCGCTGAAATCATACTTATCAATCTGCTCAATAATTTTTTGGGTATTGTTGCCGCCCATGCCAACCACAACGGGAAGACCCCGGGAGTTTTGTTTTATAAAACTGACAATTTCTTTCTGCTCGTTTTCACTTAAAGTCGGGGTTTCGGAAGTTGTTCCGAGTGCCACTAAATAGTCCATTCCGCCTTCAGCCTGATTTTTCAGAATCCGGCTCAATGCATCAAAATCAATCGAATTATTTTCTGTAAACGGTGTGACCAAAGCCACGCCTGCACCTGTAAATGGATGGTTCATGTTTTATATTATGTTTGAAAAAACTGTCCAAGATAAAAAATTTGTTGTCTGGCAAGATACATTGCATCGGGTTCTTTCTGAATATTAATATTCAGGTCAAAAAAGTTGTTTTCAGCGGGCGACCAGCCTAATTTGAAATGTGCTTTGCTCATCGCGGTAATATAGTCAGACACAAGATTCTGATTTAAAATTATATTGAAAAGCAGGTCAAATTCCGTGTTGATAAATTCATCTGCTGTGCCGGGTTCTGGAAGCCCGAGCCAATTCAGGTCCTTTGGCGTGATGACATTGACGCCGGGAAGCGCCTGTGTTTTTTTATCATAAATACAGAGATTTCTGACAATGACGTGACTTTCTGAAAAATGGTCGTGAATAAATTTGAATGCCTCTTTGCCTTCATATTGCCACAGCACACCGATTTTTTTCAGTGTGCCGGATTCGGGAATCACTAATTTTCTTTTTATGTGTGCTGCTTTTTTGCGCAGGGAATAGCGGGCAATTTTTTCAAGGATGTGCATAATAAAATAATAAACGGTGCTTTTTCGATTTAATTTTCAATCATCTTCAAAAAATCATCTTCGGAAATTATGGGAACTCCAAGGCTGTTCGCCTTTTCCAGCTTGCTGGGACCCATATTTTCACCGGCAAGCACATAGCTTGTGTTTTTTGAGATTGAACTTGTGTTTTTGCCACCGTTTTGCTCAATTAATTTTTTCAGCTCATCGCGCGAAAACTTCTGAAATGTTCCCGAAATCACAATATTTAATCCTGCCAGTTTTTCCGTTCGGTTGATAAGTTGATCTTCGCTCAGATGAAACTGAATTCCCTGTTTTTCAAGAAAACCGATCATTTTCAGATGTTCGGCATTGGAAAAGTAATCCACGATGCTGTCGGCAATGCGATCGCCAATTTCATCAATTTCAATCAACTCTTCTTTTGTTTTTTTACTCAAATTTTGGATTGAAACCACTTCTTTTGCCAGTTTTTTTGCTACCGTTTCACCCACAAAGCGAATTCCCAAAGCGTAAAGAGCACGCTCAAAAGGCACTGTTTTAGATGCTTCAAGCCCATCCAGAATGCGTTGTGCCGATTTTTCCCCCATTCGCTCCAATCCGGCTAATTGCTCTTTTTTCAGTAGATAGAGATCGGCAACGCTTTTCACCAGCCCCTGATTGTAGAGCAAATCAATAGTTTCCTGACCCAATCCGTCAATATTCATCGCCTTACGGCTGACGAAATGTTCAATTTTTCCTTTAATCTGTGGTGGGCAGTTATCTTCATTCGGACAATAATGTGCTGCTTCGCCTTCGTTTCTGATTAGTCCGGCGCCACATTCCGGGCACTGTTCAATAAAAGTGACGGGTAGCGCTCCCGGATTCCTTTTTTGAATATCCACACCGGTAATTTTCGGGATGATTTCACCACCTTTTTCCACAAATACGGTGTCGTTCAGGTGCAAATCAAGATTTTGAATAATATCTGCATTGTGCAGCGATGCCCGCTTCACGATTGTTCCGGCAATTTGCACCGGCTCCAGATTTGCAACGGGAGTAACGGCTCCGGTTCGCCCAACCTGAAACGTGACCGACTGCAAAACGGTAGCTGCACTTTCCGCCTTAAACTTGTATGCAATTGCCCAGCGGGGAGATTTGGCTGTAAAACCCAGCTCTTCCTGCTGTGCCAGCAAATTTACTTTTACCACAACGCCATCGGTGGCAAAAGGAATTTGGTGGCGACCGGTATCCCATTTGCGCAGATAGCTGAAAATTTCATCCGTATTTCGACACAATTCAATGGAGTCGGAAACTTTGAAACCCCACTCCCTTGCCTTTTTGAGGTTTTCAAAATGGGTGGCGGCAGGAAGATTATCCCCCATGAGCACGTAAAAATAGGCATCGAGTTTTCGCGATGCCACAATCGCCGGGTTTTGCAGTTTCAGCGTTCCTGCCGAAGCGTTGCGCGGGTTTGCAAACAAGGGTTCGCCGGCTTCTTCGCGTTGCTTGTTCAGCTCATCAAAAACAGGAAAAGGCATAACAATTTCACCGCGTATTTCAAAAAATTCCGGAAAATCGCTACCCCTGAGTACAAGCGGAATTGACCGTATGGTGCGCACGTTTGCGGTTACATCATCGCCCTTTTCTCCGTCGCCACGCGTGACGGCACGTGCTAACCTTCCGTTTTCATAGAGAAGACTGATGGATGAGCCGTCAAATTTCAGTTCACAGGCATATTCCAAATCTGCACCGGCAAGCTTTTTTACGCGGTTGTCGAAATCGGCAATTTCACCTTCCGAATAGGCGTTGCTGAGCGATAACATGGGATAGCGGTGCTCCACCTGTTCAAATGCTTTGCTGATATCGCTGCCAACCCGACGGGTGGGTGAGTTTGGGTCTGCAAACTCCGGGAATGCAGATTCCAGTTTTTCCAGTTCGCGCAACATCATGTCAAAGTCGTAATCGCTGATTTCAGGTTGCGCCAGCACATAGTATCTATAATTGTGCTCGTCAATCTCTTTGCGCAGTCCGGTAATCCTCCGGTAAGCTTTTTCTCGCTGCATTCGTAAATTTTTTATATTTTGCCCGTAAAAATTCAGCTAAAAATAAGCAAGATTTTTATACCTGTTAAACATTTCTGTAATGAATTGCTTTTAGAAGAGAAATGAAGACGGGAGGGGAAAGGGGGATTGATGGGGATTAGGTGGAGATTAGGTAGTGATGTGAACAATAAAAATTGAAAGCGTTCTTTTGAAAAATGTTTACTCTCTCCTCACTACCAAAGGTAGCTAAGCTTTGGGAGAGATAGAGAGGAGGGGTGTTCTCCCTGCGGTCAAAATGACAGAAACGTGATTGAAAGATGGTTTGCGGAGCTTTTTATTGCCTATTGAACTCCTTGCCGAGTTCCGGGTGCAGCTGGTTGTGCTACCCCGGATTGCACCTGCGGCTTATCCGGGGTTATCCACATTAAGCTCTTACAGAGCAAGATAAGCAGTCAGACTTGTGCGATACAACCTGACAGCATCGTCAGATCTGTCAGCGTTGGATAGCACTGGGATTAGGTGGGGATTAAGTTGGGGATAAATGGAGATTCAATTACGAATGAAGAGTTTAAATTGAGAAGTAAAACAGGATTTTTTATGGCTCTGAGAAACGATTTTGCGAGATACTGATACATGAGAATAAATTTTTTAAAATTATAAAATGGCATTTACACTTGAGATAGGAAAAAAAGCAATTGATTTTAATCTTCCGGCAACTGACGGAAAGAGTTACTCATTGGAGAGTTTTAAGGATTCAAAATTTTTAGTGATTTTTTTCACCTGCAACCATTGTCCGTATGTCACGGGGAGTGATGAAATTACGCGTCAATCTGCTGAAAAGTTTCGGAGCTATGGTGTTGAGTTTGTCGGAATAAACTCCAACAGCGCCAACACTTATGCAGAAGATGATTTCGACCACATGATAAAACGCATGGAAGAATTCAATTTTCCGTGGAAATACCTACGGGATGAATCTCAGGAAACTGCGTTGGCTTATGGCGCTTTACGCACGCCACATTTTTATGTTTTCAATGAAAACCGGGAGTTGGTTTACACCGGACGCGCCCTTGACAATCCGCGCGATATATCAAAAATGAGCGTCAATGATCTTGACAGAACATTGGAAGAGTTAGTATCCGGGAAAGAGATATCCGTTCCGGTAACCAATCCCATCGGCTGCAATGTGAAATGGGAAGGGAAAGATAAAAAATGGATGCCGCCGGAGGCTTGCGATTTGATATTTTGAGTTTAGGCGCAAAGAAAATCAGTGTATATAGTTAATCTTTTTGTAAGTTTGTTCCACAAAATAACAATCAAAAAAAACGGTTATGAGAAAAATATTTTTACTCCTTAGTGCAGTTTTTATTTCTTTGGTTTTTGCCGGTGCGCAACCTGTTCAAAACGGATTTTACGGAATGTGGTCAATTCATATTGAAAACGGCGCTGTTGGCTGGCTGAAAGTGTATGATAATGACGGTGTTCTGGATGCTGACCTGCTTTGGCAGGGAGGAAGTGTGCTGCCGGTACAAAGTGTTTTTCTGCTTGATGAAAACAATTTGGTGGTTATGCGTGCAGGCGAGGCAACCCGCACCACTGCCGAAGGGCAGGAGCGAAAAGTGATAACGCCCCATCTGTTTGAGATTGCCCGCAGCGGAGACCGGATTTCCGGGAAATCTGTTCAGCCCGCGCGAAACGGAATGCAGGCGAATATTGCGAAATTTTACGGATGGAAACTTCCCGATTTGCCACCGGCACCGGACCTTTCTCTGGTAAAATACGGTAAGCCGGTAAATCTGTTTAACGGAAAAGACCTGACAGGCTGGAAGCTAACGAATTCGCGGCAGACGAACGGGTTTAAAGTGGAAAAAGGAGTGCTTGTGAATGATCCGGTGCAGCAGGAAGGCAGACGGATTTCCTATGGAAACATCCGAACCGAACAGGAGTTTAAAGATTTCAACCTGACGCTGGAGGTAAATGTTCCGGCAGGGAGCAACAGCGGTGTTTATCTGCGTGGCATGTATGAAATTCAGGTGATGGATTCGTATGGCAGGGAGACTGATTCGCACAATATGGGTGCTGTTTATAGCCGCGTGAAACCAACAGTTGCTGCCGAAAAACCGGCAGGAGAATGGCAAGCCATGGACATAACCCTTTGCGACCGGCATATTACAGTAAGGCTCAACGGAACAACCATTATTGATAACCAGCCTGTTTATGGTCCGACAGGAGGAGCATTAAGCGGCGATGTACTGGCACCCGGTCCGATTTACCTGCAGGGCGACCACGGAAAAGTATCCTATCGCAATATGGTGCTGCGGGCTATTGAAAAATGATATCCGAAGTCTGGTACTTACTGGCAAATTTCCTGAAAATCTCTGTTTATTCTCCTATCGAGAGTAGCGCGCAGCTATTCAAATCACAGAGGGAAAAATCCACATTCTTTGATGGTAGTATTTGCATTTTTTGATTGCAACCATTCATATAATTTGTATGCCATTGAATTATGGTCTAAATCGGAGCGGATTGCAACATGAACTTTCGATATAAAGGGATAGGTCTCATTTTTAATCGTTTTTTCATCGGGAAAAATGCCGTTGATGGCTATTTTGGGTACTTCGCTGTCGGGAAACCGTGCCTGCATGTTTTTGTAGTTATTGAAAGTATAACAGATAGCATCAACATAACCTAAAACTTCGCCAAACACCTGGAACATTCCGCCTAACTGGCTTTCGGGAAAGTCAGCCGACTCCAGACCATCCATTACCAATTCTCTCAAAACTTCCTCGCTACCTGAATTGCGGGGTCGTGTAAATACTTTTATGTTTGCGTTATTACCGCCAACCTGAGACCAGTTAGTTATTTCACCAGTATAGATTTTCTGAATCTGACTGACCGTTAACGATTTTGTGGGATTATTCTTGTTAACAATAAAAACGAAAGCGTCTAATGCAATGGGCGTTTCAATCAGCGTAACTCCGACAGCATCGGCATGGGCTTTCTCGTCCGGCGAAATTGTTCTGTGCGTCAGAATAATGTCTGCTTCGCCAT
>JACDJB010002746.1_pt1 | contig 12215 bp, 10 predicted proteins | sample 7454121 | NCBI WGS metagenome assembly JACDJB01 (sample SAMN14253290, study PRJNA609438) | sludge metagenome | isolation source: sludge after 25d culture with pyrite | collected 2018-12-20 | reverse complement strand
CAGACCGTTCGACCAAAAGTCAAAGTAAAAAAAAATGAATTAAAATTCATAATGGAGAAGAACACCCTATTGACTTTTTTCTCAATAGACATCCAGGAGGGATCTTCTGCTTTCTAAGAAAATTATGCAGCTGATCCAAAATTTAACGTTGTGATTCTTCGGGACGAATTCTCTGCCTGGAAGTTTAATGTTCATTTCCCTTGATGGAAAAGCAAATGGGACTTATTGAAAATAAGTAAAAATTTTTAACCAAAAGTGTGGAATTTTAAATCCCGTTTTTTGGGGAAATGTAAATTCCTCCTACCATCCATTATAGATATTCGCTTAAACGGATTTTGTTTTGACAGGATTATACGATCCAAAAAATAGCCGGGAAATTAAAATTATACATTGCTAAATGCTAATCCCTGCATCTTAATCAACTTGTCAGAATTAAAAGAATTTAGTCAGGTAACATATAATCCCTATTTAGTTTCATGACTCAATGCATATAAATCTTTGATGTGGTTCTAATTGATCCAAGGGTATTTTTTAATGCTCTTTTTAAATTTAGGGGAAGCGATTACCTTATTGACATTTTTCATTTCTGAATTAGACAAATTCCTAAAACCTTTCATAGGCTCTAAAGATGGATATTTGAGTTTTATCTCTTCCTTAGAGTTTGAAGGTATTCTAACATGGATGTGTGCAGGTGGATGGTCACCTATATGCATTGTTAATGTAGTATTATGAGTATTAAAACTAAGTTGGATCACACCAGCACCATGACTAGTTTCTTCATCACGTATGAGATATATAGGTACAAGAGATGTTTGCGAAGAACTATAATTGTAATATACATATTCACCTATGATATCGTTAGGCTGACTATCTAGAATATTGTATAACAAAAATCTCTTACCATAATTACTTTTCTTCTGAAATAGCCCATAGTCTGAATAACCTTTAGGCTGCAAATCCATAAACGATTTAATATCAGGTGTGTTTAAAAATCTGTATCTGGCACTTAACGCATTTAGATTAGCCAATGACTCTTCAATTTCACAAACATTTAATGTAGACAACTTCTGATTTATTTTCTTTATAAAATGCTTATACATAGAATGATTATTATTTGAAATTATTGCTGGTTTATTTTTATTCCTTAATAATGGAATATATAATTGCTTATTAATTGATGGAATCAATTCAAAAAATGTTGTGGCGTTCTCGGTAAAAAAATGAAATAGTTCATGTTTAACAATTAGTTTAAAACTTTCATTCAACAAATAGAAAGTTGGTTGCTTAGGATTTTTCTGCTTGAAATATGATAAAACAAAAAGTAAGCTCTTTTCTCTTATATATATACCCCAGTTCTCATTATTTAGTAAATGGTATGGTTTATACCATGCTATAGCCTCTATTCCATTCTTTTCAATTTCTTCTTTGAACCCAAGATACTTATCAAAGTCGAATGTTTCATCGTCTAAGGACAGAATTGTTGGATTAATGATATCTATGCTTTCAATATTTTTCTCATTGTCAAGGTAAATACTCTGATCAGTTTCATCATAATCCAACAGGTGGCTATAATTAGTTGACAAAGTCTCAATCAATTCAAATAATTCCATAAGGGCTCCAAATGATAATTAATAATCTTGATTAATAATAGACATACCTTAGACAATCCAGTACCTATTTCAGTTTCTAAAGTGCTGAATATTTATCCCCCAAATTGTCGATGAACTTGAATTGAAACAATGATGGTTAGGTACCAACTTGATGCTCGTTAAATTATCTAATTGATATAATGTACACTCTGAGCAATAATGGACCAGCTAACTAAACCAGAACTTGCCAACCAAGTTCAATTAATCTTGATTCATCATATTTGTAGACTTTCTGGTCATTGTACCAAAAGCTGCCGTCCTTCTCGATAACTATTCCACCAAACAGATTTTTACCTTTATCATTTTCTGATTTTATATATTTCGCTAATCCTTCGGCTCTTTCTTTGGCGTCTCTGGCAGTGATTCCCGCTTTCGTGTCAAACAAGCCAATTCTTCCGTCTTTATATTTTACAATCCAGTCAACATAAAATGGTGTTGGTTCACCGTTTAGTTTATAGGGAACAGCAAAGAATCTTCCGTCTCGCTCGCCGTTTTTATACCACCATTCAATTTCACCAGTTTTTTGATTTAGAAATTCAGCAAATTTCTTTTCTGGTTCGGATGCGCTTTTACTTTGATAAAATGGATCTAAAATTGAAAGAGTATCCGCCTTCTTTTCAAATTCACCTGTAAAATTTAATGAAGTTGGCACTTCCCAGTTTTCGTCCGTTACTAATTCCTTTTCTATTTTTTCAATTTCTTCAAGATAAGTCTGTTTGGCCTTATTAATAACATCAATAAATTTCTGATTATTGATTTGATTCAAAACTACTAATTGTGAATTAATACCTGCATATTGAAATTCCAATGGAAATTCACCAGTAAAAAAACGGTAAATGGCTTCTTTTAACCTGCCAACCGATCTTGATTCTGGGTAGAGCGGATGAAGCGCTTCGATGATGAAATTATCAAACATTTTTTGCACTTCTTCTGCATTCAATACTTTCTGAACGACCGAGCCAAAGTGCGTTTCAAATAATTCAGGTTCTGTGGCTTCAAGATGCTCAAATTCCTGATCAATATTTTCAACGATACCGTCTGAAATTAATTGTTGCCTTATTGCAGACACATCTTTGGAAATCGAATTCTTTAAATTCAGCTCATCCGCCGCTTGCTTGAAATGTTCTAAAAATAACGGAGATAAACGGGTTCTCTCTCTCTGGCGTTTGGAATGGCAGGATATTAGCCCGATATTCTTATAAATCTCTTTCCGTTTTGTATGATAAATTGTAGCATAGCCATCGGCAATATCCTGATGTATAGAAATGTCACCCAAATTGGTGTAAATATAACCAATGTTTAAATCTTCTGTGTCATAATGCTTTAGTTCCGACATGCGCATTATTCTGCCGATCGTCTGAATTGAAAAAATAATACTGCGCCAATCCCGAAACAAAGCAAGAATCGATGATCTCGGACAATCCCAGCCCAAAGCAATAGCTTGTTTAAAAATCATCACATCAACAGGGCTGTTATTTTTTGTGATAGTGTCAAGATTTTCCTTGTCTTCAGAAAGGTAAATGGCAAGTTTGCCGTTATTCACTGTTATCTTATGATTGTCTTCCAGAATTGAAACGATTTCATCCTTCAAATCCACATCGGCTCGTCTGTCGGGAAGTTGGATCAACAGCAGGGGATTAACATCGGAATTTTCCTGTTCGTAAAACTTCTTGAGTTGCTCTCTTTTTGCCAAAGCCATTTTAACCAATAATTCGTTGGTGGTGTCCTTATCAGATGTTTCGATTTGGAAACCTTCGATTGTTGTGCCTTTGATGATGTTTTCCGCATCGGGATTGATAGCAATCTGTTTCTTGATCATTTCTTCGGCGATGACATGTTCCCGATAAACCGTTACCGTCTCATCACCAGCAATTTTTGGAGTTGCCGATACTTCAATCGTAATTTTGGCGTTGATTAAATTGATTAAACTGCGGGTATTGTCTGCGCCTGCGGTGTGATGGCTTTCGTCAATAATCAGTAAAAGACTTCTGCCTTCGTCTTTGGTGCGCACGATGACATTTTCAAGATTAAATTCTTGTTCGTTTTCCCGAATGTAAATATTATCCGCCTGATTGATCTTTTCCCAGTTCAAAAACAGGATTTCATTTTCGCCGATTTTACGGTCGGTTAAATCTTCAAAAAAGGAACATTTCAGGGCTTTGGAATCATAATACAGGTTTTCCAGTTTTTCCTTGCTTTGTGTGTGCAGGTTTCTCGGCGCCGCCCAGATAAAAGAAAAGGTTTGGCCATCAGTGCGGTAATGGACCAGATTTTTCAGATATTCCGCCATCATTACGGTTTTGCCTGAACCCGTGGGGGCTTTAAAAACAATGGTGCGGTTGGCAGATATATTTAATAAATCATTGGTTTTTTCAACTAATTTGCGAACGGCGTTTTCCTGATAGTCTAATTGTCTCATTTAAATATCCTTCTGTAAACTCTTAATATGGCGGCGGGAATGGATTTAACAGTCACCTTATCCTTCATATCCGCAAATTCATCGGCAAAATTATCATCGCCCAGAGAGAAAATATATACCTGAACAGGTTTATCATAATCCTTAATGATTTCTTTTAGTTTTGGAATTGCCAACTGGTCGAACAAAATAGCAGTGTGTTTTTCTGTGTTCTGAAAAATTTTAATCGAACCGTCTTCCAGCACAAAGTCAAATGTATTTTCCCGCAGACAGAGCATTTCAACCGATTTATTTGTAAGTTTCTCTTTGTTTATATCAGTAGATTTTGCAGGAACGAAATCAGTCTTGTAATATTTCAGATTACCGCCAAAATGTAATTTTTTCTTACCGTCTTTAAAACCAAAGATACAATTTTTTATTCTTGGATAGGTAACTTTTTCTGCGATTTGATTTTCATTATTGGTGCATAATATAAAAGTTCTTTTACCACTATCATCTTGATTTAGAATCATTGTTGAATGACCAGTTGTGCCTGAACCAGCAAAAAAATCTACAACTATACCATTTGGTGGTAAAAACAAATCAATACAATCTAATACTGAATAGATACTTTTAGGATAATCAAAATTATTGCCTGGTAATACTTTATTAAGTAGACGTGTTCCATATGCATTTGCATTATATAAACTACCATGCCAAAAAGTTGTAGGTTTAATCCTTCCTAATTCTCTTCTTTTATAATAAATAGTAATTCTATCTTTTCTAACAACTGCATTCAATTCTGTTATGTTAGATTCTGCTCTATCTTTATCCCAAAGCCAGACACGTTCAATACCTTTTGTATTGATTGGCCATAATTCTGAATAACCATTTTTTGGCTCTACACTTATTTCACCTTCATCTGAAACATAAAAGGGATACCAATAATTTGAACTTCGATCTTCACGAGCCGCGTCCCTACGCATTAAACCTTCCCATCTGAATTTTGAAATGTCATCTTCTTCAGGGAAATCAAGGCCAAAGTCAACATTTAAATCTCTAATTACTGGATTACCCCATGTCACGAATATTGCATATTCATGCGCTTCCATAAAATATTTTCTTTGTCTACGACCTTCTGGTTTTATACAAATCGATACTCTTCCCAAAGTTTTAGCATTTAGATTTTCAAGGATTCCTAATATACTTAACAATTCATGATCATCAATTGTGACTATTAAGACACCATCTTTTTTAATATATTTTTTGCAATTTTTAGCCTATTGTGCATCATTGAAATCCATTTACTATGACGATATGAATCGTTCTCATCAACATAGTTATTATTATATTTCCAATCTTTTGCCCCAGTATTATATGGTGGATCAATGTAAATGACATCAACAGAATTTTCATGGGTATAATTCAAAACAGAAAGAGCGTGGTAATTATCGCCTTCAATTAAAATATGGGTAGGTTTATCGGGGTCGTTTTTTATTTCCTTTTCTTTCACTTCTTTTAAAACGGGCAGTTCTTTTTTACACTGCAAAACCACTTTTTCGGGTTCCCGTTCTTCATCCCACACCAAACCGTATTTCTTTCGCTTTTCCAGTTCGTGGACTCTTTTTATCAAATCTTCTTTCGACCAGCCCGAATAATCGTATTTCTTTGGCAACTTCGTTTCCTTCCATTATTTCTTCTGTAAATTAACAATACGATAATTTAAAGATATTTTTAATCACATGATAAATATTGAGATTTTATATAGCACGTAACGATTGCTGATAAGCTGATGCAAACCAAGCGCTAGTGACTTCCGTCAAGAAAAATCATGGCATTGGATTAATAAAAATAGCTAAAACAAAACGCGCTGGCCTTCATCTTGATTTCCATTGTTAGCCACGGGACAGAATTAAACAAAAACTTTATAGCTATTGTTTCTTATTTCCCAATCTCTAATTTTCCCATAAAGATATGTTTTTTTTAATTCATCATAAGTATAACTAACCCTTAATATTCTTTCGATATCTTGCGGACTTAATAATAGATTACGTCGATAACCAAAAACTCTTTTTAATCCTAAATTTACAATTTTAACAAAATCATGTCCTGAAGCAATTTGCCATTTATCTATTTGGTTTTTATCTAAATCTGTATATAAATCATGAAGGTCATATTTGTCAATTGTTGATTTATTTGAATTGGCAAGTACATGCAAGATCAAACTGTCAATTTCAACTTCTAAAGTTCTTTCATTAATAAAATATTCAAATTCAATATCTCTAAATTGTAACATTAGTTTTTCTCTTTGAGAAATCCAACGAAGAAATCCAATAATTGAAGCACTATTTAAAATGATGTCCTTTAGTTTGTTTGAAATTCTCTTCTCGAAGCTTTCTATGCTTTGTTCATCAGCATACTCATAAATAATTTTATTAAACGCCTTAGTTTTTGAGATCATCGTTTCTATATCATGTGTATCTGTTAATATGATATTTCCTGGGTAATTAGTGTTATTTAAATTATCAAAATCAGCATCGACAATAGCCAGAACACCTTCGGTATTAGATTCATTTAATTTTTGGACAGTAGTAATAACATTAGGCTTCCCTTCAACTTGTTTAAGTTGACATTTATTTTTATCGATAAAATTTCTAAAAAATCTGCAATCATCATCACCCTCAACTAACAGAAAAGATTTATCTATAATGTTTCTTTTCATTCTGATCTCATTCGCAACATGATTGGGTCTAATAGAATTTCTCATCACTTCTTCTCCTTAAGTTCAACCGTCAAATCCCATCTGTCGCTTATTATCTGAGGTGAATGTGTTGCAATAATTACATCAAAATTATTCAATTCTGTGATTTCTATTAAGTCATTTAAAAATTCATCTTGCCAGGCTACGTGAAGCGATAATTCTGGCTCGTCAATTAATACAATTGAATTTTTTTTTGCAGAAAACAAAAACTCAAAAAGCAATACAAATTCATGCTTTTCTCCTGATGAAAGTGATGTAGGTGGGATTTCTTCTCCTGAATTTGAAAGGATCTTAATCCCACTTTCTCTGCTAATTGCAATTCTCTTGTACTGAAATAATTTATTAATAGTAGTTTTAAAAAGAGTAATTTTTTGTGCAAGTTCTTTTAGTACGTTTAATTTTTGTTCTGTATCTGATATGTATATGGCTAAAACGTTTTTCGTCATACCGAGAAGATCTTCTGGCAATTTAAAGGGGGCATCTTTTGTTCCATCTAGGATCCCTACTTCAATATAATTTTTTCTACGTTTTTCTAATTCTAAGAATTTTGTCCTTAAGTCATCATCCGGTAAGGAATCGGCAGGTTTCTCTTTGTTGATGTTTTTTAACAATCTACCAGGAAATGTGTTATCTAAAGACTGTGATAATGAAGCATATTGTGTGAGTGTCGTTTTAATTATGTTAACAATATCGTCTGAATACTGTGCTACAGATTCTACCATTGGCTTTCTTGAATAATTACTATGCTTTGGATTTGAGTTAGACCTTAATAAACGTTGTGCTTCAACATATTGCACATCAAACTGCTTGTAAAATTTTTGATACCAGATTTCTGATTTTTTTACTTCTTTATTCATAAGTGAACCTGCCACAGATCGTAATTTTTCATAATATTCATCGTTTAATTGTGGTTCACGTGTTGTTTGATGCCTCCAATTATCACTTCCCGAGCTGAACATAGGCAATAAATTTTCCATTATTAAATTTTGATTAATGATTTCTCTGGGGCTTAGATCAGTACCTATATTGAGTGTATCTTTTTTGTATTTCATTACAGTAGCTGTTTTTGTGTCATTTTCAGCATTTTTATCAATTTTAATCACCGATTTATCGTCAAATTCTAGTTCCAAACTCCGAAATTTTGTTTTTTTAACATAGTATAGGTTTCCTGTAAGAATGGAATTAATAAGTTTTAAAATTGTGGTTTTACCAAATCCATTAGGACCATGAATTAGAGTCGTTCTGTCTTTTAGGTTAAAATCTATCTCATGGTCAAAAACACCAAAGAGTTTTTCCACATAAAATCGCTTCATTCTCATAGAGTTAACCACCTTTAATTGTGAATTTTATAGTATTGCTTTTGTACAATAAAGTACTTTAATTATCAATTTTCTAAACTGCCAGAAACTGTATTTTTTCTGAAACTCATTCTTTAAAAGACAACTAAAATTATAATTAATTCCGGGACCAAGAGGACAATGTTCCTTTTAATTTTATTAAGTAACATTATAATTCCCCGAAAAATAAGCTGCCATCTATCTGAATCATAATCAATTGTTCTTATTTTCAATGATTGAAGAAAAAATAAAAGATGAAACTAAAATCGTTATCATTATAAACATAAATATTACAAGTTTCAAGTACCTAATTACATACAGGCGGAACGACTAATGGTAAATGCTTTTATCTCCCGCTATCCGTATTCCGGGTTGACGCCCGGTCTTTTTTTTACTGCTCATTAACCCTTCAAAACAAAAACTCCCGAAGCCTGAAAAGGAGCTCCGGGAGTGGGGTTTTGTCCCATGCGCATCATCAAATTTTCTCTTCCGAATATTAGGTTCGGCTCATGTGTAAGTTTCGGTCGTCCGATGCGTATGTTATAATCGGCAGAAGCGCATCAGCCGATCCGCACGTCCGATTTACTGAAAACATACTCAATTTTACAGAACAGATCTGAAAGGCGGAGATAAGAATATTCATATTCCCCGATGCGCTGCCATATTATTAATGAAGCATTTTATAGAACTGAAAATCTTGAAAAAATTTAGAATTAAAGTATTAAATTTTGCAGCCCCCTTTCAGGTTTATCAGGCGGCCTCGCGGAACTGAACACCATTTTCTTACAATTTCACTGCAGGGATTAATGTCCAATTCATTTCGCTTTTTAATTTAAGTTTAATAGTGTTTCTGGTTCAGAACAAGAAATTTAGTATTAAATTCATGCGGCGAATAATATTTGAAAAAAACGATGTTGATTTTGGATGAACTGGCGCGGGGTTCAGCGAAGTCTGTAAATCATTAAACAAATGTGACTTTTCGATAAGAATCCTGACAAGTAGCCAGCTCCTGCTAACCATTTGCCGGCCAAAACCAATTTCTAGAAATTTTGCCCTTAGTATATCATGCCGGACATCAATGATTTTTAAAATCCTTCCAGCACAATCTTGCCACGAGCGGAACCACTTTCAATCTGCGCATGCACACGACGCAGAGTTGCGGCATTAATTCTGCCCGCGACTTCAGTGGCAGTGGAGCGAATGCGGCCAGCATCGACCAGCGCGGCTACTTCGTTCAACAGTTTGCCCTGTTCCGCCATATCCGGTGTCTCAAAGAGCGGGCGGGTGAACATCATTTCCCAATGAAGCGATACGGCTTTGAGTTTTAACGGCATGGCATTGAGCTCGACCGGGTCATCGATGAGGCCAAAACGGCCTTGAGGCGCAATCAGATCGGCGATATCAGCAAAATGCTGTTCGGTCTGAGTGGTTGAGAACACAAAGCCGGGAGCGCCGAGCCCAAGAGCCTCAACCTGAGAGACCAAAGGCTGGCGGTGGTCGATCACGTGATGGGCCCCGCATTCACGCGCCCAATCCTGTGTTTCAGGACGCGAGGCGGTGGCGATTACCGTCAGGCCGGTCAGTGCCCGCAGAAGCTGGATGGTGATGGAACCAACACCGCCCGCGCCGCCAATGACCAGAATGATATTACCTCCCTGCGGAGTCGGGTGTTTGACATTGAGCCGGTCAAACAGCATTTCCCAGGCGGTGATCGCCGTGAGTGGAAGTGCTGCGGCCTTCGCATCGTTCAGGCTCGCGGGTTTGCGGCCAACGATGCGTTCATCGACAAGGTGATATTCGCTGTTGGTACCAGGATGCGTGAGGGAACCGGCATAAAAAACACGATCGCCAGGTTTAAAGTTCTGCACATCAGACCCTACGGCCTCAACGACTCCGGCGGCATCAAATCCAAGGATTCGCCATTCGCCGCCTTCGGGCGCGGCACCGAGACGTAATTTTGTGTCTACCGGGTTTACCGATACGGCGTTGATTTTGACTAACAGATCCCGGCCCTCGGCTTTTGGTGTTTCAAGGGTGATGTCCTGCAAGGCATCCTTGCGGTCAATTGGACCCGGCGTTTTGTACGCAACAGCTTTCATTTATTATCCCCCATCTGTTTAGTTTATATAAAGTTAAAACGCGATTCGTGGAACTAAGCATCGTCTAAATCATGTTTGCTCTTACGGGTAGCTTACGACCGGGCTAACCTTCGTGTGCATAACGAAGCATCTCATGAAATCCAAGGTCAGGATTAGCCTATCCGTGACATTTCATTTAAAACGAAACTCTCCACAGCGCCATCTGTGGCATCCGAGAATGCTTTGAGATGTTCATTGTTCATATGAATTTGCCATAATTCCCGATTTTCCCATTGTTCGAAAAACAAAAAAATCGCCGGATTTTCATTGTCCTGATGCAAATCATATTGTAAACAGCCTTGCTCCTCGCGTGTTGGCGCGATTAGTTTTAATAACTCAGATTTCACCAAATCAATCTTGTCTTTCTTTGCCTCGAAACGGGCGGTTATGGTCAGTGGTTTTGTCAACGCAATCTCCTTATTTTATTGTTTAATTCCAACGCTCCGTGTCAGACGGTATGCGCTTGCTATGTGTTTTCTCAGTACATGGGATTTCCATTTTTGGTTTCACCCGGAATTTCCTGTATTGAATCCCAATGCTCAACGATTTTCCCGCTACTGTCAAAACGGAAAAAATCCATGGTGACGTATTGTTTATCACCCGGCCATATTTGGTGAGTATGCAGCGCTACCAAATCATCTTCAGCAACGGCGCGTACAAAATCAATGCTTTTATTGGGATAGTCCCTGGCCATTTCGCTGAAATAATCGATGAAGGCCTGCTTACCATTGGCGACTAATGGATTGTGCTGGATATATTCAGCGCCGACATAATCTTTAATAGCTTTGGATGGATTTCCCAGATAAGCCGTTCGGTAAAACGCGATCGCGTTTTCTTTATTGGCTCTCAAATCGTTTTTCATTTCCAGTCTCTCTTTCCATGTAATTGAATAATCAGATATACAAAGCGATCCGTCCTTCATCCGTCACGCGCGCCTTTTATGCCACCGCCTTTGGCCGGGATGCCTTCCTGAACAGAAGGGCCGCTCCTACCCAGAGCGCGATAAAAAATCCATTCAAGATCATGATCTCATAAGGGCCGGTATAGGGCTCACCCGGTCCGGCAATCATCGCGATCACAGAAACAATCATCTGAACAAAGGCTGTCGCTAATAAGGCGCGCCACATTCCCCGGGGCTGAAACCGCGCGACAATGGCGCCAATGATTCCGACAGCGAGTACCCCAAAATACATCAGGTTCGCGGGATTGTTCTCAGAGCCGATGATGCCGACGGCGAGGTTTACCCAGACAATCAGCAGCGCCGTCACAAGTGTTATCCCTATGGCTGCCCGGTACATGAAGTTGTCTGTCTTGCCCGCGATCAGCACAAAGGTGAGACCGGTACCCGCCAGGAGGACACCAGCGACAATGAAATCAGCCGGGTCCCAATTTACTTCGTCGGTTATCTGCATGGCCAAAAGGGGCAAAAGCAAAATGAAGGCCGTCGCGAGAAGAATCCCGGCCGCGGATCGGTAGGCGGAATGGCGCGGCAATCCGGTTTCGCGGAATTTACTAAAAAATTCCATCATCACTATCCCTGTCGGTTGTATCCATAATTTACGTTTAAGCGGAAAACGCGATATCAGTCTGTAAATACCATTATTAAAACAACGGCTATTCAGTTAAATAACGCGTACACAAATTAATTCTGTTTTCTGGTAAATGTTACTTCCATTATCAATTCATTTTTCCCGCCGGAATCCGGATTCTCCATTCTTAATACGATTTTATCGGGATTGATTTTATTAAAAGTTTGTATCAGTAAACTGTCATGCCAAATGAGATACAACGTATCGTCATTTATAAACTTACCCGACGCGTTCGAGAAATTTCCCGAGTTTTCAAACCACCATAAACGATAAAGGTTTAATTTTTTATCAAACGCGAATATGGCGCGCGCTTTGAATATATTGTTTTCAATGGACGCGGAGTAAT
>JACDJB010002744.1_pt1 | contig 12220 bp, 13 predicted proteins | sample 7454121 | NCBI WGS metagenome assembly JACDJB01 (sample SAMN14253290, study PRJNA609438) | sludge metagenome | isolation source: sludge after 25d culture with pyrite | collected 2018-12-20 | reverse complement strand
TTTCAAATCTTACTTCCATAATGTTAGTTGTTAGATGTCGATATTATGCCGCTTTCATCCGCTGGCGGATAAGGTTGGCGTTCTTGTTCACAAGGGCGATGATGCGGTCGTGGTATTCGGAGTTCTCGTTGCATACGCCACGACACTGCACCACCTCAAAAGTTTTTAGTGACACCTCTATCGTTTCAATTCGTTTTCCGTCAATGGTGGCGGATAGGATAAGGGAGTCTTTTCGTTTGTGGTAACCGCCCACACAATGGTGCATCGTCCTTCCTTCCTCTGCCATTTCTTCCACGCTCTCTATGACTTTGACGCAAATAAGGCTGTCGGTAAAGGCAAGTCCGAAGAATATGCCCTTAGCTTTCAGATATTGTTTCTCGTCCTCAATCGCTTTCCTGCGTTGCTGTTCAGTCCGCTCATGTTTCCTTTGCAGGTTGCGCTTTGCCACCAACTTGTCGTGTTCAACTTTGAGGTCGGCAGGGCAAACGTATTTCGGGCTGTTTGTGTCCTTGCCGAAATGACGCAGGAGGTCTATGGTGTCACGCCACATTGAGCCGTCCTCAATAGTATAGCCGTTGCGGATACATATCTTGATTGAAGCCCAATACTCTCCAATATTGAAAGAGTGGTACAGATAGTAGCGCAACATGGGATATTGCCCTGCCTTCAACAGCGTTTCCGCACGGCTGTCCGACAATAATGCCGGTATTAGTTTGGTGGGTACAATGTCGTGGAAATTGCCGTTAAAGCCGTTTCTGCGGAGCGTCGGCAACACCTTATATCTTGGATATATCGGGGAATATGAGATATGGCGGTACGCTTCATTGTCATTGCGGATAGCAAAAGGAGAAGCGAATGAGAACGTGTCGATGTAGCATCCCAATGTGCGTGGAATGGCAACAACAGCCTTACGCCCTTGTTCATTCCACCAATACTGCCCGATTTCAAGGGCATAGGACTTGGCATTAACCCCTTTCTCCATACCCACGACAAGCAAGAACATTCGTAGCACTTGGTATTCTCCGCTTGTGGTAAGGGTTGTGAAATACTGCTTTTGTCTTACCTTGCGCTGATAGGTGAGGCAGACTTTCAAACTTGCTCCACATTCGGGACACGTACAATGCTCGGTCTGCTCCGTCATTACCCAACTATGACCGCAATCCATACAAGTGGTACGACCTTTCGGCAAGCGGTGTGCATAATGCTCCACGCAATTACGGAATGCCCAATTTATCTGTATCGGGGTTATCGGGCGTAGTTTCTTGCTTTGGGCAAGAACTGCTTTTTCAAATTTGTTTCTCGGTTTCATAAGCCAAAATCAAATAATGAGGGTTGAACTTGGGTTTCTGTTTTCGCCTTTGTCGGCTTGGTGCGGTTCTGCAACTTGCGGAGTTCCTCGTCTTGGTATCTGCGGACTGCCTGCTGACGTGCTTCTGCTTTTTCCTCTGCCGTGAGTTCCACAATGTGGTTCACCGCCACTTGGCATTGGATAGGCTTGCCCACCTCAATCTCGTTCTCGTCATAGTAGTGTACTGCTTGTCCGTATATCTCTCCGTCCGTGAAGCCGTTACAACCGCTTTTCTGCACATAGTTCAGAATGTAGGTTACGCAATCGTCAATGTTCTTGGCTGGATTGCGGTAGTTCTTCGCAAAGAGCGTGTCTTCCTCCGCACGTTGTTCCAAATACATCTGTATCGTTCTCTTGAAATGGTCTGTTCCTTTCATATCGCTGTCGTTTTTATGAGTTGTCAAATAGTATGTTTCAAAATCTCCCTCCAATAAATCGGCTCAACCTCGCTCAATAGGAAGTCTATAAAGTCCTTCCGTGCGTTCTTGTTCAGTTCGTGGTAGAGTCCACGGAACACGGACATATTGCCGTTGAGGTATGTTTCCACCATGTACTCGAAGATGTTGCCCACCTCGTAGTATCTGCATTGTTGCTCCACTGTCTTGCTTCTTCTCTTTGCCATGTCGGTAGGGATTAAAGGGTGAATAACCAAAGAATGAAGCCGAAGAACAGGATAACGGAAAGAATAGCCACGATTAACCCTATTGCCACTCGGAACACTCCGTTTATTATCTCTCTGACGATGTACCAAAGGATGCCGGACACCCAAAAGGCGGTGCGCATGATTAGGGTGCATATCGCAAGCCCTATGTATTGCGCCATTTGTCTGAAATTTACCGTTGCTGTCATAGCCGTATCATTTGTTAAGTTCCACGATGCTGTCTATCCTGCCGTATAGGAAACTGCGGAGTGCGGTCTTGTCGGTAGCCTTGTATTCCGCCCAATGTCCATACTGCTTTACAATGTAGGTTCGGAGAATGTCGGAAAAGTCAAACATCCAACCTTGCAAGGGTACTGCGCTCTTGAAATAGGTGTTGCTGTTCACATTGCGTGTAAGCCAATCCTTTTCCTCTCGGCTCAATTTCTCACCATTGTTCAGTTTGGTGCGAAGTCCGTACACCTTGCTGCCTTGCAGGTTCTCCAAACTTGGTACTTCCCATGCCACGAATTTTGTTGCTATTGCCGTTCTCATATCCGTTTTGTTTTTGATTTTTTGTTTTTTAATGCGGATTCAAGAGCTGAGGGAGTTGAGTTTCAAACTATCTTATCTGCCTCTCGTTTATCCGACATTTTTTTTAATGCGTCTTTCTGTCGCATCGGTCGTTTTCGTTTCGGGTGCTTAAAAAGGTAGGGATTAGGGAATGCAAGGTTTTTCGGGAAAATACTACCCGAAGGGCTGGAGATTTTTCCAGAAAACAGGAGGCTTGACCTTGCTTTCCCGTACAATCCCGGAGTTACCTTTGCACCCAGCACGAAAATGACTGCCTGATGCGGCTCACTGAAAGGCGCGAAAATGGAGGTAAACGGAAGTAGAGGCAGATTAGACAGGAAAACTTCAAAAGAGAAATCCGTGAAAAAGACATCCCCAACAGAAAAGAACATAGCCGGTAGCGTGAAACCGGGCAAACCATCGGCAAGGAAGTATGTTTTTATCTGTTTGGCCAAACGTGTTTGGTCGGATGGATAAAATCATTCTTCCCGGTTTGTCTGCCGTGAGTGACGGCTTGTTCCATTTATGGAATGTGCGGTCATACACGGCTTTCCGCTTCCGGCTCAAAAGGACAACGAAAAAAGAAAAATCGTCAAAACCCCGTAAAAGCACCTCTTTGGCATAAGCACAAAAGAAAGGGGCCTTGTCTCATCAGTCTAAACTATTGTTTAGGCGTGAGGCAAAGCCCTTTTCTCCGCTTATGCGGCAGTCGGCACACGTTCGTTCAAAATCTTTTTGGGCGATGGTGTGCTGACGGATAAAATCGCTTTTACGGAAAAACTTGTGTGAGAAGAAAAAATCAGGAGATTTATTTCTAAATCTCCCGTTTTATTGTTACTTTTGCATACGAAGAGTTCTTTGAAGGTTACGCAACGCACAGAAGAATAATGCAGTAGATAACTAACTAATTCGTAACCTATTACTATTATGAGCGATTACCCAATGCTCATTTCCAATAAATTACACTCTTTTCGTAACTTCTTGCGTGCAAAGCTACAATATTTTTTTGAGATAGAAACAGTGACTAAATGTCCTGTAGATTATGGAATAATATAATGAAGGCGTTCAACTGTATGTGGGTTGAAGAAACCTAGTATCGCTCCCTGTAAATTGGTATAGGGGTTGGCCGGACTCGATGAACCTCCTGGTCCTCCGGAAGAACCTCCCATACTCTTAAAGTACTCATAAACAGATTTACTGATGCATTGTACTTCAACTGAGATGCTGTCCCCCGGTTTTAATTCCGGATTATATACCACCAACAGATTCTCAATTTGGTTGCCGTTTGTAAGCCGGTCGTCATACACGTAATTATTTCCGGATATTTTACCGTTTACGGTTAAAACTATCCGGTAGTAGTTTTGTTCATCAACCGGATCGGTGTAGGTGACGTAAACTTCATAGAAATCGGCTGTTTGATTGGGTAAAACCGGCGGTCCTCCTCCCGGATAGATGGAGTTTACAACACGAAAAGTATCTACGGGAACATATTCCGGAATCCTGCCGGACGATGAAATTATTTCTTCCTCACTTTCAACAGTCAGGAAATAAGTTTGTCCCGATTTTCCGGTTAAGTTAACCGAAACGTAAATGCCGGGATTTATTTCGGTTAAAATCTCGCTGTTGCCTTCTTTGTCTGAAATGATAATGAGAGCGCCGCTTACCGGAGGAAATGTTCCGGTATGATACAGATTTACCGAACGTGTTAAAACGACTACCGCAGGTTCGCCACGTCCGATACTTGCTTCCACAACCAGTTGAGGGTGAGAGTCGTTGATGTTGATCTCAATGATTTCAGAACAAGAGGCTGATATAATTGCTGCGATGAGTATAATCAGTTTGTTATATCTCTTAGTTTTTAAGGGCATTTTTAAAATTTAAAATTATAGGTTATCGATGGAACATAAGTAAATAAATAGGTTTTTACTGCGTTGATGACTTCCGGATTGCTTTCATCAGGTTCGAAATCAATGGTAAATGGATTTTTCTGACCATAAGCATTATAAACTGAGAAGTTCAGGCTGCTTTCATATTTACTGGTTTTTTTAAGTATGCGTGTTGCTCCCAAATCGAGCCGGTGATAATCAGGCATTCTGTAGCCGTTGCGTTCGGTGTAATAATAGCGCACGTTACCGTTCACGAGGTACTTGCCACTCGGGAAGGTGACAGCATTTCCGGTATTGTACACCCAGGTAGCTGAGACCGACCATTTTTTGTTTATATCGTAAATGCCGACAACCGATACGTCATGTGTAATGTCTTGCCTTGCCGGGTACCAGTTGCCATTATTGATGCCATCAATCAGCCTTTCTGTCCTTGACCAGGTGTAGCCAATCCATCCTGTTAGTTTACCTCTTTTTTTTCGAAGTAAAACCTCTGCTCCGTAAGCTCTTCCCACCCCGAAAAGCAGTTCTCCTTCAATGTGTTCGTTAGCGTTGATGTCGGCGCCATTCTTCAAGTCGATCTGATTTTGCATCCAACGGTAATATATTTCGGTACTTACTTGATACATATCCTCTTTGAAATTGGTGAAATAACCCAGTGAAAATTGATCGCCGATTTCCGGTTTCACGTTGTTACTCGACGATAACCAGATGTCAGTCGGCAAGGTAGAAGTGGCATTCGAAATCAAATGCAGGTTTTGCGTATTCCGGGTAAAGCTGGCTTTAACCGAATTTCTTTCATCAAAAATATAGGCGATGTTCAGTCGGGGCTCAATTTGATAATAGGATTTAACAATCTGATTCTTAGCATAGGTTGTAGTATCCGTTATGGCTCCGTCGCGGTAGGTGTAAAAATCACCGGGACCGAATAAATGATAGGCCGAAAATCTCAATCCATAATTGATATTGAGATTATAAGTCGGTTTCCATGTATTGCTGATATAAACACCATTATCGACAGCAAACTTTTCCTGCAGACGGGTCGGTGTAAAGTCAGAATCTTCCGTGGTGTCGAGTTGTCCGGGGATGATGGTGTGATAAATCGAATTTAGACCAAAGGATAAGGTGTTTTTGCTGTTGGGATAGTATTGAAATTCATGTTTGAAATTCCAGTTTTTGATGATGGAAGTCAGACTAAACCCTGCGTCCTGCAGGATATTCACCTTATAGTCGTAGTTAGAGTAAATGATGGAAGTATTGCTGAATAATTTGGCATTCCACAAATGATTCCACCGTAGTGTTCCGGTGATATTGCCCCAGTCTAAACCAAATCTTTCCTGAAATTCGAACACATCTCTGCCAAAATAACCTGATAAATAAATGCGGTTTCTTTCATCAACCCGGTAGTTTGCTTTCAGGTTGAGGTCGTAAAAATATAGTTTGTTGTTGTTAATCAGTTCATCGGGAGAAAGTTTTAAAAATAAATCCGCATAGGTTCTGCGGGCAGTCACAAGGTAAGAGCCTTTTTCTTTTACAATCGGACCTTCCAGGTTCAAGCGCGAGGAAATCAAGCCGATACCACCTCCGATGTGATGTGTTTGGTTATTCCCATCGTTCATTTTTACATCCAGTACCGAAGAAATCCTGCCTCCATACTCGGCTGGTGCGGTACCTTTGAACATCTGGATATCTTTGATGGCATCACTGTTGAAAGTAGAGAAGAATCCCAACAGGTGATCGGCATTGTATACTGTCGCTTCATCCAACAAAATCAGATTTTGAGAACTGTTGCCGCCACGCACATAAAATCCGCCACTGGCTTCACCAACTGATTTGATGCCCGGGGTGAGTTTAAGTGTTTTCAGGATGTCGGCTTCTCCAAAAATCACCGGAACTTTGGCAATTTCTTTCACCTGCACCCTTTCAACTCCGATTTCAGTTGAAAGGATGTTGTCGTTGGTACGACGTGCAGTCACTTCTACTTCGTCCAACTGTCGGGTGTCGGGCTCCAGTTTGAAGTTTATCATCCGGTTTTCTTTGATGTTTATTGTCTGAACGAAAGGCTTATAACCCAAATAAGAAACAATAAATGTATATTGGTTTTCGGTAAGTGTCAGGGAAAAGTATCCGTAGGCATTGGTCGAAGCGCCTGCAACCGGCATTTCATCAACGAGAATAGTTGCTCCGATCAGACTTTCACCCGATGAAGCATCCGTAACCGTTCCACTGATGGTATGTTTTTGTGCTGCAAAAACGGAAACAGATATAAGTATGAATAGATGAAGCAGGTGTATTTTCATAAACTGATTTTTCAACGTGTAATTCAAATGGCGAAAGTAATAGCTTTGTTCAACCTGACCTCTGTTTTTCACTTTTTTTATCAGCTGATATTCTTTATTTGGCCTGCGGTGTTTATAAATTCAGAAAAAATCGTGCTGACAGCTCCTGTTTTATTTGTACTTTTGTCAACTATTATCAGCGTTTTTCTGCTTATATGAAGTTTTTAGACGAACTAAATGAAAGTCAGCGCAAAGCTGTTGAGTTTTCCGATGGCGCATCGCTTATCATCGCGGGTGCAGGATCGGGTAAAACGCGGGTGCTGACTTATAAAATAGCTTATTTGCTTAAAAAAGGTCTGGCGCCTTCTTCTATATTAGCTCTGACTTTTACCAACAAAGCCGCCCGCGAGATGAAAAACAGGATAGCCGAACTGGTAGGAGAGCGCATTGCCCGTTATTTGTGGATGGGGACTTTTCACTCGGTTTTCTCCCGGATTTTAAGAGCGGAAGCAGATAAACTCGGCTTCACGAAAAATTTCACGATTTATGATTCTTCGGATTCTAATTCGTTGATTAAATCTATCATTAAGGGCATGAAACTGGACGAAAAGATTTACAGACCCGGTTTTGTGCACAGCCGTATTTCATCAGCCAAAAATAATCTGATTACCCCCGGGGCTTATGCAGGAAATACCGACATGGTTCGCTCGGATATGCATGCCAGGGTACCGCGTTTGCATGAGGTGTATAAAATTTATACAGAAAAATGTAAACAGGCCGATGCCATGGATTTTGACGATTTGCTGTTGCAAACAAATATATTATTTCGTGATTTTCCGGAGGTACTGCAAAAATACAGGGAGCATTTCAATTATATTTTAGTGGATGAGTATCAGGATACCAATTATGCACAGTACCTGATTATCAAAAAGCTTTCGGAACAACACGAACGGATTTGCGTGGTAGGCGATGATGCACAGAGTATTTATTCATTTCGAGGTGCGAATATCGACAACATCCTGCAGTTTAAGAACAATTATCAGTCGACGCAGGTTTTCAAACTGGAACGTAATTATCGTTCCACACAGACCATCGTGAATGCCGCGAACAGTCTGATAGATAAAAACGAACACCGCATTCCCAAAACCGTTTATTCAGAAAAGGCAGAAGGGGAGAAAATTAAGGTCATGCAGCTGTATTCTGATTTTGAAGAAGGTGCAGTCGTGGCAGAATATGTCAAAGACTTGAAAGAATCGGAGGATTATCTTTATCAGGATATCGCGGTACTGTACCGCACCAATGCGCAATCACGGGTGTTGGAGGATCAGCTTCGTAAAAGTCTCATTCCTTACCGGATTTACGGAGGCTTGTCGTTTTATCAGCGCAAGGAAATCAAAGACGTAATCGCGTATTGTCGGCTTGTTTGCAATCCTTCGGATGAAGAAGCACTGAAACGCATCATCAACACGCCTGCACGGGGAATTGGGGATACGACAGTCAATAAAGTGCTGGAATGTGCCATGTTGCATGGAGTTACTGCCTGGGAAGTGATGGGCGATATTCTGAAATATAATTTGCAGGTGAATGCAGGTACAGCAGCCAAGCTGACTAAATTCAGGGATATGATTCGTGTATTTGCCGAACAGCGGGAAGTCCTGGATGCCTATCAGTTGGTGGATACGATTATTAAAACAACTGGTATCATCAGCGATACCTATACTGATAGCTCCCCTGAAAGCATGAGCAGAAGGGAAAATGTGCAGGAACTGTTGAATGCCATCCATGAGTTTTGTGAAATAAAGACGAATCAAAACGAGTCTTCTCTGTTGGTTGATTTTCTGGCGGAAGTTTCTCTGCTCACTGATCAGGATACAGATAAAAATGCGGATGATGATAAAGTTACGCTGATGACGGTACATGCTGCGAAAGGACTTGAATTCAAGGTAGTGTTTGTTGTTGGTATGGAAGAAGAGTTGTTCCCTTCAACTTTCGCGATGGATAGTCCCAGAGAATTGGAAGAAGAGCGCAGATTGTTTTATGTAGCCATCACCCGTGCAGAGGAACGTTGTTTTATAACCTATGCAAAATCACGTTTCAAAAACGGACAGGTAAACTTTGCCAATCCGAGCCGTTTTATAAGGGATATAGATCCGGCTTACCTTGATCATCCCGCTGATTTTCAGGTAAAAAGTAAATCTTCATTTTTTGATGATGATGATGTAGATGATTTTCATGGAGGTTTCCGGAACTTCCGGCAACGGGCTCCTAAGTCATACATTCCAAAATACACATCACATCAGGAAACTCCGGAAATAACTTCGATGCCTCAGTCATCACCTAAAAAGTTAACCAAAATACGAACAAGTGATCAAATCCCTTCCGATGAAAACTTTACGCCAACCATCCCGGTCGGAAAATTCGTGAAACATCAACTGTTCGGAATAGGGAAGGTCTTGTCGGTCAGCATGACCGGCGCCAACGAAAAAGCAGAAATCGATTTTGGAGAAAAAGGCGTGAAATCCTTGCTGTTGAAATTTGCGAAATTAGAATTATTGGATTGACATTAATTCCTGCGTCACTAAACCAGCGATGGTCATGCCAAACATTGCCGGCATGTAACTCACAGTACCATTAATGCTGGCTTTTTTGCTGTCCCAGTTTTGACCTGTCATTACCGGTTTTTGAGGTTTGTTATTTGGTGTTGAATTGTTGTCTTCTCCGGTAACTGTTTCCATATTACTTTTACCATCGGTTGATTCTCCTTTGTTTGGAAAAATTTCATCGCTATACACACAAAGAAATTTTTTGCCGGTGCCGCCCAGCTTGCGGATGCGACTGCGCAGGGCAGCAGCAAGCGGACAACCATTTACTTTCCAGAATTCAGTCACTTTGATTCGGGTTGGGTCTGTTTTGAGGGCTGCGCCCATGGAAGAAAAGAAAACCGCATTTGTTCTGGTTGCTTGCCGTATCAGATGAACTTTATTAGATAGACTGTCGATGGCATCGATAATGAAATCGTAAGTGTCAAGTGCAAAAGAGTCTGCTGTTTCCGGACTGTAAATTTCCTGTAATCCAATGATGCTGGCTGCAGGATTGATTTCTGATAATCTTTCTTTTAACACCTCAATTTTGGGTTTTCCAACCGTTTTTGTTGTGGCAGGCAATTGCCGGTTGATGTTGGTAATACTCACTACATCCGAATCGACCATCGTCAGATGCCCGATGCCCGAACGAATCAATGCTTCTGCACACCAGCTGCCTACGCCACCGATGCCAAAAAGAATTACCTTCGTATTAGCTGCTTTCTCAAGATAGGGTTGCCCTAATAGTAAAGCTGTTCGTTGAAAAATTTCCATGAGATTGTTCAGCCATTCTGGCTGATGAGTTCTAAAGATTTTTTATTGATGATTTCCAATTGTTTGCCAGTCACTCGGATAATACCATCTTTCTCAAATTCAGATAACATGCGGCTGACACTTTCGCGGCTTGTGTCAATTAAATTTCCGATTTCAGTCTGGGAAATGGGTACGATAAACACATCAGACTGAAAGATATTATTGGCAAAATCAAGCAAAACATCTGCCAGGTTGCCTCTCGTGAGCTTTTGTGTACGATTTGCACACCTCCTGAAAGATTCTATTTCGTAACGGCACAGGGCTTGAATGATTTCAAAAGAGAAATGCTCACTTTCCTTTAACAGGTTACGGAAAACTGATATGTCGATGAAACACACTTCACAATCTTCGAGGGCGGTAATCGAATAGTGATTGACCTTTGCTCCGAATGTGGTCGGTAATCCGAGATAAGTTGGAGGTTTTGCCAGTTTTACGATTTGCTCGTTGTACGGACCAGTAATGTGAATCTTCACCAGACCCTTCCGCAGGAAGATTATATTGGTAGAATAGGTGCCTTGTTTGATGATGGAATCACCTTTCTTAAAACCGACTACGATGTGATTTTCACTCAGTTGTTTCAGCTGGCAACCATCCAATTTGGCTTCCGCTACTGATATATAGGGACATAAGCTACAATCTGATTCCATACACCTGATTTTTTCTGCAAATATATACAATGTGATGAATATCACAAAACTATGTATGTACTCCCACAGTACTTTTATATTTTTTCAATATAAAACCGCCTACATTTGTGCAGTTCAATAACCCGTTAAATAAAATATCATGGAAAACGAAATCACTGTTAAAATGGAACAATTGCAGAAAGACCTCGAAAAGCTGCAAAAGAAAGTAACTAAGATAGAGAACAACCGCAAAGATCAACTTTCAATAGCTCTTATATCCGGAGATATGGATAAAATACTGGCTGCCATGATTATATCATTAGCTGCTGCTGCCATGGATACCCGGGTAAAAATTTTCTTTTCTTTCTGGGCTTTATCGGCATTGCGGGATCAGAAGAAAAAGGCTGCCGGAAAAGATTTTATTTCGAAGATGTTTGGACTGATGCTTCCGAAGGGAAAGAACAAACTGAAACTCTCGAATATGAATATGGCAGGCATGGGACCCATGATGATTAAGATGCTCATGAAAAAGAAAAATGTCCTTTCATTAGATGAAATGTTCCAACAAGCCGGTGAATTAGGCATCGAAATAACGGTATGTGAGATGTCTATGGATTTGATGGGTTTCAAGCGCGAAGAGTTTATCGATTATCCCCATTTACGTTATGCCGGTGCAGGAACCTTCGTGGCTGATGCCGGGGAAAGCGCCATGCAGTTGTTTATATAAAAATAATAAACCACATTAGTCACATATGACATTTTAGTCCTGATATTCAGATACGTGATGTATTAATATAAAATGTTTAGAGAATAATTGTGCTGCTTAACTCTGTTAAGAAAAAGCTTAAGTGTACTTATGTGACTTATATGGTTCAAATAATAAATTTTTAAAAATTACCATTATGTCAGAAGATTTAAAAAACCTCCAATCAGATTTAGTCGTAGATGCCCGTGGAACTGCTTGTCCGGGTCCGTTGTTGGCTGCAAAAAAAGCCATTGGCGATATAGAATCAGGTGAAATCATGGAAATCCTTTCGGCCGACGAAGGTACGAAAAACGATATTCCCCGCTGGTGCGAAAAGGTTGGTCATGAATACCTTGGTTTTGTGGATGAAGATAGCTTCAGCCGTTTGTTTTTACGGAAAGAGTAAATTTTATTTACCATATAAGTTTCATATAAGCTGTAATCGATTAAATTAAAAAAGTTTTATTAATTACAGAAAACTTATATGACTTATATGGTTTAAAAAATTAGAATCATGGACAACAAACAAGCTCCCAAAATTCTCGTCTTCTCTACGGAAAAAATATCCGACCCGGGCATTGATCAGGCGGGATTGAAGAAGATGCATTATGCACCATCGGTGTATGTAATTAGTTTGCCTTGTTCATCCGGCATCAAGCCCCGCTGGATTTTACATGCGCTGGAAAATGGTTTCGATGGGGTTTTCATCGCGGCCGACGGCCATGAATGTTCAT
>JACDJB010002740.1_pt1 | contig 12246 bp, 5 predicted proteins | sample 7454121 | NCBI WGS metagenome assembly JACDJB01 (sample SAMN14253290, study PRJNA609438) | sludge metagenome | isolation source: sludge after 25d culture with pyrite | collected 2018-12-20 | reverse complement strand
TCGGCGCGGCAGGGGCTGCCGTCGTCTTCCTCCCAGTTCTGCATGAACAGGCCGGCCACCCTGGCGCCCGCACGCTGCAGGAGCAGGGCGGCGACCGAGGAATCCACGCCCCCGGACAGCCCGACGATTACGTTTTCCTTCATGGTATTACGGAACTTTCCTGCGCTGGATTGTCGGGCGCACGCCGCTCATGCGGCAACGCCGAAATCGCGCACTGCATCGAGCGGCAGGCGGCGTCCGCCCAACCAGGCGTCGATGCCGGCCAGCACCAGCGGGCTGCGCAGGCGCGCTGCCTGGGCGGCCACCTGGTCGCGCGAGAGCCACAGCGCACGCACGATGCCCGCGTCCAGCGGTCGTGCCGGTTCATGGCGGAGCGGCTCGGCGCCGAACGTGAAGCGCACGAACTCGCGGCCGCGCGCCGAACGCCACTGCTGCACGCCGAGCAGGCAGGTCAGGGCGACGTGCCAGCCGGTTTCCTCCAGCGTCTCGCGCACCGCCGCGCTCTGCAGGGTTTCGCCGCGTTCGAGGTGGCCGGCCGGCTGGTTCAGCACCAGCGCGCCACGCACGTCCTCCTCGACCAGCAGGAATGCGTCTGCGCGCGGTACCACGGTTGCTACGGTCACGTGCGGGCGCCAGACGCCGGCATCGTCGTCTGCGCTGGGAACTGCGTCATTCATCGACAAAGTTTAACAGGCCTGAACGCGTCGCCGACGTACCGCGTTGCGCGCCCCGGACCGGGGTTTGCGACGTTCCGGCCCGGGGTATACTCGACCCAAAGGACGATTCTCCAGCACCATGCCGCAACCAGCCGACCCCGCTCCGCAACATGGACACGGCCTTGCCGTCGAGGAGGCGCGCCCCCAGGTGGTGCGCCCGCCCCTGTACCAGGTGATCCTGCTGAACGATGACTTCACGCCGATGGATTTCGTCATCACCGTGCTGGAAACCTTCTTCGGGCTGGATCGCGAGCGGGCGACCCAGATCATGCTGCACGTCCATACGCGCGGGCGCGGCGTATGTGGTGTGTTCACGCGCGAGGTGGCCGAGACCAAGGTGACCCAGGTCAATGAGTTTTCGCGCGTCCACCAGCATCCCCTGCTCTGCACCATGGAAAAGGCCTGACGCACCCGCACATAGCAGGTAGAGTAATTCGGAGACGACCCCCGACATGTTCAGCAAGGATCTCGAAAGCACCATTGGCCAGTGCTACAAGGATGCACGCGAGCAGCGCCACGAGTTCATGACCGTGGAACACCTGCTCCTGGCCCTGCTAGAAAACACGGCCGCCACGACGGTGCTGCGTGCCTGTGGCGCCGATACCGCGCGGCTGGCGCGCGACCTGCGCGCGATCATCACCGAAACGGTGCCGGTCTTGCCGCCCAACGACGAGCGCGACACGCAGCCGACGCTCGGTTTCCAGCGCGTCCTGCAGCGCGCCGTCTATCACGTGCAGTCCTCGGGCCGCAAGGAAGTCACCGGCGCCAACGTGCTGGTGGCCATCTTCGGCGAGAAGGATTCGCACGCGGTGTATTTCCTCGGCCAGCAGGACATCTCGCGCCTGGACGTGGTCAACTACATCTCGCACGGCATCGCCAAGATCGGCCACGAATCGGCCGGCGCGCAGCCGACCGCGGGCGAGCCTGGCCGGGAGGCCGAAGCGGGCGAGGAGGCGCGCTCGAACCCGCTGAACGAGTTCGCCAACAACCTCAACGAACTGGCCCGCCAGGGCAAGATCGATCCGCTGATCGGGCGCGCCGAGGAGATCGAGCGCACCATCCAGGTGCTCTGCCGGCGGCGCAAGAACAACCCGCTGTACGTGGGCGATGCCGGTGTCGGCAAGACCGCCCTGGCCGAGGGCCTGGCGCGGCGCATCGTCGAGGGCGACGTGCCCGACGTGCTGGCCGACTGCACCATCTGGGCGCTGGATCTGGGTGCCCTGGTGGCCGGCACGAAGTATCGCGGCGATTTCGAGAAGCGCCTGAAGGCGGTCATCGCCGAGTTGCGCAAGGAAACCGGCGCGATCCTGTTCATCGATGAAATCCACACCATCATCGGTGCCGGTTCGGCCTCTGGCGGAACCATGGACGCCTCCAACCTGATCAAGCCGGTGCTGGCCAGCGGTGAGCTGCGCTGCATCGGTTCGACCACGTTCCAGGAATACCGCGGCGTGTTCGAGAAGGATCGCGCGCTGGCGCGGCGCTTCCAGAAGATCGACATCGTCGAGCCATCCATTTCCGAGAGCGTGGAGATCCTCAAGGGCCTCAAGGGGCGCTTCGAGGAACACCACCACGTCGAATACACCGGCGACGCGCTGCAGGCCGCGGTCGATCTGGCGGTCAAGCACATTCCCGACCGCCTGCTGCCGGACAAGGCCATCGATGTCATCGACGAGGCCGGCGCGCGCCAGCGCCTGCTGCCGGAAAAGGATCGCAGCGGGCGCATCGACGTGCCGGACATCGAGTACATCGTCGCGCGCATGGCCCGCATCCCGCCCAAGCAGGTGTCGGCTTCGGACCGCGACGTGCTGAAGAACCTCGACCGCAACCTCAAGATGGTGGTGTTCGGCCAGGACCCGGCCATCGAGGAGCTGTCGGCGGCGATCAAGATGGCGCGTTCCGGCCTGGGCAATCCGGACAAGCCGATCGGCTGTTTCCTGCTGACCGGGCCGACCGGGGTCGGCAAGACCGAAGTCACGCGCCAGCTGGCGCTGCAGCTCGGCATCGAACTGGTGCGCTTCGACATGTCCGAATACATGGAAGCACATTCGGTGTCGCGCCTGATCGGCGCGCCGCCCGGCTATGTCGGTTTCGACCAGGGCGGCCTGCTCACCGAGCAGATCGTCAAGCACCCGCACTGCGTGCTGCTGCTCGACGAGATCGAGAAGGCGCACCCGGACGTGTACAACATCCTGTTGCAGATCATGGACCACGGTGCGCTCACCGACACCAACGGCCGCGAGGCGAACTTCAAGAACGTGATCGTGGTGATGACCACCAACATCGGTGCGCAGATCGCCGCGCGCCGCACCATGGGCTTCGTCGAGCAGGACCACCACACCGATGCGCTGGAAGCGCTCAAGCGCGCATTTTCGCCGGAGTTCCGCAACCGCCTGGATGCGGTCATCCAGTTCAGCTCGCTGGACTTCGAGCACATCCTGCGCGTGGTGGACAAGTTCCTGATCGAACTGGAAATGCAGCTGCTGGAAAAGCATGTCTCGCTGAACGTCGATGGGGAGGCGCGACGCTGGCTGGCAGAGAATGGCTTCGACCCGCAAATGGGGGCGCGGCCGATGGCGCGCGTCATCCAGGACAACGTCAAGCGCCTGCTCGCCGAGGAACTGCTGTTCGGCAAACTGGCCGAAGGCGGCAAGGTGGCCTTGTCGGTGCGCGACGGCAAGCTCGCCGTGGATTGCGAGGCAGCCGAGAAACTGCCGGCGGTGGTGGACTGAGTTGCTGCGCAGACGGCGCCCGGCGCATCACCGGCCACCGGCTGCGCGCCGCCCGCCTGCGTGAGGCGCCGCGTTTGGCGCCAGGGTTCGGTGACATGGATCGTCACCGCGCCGCGCGCTCGGCGCGGGTCCGGCCGCGCCATCTGCCTGTGCCCTGAACGATGGGTGGGGAATCGGCGCCTGAAGCCGCGCCGCGCGGTTCGCCTGCGCGCACGCGCCCACCGATCAGGCGCGCTGGCGTGCGGGCCGCAGGTGCTGCCCCGGGTGGCACTTCCAGACGGATCGCGAAGTTGGCGCCGACCGCCTCCAGGCTAGTCGAAGCCGTTTGCGAACACGCGATCGACGAGGTACAACGTGGTGCTGGTCATGGCGATCGGTGCGCCGCGACCGGTGTCTTCCCACAGGCTGTGCAGCAGGGTGCCCCAGTTGTCGGTGACGTTGCCGTCACGCAGCGCCTCGATGTAGTGCCGGGTGAGGGTCTGGTAGTAGAGCGTGGCGATGACGTGCTGGGTGCCGACAGGCAGCGGGTAACGACGCTCGTGCCAGTACTGGCCATCGGCATAGCTGATGCCGACCACCGGCGCGCCGCCCTCGATGTAGGCCGCATTGTCGAAGCCGCGCGGCGGAATGCGCGTGTCCTTCTCGATGGTGTCGGCCAGTGCCATGTGGGTGGTGGTGCCGGCCGGCAGGCCGGTGGCCGCGGCGGCGTCGGCGCTGAGACCCACATGCATTTCGTACACCGTGGTGCTCGCCTCGTCGAGTTCGGCCGTGGCCAGGTCGTAGCCGCCGGTCTGGCCCAGCAGGGCATTGGACGAATCGTAGAAGCGCAGGTTGAGCCAGGCGCGCCGGCCCTCGATGTGGCCCGTGGGCAGCTTGTGTCCGGTATGGTTGATGACCCGCGCGATCAGCTCGCCCGCGTCGTGCGCGAGTTCGATGGTCGCCGCGCGCTGCAGCATCGACAGCGCGCGCTCGCGACCGGCGGCGATATGCGCCGGGTCCACGGCAGGATCGTCCGCGGTGTATGCGGCGATGAGATCGAGCGAGGGCACGGCCGCGCCGGCGAATTCGTGCGAGGCGAGATCCGGGCGGACATCGCAGAAGTTGCAGGGCGGTCCGGCCAGGCCTGGCATGTGGCAATCCTGGCAGGTCGACACCACCGGCCCGCGCGTGCCGCCGAAGCGCCCGCCGAGATCGACGCCGCCATCGGCGAAGGCCGACAGCTTCCATTCGGTATAGGTGCGTTCGAGCGGGAACTGCTGCGCCGGGTCGTGGCTGGGCGACTCGGTATCGATCGCGTTGTAGCGGTAGGTGCCGTTCGCCTGCTTGGACACCGCGACGTTGCCGACATCGTGACAGGTGCCACAGAGCGCCGCATCGCGGTGGAAGGGCGAGACGATCAGCTCGTGCATGGGATTGGCATCCTCGCGCGGGCCGCGCCGGCGCCCTTCCGGATCGAGCACGAACATCGCGTTCGAGGCATATCCGGGCACCGCATCCAGCGCGGCGAGGATGGATGCGTCCTCGGGCGGACTGATGCCGGGTTTGTACACCGGATCCACCATGCTGTGGCAGAAATGGCAGGTCACGCCCTGCTTGTCGTGCGCGTCGAGCGTGCTGCCGTCAGCCTGCGCGACGTGCCCGGTGACGACCGCGACCGGCAGGTGGCAGCGGGTGCAGAAGCTGCCGACGTTTTCCACGTCCTGGTTGGCATTGGTGACCTGAGCGAAGTACAGCGGGTCCTTGCCACCCAGCGCCATCAGGCTGCCGGCCCAGGTTGCGTACGGTTCCCTGGCGACATCGGCGGCCTGGTAGTTGCCATGGCAGGCCCTGCACACGTTCGGTTCAAGCAGGTTCGCCAGCGGCATGTCGCCGATCTGGGTGCCGGGTACGTGGAAGTCGCGCGGGGTCATCGGGATCGGCGTCCGCGCCGCCAACGGCAGCAGCCACGCGCCCAGGATCACCGCCAGCCACCCGATCCGGCCGAGCCATCGCATCGCGCCCATGCATCCTCCCCGTCAACCCCGCGGCAGCGGAGACCATGCCCGCATCGTGCGTGCCCCGTGCCGGGCCGGCCTTGACCAGGGTCAAGCCGAGGGTGCGGGATCACAGGCTGTCGTGGGAGCGAGCGTGCTCGCGATGGCGGGGCGCATTGCCATCGCACTGTGGCGGGGCAGGTTGGACGCAGAATAAGCTGTCCACCATATGCACGTGCGTGATCCGTGGAATCGTGACACCCGTCACGTATCCATACATGCAAATTTCGTAGCCTCGGAGACCAACTCGGATCGGGGGAGCAAAATGGAATTGTCGCTTGGTGGATTGCGGGGGTACGTTGCCCTGCTCGTGATGGGCATGGCTTGCGCCAGTGCGCAGGCGCAATCATCGAATACGCTGACTGAGATCGACCTGCAGCGGGATCCACCGGACGCGCTCACTGCTGGGCCGCCGACCGAACCGTTCTTCCCATGGGGTGCCTGGGCCGAGCGCGTCAAGACCGCCGAGATCGCGCCGCTCGCCGCCGACGCCTTCGGCGAACAGGTTTCGCTGTTCGACGGGCGCACCAGCTTTTCCGTCACCGATGTCGACATCCCCGGCAGTGACGGCCTTCCCGTGCGCTTGAGCCGCACGCTCGCGATCACCGCGCGGCAACGAAGTGGCGGGTTGATCGAGGATCTGGGAGGCATCGGCGACTGGTCGCTCGACATCCCCTACATCGCCGGCGTGTTCGACTCGGTCTACCCCTGGACTGTCGACAGCCGCAATCCTTCTTTCGATGGCAAGCGCTGCAGCGAGGACTTCCTGCCCAAGGCGCGCGGCCCGCTCGCCATGGCCTGGTCGGGCAACCGCGTCCATATCCCCGGCAAAGGCGACCGCACCTTGTTGCTGCGTGATCCGGCCGTACCGACACCCTATGCGTCTGGCGCGTATACCCACGTCACCGCCGAACTCGATATCTTTAGCTGTACCAATACGATTCAGAATCCCGGTACGGACATTCCGCGCCAGGGCTTTGTCATGCATTCGCCTGATGGCACAAAGTGGACCTTCGATGTCGAAGCGCGGCGGGAAGCCGGCATGGTGGAGTTGCCGACCAGCGCTGGCGGCACCGCGCACTATGGCCGCAAGGAGGTGTACCTGCTCGCCAGCAAGGTCGAGGATCGTTTCGGCAACCGGGTCGAGTACTTCTACACCCATCCGCCGGGCCCGGAGTACCGGCCGCGCTTGGAGGAGATTCGCGCGACCTCGACCAGCGGCGAGCAGCGTTCGATCGTCCTGCAATATGAACCCGTTGGTGCAGACGGCTGGCGCTTGCAGTGGGCCAGCGCGCACGGCCGCAGCTGGCATTACCAGTATTCCCCCGACGACGCTGATGAGGATCATCGCGGTCGCCTGAAGTCGGTCACCTTGCCGGATGGCTCATCATGGCAGTACGACGTTACTGGCAGCCTGAACGTGTTCTACGATGCAGAAGGGACGGCATGCAAGCCGCCGCTTCCGCCCGGCGGCAGCTTTTCGTATTGGGTCACGCACCCTGCCGGTGCGCGCGCGCAGTTCGACTTCATGAACCAACGATTCTTCCGCACTATCGGCAACTCCTTGTGTGGCGGCCGCGACGTCACACCACCCCGTCAATATGACGCCTTCTCCCTGGTGAACAAGAAGGTGCTGGGCGCAGGGCTTGGCTCGTCATTGATTTGGGTCTATGTCGCCGAATTCGGTGCGCCCGCCGGTTCAGCGAGGCGCAGCAGTACCGTCAACAATCCGGACGGCAGCAGCGTCGTGCATGAGTTCGGCAACACCTATGACGTTGACGAGGGGCGGCTCTACCAAACGTCAACCTACTCGGGCGGATCGGGAACAGGCACGCTTCTGCGGAAAGAAACGCTGGAGTACATCGGTGCCAGCGACCCGGGCACGGCGGCGTACCCGTCCAGGTGGGGTATTGCGCGCGGCACGCCCGACCAGACCAACGCACGGGTCGTGCCAGTGAAGTCGCGTACGGTGGTGCAGGATGGCGTGGCTTTTGCGCGCACGAGCGGCAGGCAGGATTTCGATGCACTGGCGCGATCGCTTTCCGAGAAGCTGACCGGCTCCGCGGGCACCAAGTACCGTCAAACCGATTACCACGACAACAAGGCTCTTTGGGTTCTTGGTCAGGTGTCGGCCGTCAAGGAAGGATTGACGCTTCAATCGTTGCTCCCCGTCCAGCAGAAAACCTACGATCCCGACAAGGCGAATCTCATTGAGATTTCCGAGTTCGGTGCCCTCGTCCGAGCCAATATGTGGTACCCGGACGGCAGCCTTAAATCGCAGGCCGACGGCAAGGGGAACACGACCAGGTTCGAGGACTACAAACGCGGCATCCCTCGCGCCATAACGTTTGCAGACACCACGGTACGGATGTCGGCAATGGTGGATGATTGGGGCCAAATCACTTCGATGACCGATCCGATGAATAATGTCACCGGGTACGAATACTATCCCGAGGGTCGGCTGAAGAAGATCACCCATCCGCGCGCCCCGGGCGACCCGGTGTGGAATTCGACCACCTTCACCTACGACCGCCTTGCCGGAAGCGGCGACTTTACCTGTCCGGCGGGGTTCGCCGGGTGCCAGCATTGGCAGGTCACTCGCACCACGGGTCCAACGGGTGCAGCGGTCACCGAAACCACCAGCTTCGACGGCCTGTGGCGGCCGAAGCTCGCCAAGACCCAGGTAACAGGCGTGGGCGCCTCGGTGAGCCACGTTCGCCGCGGCTTTGATCACGAAGGCCGCGAGACCTTCGTTTCCTACCCCTCCACTGCCTCCGCAGCCGCCACGGGCACGTGGACCAGCAACGACCCGCTCGGCAGGGTCACGGCCAAGGTCCAGGATTCGGAGCGTGGCCTGATTGGCGCCATTTCCGTCTATGGCTCCGCATCCCACATGCTGACCGTCACCGACGCCGAGAGCAACGTCACGGAGACCACATTCGCATCGTATGGCGAGCCCTCCTATGACTTCCCGCGCGAAATCCGCCGCAAGATTCCCGGCAAGACCGACCAGGTGACGAACATCGTCCGCGATGCGTTCGGCAAGGTGACGGGCATGACGCGCAGCGGCGCTGGCCATTCGCATAGCGCAACCCGCAGTTACACGTACAATGGGAAGCAGCAGCTATGCAGCGTGACCGAACCCGAGTCCGGCACCACCGCGTTCGGCTACGACCTGGCCGGCAACCTTGAATGGCGCGGCCGCGGCAGCGCCGGCACCTGCCTTCAGCAGAACGCCGCGACAGACGTCGTCTCTTATCAGTACGACTCCTTGAACCGCCGGGAAGGGACGACTTTCCCGAACGGCACAGCTGCGATCACGCAGCAGTGGTATGCAGACGGGGCCCTGAAATCGATCGCCCAGGGCGGTGTCATCTGGACCTACGGCTACAACGGGCGCCGCCTCCTCACCAAGGAGAAGCTGCAACTGGACGGCAAGACCTTCCAGCTCGACTGGACTTACAGCGTGAACGGACACATCAGCGGCTTGGCCTACCCGGACGGCACCCTGGTCGATTTCGCGCCGGATGCGCTGGGTCGGCCGAGCCGGGTCGGAAGCTTTGCCGATGGGGTGACGTATTGGCCCCATGACGCCGTACAGGCCTTCACCTACGGCAACGGCCGCACGCACGAGATGGCGCGCAACGATCGCAACTTGCCTAAGCGCAGCACCGATCCTGGCGTGCTCGATCTCGAGTACGAGTACGACGGCAACGGCAACGTCACCGACATCATCGACCATGCGCAAGGCGGGCTCGACACGCGCACGATGACCTATGACGCGCTGGATCGGCTCCACCAGGCGACCGCCAACCAGCGCTGGGGCCTGGCCACCTTCGAGTACGACGGCGTGGATAACCTGCGCCAGGCGGACATTGGGGGCGCGGTGACCAACTACACCATCAACCCGGGGACGAACCGGTTGGATGCACTCACGGGCGCCGAATCCATTGTCTATGGCTACGATACCCGAGGCAACGCAACCTCGCGTGCGGGGCGCTTCTTCACCTTCGACGCCGCGGACCGCATCACCGAAACCGGAACCGCCGGTACCGTCGAGGAACGCTACCTTTACGATGGGCGTGGCCGGCGCGTGCGCATCACGGACAATAACAACGCCAGCACATACCAGGTTTACAGCAAGGCCGGCCAGCTCCTGGCCGAACAATCGCCAGACGGGGCGTTCACCGATTACGTCTACCTCAACGGCTCGCTGATTGCGCGCACGGGGGAAGCGTCTGGCGCCCCGAGTGTGCCCACGCCACCCGCAGCGCCGGTCAGCCCGCCCGTGAACACCACCGGCAGCTTCAGCATCAGCTGGTCGATTCCGTCCGGGGTGACCAGCATGACCTTGCTGGAATCCAAAGATGGCGCGGCCGCCACGCCGGTGAGTCCGCAGCCGCCGGCCGGTTCCATCTCCTGGAACGCCACCAACCGTCCCAGCGCCGTCTACCGCTATTCGCTGCGTGCCTGCAACGGCAACGGTTGCAGCGAGCCGGGAGCGGCCAGCATCACTTACGTGGTGCGCACGCCCACCGGATTGACCTGGACGCCGCAGCCGCTGGCCGCGAACACGCCCTACACGATGAAGTGGAACGCGGTGTCGACCGCCACGAGCTACACGCTCGAGTTCAAGAACGGGGCCAGCTGGCAGGTGATCCATGCGGGTGCCGCGACACAGTTCGCGCAGCCGGGTCGGCCGGCGGGTGCGTATTCCTATCGCGTGTCGGCCTGCCGCGGCAGCACCTGCAGCGCACCCGGCGCGGTGGTCGTCGTTCAGATCGATGCAGCCCCGTGCAACCCGTCGCCGCCGCCTTCGATCAGCGTGAGCCCGACCAGCGTGACCCAGCCGAACACACCCTACACCGTGAGCTGGCAAGCGTCGGCCTCGTCCTGCGTCACGAGCTACCAGCTCGAGGAACTCTTCAACCAGACCCAGTGGCAGCCGGTGCCCTTGAGCCAGGCGCAGAACCAGCAGCGCCAATGGTCGCCCGATCCGCCCAAGAGCGTCTCGGGCACGTATGCCTACCGGGTGAGCGCCTGCGGTGGCGGGACCTGCAGCACCCACACGGTGGGGGCGGTGGTGACGGTGAGCATTCCGGTGGATCTTGGCGTGCCCACGGGGCTGCAGGCGTGCACGAAGCCGCCGGGCCGCCAATGCGTGGCAGCGGGAAGTCCCGAACCCTTGATCGTCAAGAAGGGCAAGCGCTACGAAGTCAGTTGGGAGGCCGTGGCCAACGCAACCAGTTACCAGGTGCGCGAGGTTCGGTCGACCAACCAGTCCTGCGGCGCGCTGCAGACGGACTATCCAACGAACGGGTCGCCGATGGAGTTCCTGGCGACTACCATCGCGTGCAATGGAGCTGAGCGGGAAACCAGCTATGCCTATGCGATCCGCGCCTGCGCCGGCGCCAACTGTGGCGGCTGGACAGAGCCGCAAGTGGTCGTGCGCGCAGTAGCCACGCTCAGTCGCGCCGCGGGCGCCACCACCTACTACCACACCGACGCGCTCGGCAGCCCGGTGGCGGAAACCGACGCCGCGGGGGCCGTGGTCAAGCGCCGCGCCTACCGCCCCTGGGGCGCGCCGGTCACCGGCAGCTACGAGCAGGGCCCGGGCTACACAGGGCACGTCACCGATGCGCTGACGGGCTTAAGCTACATGCAGCAGCGGTACTATGATCCGGTGGCGGGGAGGTTCCTCAGCACCGATCCCGTTCCTGCGAATCAAGGAAGCTTCAATCGGTATTGGTATGCCAATAACAATCCCTACAGAAATATAGACCCCGACGGGCGCGATCCGGAGATGGCTTACGGCGCGGCGGTCGGATTCATGCTTCGCAACAACCCGGAGGCAATGCGCGTTTGGGCTGGCGGTGAGGCTGCGGCAACCATAATGGGGCCTCGGGCCGAAGCTGGCGCTGCGATTGGTGAGGCAGTTGGGAATGTTGTTGATTCAGGAAATTTCTCATCCGAAGCCGTAGCTAAGGTTGCCGTTGAAGCTGCGGTAGTAGGTGTTACTAAGGGGAAATACAAGCCTGGGGGGAAATTCACTCGCGCACAGAAGCGAGATATTCTTAGGGCTAATCGAGAGCGCAACGGCGGTGATCTTAGGTCGGACAAGAGCGGTGAGTTGCTACAGCCGGCACAGCAATCAAAGAAAGGGGTGACGCCACCTGGCAATGAAGCGCATGTTGATCACAAGCTGCCGCGCTCAGCTGGTGGAACGAACGATCCAAGTAACGCTCAAGTGTTGTCCAGAGATGAAAATCTCAAGAAGTCGAACAAAACAGAATGAGTACTAACGTCAAAGTAAGTCTTTCAAGTGCGGCGATTGTCTGCGGACATATTGCCGCATCGGATAAGCCGGCAGTTCGCTATGCGCAGCGAGATGCGCCTGAGGAGCCTGCAGATAGCGGCTGGCAATTCTTCTGTGGGGCTGAAGTAGAGGAATGGGAAGAGGCGCGCGTATGGAGCGTGCGTGAGGTTTTGGAAGTGGCCCCCGATTTGGTCGAATTTATTGATTTTCCGATTGGGACAGTGCTGACTCGCTCAGGGCCGGCAGGTGCATGGGTTGTGGAAAAAAACCAATAAAGTGGACGGAGTAATTATGCATTTGAAAGTCTGACCTGATTAGCGTCGAACCTCAGCCAACGAAATTGGTTTCGGTGCGCAGGCGCTGCTCTGCACAAGGCTTGCAGAGCATCATGGCATGAACGAGCCGCGGCAGCATGGAGGGCAGGTGAAAACGACGGTTGAATCGCCACG
>JACDJB010002738.1_pt1 | contig 12249 bp, 10 predicted proteins | sample 7454121 | NCBI WGS metagenome assembly JACDJB01 (sample SAMN14253290, study PRJNA609438) | sludge metagenome | isolation source: sludge after 25d culture with pyrite | collected 2018-12-20 | reverse complement strand
CGTCCATCAGCCGCAGAACCTGCACCGCCCAGGCCGCCTTGGCCTCGGCGTCGCCGGGGTGGATGGCCTCGATGGCTTTGCGCACCTGCCAATCAGGGATGTCCACGCTGTCGCGGCTGCCCTTCTGGCCGTGCACCTGGTAGGCCAGCCTGTCCAGGGCCAGGTTCAGACTGACCGGGTCCACGCCGGCCTGCCGCAGCAGGCGTTCCAGGTCGCTGGCCTGGCCGGGGTCGTCCTGTTTCTTCTTCTCCCACTCCCACAGCAATTCTTTGACGTACTCTTCGTACAACTTGGCCCGGCTGCCCGGTAGACCGCGCTTGTAGTTGACGCGTGCCATCATCGTCAGCAACAGCGGCGTGCCCGCCATCTCGCCCAATTCCCTGCGGTCAGGGTCGGTGATGGCTTCCTGCAGGCGATGCTGCGCCACCTGGGCGGCGTCGGGGTCGTAGGTTCCCACCCAGACCATTTCATCATGCCAGCGCTGCAAGAAGGCGCTGATGGCGTCGCCGTCGAGTGGCGCCAATTTGACCGCGGTCAGCGGCAGGCGAAAGTCCTCGCCCTCAAGATAAGGCCGCACGCGGCAGGTTACGAGCAAAGGAACGTGGCCATAGCCACCCTCACAGAAATCCCGCACTGCGGCCAGAAGGCGTTTGCGCTGGCCGGGATCGCTTACTTCGTCCAGACCATCCAACAACAACAAGACGCTCGCTGGTTTGCCGGTCAGCAGGTCAAGGAAGCGGCCTGCGGGCAGAGGGGCGGTCTGGTGGATGATGCGCAGGCATTCGTCGATGAGATCGCTGGCCGTGCCGGGATTCTTGGGTATCGGCTGCTTGGCCCATTGGCTGAGCGTCACCCGAACGGGCAGCAGCCAGCGGTCGCAAGCAGGCGCCAGGGCGGTCTGCCAGTCGGCCTCCGCTTGCGGCAAACCGGGGTCGGCGCCGCCGGCCAGCATCCCGGCCAGCCGCCGCGTCAGCGTGCTCTTGCCGCTGCCGGGGTCGCCGAGCAGGACCAGCTGGCGATGGTCTGCCATCTGCTCGAAGACCGTAACCTTGCCCAGGGCGGCAGCCAGGGCTTTTGGCGTCACTGCGGCTTCTTTCAGGGCTTCGTTCAACTTCTCGTTTTCGCGGCCGGCGGCAAGTTGCCGCGCCAAGTTGGGCGCGACTTCTTCGCGCAACCGTCGCGTCAGGTCATCCGGCAGCTTTTCTTTACCCCGCCCAGGTTGCATCTCCCCGGCCAGCGATCTGATCAGCGCCTGCTCCAGACTGGCGCGGCGGTCGGCGGGTACGTTGAGGCGGTCGAAGACCCTGGCCAGGGTTGGCTCGGCCTCGACCCGCAGGTCTACGTAGACGCGCTGCAGGCGCGGGCGGCGGTCCTGGACGACATCAGGGGATTCCTGCTCTGCCAGGGGCAGCCGGTTGCATTCGGCGTAAAGACCGCGGAGATAGGCGCGCTCCAGCGCGTCCAGGTCGGGCAGACCCTGGCGTTTAGCCATTTCAGTGGCAATCTGTTGGGGAAGGTCCTTCAGCGTGCGTTGCGCTGCTTCCGTGGCCTCGGCGATGCGCAGGAAGTCGGCCGGCAGCCCCTTCAGCGACCAGTCGATGCGAAAGGCGCTAAGCGGCGCCGCCCACAGGCTGTCTTGCCTGAGTTGGCGCTCGATCTCGTCCAAGAATTTGAGCAGCGGTCCGCCCATCAGCTGCCAGGCCTCCGACCCTACAGTGTCTTCGACATGCCGACGCAGACGGGCTACATCTGGCTGTCCGCCCAATAACAGTTGCCTGACAACATCGTTCAGAAACGCCCGATGTTCGAGGATATTGGCATAGGGCCACCCGGGTTGGGCTTCCAGTTCGCGCAGGCCCGGCAGGGCGGTCTCGGCCGCCTTCTGCACAATGGCGGCCATGCGCTGCTCGCGGCCGGTCTGTTCCTTGTTCAGGTCTTTGGCGGCGGTCTGCAACTGGGCCGAGGCTGCGTCTTTCAGGCTATCGACGCCATAGTCGATAGCCTTGCCCAGGGCCAGATCGAGTAGTTTGGCAAAAGCAGCTGTGGCTGAAAGGGACATGATGCCTCCGATGAGGTGGAGTGTCAGAGAGCCGCACGTGGGCGTGCTTTCTCCGTGATGCATCATCTTCTTGCGGAGTGAGCATCCCCAGATGCGAACGGTGTGCAAAGGCCGCGCGTGGGCGTGCTCCCTCCGCGTGTGTAAGGCATCGTACCTTGAGGAAGGGCGGGTTGTCAATCAGGCGTGCGACTCGCCCCAGCTCTCCGAATTAGGCCTAATTCGGAGAGTAAATTCTCCTAATTTGCGCTAATTCCGAGAGTAGACTAGGATGCGGCCATGATTCCACGTCTTCTCCAAACCCAGGTCAGCGAACAACTGCAAGCTGGCGGCAAGATCATCCTTATTTATGGCGCAAGACAGGTCGGCAAAACGACTCTCGTACAACGCATCCTGGAAGGCCTGCCCTACAGAAGCCTGACGATCAATGCCGACGAGCTGCGCTATGTCGATGTCCTCTCCAGTCGCGATTTGCGCCGGCTGCGCGGGCTGGTCGAGGGCTACGAATTGCTCTTCGTCGACGAGGCGCAGCGCATCCCGGAGATCGGCGTCAACCTCAAACTGCTTGTCGATCACCTGCCCCACCTCCGTATCATCATCACCGGCTCTTCATCACTGGATCTTGCCAGCAAGGTCCAGGAACCGCTTACTGGCCGGGCCTGGGTGCATCGACTCTACCCAATCGCCCTAAGTGAGTTGGCACAGATGCACAATGCGTTCGAACTGGACAGTATGATCGAGGATCGTCTGGTCTTTGGCAGCTACCCCGAAATCTTCGCTCTGCCGGGTGACTCCCAACGCCGCGACTATCTGCAGAACCTGACTGCCAGCTACCTCTATAAGGACATTCTGGAGATCGGCGGGATTCGCCATTCGCAGCGGCTGCGCAATCTCGTCCGGCTGCTGGCGTTCCAGGTCGGGAATGAGGTCTCGCTGGTTGAGCTTGGCCGCCAACTGCAGTTGAGCAAAGAAACGGTAGCCTCCTATGTCGATAAGCTGGAACAGTCGTTCGTCGTGTTCCGCCTGGGTGGTTTCAGCCGCAATCTGCGCAAAGAGGTGAGCAAACAGGATAAGATCTACTTCTGGGATGTAGGCGTGCGCAACGCAGCGATTGACAATCTCAAACCATTGGCCGAACGCAACGATGTGGGTGCGCTCTGGGAGAATTTTGTCATTGCCGAGCGGCTCAAGTGGCTGGGCTATCGCCGTGAACTGGCCAGCCTGTATTTCTGGCGGATCTACACCGGGGCCGAAATCGATATTGTGGAAGAATCGGGCGGCCGCATTAGCGCCTATGAATGCAAGTGGGGCAGGTCGCGCCATCGTTCACCGGAGTCGTTTCTGGCGGCTTATCCTGGCGCTACCTTCGACGTTATCAATCGTGAGAACTACCAGCGCTATCTCGCCGGTCGCTCAAGCTCCGGCATTTGAGATATTGGGCTGTCTGAATGGCGCATTCCACAAGCCCAACGCATCACGATTATCAACATGCGCCGCGTTTGTCACGAATTTCACTTGACACCCGTCTTCGCCGGTTGCTATAATCTCGCAACGCGCCATTTTCGTGCGGCGCCTGGTTTTGTTTGTCCTGCCGGCGGCTGAGCATCACGACGCCAGCCGGCTGCTTTCGCTCTTCGCAAAGGACCATCGAGGGTATGGCCAACGACAACGAAGTCCCACAGGAGTTGAAACAAAACGTCTTGATGACGTCGGTGGACTTTTTGTACAACTGGAGCCGCCAAAACAGCATGTGGCCCATGCTTTTCGGGTTGGCCTGTTGTGCGATCGAAATGATCTGCACGGCTGCCGGCCGCTACGACCTGTCCCGATTTGGCATGGAGGTCATGCGCCCGTCCCCGCGCCAATGCGATTTGATGATCGTATCCGGCACCGTGACCAAGAAAATGGTTCCCACCATCGTCCGTCTCTACAACCAGATGGCCGAGCCGCGCTATGTCCTCAGTATGGGGGCTTGCGCCACGGGCGGGGGCCCGTTCAAGGAGGGCTACAACGTGGTCTCCGGCGTCGACAAATATGTCCCGGTCGATGTCTATGTGCCCGGCTGCCCGCCCACGCCCGAAGCCCTGCTCTACGGCATCCTGAAGCTGCACGAGAAAGTGGGCCGCCAGTCGGTGCGCACGGTGGCCTGGTATCGTAAAGACACCCCGCGCGGCATCGTCGTACCTGAGCTTGGCCCCGACATCTTCTTGCCCGACCGCGCCGCCGAAATCCGCCAACTCACGATGAAGCCCGCAGCGCAGGAGGCATAACCATGGCAGAAGATGTTCTGATCGCCCCCCCCTTGCCCTATGCAGACGCTGTACCTGGCGCTGTCCTCAGCGCCAATGCCTCCGGGATCGTCGTCGATCGCAACAAACTGATCGATCTTACCCTCCATTTGCGCAACAAACAGGGCTTCGACTATTTGTCATCCCTTACTGCCGTCGATTATCTGGGCTTCGAGGGACGCACGGCTGCCGACCGTTTCGAGGTCGTCTACCATCTCTTCGACACCAAGAAGGGCGGCGACGGCATCGTCCTGAAGGTGCAACTGCCCGAAAACGATCCCAGGCTTCCCAGCCTGATCAAGGTCTACCCCGGCGCCGACCTGCAGGAGCGGGAGGCGTATGATCTCTACGGCGTCCATTTCGAAGGCCACCCCCGGCTGCGCCGCATCTTCATGTGGGAAGGCTTCAACGGCCACCCCATGCGCAAAGACTGGAAGGAAGCCTATCACGAGGACGACCACAAGCCGTACAAGAGTCGCTGGCCGGTTGGGAATTACCAGTGGGGCGAAGACCGGGTGCCGTGGGGCGACAACGTCAACTATCCCCAGGGCTGGGACCCCGACACCTTCCGCCCGCCGCCGCCGCCGCTGCCCATCGTCCACGAGCCCGCAGAATGGGAGTCGATCAAGACTGACCGCGTGATCGTCAACATGGGTCCCCAGCACCCATCCACGCACGGTGTGTTCCGCATGATCGTGGCGCTGGACGGCGAAACGATCATGGGTCTGGAGCCGGAATGCGGTTACCTGCATCGCAACCACGAGAAGATCGGCGAGCGCAACACCTGGCTCGGCAATATCCCCTTCACCGACCGCCTGGACTATCTGTCCAGCATGTCGAACAACTTCGGCTATGTGCTGGCGGTGGAGAAGTTGATGGGCGACAAAGGCCGTCCCCCGGAGCGCGCCGAATATCTGCGCGTGATCATGGCCGAGTTGACCCGTATCTGCAATCATGTGTGGTCGGTTGGCTTCCTGCTCAACGACCTGGGCGCTTTCTTCACTCCTGCTCTGTACGCCATCGAAGAGCGAGAGCTGATCCTGGACTTGTTCGAGGCAGCTTCTGGCAGCCGCATGTTGTGCAACTATATGCGTTTTGGCGGCGTGGTGCGTGACGTGGACGAAGATTGGCTGACCCGCTGCCGTGATATCGTCTTCAGCCGTCTGGAAAGAAAGATCGACGAGTTCGAGCACTACCTGACTCGCAGCGAGATTCTGATGACCCGCTGTGTGGGTGTGGGCTTGCTTTCGGCCCAGGATGCGGTGGCGCTGAGCGCCTGCGGCCCTATGCTGCGCGGGTCGGGCGTGGATTACGACCTGCGCCGTGACCGCCCTTACAGCATCTATGACCGCTTCGAGTTCGACGTCGTCACCGATGACGGCTGCGATGTCTACGCCCGCTACAAGGTGCGCATCGGCGAGATTCGCCAATCGGTGCGTATCGTCAAACAGGCGCTGGATCAAATCCCCGACGGCCCCATCTTCAACGGCAAGCCTGCCTATGTCACCCGCGTCGAGAAGGGCGAAGCCTACGGCGCCGTGGAAGGGCCAAAGGGCGAGTTGGGCTTCTACGTCGTCTCGGATGGCTCGGACAACCCGTGGCGCTATCATGTTCGCGCCCCCTCCTATATCAATCTCAACACCCTGGCCCCGATGTCCATTGGTTACAAGATCGCCGATGCCATCGTTGCGCTTGGCGGCATCGACATCGTGTTGGGAGAAACAGATCGCTAGAACATAAGGATGAGCACATGTACGGACTCGGCATACTAAGAGGGTTGGGCGTCACGCTCAAACGCACGATCAGCACCTTTACCGATGACTTCTCGCGCGTCCCAGCGCGTTATCGGGATTCTATCGACACCTCGAAAGGCAGGGTGATGCAGCAGCCAAGCGATATGCGCGGCATCTTCACCATCCAGTATCCCGAAGAACGCCGGCAACTGCCTGAAAACTTCCGCTACATCCCCATGCTCCTCTACGAAGAGGACACGCTCGAAGACCGCTGCACGGCCTGCGGCATTTGCGCCAAGGTGTGCCCGCCGCAGTGCATCTGGATCGTGCGCGATAAGGACGCCAACGGCAAGCCGATTACGCGGCCGGCGCAATTCTATATCGACGCCAGCATTTGTATGAGTTGTGGGTTCTGCGCCGAATACTGCCCCTTCGACGCCATCAAGATGAACCATGACTACGAGCTGGCCACCTACGATCGCTTCCCCGGCCTGGTCTTCGACAAAGCTGAGCTGAGCGTGCCCACCAGCTACTATGCGGCGCTCTATCCCACCGCCTGGGTGCGCGAGGAAGCCGGCAAGACGAAGAAGAAGAAATCGGCCAAGCCCGAAGCCAAGAAAGAAGCGCCCGCTCCCGCGCCTGCACCCAAGGTGGAGACTGCCCCCGCGCCTGCCCAGGCTCCAGCCGAAGCTTCAGCCTCCCGCGCCAAGCCCAAAGGCGGCCATTCCTCGCCCATCCCCGAAGGTTACAGCGGCGAGTTGATCCGTTCCAGTTTGCCGCTGCCCGCGGTCCCGGCCGAAGGCGCCAGCCACAGCGGCGTCTCCTGGGCCAGGATCATGGAGATGCGTGAAAAACAACTCCTCCACTATCGCGAGCGCAGAAAGGCCGAGGGCAAGGAAGTTAAGCTGTAAGAGTCGGAGTTCCCCATGTCTACCAGCATCACCTATCACGGCCACTCCTGCTTTTCCATTGTCAGCGACGGCAAACATCTTCTGATCGATCCGTTCCTGACCGGCAATCCTAAGGCGAAGATCACGGCAAGCAACGTCCGGGCCGATTTCATCCTCGTCTCGCACGGTCACAGCGACCATATCGGCGACACCGTAGCCATTGCCAAGCGCACGGGCGCCCTGGTCATCTGCAATGCCGAGATTTCCGGCTGGCTTGGCAAGCAGGGTCTGCAGAAGATCCACCCCCTGCACATCGGCGGCGGCAACCAGTTCCCGTTCGGTCGCTGCAAAATGACCATCGCCCACCACGGCTCCGGCCTGCCCGATGGCGCCTACGGCGGCAATCCCGCCGGCTTCCTGCTCAAGCTGAACGATGGCAAGACCATCTACTTCTCGGGCGACACGGCGCTGACCTATGACATGAAATGGCTGGCCGATGACAAAGTCGACGCCGCCATCCTCTGCATCGGCGACAACTTCACGATGGGGCCGGATGACGCCATCAAGGCCATCAAACTCATCGAGCCCAAGACCGTCATCCCCTGCCATTTCGGCACCTGGGCCTACATCGACGTAGACGCTGAGGACTTTCAAGCTCGATGCCAGGCCGAAACCGCAGCCCGATGCACTTTGCTGCACCCCGAAGATACCTTTTCGCTTGGCTGATCGGCCAGGCGATTTGCCAACCACACACCCACACAATCTGGAGCATAGACGCCGATGAGCGTTTTGACCGTCATTGCCCTGTTCGCGGCGTTGGCTGCACTGGGCTATGCTTATTTGACCCAACGTAAATTGACCGACCTGAGCCAGCGCTTCTCGCGGGTCAGCAGTCACACCTATGAGTTGTCTTCGCAGATCGAAGAGATGCAGCAGCAGATGGAAAGCCAGGGCAAGGAACTGCGTTTCGAGATCAGGAAGGCGGCGGGGCTGGTGCGCTTCGAGCCGGCCACCACTATCGGCGAGATTCAGACCAACCATCCCTTTGGCGAGCAGATTCTGGCCAGTTTCCACATGGGCGGCTGCCATAGCTGCGCGGTTTCCCCTGACGAGACCCTTGCCGGCGCCTGCCAGCGTCTGAATGTCAACCAAACGGCCTTGTTGTCGGCGCTGCAAAATGGCGGCGTTGAAACCCTTCGTTTGGCGAACGTCGAGCTAGAGTTCTGATTGACGATGTATCCCAAAGCTGAGATCCTCTTCCCGTCGCCGCTGATCTCCCGCCTGCGCGATCTCAAAGGCCCGCTCTGGGCTGAGTTGGTCGATAGGGCTGCATCCCTACCCGAGACGGATGTCGATAACCTGGCTTTCTGCCTGTTGATGATCCGTCTGGACGGCTGTCTGAAGTGTTACAGCGGCAGCTACAAATTCATGCGCGGCTGCGAAGCCTGCGCCGTTCAGAGCGTCATGCAGTTCAAGGGCAGCGAAGAGGAAATGCTGAAGATGTATGCCCAGGCGCAGAAAGACGTTGTCGATTATCTTGCCGGTAAGGGCGCTCCCGCCGATGGCAACACGCCGGCCGGGCCATGAACCTGCCCGTACCAGGTCAACCTGCGCCCGACTTTGCCCTGCCCGATCCCGAAAAAGCCATCATCCATCTGTCTGACTTCCGCGGGCGGGCGAACGTCCTCCTGGCGTTCTACCCTTTCGACTTCAGCCCCATTTGCGAGATGGAGCTGCCGGGTTTGCAGGAACAACTGGCGCGCTTTCGGGCGCTGGAAACGGTCGTCCTGGGGATCAGTACCGACAGTCCCTACAGCCACCGCGCTTTTGCCGCTGAGCTGGGGCTGGAATTCCCGCTCCTGAGCGATTTCTACGGCAAACACGCCTCGGCCGCCTATGGCGTGCTACGGCCGGAAGGCTTTGCCGAGCGGGCGTCTTTCATCATCGACAAAGACGGCATCTTGCGCTATGTCGCCGTCCATGACCTCAGCCAGATACCTGATGTGGAGGAACTGATCGAAGTCCTGGAGGGTTTGAATCACCATGGCTGAATCTGCCCATAGCGACGGCAGCGCCGCCCGCAGGGCTTCCACCGCCATCGTCGGCGCCGGGCCGGCTGGTTTGGCCGCGGCCCACGACCTGGTCAAAGCCGGGCATCGGGTGGTCGTCTACGAAGCCGGCCCCCAGGTGGGAGGACTGGCGGCCGGGTTCAAAGCGCCGCATTGGGACTGGACCCTGGAGAAATTCTATCATCACTGGTTCCAGAGCGACCGGCACATGCTGGGCTTGATCGCCGAGTTGGGATGGAGCGATCAGGTCATCTTTCCCCGGCCTTTTACCGTCGTCTATTTTGATGGCAAGTTTCAGCCGCTCGACTCCATAGTTGAGGCTGCGCGTTTCACCCTGCGCAACTTCTCGCTTGTCGATTTCGTGCGCTTTGGCGTCGTGGGTCTCTACCTGAAGCTGACCCCGCGTTGGCAGCCGCTGGAACACACAACGGCGGACGCCTGGATGCGCAAATGGGTGGGTCCGAGGGTGTATGAAGCCCTCTGGAAACCACTGCTCATCGGCAAGTTTGGCGAAGAAAACCTGGATGTGGTCAACATGGCCTGGCTGTGGGCGCGCATCAAGGCCCGTACCACCCGGCTGGGCACGTTCCACGGTGGTTTTCAGGTCTTCATGGATCGCTTCGCCGGTCGTCTCCGTGAAATGGGTGTGGACATCCGCCTGGAGACCCCGGTCACGCTCGTCCGCCGCACCGAGTCCGGTCTGCAGGTCGATGCCGGCGCCAGCGAGGTCTTCGACGCCGTCATTTCCACCAGTTCGCCCGCTTTCATGGCCCGACTTGCGCCCGATCTGCCCGCCAGCTACAGCGCCAGCCTGCGCGATCTGCGCTCAATGGGCGCTGTCGTGCTCATCCTTGCCCTGGACAGGCAATTGACGCCATACTACTGGCACAACCTGCCCAAGGAGGCCGGTTTCCCCTACCTGGCGCTGGTCGAACACACGAATTTTCTCAGCCCCGACTATTTCGGCGGCGACCATATCATCTACATCGGCGACTATCTGCCGCCTGAACATGAATACTTCCGCCTGAGCAAGGATGAGCTGCTCGACCGCTTTCTGCCCTCGCTCAGCCGTTTCAACCCGACCTTCGACCGCAGCTGGCTGAAAGACGCATGGCTGTGGAAGACGACCTACGCCCAGCCAATCCCGCCCATCGATCACTCGCGCAACATCCCGCCTTTGCGCACCCCTGTCCCTGGCCTCTACTTCGCCAGTATGAGCCAGGTGTATCCCTGGGATCGGGGCACCAATTTCGCGGTCGAGATCGGACGCAAGGTTGCCGCGCTGGTGTTGGAAGATATGAAACGTGAGTCGTGAAGCGTAAGCAGCCTGTCACCCCGGTCGTACTCGACCGGCGTCACCTTGCCACCCCGGTCGTACTCGACCGGCGTCACCCTGTCACCTAGCCCCTTATGCCAACTCAACCCAACCGCGACGCCATCATGGCGGCTTTGAGCCATGTCCAGGAACCTGAACTGCACCGCGACCTGGTTTCACTCAACATGATCCAGGACCTGCAGATCAGCGGCAGCAACGTCGGCCTCACCGTTATGCTGACGACGCCCGCCTGCCCACTCAAAGGTCAGATCGAAAGCGAGGTGCGCAACGCCGTCATGCAAGTGCCGGGCGTACAGCAGGTCAACGTCCGTTTCGATGCCAATGTGCGCGCCGACAATCGCATTTCCGGCCGTCTGAACCTTCCCATCCGCAACATCATCGCCGTCGCCAGCGGCAAGGGTGGGGTGGGCAAGACGACCGTAGCCGTCAACCTGGCGGTGGCGCTTTCACAAATGGGCGCCCAGGTTGGTCTGCTCGACGCCGATATCTACGGCCCCAATGTGCCGCAGATGTTGGGCGTGCAGCGCATGCCCGACCCTCGCGACGGCAAGCTGGTGCCTGCGCGCGCCTATGGCCTGCAGCTGATGTCGATGGGCTTTTTGATCCAGCCTGACCAGGCCGTCATCTGGCGCGGGCCCATGCTGCACTCGGCGATCCGCCAGTTGTTCACCGACGTGGCCTGGGCCGAGGTGGATTACATGGTTGTGGATTTACCGCCCGGCACCGGCGACGCCCAGCTCACCCTGGCCCAGTCCGTGCCTCTGACCGGCGGCGTCATCGTCTCGACGCCCCAGGATGTGGCGCTCTCTGACGCCCGCCGCGGTCTGGCTGCCTTTCGCCAGCTTCAGGTGCCGGTGTTGGGCATCATCGAAAACATGGCCTATTTCATCGCTCCCGACAGCGGTCAGCGCTATGAAATCTTCGGCTATGGCGGCGCCGAGCGCGCCGCCCAGGAACTGCGGGTGCCGTTTTTGGGCCGGCTGCCTTTGGATCCCCGCGCCCGCGAAGGCGGCGACCAGGGCAAACCCATCGTCGCTACCTACCCCGATTCTGAGATCGCCCAAGCTTTCCGCGACATTGCCAGACAACTGGCCGCCCAGGTCAGCGTACTCAGCTTCCGGCCTGATCCGGAACTGAAGATTATTTGATTGCGCATCAGACCGTAGTAGCGACTTCAGTCGCTCTTTCCCGGCGCTCAACGACTGAAGTCGTTACTACAAGTGTCTCCGCCATAGACCGCAGTAGCGACTTCAGTCGCTCTTTTCCAGCACTCAACGACTGAAGTCGTTACTACAAGTGTCTTTTACCATCGCTATCGACGGCCTGCAGAAGTCCTATCCCGGCCAGAAGCGCCGGGCGCTGCAGCCGTTTCATTCCCAGGTGGAGCCGGGGGAGATGGTGGTGGTGGTGGGGCCGAACGGCGCCGGTAAGACGACACTGTTCAAAATCCTGGCCACACTGTTGCAGCCTGACGGCGGCCAGGCATGGGTCGCCGGCCATCGCCTGGCCGATAGCCTGGCGGTGCGCCGGAATATCGGTCTGCTGAGCGATCCCGACCGCAGCTTCTTCTGGCGCCTGAACGCTCGCCAGAACCTGGAATTCTTTGGCAGCCCCTACGGATTGTCGGGCAGGGAAGCCGCCAGTCGCATCGGCGATCTGCTTGACCTGCTCGATCTCGGCAGCGTGGCCGGCCAGCCGGTGGGTCAGCTTTCCAGTGGGCAGCGCGGCCGGCTGGCGCTGGCGCGGGCGCTCCTGCACCGCCCTGCCGTCCTGCTGCTTGACGAACCTACTCGCAGTCTGGACCCTACCGCCGCCGCCCATTTCCTGGCGCTGCTGCAGCGCTACGTGAGCGAGACCCCTACCGCCAGCGTGCTGCT
>JACDJB010002737.1_pt1 | contig 12249 bp, 5 predicted proteins | sample 7454121 | NCBI WGS metagenome assembly JACDJB01 (sample SAMN14253290, study PRJNA609438) | sludge metagenome | isolation source: sludge after 25d culture with pyrite | collected 2018-12-20 | reverse complement strand
TGCAGGTCCCAGAGGTGGTGCCCCTCGAGGTAGAGCTCGCGGCCACGCTCCTCTATGACCTGTCGCCGGATCTCGTCATTGTCGCTGCTCGAGAAGAGGGGCAGGCCCCAGTGATTGCGGAGGATATTGATCCGGTCCACCGCCTCCTGTCCCCCCTCGGCCTCGGCGATGATGAGGTGCGCCTCCCGCCAACTGGCGATGGGTACGGGCAGGCTACGAATATCGGCGTCGCGGCTGGTGCCGTACTTGGTCACCATCCAGATGGGCGTCGCGCTATCGTGACCCTTGGTTCCCGTATCGAAAGCGACCACACGCGGATCCGGCTGACCGGCTACTGCCAGGTCACGGAAAGCGAGGTCCACGGTGATATTTCCCGCGAAGAACTCGGCGCCCACCCGGTTGTAGCGGCGCGATGTCGAGGACGAGGCGGTGGCATGCTTTTGATACTGCGGACTTCGTGACAGGACCGCGCGGGCATCGGCCGCTGCCTCCGCGTACCTGCCCTGGTTGAGGTTGGCGCGGGCACGGCCAAGCTGCGCCAGGTTGAGGACGGCATCGTTGCCAGAGGATTGCGCGGCCTGAATCGCCCTGGTAAAACGGGCCTCGGCCATGGCAAAGACTTGCGCCTGTTGTACCTCGGGCCCGTTCTCCTCGATCACGGCCGTGCAGAAACCCTCGCCCATCAGAATGTGGCTGTAGCCGGAATACGCGGCCGTCTCGGCGATCAGGTCGGTCCGGTTAGGCACCTCCGCGTCGGACCAGGACTCGAGGTTCCGTAACACATTGTTGGAGGTCCAGACTGCCGTCGCCAACGGCCGGTAGATCCCAGGCGGATTACCGTTGCAGCCGTTGACGCCGTAGGGCGAGGTATTGTCGATGGTGCGCATATCCAGCGGGAAACGGGCGGCGGTGACCGATGCGTCCCGCAACTCGTTGCCCAGCAGGCCGCCATTTACAATGTAGGCACCGAGCGCGCAGTCGAAGTCGGCGATGACGCCGGTGACCAGCAGCTTGGCGTTCTCCGGCCTGGAGATGTCGCCGGAATCGACCATCCCCGGTGCATCCACGCTGAGTGCCTTATCGAGTATATCGCACCCGCCCAGGAACGCTGTGAGGGCGAGGACAGCCGCTGAAACCCGCAATGCGCCGCCGCGCCTCAGCCGCCGGTGGGAGGGGTGGTGCTGGTTCCGTTCCATGCCTCTATCGCCTCCAGTCGAATGATATCGATTCGTTCGAGCGCTCATCATCCCCTCCTAGAAGCTGATGTTGATGCTGGTGACGAAGGAGGTGAGCTGCGGCAGATTATTCTGCTCGAGGGGGCCGAAGCCACCGCGGTCGCCGCTCAGGAACCGCGCCTCCGGGTCCATCCCGGTCCACTTGGTCCAGGTGTGCAGGTTGCGCCCGGCCAGACTGATCGTGGCCCGGGAGGCGCCTATGCGTTGCGTCCACTGGTTCGGTACCAGATAGCTGACGGAGAGCTCGCGCAGCTTCATGAAGCTCGCGTCGTTGATGTAGGCCGCGCCGAACTGGTCGGCATTCTGGTACGACGCCAGGAGGGTTGGCGTGGTGTTCACGTATTCCAGCGGCTCCACATTCTCATGACAGATATTGTTCAGCGAGCAGCGTACGCGGGTGACGTGGTCCCACTTCCGGAAACCAGTCTTGAAGTCGAGCAGGCCGTAGAGCCGGATCCGCTCGCCGAGCGTGATGGTTGAGGAGAACGCGCCTTCATACGTCGGTTCGGAGGTACCGAGGTAGACCCGGGGAGCCACGTTGGTGTTGCCCTCGTAGCAGGCGGTGGTGCCGCCCTTCCCGTTGTCGCACATCATGCTCGCTCGGATGGCCTGACCGTTGGCATCGAAGTCGGCGCTCACCACGCGGCGATGGAACCACGCGCCCAATGGGTACCCCACGCGATGTTCCACGCCGAAGGAGGAGTTCACGACTATCGCGTCCTCCTCGGCGCTGATGTGCTTCACCTCGCTCGCGATGTTCGCCAGCGAGAAGGTGGCATCCCACTTCACGCGTGGCATCGAGACCGGCGTGGCGCTCAGGATCACCTCGTAACCCCGATTCTGGATCTTGCCCAGATTGACGAACCGCGAGCTGGGGAATCCTGTGGAGGGAGCCACCGGGCGCAGCAGGATGGCGTCGCGCGTCGTCTTGTCGAACCAGGTGAACTCCAGGCCCACGCGGTCGTCGAGGAAACCCGCGTCGAATCCCAGCTCCACCTCCGAGCTACGCTCAGGGCCCAGGTTGGGGTTGCCGACCGTGCCGGGGGTTATCGTGCTCACGTCATCGGGCCCCGGGACCGGGTTGTAGGTGCGTAGCGCGTCGAAGGCACCAGGCTGCTGGCCGGCCTGACCGTAGGCGGCGCGCAGCCGCAACGAGCTGATCCGGTCGAAGTTCCAGAACGCCTCGTCCGTGATGACCCAGGTGGCCGAGGCCTTCGGGTAATAGACGAGGGAGAACTCATCACCGAAGGCGCTGTTGTCATCGGCCCGCAGCGCCGCGGTCACGAAGAGACGGTCGTTCAGACCGAACTGCTGCTGCGCGAAGATGCCGACGGTCACGTTCTCGGCATAGCTCTCATACCCGAAGGTCTCGGAGGCGGCATCGATGATGCGGAGCCCCGGGGTCGCGAAATCCGCCCCGTCGGCGGTTATGTACTTGGCGAAGCGCCGGTAGTACTGCGCACCAAAGGAGGTCTGCGAGTTGACCGCCGACGTGAGCTGGAAATCGAAGGTGCCGTTGTAGTCGAGGGTGTTGAAGGAGACATCGCGACGGCTGACCGTCTTGCCGCCCCGCCCCGTGGGATTCCACTCGAGGTAGAGCGGAGTCTTCTCGACTATCGTCTGGTTGTCCTCCCGCACCTCGTCCACGCCCGCGGTGAGCCGCTGGCTGAACCACGGCAGGGGACGATGGTTCACCTGCATACTCCCGGTGAATCGGCCCAAGTCCTGATAGCGAATGGTCTCCCGGTACACCTCGGGCGCGTTGCTGCGTCCGCCTCGCCGCCGGTCGTCACCCTGGGCGTGCTGCGGCGTCGAGTAGAAGGAGGTCCAGGTCACGCCGCCGCACCCTGCTTCACAGCTCAGATAGAAGCGGCCGCCGACATAGCCCATGCTCCCCGTGACCTCCATATTTTCGGAGGGGTTGACGGTAAGGTTCGCCCTGGCACCCGACCGGCGCATCCGGTTATCCCACTCGGCGCCCTCCTCGCCGTCCCAATCGCCGGCAACGTAGTAGTGCACCTCGGGCGTGCCCCCGCTCAGGCTGAGCGAGTAGTTCCGGGAGCGGCCCGTCCGGAAGAGAGGCGTGCCCCGCGCCTTTTCCGTCTTATACATATTGATGGATTCGACCTGTCCCGTGCCAGGATTGCGCCAGTAGTTGACCGGCACCCGGTTCTCGGCGTCCTGGAACCAATTGGCGCCCTGGCGCACGGACAGGTTCCAGGTCGCGCTGCCCTCGCGGCCACGCTTGGTGATGATGTGGATCACCCCGTTGGACGCCTCCGTGCCGTACAGCGTGGCGGCGGCAGGACCCTTGATGATCTCGATGCTCTCGATATCATCCGGGTTGAAGTCGTTGATCCGCGAGATGACCCCCGAGCCGAAGGCCTGCACCGCGTGCCCCGTCGCCTGCGCATTGTCGACCCGCACGCCATCCACGTAGAGCAGAGGCTGGTTCGTCAGGGAAAAGCTGCTCGAACCACGGATGCGGATCTGGGAGCCCGACCCCACCATCCCCGTCCCAGGAGCGATCACCACGCCCGGTGCCCGCGCGTTGATCAGGCTCTGCATATTGGGAACCGACGCCATCTCCACCGCCTCGGCGGCGCGCACCCGCGTGACCGCGTTACCGATAGCGCGCCGTTCCACACCACCCGCCGTCCCGGTCACGACGATCTCGTCCAGAGCGATCGCGACCTCGGCCATCAGTATCCGGAGGTCGACGGTCCCCACACGCACGGTCTGCCTCACCGTCCGGTGGCCGATCATCGTCACCTCGAGGGTCACCTCCCCGCCACTCACCCCCGGAAAGAGGAAGCGACCGTTGGCACCCGTCGCCATGCCGCGATCCGTACCGACGATCGTCACCTGGGCCCCTGCCAATGGCATCAGGGTACGCTCGACGAGGACCGCGCCGCCGATCACACCATCCTGCGCCTGTGCCTGTGCCTGTGCAGGCACCAGCCCGAGCGATCCGGCCACCAGGAAGAGCGCCAGCACTCCTCTACCACTCCACCACGCCCCCGACCGACTCCCGGACAACCATGTTTCGGAACTACTGAACCTCAACATACGCCGCCTCCTTGGAGATAACTTCAAGGACAGGAGCGAATCCGCTCCCAGGATGGGGATGCCATGCGGGTGCGACGACACGCCGCGACATCCCTAACGACTCGGTTTTAGGAGTATCTCTGTGAAACGCGTGAAGCTCTATATCTGAGCAGCGCTGCCGCGCGCGCCGGGTTGGTGAACCCAGCGAGGCGGCAACTCCGATTGCGACTGGTGAGGAACGACGACACTGATCAGTGGACAGACCACCGGCTCCGCCTGCCGGACGGGCGCGCCAGCGAACCGGCGCGCCCGTCTGCTTTACTTATTCCACCAGAGGGGGTCGTTCAGGCTGGCGCCGCCCTGGCGTTCTTTCGCCGCGCGCAGGTTGTCGCCATTACGCCGCTCCTCGGAGAGCGGATAGGGCAACCGGACCGGGATGCGGCCATCGTTGAGGGCGTCCGGGCCGGCAACCAGGTTGGGGTAACTGGTGCGCCGCCACTCGGCATATGCCTCCACGCCGTTGCCGTAGAGCGCGATCCACTTCTGCAGGCCAATGCTCTCCAGCCCCTGGTATGCTACCCGTGGCTGGGCCAGGTAGGTGTCGATCTCCGCCTGCGCGATGCCGAGTTCCCGCATCGCCGCCGTGATCGCCTGACCATAGAGCGCCGCCGCGTCCTCGGCGATCCACCCCCGCTCCGCGGCTTCGGCCTGCAGGAATAGCACCTCGGCGTAGCTCATCAACACCGCCCCGGCATCCGCCCGGGTGAAGTGGGTCCCGATACGGGAGAGCGAATCCAGGGGCGGGTCGTACGTGACGCCATTGGGCATCCCCGCGTACTCGCCTCGGCCACTCAGCGTGGCATAGACCGGGAGACGGGGATCGCCGAGGGACTTCAGCGTATCGACCATGGTGGCGCTGATGGTGTGGTCGTCACGCCCCTTCTGGTAGGCGAAGAGCGGGTGGACATTCGGCTCGTCCTTGGCGTACTTGAGCACGGCGTTGTCCGCGCTGCTCGTAAAGACGCCGGCGGCAAGAGCATCGGTAAACTGGGCGCTCGCCTTCGTCGGATCGACCTCCGAGAGGCGCATCGCCATGCGCAGACGCAGCGAGTTGGCGAAGAGTCTCCACTTACCGATATCGCCGCGGTAGATCAGATCCGCGTTGCCCATCCCCTGTCCCGTCGGATCGAAGCTCGCCTGCGCGCCCGCGAGCGCGGCGAAGAGACTGTCGTAGACCTGCTCCTGCGGGTCTAGCTTTGGCGTGTTGGTGCCCGCGGGGTCACGCCCCTTGAGCGCCTCGGAGTAGCCGATATCACCCCAGAGATCGGTCATGACATGGTAGTTCCAGCTCTGCATGACCGTGCCCATCGCGGCGACATTGGGACGCGCCTCGGCCTTGCCCTTCTCGATCACCTCCTGCAAGTCCTGCTGCGGGCCGGCGTAGAAGCTGCTCCAGTGCGTGTTGCTGGTGGCATCGCTGAACCTGTAGACGTCCTCCTCCGTATAGAGGTGCTCGGCGTAGTGCTGTGCCCAGAGTGCCGTTATATCCATGTGCAGCCCGGCACCAAAGACGCGGCTGACACTGGCTTCCACCGCGTTCGCGAAGAGCTGTTCGGCCGTGGCCAGATCCGGGGCGTTGGGGTTACGGTTGATCTCGGTCAAGCCCTGGTCACAGCCGCTCGTCAACGCCACACCCGCGGCCACCATTATGGTGCGGAGCGCGGTCGCCCGGCTCATCGATCTTATATTCATCGCTTTCATCGCTGGATAATCCTCCTCACGGCCTGACAGAGATATTGATGCCGAAGCTGCGCGCCGATGGCATCTGGCTGTACTCGAAGCCCTGGACGTTGCTCGCGTTGAACGCCGTCTCCGGATCGATATGCGGCACATCGGTCTTGAGCCAGAGGTTACGCCCCACCAGCGCCACCCTCAGCCCGTTCAGTCTCCAGCGCTGGGTCAGGGAACGCGGCAGATCGTAGCCCAGGCGCAGCTCCCGCAGCTTGATGAAACTCGCGTCAAAGACGAACTCTTCCGTTATCCCGGCCAGACCGCGGTGGTAGAGCTGCGCCGTGACCGGGATATCGTTCGGCACCGTATCGCCGAGCACCACCTTCACTCCGGGCACGACGTAGTCTTTCTGATCCGCGGCATTCTCGCGCCCCAGGAGCGTCTCGATCAGCACGCCGGAACGGCGGCCATAGAGATTGGTCATCGAGTAGATGACTCCGCCCTGGCGGATATCGAACTGGACGCCCAGATCAACGCCGCGATAGCTCAGGCGGTTGGTGAGGCTCCCTGTCCAGTCCGGGTTGTAGTTGCCGAGCAGATCGACCGGGTTATTCGAATTGTTCAACGGCAGGCCGTTGCCGCCGACTACGATATTGCCCTCACCATCACGCACGTACTTACGGCCGTACATATTGCCGTAACGCTCACCCTTACGCGCCTCTACGCTGACGTTGTAGTAGCTGCCCAGGATCATCGACTCGAGGTCGCCATACAGTTCGTCGACGGAGTCGCGCACCCGGGTGTAGCCAGCCGTGACATTCCACTCGAGACCGTTGTCCAGGCGCACCGGCACCAGATCGACCATCAGCTCGACGCCGCGACTGCTCACCTTCCCGGCGTTGACATAACGCGAGGTGAACCCGGTCATCGGACTGATCTCGAGCGGCACGATCTGGTTGGTCGTCGCCTTCTGGAAGTACTCCGCGTTGACCGAGAGGCGGGCATCGAAGAAGCTCAGTTCGGAGCCGATCTCCCACCCTTGCGTCTTCTCCGGCTTGAGGTTGGCGTTGCGCAGGGTGTTGCTGGCGGTCAGGCGCGGGGCGCCCTCAAAGGGAACGTCGGCCCCGTACGGATCGATCAGCTGGTAGGCTGGCGCATCGTTACCGACCTGCACCCAGCCGCCGCGCACCTTGGCATGACTCAGAATCCCATTCCGCAGAGCGGGGAAGGCATCCGTGAGGATGAGGCTGCTGGAAACCGAGGGGTAGAAGTAGGAGTTGTTACTCTCCGGGAGCGTGGATGACCAGTCGTTGCGCCCGGTCAGCTCCATGAAAAGGTAGTCGCGGTATCCGACCTCGGCCGCCGTGTAGAGCGAGTTGACGCGCTGGCGTGAGCGATAGTCGTTGATCTCTGGCGTCTGCACCGCCGAATTGGAGCGCGAATAGATACCGGGCGCCGCCAGGTCGCGCAGGTAGAGGCCATTGTCGTGGTAGTGGTTGTCGCGACGGCTAGCACCGAAGCGCGCGGCAAGGGAGAAGTCGCCCAATTCGCTCCACCGGCCGGTGAGCAGGAGGTCGGTGTTGTCCTCGCGCCGGAAGATATTGGTTTCGCCGTAACCGCCATTCGCCCCGAAGCGACTCGCCCTGCCGATGGCACCGGCGGCATAGAGCTGGCGGCGCTGCTCCTGATACCAGTCGGTGCCGGAGCGCACCATCGCACTCAGCCAGGGTGTGAGATCATAGATAAGCGAGGCGCCGCCGATGATGCGGTTGCGACCGTCCTCGTTGCGATCCTCGAACGACGTCCAGTACGGATTGTTGCTCCACTGGCCGTTCCAGTTGAACTGCGTGCCATCAGGGTTCCGGCGCGTCGCCTTGAGGAGTCTGGTATCGACCTGACGGCCGAACCAGAGGAACTGCCACATCACGTTGTCGGCGCCGTACCCCTGCGCCGGCCGGTTGCGTGCGTCGGTCTTGATGTACTGCACCGAGATATCGGTGCGCAGGCGCTCGGTCAGGGTGCTGCCGCCGCTGAGGGCGAGATTGGTGCGCGCCAGACCGAAGCCGGGGTAGATCCCGTCCTGGTCCATGCGCGAGACGGAGAAACGCACATTCGAATTCTCCGTACTTGTGGCAAAGGCGGCATTTACATTGACCGTCCGGCCCGTCTCGAAAAAGTCGCGCACATTGTTGGGATTCGAGACCCACGGCACCGAATCGCCGTTGGAGAAGAACTGCTGGCGCTTCAGCCCCGCATCCAGACGCGGACCCCAACTCTCATCATTGTTGTCGTAGACACCGCCACCCCTGCCATTGACGTAGTTGTATTGCCCATTCGACCCCTGGCCATACAGATTCTGGTAGGTGGGGAGCTTGAGCGGGGTCTCGTAGGTGACGCTGGTGCTCGCCGTGACCTGGCCACCACTGGCCCGCCGGCCCTTCTTCGTGGTGATGATGATCGCGCCGCTGGACGCACGCGAGCCGTAGAGCGCCGCAGCGTTCGGACCCTTCAACACCGTCATCGATTCGATGTCGTCCGGGTTGATATCCGAGATCGCGTTGCCGTAGTCGATCAGGTTGTATCCCGAGTTCCCCTGGCTCCACCCCGACGCGGCGTTGCTGACCGGGATGCCATCTACCACGAAGAGCGGCTGGTTGCCACCCGTCAGCGAGTTGGCACCACGGATCACGATGCGTGATGATCCCCCCGGCGTGTTGGAGTTGGTGATCTGGACCCCCGTGAGCTTCCCTGAGAGCGCCGCCACCAGGTTCGCCTCCCGCGCCTCGGTGAGCTGCGCGCCCGCGAGCTGCTGCGTGGCCGTGGTCACCGACCGCGCCTCACGCTCGATCCCCAGCGCGGTGACCACCAACTCCTCGAGCTGCACCGCCTCCTGCGAGAGCACCAGCGATACCAACACCGGCGCCCCGGGGGTGACGGTCACCGCCTCTTCCGTGGTGGCGTAGCCGATCAGCTCCGCGCGGATGACCTGCATGCCCGCCGGCACGTTGCCCATCTGGAAACGACCATCCGCCGCGGTGGTCACCACCAGCGGGGTCCCGCGTACCGTCACCCGCACACCGACCAGTGGGCGCTGGGTGGCAGCCTCGACCACGGTACCCTGGACCATGCCCGAGCCCTGAGCCATGCCCCGCGCCGGCAGTAACAACGCGGCGACGAGCACGGCTAATTTCCAACGTGTCTTGCTCATCAACACTCTCCTGTGTGCCTCGAAAGATCATGATGTAGAATGAGATACTGACCCCGGAGCGCGTCAGTAACACTCACTCCCGCAGCTCCCGTATCGGTAGTGCCGGAGAGAAATCAGACTCCGCATTCTGGTGATGAGCCCCCTTTCGATATGGCGGTGGCCGGTCCCGAGGAGAACCACGATAGCCGGAACACACCTGCTGACACTCCGCCGTGCAGCGGGTGTGATTTCAACGACTCGAACTTGTGAGCTGCTTTGATATATGATCCAGCGGCGTCTCCGAACGAGGCACCGCGCAAGTGCTACAGAAGTGCTACAGGGGGTGTCGCACACAACTTTGTATACTCAACTGCATATGGTATCGGCAACATATCGGCCGCGGGTGGACCGGGCAAGAGGTGCGATACTCGCCGGCCATCGCGCGGGGACCTACCAGCTCCCACGCTCGCCCACCGTGCCGATGACCCGGTTCAGGCGTGATGCGGCGTTGCGCCAATTCTCCTGGACGGCGCGTTGCGCGGCCTCTTCCTCCCCCGCGGCGATTGCGTCGATGATCACCTTATGCTCCTGGACCGATGTGCCGACCTCATCCCAGAGCGCGCTGGTATAGAGCCGGACGTAGCGTTCCGCCTGGGGTTTGATGGCGTCGTGGAGCACGCGGAGTCGTGGCCCTGCGCTTGCCGCGACGTAGGCGTGGTGGAATTCGGTATCGAGGTTGAAGAGCAGGTTGCGGTCGAGGTGTTCCGGCTCGGTGGCGCGCAGGAGTCGTTGGTTGACCCCTTCGAGCTGCGTGACGAGCTCAGCTCTCTGCTCCGGTTCGAGGGCGGCGGCCTGGCGGCTCGCTAGTCCCTCGATCCCCCCGACGATCCCGAAGAGTTCCCAGGCATCCTCCCGGGTGAGCGGCGCGACCGATGGCCTGGTCTGCCGGCCCTGTCCGGCAGCGATTATGTAGCCTTCCTGCTGTAATCTCTGGAGCGCGCTCCGCACCGGTGTCCGGCTGACGGCGAGGCGGCTGGCGACCTCGGTCTCGATGATCCGCGTTCCCGGAGCGAGTCTGCCGTGCACGATCAACTCGCGGATCCGTTCATATACGAGTGATTCGCGGTTTGCTCCCAGATTCCGGCCGGCCCGGTCTCGGCGTGTCGTCGTCATGCAGCCATCGCGGTAGAGGTTTCGCGCCGCGGTCAGACCCGGCTCAAGCGGAGCAGACTTTCGGCACCACCCGTCCCCTCAATGTTGTGCGCAGGTGGCGAGGGTGCAAGGGAGTTGGTGGTGCGGTCACGCGGGGAGGTCCGTGCCACCATCCGTGCCCACCATCCGTGCCACCCCCGGCGGTAACTCTCGTCCAGCAGTTCGACCGGGTGCAGTACCGGGATCCGCGCTCCGTCCAGCAGTAGGCCCGCCCCGATCTGCATCATGCACCCCGGATTGGGCGTCGTGACGACGTCGGCCCCCGTCCCCCGGATAGCGGCCACCTTGTCGCGCAGGATCCGCCCGCCGAGTTCGGGGTGCAGAATGCCGTAGATTCCGGCACCGCCGCAGCACTCCTCGGCGCCGGGGAGGGGCACCAGCTCGACGCCGGTCACCGCCGCCAGCACATCGAGCGGTGCCCGGGTGATCCGCTGGGCATGATGCAGGTGGCACGGCGCGTCGTAGGTGACGCGCAACGCCAGCCGTGCTCCTGGCAGGGGCCCGAGTTCGGCGAGGAACTCGAAGAGGTCGCGGACCCGGGCGCTGAAGTCGCGCGCGCGTTCGGCCCAGACGACATCGTCCTTCAGCAGCTCACCGTACTCCTTCATGGCGGCGCCGCACCCCGCGGCGTTCACGACGACCTGGTCCACCTCCGCCGCCTCGAAGGCCGCGATATTCGCCCGGGCCAGCCCCCGCGCCGCATCCCGGACACCACCATGGGCGTGCAACGCACCACAGCACTGCTGTCCGGGAACACTCACCGCCTCGCAGCCGTTGGCTCGCAGGACCCGCTCCGTCGCGTCGTTCACCCGCCGGAAGAGCCCGGCCTGCACGCACCCGTTCAGGAGCGCCACGCAGGGGCGGGGGCGTGGGCGCGGGGTGTGCGAAGCGCTCGCGTCTGCACTGCGGGAAAGACCGGCGGAAGCTGGCGTCCCAGGCAGCGATTCGTCCACGAGGTCCGCCGGCGCTTCGACCCTGGTCGGCACTCTCCGCAGTCCGCGCCAGGATCGGGTCGCGCCGAGCATCGCCACCCCGAACCGGAGCCTGCCGAACCTTCGCGGCAGGAGCCGCAGGAGGAGAGGGACCGCTCCGGCAGCCCGAACCAGCCGTCCTCCGGCCAGGGCCGGCCCGGCAAGTACCCGGTTGCCAAAGACCCGGAGCAGCGTGCGGGTTAGGAATCCGCTCCCCACCGCGGCGGTCGCCGCCTCGCGGGCCCGCTCCAGCAGGTGCCCGTACTCGACCCCGGAGGGGCAGGCGGTCTCACAGGCCCGGCACCCCAGGCACTGATCGATATGCCTGGTGAACGACGTCGCGCCCGGCTCGAGCCGCCCCTCGGCGACCGCCCGCATCAGATGCAGCCGGCCCCGGGGCGAATCGGCCTCATCCCCCAGCCGGACGTAGGTGGGGCAGGCCGGGAGACAGAAGCCGCAGTGCACACATGCCAGCAGCCGCTCCTCTTCCGCGGCCAAAATGGCGACGGGATTCGCCCCCAGCTCACTCATGCCATGAAACTCCCCGGCGCGCCGGCGCCAGTGTCCCCGCCGGATCGAACCGCTCCCTGATGCCGCGCAGGAGCCGCGCGACCCCGGGATCCAGGGTGCCAGCAGGTTCGAACGACTCTGCCAGCGCTCCCGCCATCCGCGTCACCAGCAGCGTACCTCGGCGGGCCGAGAGCGCATCGCGCGCCGTGGCCAGCGCCGCCCCCCACTCGGCGCTCGCCGCCGACGCGCGCGCCAGTACCCGCACGATCCCCACTCCAGCATGCGCCACGATCGGTACCCCGTCCAGCGCATCGGGCAACCCCAACGCCAGCTCCAATGTCCCGGCCAGCTCGGA
>JACDJB010002728.1_pt1 | contig 12271 bp, 10 predicted proteins | sample 7454121 | NCBI WGS metagenome assembly JACDJB01 (sample SAMN14253290, study PRJNA609438) | sludge metagenome | isolation source: sludge after 25d culture with pyrite | collected 2018-12-20 | reverse complement strand
GTCACTTTAGCTCGCTTGTCACTTGATTTTTTAAGTGTTTAAAATTACGGGGGACAGAAATAAAAAATGACTAAAATTACGAGTGACTAAAGTGACTAAAGTTGTGGTGTCGCTGCGCTCCGGTTTTTATATAAACTGGTAGAATTCCTTCATTTTAGTCATTTTAGATCATTTTAGTCATTTTAGTCATTTTAGTCATTTTATTCTACCCCAAACAACTCCCTCGCGTTTCGGTTCAGAATCCGTTCCAGCAGATCGTCGTCCAGGCCGGCGGCGGCGAGTTTTTTCAACTCCCGGTCCCAGGGGTAGGGGATGTTGGGGAAATCGGAGCCGTACAGGATTCGGTCCGGCCGGTAGCGGCGCAAGTCGATGGGGGCGGCGAGGGGGAAATAGTCGGCCAACACCATGGTGGTATCCAGCCAGAGGTTGTCGTGGCGGTCCATCAGGCGCCGGTAGGCGTCCAGTTCGTCGAAACCCAGGTGGGGCACGCAGAGCTTGAGACCCGGAAATGCTTCCAGGACCCGCTGGACTTTTTCCACCCGGCAGATTCGGTGCGGGTCGCAGCGGTAGGCATCACTTTTGGGCTCCCGGCCGGCGTGGATCACCAGCGGCTTGTCGTTGCGGCGGCAGCACGCGAAGATCGGGGCCATGGTTTCGGCCGCCAGGTCGAAGCACTGCACGTGGGCGTGCAGCTTAACCCCGGCCAGGCCGCCGTCGAAGGCCGTCTGCAAGATGTCCGCCGCGTTTGCTTCTCCCGGAAAAACCGTGGCCAGGCCGGTGACCCGTCCCGCGTAGGGCCGGCATTGGGCGATCATGTAGTCGTTGAGCTCGGCGGCCATGGCCGGGCGGTGGGCGTACTGCAGCGCCACGATGTGCCGCACCCCGCGGGAAAGCAGGAAATCGAAGATCTCGGCGGTGGACATCCGGTAGCGGATCTTCCAGGCATGACGATCGAACCACTGCTGAACGGCGCCGAAGAGGCGGTGGGGAAAGACATGGACGTGGGCGTCGATCACCGGAGGCAGGCCGCTGGGCACCGCGGCGCCGTCCGGGTCGTCTAAGAAAGGCAGGTCGGTGGTCAGCACAAAGCCCTCCCGGGTTGGTGTGAAGACGGGGCCATCTATTCAGGCGGCGCCAGGGACGAGTCCTCCGGCAGCCCCGGATGCACCTTGATGACCCGCTCCTGGCGGATGGTCACGGTGCCGGGCTTGGCGCCCCGGGGCTTGGAAACGTAACGCGCCTCGGTGCAGCTCACCGCCACGCTGCCGCCGGAGCGGGCCTTGGAGTGATAGGCGGCGATGGCCGCCGCCTGCCGCACCGTCTCCCGGTCGGGCCGCTCGCCGGGGCGGGCGCGCAGGATCACGTGACTGCCGGGCATGCCGCGGACGTGAAACCACAGGTCATCCGGAGCGGCCAGATTCAGGCTGAGCTGGTCGTTGTCGGCATCGGTGCGGCCGGCCAGCACCTGCCAGCCGCCGGGCAGCTCGTAGCTGAACAGCCGCGGCGCCGGGCGTGCCCGGGCTCTATCGTCGGTTTCTGCCTTCATTGTCCGTTTGGCTTGACGGTTTTTTCCGGCTCAATTAGCATGTTATTGTTTACGAGTTTAGGTGAAGCGCAAGCCGAGAATGGGTTCGGCATCGGTTTTTTTTCAGATCGGTCAGAGATGTCCGCCTGGCGTGACCGGCCTGACGCGCAATTCGCCAACAAGCGATCGCCAGTATCGATTTTCAATCGTCCGATTTCAAGCCCCAATCACCCCCATTCAGTGGAGGTCTGCATGGCGCACCCGAGCGATTCGCCTGAGATCCAGGACCAAGATGCCAAACAAGCTCTTGAAAAACTGAAGAAAACCTTTGAATCCTTCTCCCGTCCCATCGACTTGATCCTCTTCGCCTATCCGGCCGAAGACAACCCCTTCACCCAGGCCATCCGCCAGGTGATCCGGGCCTTTCGCCAGATTACGGACAAGATCACCTTCCGCGAGTTCAGCCTCGATCACGAACTGGCCCGCAAGTACAACGTGGCCTATTCGCCCACCCTGGTGGTGGCTCCGGAGCGCTATCAGATCCACTGGATCGGGGCGCCCATGGGCGAGGAGGGGCGCACCTTTCTGGAGATGCTCATGCTGGTGGGCCGGGGCGACAGCGGTCTGAGCCAGCAGAGCCGCACCGTGATCGCCCGCATCGCCGAGCCGCGGGACGTCAAGGTTTTCGTCAGCCCCTCGTGCCCGTACTGTCCCCAGGAGGCGGTGAACGCCCTCCGGGCCGCCGTGGAAGCGCCGGACCGCATCCGCCTGGAGATCATCGATATCCAGTGTCAGCCGGAGATCGCCGATGAGTACGAAGCCCACAGCGTGCCCCAGGCCTTTGCCAACGATGTGCAGATCGGCCTTGGGGCCCAGAGCGAGGAGGTGTTCTGCGCCTCGCTGCTCAAGCTGGAGCCCCAGACCATTTTCATCCCCGAAAGCGACGCGGAGCTGGTGGAGACCGACGTGGTGATCGTGGGCGGGGGACCGGCGGGGCTCACCGCCGGCATCTACACGGTGCGCAGCGGGTTGAAGACCGCCGTGATCGAGCGGGAGGCCCTCGGGGGGCAGGTGGCCACTACCCCGGTGGTGGAAAACTACCCCGGCTTCACCCAGGTGGGGGGCAAAACCCTGGTGGACATCCTGGTGACCCACGCCCTGGAGTATGTCCAGATATTCCAGGGAGAAGAGGTGGTGGACATCACACCGGGGGAGCCCATCGTGGTGCAGACCAGTCGGCGCAAGTTCAAGACCCGCACCGTGATCCTGGCCACCGGCGCCAGCCACCGGCAACTGGGCGCGCCGGGCGAAAAGCGCCTGGCCGGCCGGGGGGTGAGCTACTGCGCCACCTGCGACGGGCCGCTGTTCCGCGGCCGCCGCACCATCGTGGTGGGGGGCGGGGACAGCGCCGTCACCGAGGCCCTCTTTCTCCAGAACATGGGGGTGGAGGTGACCATCGTTCACCGCCGGGACAGGTTGCGGGCCCAGGCCCATCTGGTGAAAAACCTGGAGGATGCCGGCATCCCGGTGATCTGGGACAGCGAGGTGGAAGAAATTCTCGGCCGGGACCGGGTGACGGCGGTACGCCTGGTCAACCGCAAGAGCGGGGAAAAACAGGAGCTGGCGGTGGATGGGGTCTTTGTTTCCATCGGCTACGTGCCCACCGTGGGGCTGGCGGAAAAAATCGGCGTGGCCCTCGGCGAGGACGGCTACATCGCCCGTGACGCCCGCCACCGCACCACTGTCGCCGGCATCTACTCGGCCGGGGACGTGGAAGGCGGCTACAAGCAGATCGTCACCGCCGCCGGCCAGGGGGCCGAGGCGGCCATGTCGGTGTTCGAGGATTTGGTGAATCCCTACTGGAAGCGGGAGGGTTGAAACTGGAAACTTGAAACTGGAAACTTGGAGGCTGGCGCGTCAGAGTTGGGGGCCGTGGCGATCGGACCGGTCAGGACGGTCTGACTTGGCCGGCCGCTTGAAAGGGCCAGCCCCCCGGGCCGCTACTCACTCTTGCCCGTAATCCACCCCCACCAGAAAAAGGCCCCGGGCCGGCGCGGTGATGCCGGCCCGGTGGCGGTCGCGGGCGGCGAGAATCGCCGGTACGTCATCGGGGGGGCGCCGGCCTGATCCGACCTCCACCAGGGTGCCGGCGATGTTGCGCACCATGTGGCGCAAAAAACCGTCGCCCGCGATGTCCAGGTGCAGCAGATCTTCTTCGCACGGCGTCAGCTCGCAGCGGAAAATGGTGCGTACCGTGCTGCTCCGGGGGCTGCCGGCCCCTTCAAAGCTCTTGAAGTCGTGGGTGCCGCAAAGGACGGCCGCCGCCTGGCGCATCACGGCGATATCCAGGGGATGGCGCACGTGCCAGGCGTAGTTGCGGCCGATGGCCATGGGCCGCGGACGGTTGAGGATCCGGTAGCGGTAGTGCTTGCCCCGGGCGTCGTAGCGGGCGTGGAAGGCGTCCGGCACACAGTGGCAGGCGCGGATCACGATATCCTCGGGCAGCAGGCTGTTGAGCCCCTTGAGAAACACCTCAGCGGTGAGACGGGTGTCGGCGCGGAAGTGGGCCACCTGGCCCAGGGCATGGACCCCGGCGTCGGTGCGGCCGGCACCGGCCAAGGAAACCGGGTGGTTCACCATTGACGCCAAGGCCCTCTCGATGGTCTCCTGGACGGTGGGATCACCAGCTTGGCGCTGCCAGCCGCAGTAAGCGGTGCCGTCGTATTCGATGGTGAGTTTGAAGCTGGGCATGGCGGCCTCTTACAGGAAAAAACCCGATTGTTCAGGTTTCGATTCGCGGTATAGCAAAAGGCCCCGGAAATTCCGGGGCCTTTTGATTTCACGCATTTTAATCTCGTGACGGCCTTGGCTGAGGCATTGGCTCGCAGGCTGGGGCGTCGGCTAGTTTTTGGCCTCCTCGGCTTTCTGCTCGATATCGGAAGCGGTCTCTTCGGCGTCCGAAGTGGCTTCCTTGGTCATCTCGGCGGCTTTGTCCGCTGCGTCAGCGGCTGCTTTCTGGGAGGCGTCAACCGCTTCCTTGGCTGTTTCGATCACTTTGTCCGTTGCCTCCACGGCGGCATCCTTCACTTCAGCGGCGGTTTCCTTGGCGGCCTCGGCGGCCTCCTGAGCGACTGCGGAAGTTTTGTCCGTTGCCTCGGCGGCCGCCTTTTCGCTGGTTTCAGCCGCCTCCTTGGCCGTCTCCACAGCCTTTTCCTTGACCTCGACCGCCGTTTCCTCGGTGGTCTTGGCCGCTTCCTTGGCTTCTTCCTTGCTGCAAGCAAAAGTGAAGATCAGCAATAAACCAGCCAGAACGAGAATCGTCTTTTTCATGAGGCCTCCTCTTTATTGATTGATTGACGGGTGATGGTAGCCGGACCCAATCCGACCATAACGCAATATCCCTCAATAGAAAAGGGTTCCGGGAAACCGGAACCCTGTAATTTTCCGTGGTGGAGCTGAGGGGACTTGAACCCCTGACCCCTTGACTGCCAGTCAAGTGCTCTCCCAGCTGAGCTACAGCCCCACGAGGTAAAGCGGGTATCTAACAAACCCGCCGGCGGGTGTCAACGGAAAAAACGACCGGCCGGCTGCGAGGCGAGTATTGACAAACCGCAGGCGGCCCAATAAGTATCGCATACTTTTGAACAATGACGGACATGCGGAACAAGGCTGAAAAAGGGAGACGGGAATGCTGGATCTGATGCGCAAGAAGGCCGGTTCCTGGATGATCAAGTTCATCCTGGGGGCCATCATCGTCGTGTTTGCCTTTTGGGGGGTGGGCACCTACAACACCAGCCGTCTGGTGACGGTGGCCACGGTGGATGACGAAGTAATCCCCTACGAGGCCTACCGGGAAACCTACGGCCGCCTGATGGAAGACGTTCGGCAGCGTTTCGGCGGCGAGCTGGACGAAAACATGCTCAAGGCCATGGATCTCAAGCAGCTCGCCCTGGACCAATTGATCAATGATCAACTCTTGATCAACGAAGCCCGCCGATTGGGGTTGGCCGTCACCGACGAGGAGTTGGCCAAGGCCATCAGCGCCGTGGGCGCTTTCCAGAATGAAAACGGGTTCGACCCGAACCGCTACCGCCGGGTTCTGTCCGCCAACCGGATGACGCCGGAAAACTTTGAATTCAATCAGCGTCAGGCGATGTTGATCGGCAAATTGCGTGCCCTGGTCACCGAACCGGTCAAGGTACCGGAGGTCGAGACGCGGCAGTGGTACGATTTCGCCAACGCCAAGGTGGCCCTGGCATACGTGCGCCTGGATCCCCAACAATTCAGTGAGGTCGCGGTGTCCGACGAAGACGTGCAGCGCTACTACGAGGCCCACAAGGAGGACTACCGCACCGAGCCCATGCGCCGGGCGCGGTATCTGGCTTTCCGGCCGGAGCGCTTCCAGGACCAGGTGGCGGTCTCCGATGACGAAGTGGCCGAATTTTACGCTTCCAATCCGGATATGTTTCATCAGGAGGAAAGCGTTGACGCCAGTCATGTGCTGATCCGCACCGCCGAGAGCGATTCGGAAGAAGCGGTGGAAGCCGCCCGCCAGCGGGCCGTCGAGGTGGCTCGAAAAGCCCGTGAGGGCGCAGATTTCGCCGAGCTGGCCCGGGAGTTTTCAGAAGGTCCCACCGCCGCCAAAGGGGGTGCCCTGGGCCGTTTCGGCCGCAACCAGATGGTCAAGCCCTTCGCTGACCAGGCGTTTTCCATGAAGGCGGGTGAAATCAGCGATCCGGTGAAAACCGAGTTCGGCTGGCATGTGATCAGGGTAAACGAGGTCCATCCGGAAATGACCCGGCCCCTTGAAGCGGTGCAAGAGGAGATCCGAGCCCAAATCGTTGAACGCAAGGCCCGCCTCGTTGCCTTCGATGCCGCCGACAGCGCCTGGGACGCCGCCTACGATGAAGGCAGTCTGGCAGCGGCGGCCGAGGCTCGGAACCTGGCTTTGGTTGAAACCGAGCTGTTCACCCGCAGCGGCCAGGAGGTTGCGGGGATCCAGGAGCCGCGGAAATTCGCCGCCGCGGCTTTCGAGCTGGGGGACGGTGAGATCAGCGATGTCCAGGAGATGAGCGATGGTTACTACATGCTGGAGGTGATCGCGGCGCAACCGGCCCGGGTTCCGGAACTGGCGGATATTGCCCAGGCGGTGCGGGCCGATGCCCTGGCGAGCAAACGTTCGGATCTGGCCCGGCAGGCGGCCGAAGAAATGCTTCAGGCGGCGCGCCAAGGCGAGACTCTGGAACAACTGGCCCAGGCCAAGGGCCTGAAGGTCGAGAAAACGGATTTCTTCGGGCGCCAGGAGCCGATTCCCGCCATCGGCGGGGCACGGCAGATCAGCGAAGCGGCTTTCGGTCTCAGTGAGACCGCTCTCTGGCCGGAGAAGGTCTTCAGCGCGAACCAGAGCTGGTACGTGGTTCGACTGGCGGGGCGACGGGCGGCGGACGAAGCGGGTTTTGACGAGCAAAAAGAACGCATTGCCCAACAGTTGCGTCAGCAGCAACAAGCCGAGGCCTTCGAGGCGCTGCTGGCCCAACTGCGGACCCAAAGCAAGATCGAGATCAACCGGGAAGTACTGGAGCCCTGAGACCGTACGCCCTGGTGTTCAAATTTTAACCTCTACCTTTTGAACTCGGGCGATAACGGTGTAATTCTGAGGCGGGTCTGGTGCCAAACAACGCCGGATGGATGGTCATGGATCCCGGACGGCGGAGCGAGGAGGCGCCATGGATGGCAACGACGGCGCGGGAAGGCTGAAGAATTCCGGCGCCATCAAGAAGTGTCCGTACTGCAACAGCTTTGTCAGGGGCGATGCCGTGCGCTGCGATGTTTGTCGGAGGCGTATCGGCGCCGCGGACGGAAACGGGTTGGCCAAAAAGCCGATGGATATCGCCGCCTACCTGACGGCCGCCGGTGCCCTGGCGGCGCTGGCGGCCTACCTCCGCTGGGCTTTTGGCGGTTGATGCGCCTGCGACCGAAGGGGGCCGGCCTCAGGCCGTCATTCCGGGCTTGACCCGCAATCCATGTTTATCGTGACGAGTCGACGGAAGACGATCCGGAAATTATCGAAGCCGCCTTCACCTCTTTGACCAAACTGGACTCGATATCACCCGGCGCCAACCTTGAACCCGGAATCCTGCCCTTACCGGGCGATCATGGCCCGCATCATGTCTCCGGCATTTTCCGCGTGGTCGGCGATGGAGCCGATGATTTCCGCCAGACGCGTCATGTGGTAGATGGTCACCGGATCCAGGTCCATGTTGAACACCCGCCGCTTGATGGCGTCTTCCACCTGATCCGCTTCGTGCTCCATGTGGCGCACCTGACGGATGATCTGTTTGACTTCGATGCGTTTTTGTTCCTGAAATCCCTTGAAATAATTCCGGGCTCCGATCACCATCCGGTCCAGCTCGTTGATGGGAAGCACCACCGTCTGCACCAGGCGGAGGAAATCGGGCTGCAGGCAGGAGGGAATTCCCGGATCGTTGCGGTACGAAAGCCAGTCCAGCGTGTGCTGCACCGCATCGAGCACCTTGTCCTGCTGACGCAGGTAGCGAAACAGGGTGAACTTGTCCACCTGCATGAAGGTCCCCTTGGGCAGGTGCCCCCGGATCCGGCGCTTGATGGCGTCCGCCTCGGTTTCCAGGTGGTGGACATAACGGCGGTGTTCATCGAAGTTGGTGCACTTGGACGACAGATGGCAGGCGAAGGCCTCATGAAAGGCACCGGTGCACTGTTTGACTTTTTTGGCATGTTCCTCCAGCCCGTCAAAAGGGGAGGCGAGAAACATCGTGACGAAGGGCATGCGCATGGTCGAGCCCCGAAGCAGACGAGGTTGAAAGATCAAGCCGCCGGCACGAACAAAATAAGCATCTTGTAGATCATCATGCTGGTGAACGCCGCCGCCGGCACCGTCAATATCCAGTATAGAACAATCCGCAAAATAACGCCAAAGTCCACCGCTTCCAGTCCCCTGGCCAGCCCCACCCCCATCACGCCGCCCACCGCCGCGTGGGTCGTCGACACCGGCAACCCCAACTTGGAGGCGGCCAGAACCGTGGTGGCGGCGGCAAAATCCACCGAAAATCCCCGGGTGTTGGTCAAGGTGGTGATCCGGCGTCCGATGGTGTCCATCACCCGGTGGCCGGCCATGGCAATACCGGCGGCAATGCCTACCCCGCCGAAGAGCAACAGAAAAATCGGAACCGGCACTTTTTCCGCGATGCCGCCGGTCTGGGCCAAGAAATAGATGACCGCCAGGGGGCCGACGGCGTTGGCCACGTCGTTGGCCCCCTGGGCCAGGGCCACGTAGCAGGAGGTGCCCACCTGGATATAGCGGAAAACGCCCTCGGCCCCGTCCTTGAGTGGCTTGGCGCCCATGAGCCGGATCAGCAGGCGGCGGCCCATAAGGCCGGCGATCACGGCGATCCCCAGAGCGATGAGCAGGGCCGGAACGGTGCCCAACGCCAGATCCTTGCCCAGGGGGGTCTTGAAGACGAACGAAAGGACCACCACGAACACCGCCACACCCACGAACAGGGGCGAAAAATGCAGCGCCGCGGCCAGGGCCGCGGTGCGGGAGAGCACCAGGCGAATGATGAGTTTGAAGGTGGCAAAGGCGATCACCAGGCTGAACACCGGGGAGATGATCCAACTGGCCACCACGGCGCCAAGCTTGGCCCAATTGACGCTCCCCACGCCCCCGGCCATGATACCGAAACCGATCATGGCCCCCACGATGGCGTGGGTGGTGGATACAGGCAGCGATTTCCAGGTGGCGAAGCTCACCCACAAAGCGGCGGCCAGCAGGGCGGCCAGGGCGCCCATCAAGGCCAGATGAGGATCGCTGAGCAGTTGCGGGGAAACGATTCCCTTGCGGATGGTTTCGGTGACGTGCCCGCCGATGAACACGGCACCCACCACGTTGAGAATACCGGCGATGAAGATGGCCTGGCGAATGGTGATGGCACCGGCGCCCACCGCGGAGGCCATGGAGTTGGCCACGTCGTTGGCACCGATGTTCCAGGACATGTAGAAACCAAAAATATACCCGAGAATCAGTACGATGGATTCGGTCGGCATCACCGGAAACCGGTCAGTTGGTAGAAGGTTCGGTTGACTTTTCAGCGGTTGCGTATCGGCAGCGGGATACCACGATGACCCGTTGGAGGCAATGCAAATATGAACCTTTCGCCGGGCCCAAAGGAGAACAGCCGGAAACGGCAGCGCCGGGCCCGATGCCGGACCGGCAAGGTGTCGCGCATTTTTTCCCCAGGGTTACCAATCGAGGCGCCAGTCCATGTCCGGGGCTTCGTCGATGGATTCGAGCAGGTCGGCATCGATGTCGGTCAGGAAGCGCGATGGCCGGTCGAGGACCATGTCCGCGGCCCGATCATAGGCCTGCATCGGGCAGGTGAAAACGAGGTTTTCCCGGGCGCGGGTGGCGGCTACGTACATCAGGCGCCGCTCCTCGTCGAGGTCCTCGGGGGTGTCGATGGCGCGCAGGGACGGAAAGCGGCCGTCCAGGGTCCAGATGACGAAAACGGTGTGCCATTCGAGCCCCTTGGCCGAGTGGATGGTGGACAGCACCAGGCGGCGTTCGTCGCCGCTGGGCAAATGCAGACCGTTTTCCACCAACTGGTCCGGCGGTTCCAGTGCCATGTCGGCCAGAAAGGTTTCCAGTCGCTCGTAGCGTTCCATGATCTCCAGGAGCTGCTCCAGGTCCCGGGCCCGTCGGGGATGGTCTTCGTGCAGGTCCTTGAGCAGGGGCAGGTAGTAGGCCAGGACCGCTTCGCCCATCTGCGCCACGCTGAGCTCCTCCCGGGTCAGACGGCTGAAAAGTTCTTTCAGCGGTGTCAGTACCGCCGCCAGGCGCGGGGAGAAGGGCGCGTCGAGGAGCCCGGCGGCGCCGGACCGGGTGTCGATGATGGTGTCGCAGATCGACTGGGCCGTCTTGGGACCGACCTTGTCGAGCAGTTGCAGGATGCGGTGCCAGCAGAGCCGGTCATCCGGGTTGACCAGCACCCGCAGGTGGGCCAGCAGATCTTTGATATGAGCCGATTCCATGAATTTGAAGCCGCCCACCTTGACGAACTCGATCCCCTCTCGCGTCAGCTCGATTTCCAGATCGAAGGAATGGTAACCAGCGCGAAACAGCACCGCGATCTCTTCCAGTCCGATGCCCCGCCGGGTCAGGAGACGGATTTCGTCGATGATCCAGCGCGACTGGGCGTTCTCGCTCATGGTGCGCACCAGGCGGGGCAACGGGCCGTCGGGGCGCCGGGTGAACAGGTGCTTGGGGTACTTTTCGGTGGCCCCGGCGATGAGGGCGTTGGTGAGACTGAGCACCGGTTGGACGCTGCGGTAATTCTCCTCCAGGCGGATCACCCGCGTATCGGCAAAGATTTCCGGGAACGCCATGATGTTGCGGAAATTGGCGCCGCGAAAGGAGTAGATGCTCTGGGCGTCGTCGCCCACCACCATGAGGTTGCGATGGCGGTGGGCCAGCAGGTAAAGAATGTCGGCTTGCAGCCGGTTGGTGTCCTGGTACTCGTCCACCATGATGTGGGGGTAGCTTTCGGCGATCCGTTGGCACAGCTCGGGATCGGTTCGCAGCAGATTTCTCAGCTCCACCAGCAGGTCGTCGTAGTCCAGAAACCGGTGCAGTTTTTTGCGTTCCCGGTACTGGCGGGCGATACCGGCGATGGTGTCGAGAAACGGCATCAGGTGGCCGTAGCCGTCGGCTAGGATCTCTTCCAGGCCACGGTCCTTGTTGACGCACTGGCTGAAGATGTCGGTGAGGGTGCGCTTGGTGGGAAAGCCCCGCGTGGGCACGTTGCTTTCCTTGCGGATCTGGCCCACCAGACTTTCGGCGTCGGCCCGATCGATGATGGTAAAGGCGCGGTCCAAGCCCAGCCGCCCCGCGTAGCGCCGCAGCACGCCGTGGGCGAAAGCGTGAAACGTGCCACCGGAAACGGCGCTGCAACGATCATCCAGCAGGGCCGAGGCGCGGCGCAGCATCTCCCGGGAAGCTTTGCGGGTGAAGGTGAGCAGGAGGATGGCGCGGGGATCCACCCCCTGGAGCACCAGGCGGGCGACGCGGTAGGTCAGGGTACGCGTTTTGCCCGTCCCGGCCCCGGCAATGACGAGCAGCGGGCCGCCATCGTGGATGACGGCCTCCCATTGGGCCTCGTTGAGGTCCTGCCGATAGGCGGCCAGGGCCTTTTCGAGCGCTGCGGCGGGATGAGCTGAGGTCGTTTTTTGAGCGGTCATGAAATCACCCGGAAGCGATGTGGGTTGCGGTATGCGACGAAGCGTCGAGTTGTTTGGCATAGCGGGGCGGGGATGTCAACGGAAGTTGATTTTTGGCTCATTATTTCGATAGGTATCCGATATTCAAAAGTTTTTAAAAATTTTAGCCGCTTCGTCGATTTCCCCCGCTTCAACGCAAACCGCTTGCCGCCGTCATTCCGTACGTGCTTCCGGTGCGGCTTCTATTATCCCATGGTTGCCAGGTGCCCCGGTCCGCTTTATCTTAAAAATTCGTCGTCGCCGGATGGGGGGTGGTTTTTTCGTGACGGCACGCCCATGGAAGCGGCGGACAAGGGGGGCGAGATCAACGGGTGCCGGCGCTGGTCCGCATCGCCGGGGGCCGATAAAAAACCCGTAAAAACAGACAGTCTGGTTGTTTTTCGCAAGGAGACGAAAACGATGGTAAAAATTCGGCGCCTACAGCGGCAGGCCGGT
>JACDJB010002726.1_pt1 | contig 12278 bp, 13 predicted proteins | sample 7454121 | NCBI WGS metagenome assembly JACDJB01 (sample SAMN14253290, study PRJNA609438) | sludge metagenome | isolation source: sludge after 25d culture with pyrite | collected 2018-12-20 | reverse complement strand
GGCCTCGAGCATTTTGCGAAAATGCGCGAGCTGCTTTGCGTTCATGTACTCTTCGCCTTTTTTGGCCTTGTAGGGCTCAAAGCGCATCAAAGTTTCAGCCATCTCGTCCTCTTCGTAGGTCAGTGTGTTCCGGGCCGAGCCCAAACACGATTAAATAACAGAATCCTCCACGCGTCGCAACCCATATGACACTCCAAGCCCTGCTCTTCGACGTCGACGGCACCCTTGCCGACACCGAGCGCGACGGCCACCGTCCCGCCTTCAACCAGGCCTTTGCCGAAGCCGGTCTCGACTGGCACTGGGACGCTGCCCTGTACGGCAGACTCCTCGCCGTCACCGGCGGCAAGGAGCGCATGAAGCACTATATCGACCAGTATCGGCCGGACTATAGGAAGCCCGCCGATTTCAACGATCTGGTCGCCCGCCTGCACCAGGCCAAGACCCGCCACTACAGCGCGCTTGCCGCGCAGGGCGGCATCCCGATGCGCCCCGGCGTCAAGCGCCTGCTGCTGGAAGCGCGCACCGCCGGCATGCGGCTGGCGATCGCCACCACCACCACGCCGGAGAACGTCACCGTCCTGCTCGAACACAGCCTCGGTCCGGGCACCCCGGAATGGTTCGAGGTCATCGCCGCAGGCGACATCGTGCCGGCGAAGAAGCCCGCCCCCGACATCTACCACTACGCGCTGGAAAGACTCGGCCTGCCCGCCGTTGAGTGTCTCGCGTTCGAGGATTCGGAAAACGGCCTGCGCGCAAGCCTCGGTGCCGGCCTGAAAACCCTGGTGACCGTCAACGACTACACCCACGACCACGATTTCCGCGGGGCCGCCGTGGTGCTCTCCGACCTCGGCGAACCCGACGCCCCCAACGCGCTGATCGCCGGCCCGGATCTCGGTCGGCCGTACGTCGACGTGGCGTATCTGCAAGCGCTGTATCGGGCTGGCGGGAGGATTTAGGGGGCAGAGGATGAGCGGCCGGAGGCCGCGAAATTTAATGAGCCCCTAGCCCCTAGCCCCTAGCCCCTAGGGATTGTGCATCAGCGCCGCTTCGAGCGTGTTCTCCAGCAGCGTCGCCACCGTCATCGGTCCGACGCCGCCGGGCACCGGAGTAATCCAGCCCGCACGCTGGATGGCGCCGTCGAAATCGACATCGCCGACCAGCTTGCCATCGTCGAGGCGGTTGATGCCAACGTCGATGACCATCGCCCCTTCGCGAATCCAGTCGCCCGGAATCATGCGCGGGCGCCCCACGCCCACCACCAGAATCTCGGCCGAGCGCACGAAGCTTTCCAGATCGCGCGTGGCGCTGTGGCACACCGTGATGGTGCAGCCGGCGAGCAACAGCTCCAGGCTCATCGGCCGGCCGACGATGTTCGAGGCGCCGACCATCACCGCGTTCTTGCCGCGCAACTCCTCGCCGGTGGCGCGCAGCAGCGTCATCACCCCGCGCGGGGTGGAGGGCCGCAGGGTGGGCATCTTCACCGCCAGGCGACCGATGTTGTAGGGATGAAAACCGTCGACGTCCTTGTCGGGGCGAATGCGCTCGATCACCGTCTCCGCGTCGATGTGCGCGGGCAGCGGCAGTTGCACCAGAATGCCGTCGATGACGGGATCTGCATTGAGCGCGTCGATCAGTGCGAGAAGTTCGTCCTGGGTGGTGATCGCCGGCAGGTCGTGCGACACGCTGGTGACGCCGGCGCGCTCGCACGCGCGCTTCTTGTTGCGCACGTACACCGCGGAGGCAGGATCGCTGCCGACCAGAATCACCGCCAGACCGGGACGGCGCTTGCCCTGCGCCTCGCGCTCCGCAACCTTGTCGTGAATCACCGCAAGGATGGTATCCGCCATCGCCTTGCCGTCGAGAATGCGTGCGCTCATCGGTGCCGTCCGGAAGCAAAAACGCGATTGTCCCGGAAGCCCTCCGCCGACTCAAGGGGACGCGCGGGGGAAAGGCAGAAAATTGACCCCGACACGCCACCAAGGTATAGTCTCGCCTCTCCGAAACGAGGCCCGCGTTGGCCGTCGGATTTCGGGGTGTAGCGCAGTCTGGTAGCGCGCCTGCTTTGGGAGCAGGATGTCGGAGGTTCGAATCCTCTCACCCCGACCACCCCCTATCCGACAAGTAAGAGACAGCGCCCGAGCAAGGATAGACTCTGCCCGTAGCTCAACTGGATAGAGCACCAGCCTTCTAAGCTGGGGGTTACAGGTTCGATTCCTGTCGGGCAGGCCAAGGTTTTCGCTGCCGGCCCGCCGGCAACGACAATGGTGGATGTAGCTCAGTTGGTAGAGTCCAGGATTGTGATTCCTGTCGTCGTGGGTTCGAGTCCCATCATCCACCCCATCTAACGTCGTTTCAGCGGTAAGTGCTTGAATCCCAAGGGAGCCAGGCACTTACCGCTGAGCGTATAAAAACGGTTGTTACACGGCTTGTTACCCAAAACCGTGGAGCAAGACCGTGAAAGCAACCCCTAAGAACCCCGATAGCCGTGACGATCACGGCAAGATGAAGGCCGTCTCTGATGGCCTCTATCGCCGTGGCAAGCACGGCAACATGTACGTTCGGCGCCGCATCCCGGCCGCCATCCGTGCTGCGTACCCTCAGCATCAAACCCACGTTATCCGGAGTCTAGGCACTGCGGATTATCAGGCTGCCAAGCCGCTGGCTCATGCCGAGCTCGCCAAGATCGCTGCTGAGTTCGAGCTGAAACGCCAGCAGATCGACCTCAGCCGGGCCTCAAGAGCCGTGAAGCGCATTCGCAAGCTTAGCGACCGGCAGCTGCGGGATTTCGCCCAGTTCTGGATGCACCAGGTGCTCCTCACCGATGAGCAAACCCGCCAGCGAGGCTTGGATGACGACGAGTTCGAGGAACTAGGCGAGCAGCTGACTGCTCAGCGTGCCGAATTGGGGCGGATGCTGGCTCAGGGCAAGAGCGCAGGCATCTTTCCCGCGCTGCACGGGTTTCTATACCTGTGCGGCCTGGATTTCGACCCGGAGCAGGACGAGGCCAGACGGGCAAGCCACATTTTTCTGAGCACCGTCGTTGAAACCCTGGACCACCAACTCGCCCGGCAGCGCGGCGATCTGGTCGATACGGCCGCCGTCGCCCCGGAGTCGCGACACCCCCTATACGCCGCTGCACCGGAACGCGCGCCTGTCGACCCTGAGGCACCTACGTGGGACAAGTTTTTCGAAACCTGGCGTGACTTCGTCAAGCAACGTCCCAAGTCCACCATAGCGGCCTACCGGACGCCTTGGAACGCCCTGAGGCGCTTTGCTGAAGCAAAGGGAGTCGCCCTGCCAAGGGACGTTACACCGGTGTTGATGACGGAATTCAGCCAGTCAATGGGTGCCAAAGGCCTGGCAGTGGGCACGATTAACGAGCGACTCACCAAGTTGCGTTCCATTTTCAAGATTGCCCTTGGTCGCCACCTGATCACCTCGAATCCGGCGGCGGATACCCTGGGGTTCGGCGAAGCCAGCGCGGAGAAACGGCGTAAGCGTCGCCACCCCTTCGATTCCAAGGACCTCGGCAAGCTCTTTGGCTCCGAGGTCTACCTGCAGCACAAGCGATCCCGGGGACAGTCTGGAGAGGCCACGTATTGGATCCCGCTGCTCATGTTCTACACTGGGGCCCGGCCGGAAGAACTTGCCGGGTTGGCGCTCAGCGACCTCCGCCAGGACCCAGAGTTGGGGTGGTATCTGAACCTGATCGACAGGCAGTCCGATGATGACTGCGATCTGTTCGATGATGAAGTCCCCAACAGCCACCGTCGTACCCTGAAGAACGCTCCCTCAACACGCCAGATTCCTGTCGCAAGGCAGCTCATTGATCTGGGACTGCTTCGGTACGTTGAGTGGCTGCGCGAACAGGGCGCGAAGGTGTTTTTCCCGACCCTCAAGAAGGACACGCAAGACAAACTCTCGGGCGCTTTCTCTAAATTTTTCGGGCGCTACAAGCGGGCGGTCGGAATCAACGACGAGCGCAAGGTGCTCTACTCGTTCCGGCACACCATGAAAGACATGCTGGAGGCGGCAGAATGCCCCAGTAAATACCTGAAGCGCGTGCTCGGGCACACCACGGGAGACGGCACCGTAACCGACGGCTACGGCTCCGATCTTCCCTTCAGCGTCATTGCTGAGCACTTCGCCCGCATCAAGTTCCAACTCATTCCTGCTCTGCCATGGCAGCCAGGCACGGGCTTCATCGTATTCAAGGGCGAAGACGAGGCCAAGCCGCAATAACCGAGTATGTCACTGGCCGTTCCGCTCGATGGTTAGCGGAATAGGCCCTGGAGGGTGACGTCAGCCTTTCGGTCCTAACCGTCAGCACAGCACTTCTTGCGAATTTGCTTGACAGCCACGCGGCCAACTCCTATTGTTGGTTTGTACTGCAAACCTGTCTGCATGTGTCTAGGGAGAAAACCATGAGCCGTGACGATTTCGATGTCCAGAAAGCACTCGCCGATGTCGCCCTGATCCGGCGCACGCTCGACCAGTCCGAGCAGGACCCGCTCGATTCCCGGCTGGTCGGCGTCACGCTCGAAGCCAACCTGGTGCTGCAATCCCTGGCCTTCATCTCGGCCTTGCTGCTCGTCGCGCTCGAAATCATCTCCGGCCACGCCCTCACCCACACCCTCATGATCGGCGGCCAGATCGACGAATTCCGCCGCTTCGGCATCGGCATCATGGCCTTCATCCTGACCGGCCTGCTGGTCGCGCTCTACTTCGTGCTGTGGCGTGCCGCCCTGCATAGCGGCGAGAGCGTCAACGCCTACATCACGCGCAACTTCCGCTACGTCAGGAATCTCTCGCTGGTGTCCGACCTGCTGATGAAGTTCATCACCCTGGCCCTGCTCCTGCTCGCAGACCGGCCCGAATGGGTGGCGCCGGTGCTGCTGGCGTTTACCGGCGACTACCTGCTGCAAGGCCGCTTCTTCACCTTTCCCACCCGGACCTCGGTCGTGCTCGGGCTCGCCTGTGTCGCCGGTGCTATTGCGCAATTCGCCGGCCAGAACCCGTCTCTGCTGATTCCGCTGGGCGCCTTCGCCCTGATCGCCGGTCTGTCCGCCGCCCGGCTGGCCCTGCGGCAGCAACAGCAGAAAGCCCTTGCCGCGTAAGCGAGCCGCATCGTGAAGCCCGCCGACCTCATGAACATCCATCCGCTGCTGGCGGACCGGGCACGGCTCGCCATCATGGCGAACCTGTCGCTCGCCGGCGGGCCGGTGGATTTCAACACCCTGCTCGAAGAACTCCAGCTCACCAAGGGCAACCTCTCCAGCCACATCCGCAAGCTGGAAGAGGCCGGCCTGGTCGCCGTGCACAAGGCGTTCGTCGACCGAAAGCCACGCACCACCTACGTGAGCACCAAAGCAGGCAAGACCGAAATGCAGCACTACCTCAGCACCATCGAGGCCCTGCTGAAGCACAAGGCCATCCGCTAATTCGATCCACCCAAGAAAGGACCGCTCGTGAAAAACTTCTTTGCCACCATCCGGCACATCAACAGCCTGCTCCTGTTTGGTGGGTTGATCGTGTTCACCGTGCTTGTCCTCTGGGGGATCGGTTCGGGCATCGAGGAGCGCAATCGGGATGTCGTCGCCACCGCCAAGACATCCAAGGGCGGGGAAGAATTGCTCTTCCGGCTCGAAGAGGCCAAGGACATCCCCGGCACCGACACCCAGATGCTGAAGCTGACCGCAAGCAAGGCGCAATCCGGCATCGCCTACAGCGGTTACGAACGCGACGCCCGCAACATCCTCTTCCTTTCGGGCGATGACAAGGCCGCCCGGTGGCTATTCCCCAACCAGGACAATGTCATCCATACTGCGGCACAGCTTCTTGCACCGACCGAAGGCGAACCCGGCAAGGGCGGCGCCGCGCTGGCGCTATATTTCGTGTATTCGGATCACGGCACCAGCGGGGACGGCGAAGTCACGAAAAGCGACCGTAGCAAGCTGGCCCTTTCGAAAGCGAATGGAGAAGGGTTTGCGAACGTGCTTAGCGGCATCGATCATGTGTATTCGGTGTCGCTGGTTGGGGGGCGCTCGATTTCGATCCTATATCGGGTCGGGAAGAGCTTGCGGCATGCGCGGTATGCGGTGGCGACGCTGGGGAGGGAGTTTGATCGGGAGATTGTTGCGATTCCAGGGATTGAGCATCGTGACTGATCCCGCTCATTTTGACATTGCGACCACACTCAGCGTGTAAGAAGGCAAGGTTAGTTCAGACAGCACAACCAAGGATTGAGCATGACAGGAAAACTTAAACTCATTGGATGGATGGCCCTGGGAGCATGGCTGTTTGGCGCTGTCGTTTTAGCCCTGCTCGCTGAAGTCGAAAGGCGACATGATTGTGTAAAAGATGAAGGATTAATTAAGGGTTTGTTTTGGTGCAAAACAGACACCCTTGATCGAGATGGCGGTTATACAAAATCGGTCATTAACGGTCTGCGATGGCCCTTCTTGCTCTCGGGTGGGAACAATGGCAAAGCCGGTCCAGAAGATAGGAGTACCCAAACCAAAATATCTAGAGAGGAATTTGAGAAGTCTGCAGTCGGAAGTATGTATAAGTGCTATGCAGTTGCTGTACGAGCCGACCTGGGGAGAGAAGCCTCCATTATCGGCCGGACAATAGGTCAATTAAGAAAAAAAGACTCAGTTCTTGATGCAAACCATGATCAGTTCACCTTCTATGCAACGGCAACGCTCGATCGGATCGAGAGGGAAGCAAATGGGGATTTCCAACTATTTTTTAATCATGTCTGTCGCGAACCCGTCTCCAGAATGCAGCAGGTGTTAAACGACGGAATGCTTTAATAGATTAAGTTATTACTCATAATATCCAAATATACGTAAAGAACAATGAAATGATCATATCAAAGAGCCCAGAACAATGCTCTACAGATGAATTAAGAAAGTTTATCGAACTCGTCCTCGAAGGCGGAGAAGTAACACCTCATGGATTGGAAGCACGCATCAGGAAAGCAGAGAAGCTTATTTTTTCGATAGAGAGCGATTGCCTTATCGGGGTCGCGGCTGTCAAAAAACCGGATCAGCCGTACAAACAAACTTTATTTCAGAAAGCACGTGCCAGTACTAATTTCGAACAGTATTTGTTCGAACTTGGGTGGATCTTCGTACTACCATCCGCGCGCGGTGCAGGCGTGTCGCATACGCTCGTGGAAGCTGCGCTTGCCGCCTCGGGCAATAAAGGCATATTTGCCACCACACGGGTGGACAATATTCCCATGAAGAAAGTCCTAATCTCTCATGGTTTCTTGCCACATGGCGAGACATATCCTTCAAAAAGTGGGGGCAACCGTATTGCCTTGTTACTGCGTCACCCGCCAAGTATTGGCTAACCAAAAGTTTTGGAGCACATTTTGAGACCTTCTAAGAAAATCCGAAGCAAAGCGTTGATCACATGGCGGATGGCACTCTTAGTTATTCCCATTAGCGCGTGCTTATCAGGGGTGTCGATAGCAGCAGAAAAAAGGCTCGACGTTGTAACCGGAATTGCTCGCGGGATGTGTCTTGGTGTTACTGGCTCAATGATGAAACTGGCCGAATCAAATGGGCTTATGGGAGTCCCCCCAAACCATTCATCTGCCGAGAAAATAAACGCATATATAGACAACATGGCACGATCGATGACATCGGACTTTGATGTCCTTAACAAGCTAGGGGCAAGTCAGCAAGAAAAGCTTAAATTCGCAAAACTCAATTCGGAAATCCTACGACGCGTGATTTTCGGGGGGGAAAGACGGGCTTCGGTAGCTTACGATTATTGTTTAGACGCTTATTCAAATTTAACGTCGATGGCCGATTTTCCAGTAGGAGTCTGCGGGCATTATGTTATGGCAATGTCGCTCAATCACAAGGCGCCAGCGAACGACAGCGCAAAACGACAATATATAGAAAGCAATCTGAAAGACTTACTACCCCGGACGCTCGCCATACCGAATCTCGATAGCGAAATTGATTTGATAGCTCATGCATACATGGAGGCATTCAAAGTCGCTACCCGCGTTGGAAAATCCGGTATGGAGCTAGAGTACCGTGCCTGTTTACGTGATCTGAAATCATGAAAAGAACACTGCCCGCACCCACCAAACTATTCGATCAGGGCTTTCAGTTCGGCCGGCAGCAACCACCGCAGCAGCCAGCGCCGCCAGCCGCGTAGTTTGACCTGTGCTGGAGGCGGGCTGGGCGGGCCTGGGGGAATTGGTGGGTTTGATGGGCCTGACGGGTTTGTGGCTTGAGCCTGCGCAGGCGACAAGTCGGCCCAGACCTCGGCCGCAGGCTCACCCGTTCGAACACGGGCAGCCAGAGCCTTCACAGGCTCGTGCAGGTCGGCTGGGAGTAGCACCGACAGTTGCTTGAGGCCCTGCTGTTCAGCCTTCTCCCGTGAGCGTTTCGTCCGCTCGGCGCCGGCAGAGCGGGGTTTACGGGAGGTATTCGGCACCCATGCCCGTACCGGCGTCATCCCAAGGTGACGGGCTGCGGCGTCGATATCTACGTGGTTTTCGGGTGGAAGAGGCGCTGGTGAAGCGCTCGATATATCGTTTTGCATTTCGTTCTGTTCCATGTGACGGTTTCATGCAACGTTTGGTGCCCTCGTCCGGTACTGCTGGACATGGACGAGGCCGGTTTTCAAGGGATGGGGGTTAATTCAGGTACTGCACCAACTGCACGGGCTTCACGCGGCTGATGCAGAGCTTGCCGTTGTCGTGCTCGTGCACCTTGCCGGCCACTTCGCACTCCAGTAAAGCCAGTCGTTTACCCCTCTGCCAGGCGTCGCTGAAGACCTCATTGCGCGCCAGCACATGCAGCGCCGTGGCGCGATCGGCAAAAACGTAGTAGCCGCCGGTATGGTTAGGAGTTGATGCCTCGATTCGCGTCTTGCCCAAAGCCCATTCAAGGTCGGGCTCGTACACGCTGTAATACGTGCCGTCTCGGGATTCGACGATCTTGTAGGCCATGCGCACTTGCCGGGCCACTTTGGCCTTGAGCGGGCGTTTCGCTACCCCGGTGAGGGTGTTAATCACCTCCCCCAGCGTGGTGGCCACTCGGGACAGCTTCACAACTCGGGCTTTCTCCGAGCCGCCAAGCCACTCCAACTCGACACCGCGGCCTTTGCGGCGCAGCAAGCAATAGTCCTTGCTGGGGCTGTTGCCGTACTTAGTGCACACGGTATAGCGGCGCTGAAAGAGGGCGACGCCGTCCTTTGCGTCGTAAAGGTCGTAATTCAGGGCAGCGCCCCGGTGTTTCCGATCAACGTCCACGTAGGGCGCGTCGAGCAAAGCCGCTTTGATAGCGAGCTCCAGCAGCCGCCTAGCCGCTTTGAGATGGGTGTCGTTCGTTGCACTGACCAGTTGGCCGAAGTTGGCGTCGCGCTTCACGGTGTTTTTCATTGCTTTGCCTTTCCCGGGGCACCCCGGATCAAGCCTGGTACCCCCAGGCGGGCCGCTCATCACTGAGCCCCAGTTGCGCTGGGCCGCGGGCAGGCAGTTCTTGCGTGCTTGATGGGTAAAGCACCTGGGTTTATACAAACCCAGGGATTTCGAAAATATTTTTTCGGGGCAACGAAAAACGGCGCGGAATAAGGCTCTCCGCGCCGTTTGGTGGGTGAAACGAGGCAACTTACAGGCCGGCGGACAGAGCCCGGGGCTGCTCAATCCTCATAAGGCCAGAATGGGCTATGCGATTCCGATATGCCTGACCACCCACTTTCGAACTCAGCCGAGCTGGATGGGAGGTCGTGAGCGCTGCTCAGGTCGACCCCGTAGGGGTTGCCAGCGACATCGACACCGCCACATCCGCCAACCATAGGAAGGCCGGTGGCCGGGTTGATCGCGCAGCCCGCGTCCTCGGTCGGGCAGAAACTGCTCTGCTCAAGGTCCGTGGCATCGCTCCAGCTGAACCAGCTACAAAACGTGTTCCAAAAGGACATAGCACCTCCTGTTTGATGGTCTCGAAGCCGCCCTCGGGGCGGCGCCTGCTCAGTCTTCGCCGGGCAGCAGAATGGTGACTACCGGCTCACCAGCGTCGCCGGGCCCGATCACCAGATGCAGGGTGGTCAGCCGTGGGCGGACCGAGCGGCCGCCGCGTGGCACGCGATAAAGCTGGAATGCCAGCCGTTCACCTCTGCCCTTTCTTGCCGCCTGCGCTGCCATCCAGAGCACGTCCCAAAGCCGCCCCTGCTCCCCCTGGTCGGTTTGCCGGTGGCTGTCCGCCTCACTCCAGGCAACACAGTCCTCCCAAACGCCGATAGTCAGCGCAACAGGTATTGCGAAACCGGCTTCACACGCGGTTTCTGTCACGTCCACAAGGACGCCGTCCTCAATTGCCTCGCTACGGCCGTACGTGTGGATTGGCCCGCCGAAAATCTCGGCCATGCTGTTTGATCTGTTGCTCATGTGTGATGTCCTCTAGTGCCGGCTTCTTAGATTCCGAGCCCCAAAGCCTTGCCGGTCACGGCGCTGGGGTGGGCTTCAGCTTTCGCTGCCGTTTTTCATGAGTTCGTCGCCCTGCTTAGCTAAGCGCCCAGGCAAAAAGGCCAGAGCGCAACGGGCGCAGCCGAGGCCGCAGCCCCTGGGACCGGACGATGGGGTGCACGAGTGACGAAGTCCTGTTGCGTGGAGGCCGACCTGGGCGAGATTCGCGGTGATGGGCGACAAAGTCTGGAAGGCGAAGAAGCCCCCTTCAGCGCCGAGACGATGGCCGCAGCGTTAGCTGCGGCGCCGTGCACAGTCTGGTGAGCCAGTCTGTGCCCCGGCAAAAAAGCAAGCCGAAGGCACGCAGCTGCTGAGCAAGGCTGAGCAGCGAAGGGGAGCCACCGCACGACTAGTGAGGCGTGAGGTGGGACGAGGACAGCCAGTCCGAGCCTCCGAGCGCACCTCGGCCCCCCGGCCGGAAGCGAGGACAGGGTGCCGCAAGGCAGACGCCGGCAGGTCGCAGACCGTCGCCGAGCGTCAGGCAGCCCCAAGGCCGCCGGTGCCGAAGTGGGGGGCGAAAACCCCCGGCGCCCGAGCCGTCAGGCGCGGGAAACCCGGTCGAGACGAATGGAGTGAGGCCGTAGGCGCAGCCGGAGCCGGCGACGCGTCCAGCGGGGCCGGTCGACCGGGTTTCCCGCGCGAGGAGTGATGCGCGCAGCGCATAACGGAAGGTGTGGGGCGCCCCCCGTTTTATTGGGACACAAGGGGCGTCCAGCCCCGGAGCAAGCGGCCGGCCGTCCAGGACGGGGAAAGATTGCGCTGTCCCTGACTGTTTTTTGGGCTATTCGCCCCTCCCGTTCATCCCCCGTCGAACAGGGGGATGAACGGGAGGGGCGTAGCTATACAGGTCATGACCAAACAAGGGGATGGCCGTGAAGAGCAAAGACGGGCGGGCCGTAGCCCGCGACCATGAGCTTAATATCTTGCGGGCGTTGCACCGCTTCGGTTGGCTGCGCACGCGCGATTTTGCGGCCCTCGTCTTTCAGCGATGGGCGTCAACAGCACCGGCCGGCGGGCCGAGTCTATTGCCGCCGGTAGCGGCCGCCACCGGCTTGCGCATGGCCCAGCGAACGCTGCGGCGGATGCGTATAGCGCGCCTGGTGCTCGACACCCAGGCGCCGGATGGCAGCGTTATTTACGCCCTTTCTGAAGCTGGCGCACGAACTTTGCAAGGGGTAGGCGTAGCAGCCACCACCGGTAAGGATCAGGTACGGACCTTCAGCACGACGCACTTCCGGCACCGCTGTATTGCTAACGAAGTTGCCATTTCCGCAATCGTGGAAGGTTTCCGCGCCTCGACCGAGCGGGAGATATCACGTGGCCTATGGCTCGGCGGCAAGTTAGGGTTGGCCGGCAAGCTGCCTGACGCGATGCTCCGCAGTGGCTCGGCGCTTTGGTGGGTCGAGGTCGAGCGCAGCAAGAAGAACTCTGCGGGGGCAGCTGCGACGCGGAGACTGGTTGAGGCAGTAAGAGTGGCCGCTGAGCAGCCCCACCTGTTGTTCGGCAACGGCGTGTCTCGGGTCACGATAGTCTTTATCTGCACCCCGGCGTATCAGGCGAAGCTGTGCCGGGACCTGGAAGCGTCAGGCTGGGATAAGAATGACATCGCCAAGTACCTGAGATTCGAAAAGTCGCTATACAGTTTAGCGTGAAAGAACAGCCATCCAAGGCGAACACGTCCCTGACCAGTAAAGGTCGTGATACGACAAGGTTCGGTGGTCAGGCGGTGGCTGTCGAGATGAAGCCGAACTTGGTCAGTGCCTTGATCCAGCGAGGGGCGTTG
>JACDJB010002722.1_pt1 | contig 12288 bp, 10 predicted proteins | sample 7454121 | NCBI WGS metagenome assembly JACDJB01 (sample SAMN14253290, study PRJNA609438) | sludge metagenome | isolation source: sludge after 25d culture with pyrite | collected 2018-12-20 | reverse complement strand
AATTTCACAAGATAGAGTTGATGCTGCTGAAGAAGCTGGTGATTTCAAATTAAATTTTGATACAGAGTATGTCGGAATACCACCCGGTTTATTTTTCCCACAATCTTATAATCTTAAACCAGTTTTGGAACAGGGAATATTAAACCCACATGTTTCTCAAATGGCTGACATGTATTCCAATAGCAAAGGCTCATTATTGAAAATGCGGTTAATGTCTGCTGCTGAAGTTCATTTTATACTTGCTGAAGCTGCTTTAAAAGGATGGTATTCAGGAAATGCTGAAGATGAATATAAGACAGGAATTCAGGAATCATTTAATGCCTGGGAAATCGGTAGTCAATATGAAGGATATACGGATCGGGCGCCATTTAATGGACTTGAAAGTATTATTACTCAAAAATGGATAGCCAGCTGGACTGTTGCTACTGAATCATGGTTTGATTATCGCCGGACAGGTCTGCCTGATATTAAAGTTGGTCCAACTGTTAAAAGAGAAGCTTTACCATTGCGTTTTTACTATAATTCTGATGACGAAATTTCAAGAAATTCAGAAAACGCCAATGAAGCTATTGAGAGATTGGAAAGAACAGATTACAACTTGACAGACAGTAAGAACAGCGCCTGGTCAAAAATGTGGCTGCTGCAGGGAACAAACAAGCCCTATTAAGTTACTTAAAAAAAATATAAAAGCAGGCAAGGTAAATTTTGCCTGCTTTTTTTGATTTTATAAAAGAAAAGATTTGAATGAAAAAAGCGGGTAAGTACTCTATAATTATTGCTTTACTGTTGGTTTCAGCCTATTTTATCTTCACAAAACCAGTTGACCACACCCCCTATTTTGAAAGTGAATATTTTGAAAAAAGCCTGTTGAAAACTGACAGTTTGAAAAACCACTGTGCTATAATCAATGATTCAATTCAGGCGGGATTTGCCACGGTGAGCATCACTCCCCTGCTCAATCAGCCGGAGGACGATTACAAAGAAGGAAAATTTATGCAGCTTCCACTTGCGGGTTATGGCGGGCGTAAAGGAGAACCGGCAACAGGTATCCACGACAGCATTTTTGTTAAAGTCGCAGCATTGAAGACGGGCAGTCAAACCCTGTTTTTTGTGAGCGCCGATCTGCTGATTATGCCGCCAAATGTTGTCGATTATGCTGTGGAAATACTCTCAAATCACGGAATCAGCCGCAGTCAGCTCTATTTTTCAGCAACCCACACGCATTCCAGTCTCGGCGCCTGGGGTTATGGGTTTATTGCGCGACAGTTTGCCGGAAAAGAGAACCCGAATCTACCGAAATGGCTCGGACTGAAAACTGCAGAAGCTGTTCTGAAAGCCGCAGAAAATCTAATGCCGGCAGAAATTGCCTCAGGAAACTTTGAAGCGGGGCGATTTACTAAAAACCGGCTGATTGGCGATCTGGGAACCAAAAATGACGATTTCAGCTACATTTTTCTGAAACAGACAGATGGAAAAACGGGAGTTATCGGCTCCTTTTCTGCTCATCCTACTATTTTAGGAAGCGAGAATATGCAAATCAGTGCCGAATATCCCGGCTACTGGGTACGAAAAATGGAAGAATCAGTGGACTACGCCCTATTTCTCGCAGGCTCCATGGGCAGCCAGAGACCGGCAGGAGATGGAAAAGAGTTTGAAAGAGCAAGAAACATTGGTGAATCCCTGGCTGACAGTCTTCTTATGAGACTTGACGAAATAATTACAGAAAAAAGTACATCCATTGCATTGGTTTCCATGGAAATGCCTTTACCCAAATTCAATATCAGACTTTCGACACAACGCAATCTTTCCGGTTTTTTCAGCAATAAACTGATGCCTTATACCGACAGCGGCTACCTTCAGGCGGTGAGACTCGGAAATATGGTCTGGGTATCAACTCCGGCAGATTTTAGCGGTGAGTATGCCGTTCAAATCAAAAACGAACTCAAAGCCAAAGGCTTTGATGCCAATATCACCAGTTTCAACGGAAAATATTTGGGCTACATCATTCCCGGGCGCTATTTTTATATTGACAAATACGAATCACGGGTTATGAGCTGGTTTGGACCGAATATGGGAGACTACACCATGGATTTAATCAGGCAGCTTTGCGAAATTGTTACAGCTAATTAATCTCATAAAACAATGAATTTCAGAATATTCAGAATAATATTAAAAGGCTGCTTCGCTTCATGTCATCTCCCCGCTTCCCGGGCAGTTCAGACGGATTCGCAACGGCAAAGTCATTGGCAAATCTACAAAAGAGAGCTACACTTATGTGTGGAACAAGCCCATTGAGAAGGGGAATTATCGTATTGAGATTCACGTAAATCTGAATAGCAGGCGAATTCTCTGGCTATATACAAACCCGATTTATATCTATTAATTCAAATTTATTTATCAGATGAGAAAGCTTTTCATTTTTACTCTTTTTCTACTTTTTGTTTCAGGCTATAATTTGGCAGCACAAACTTTCAAAGCCGGCGCCGCCCTGCGAAAAATTACCCCCGACAAGCTCATCCCTATTTCCGGCGGAATGGGCGCTCCTGAAATTCCGACAGGGTTTCAGGATGATCTTTTTGTCAGGGCTTTGGTTTTGGAAAAAGGGGAAACCCGCGTTGCCATTGTGAGTATTGACAATTTAGGCTGGCCCGCAGCATTGGGCGATCGCTCCAGGGCGCTAATCAAGGGAATAGCGCCGGAAAATATTCTTATTGGCGTTACCCACACCCATAGTGCGCCGGATGCTTATGCTTTCCCTGATGAAAGCGGGCAGGTCAGCGCCGACCTTGAATATCTTGACTGGTGCGTAAAACAGGTTGCTGATGCCGTAAACGAAGCGGTCTCAAAAATAGAGCCGGCTCTGCTCAAATCCGCCGTGGGCGAAGCAAAAGGAAAAATTGCATACAACTACTATGCTCCCCAGCTCTATGACCCGCGTTGCGGTGTGATGCAATTTATTGCATCGCAGGGCAAAAACAAGGGGAAAAATATTGCCACGTTGGTAAATTACGCTACTCATCCTGAAATTTTAGGTACGAAGCGCAAGCTGATCAGTCCCGATTTGTGCGGTCCGCTTTACGAACAGATTGAGTCAAAAGCGGGTGGAGTGGCTATTTTTATGAACAGTGCACAGGGTGGCATGGTTACAGCCGACAATCGCCGTGAAAGCAATACGGAAGCAAACGACTGGAATGAGTGCATCCGCATCGGGCAACTTCTGGCTGATGAAGCTTTGCGGATTATCGAACCGGCGCCTGTTCAGGAAAATCCCGGGCTTTTTTGCGCTTCAAAAGTTGTTGAATTTCCCATTGAATCGGAATTGATGAAGCAGGCAATCAAATATTCACCAATTTTGAGTCAGTCAGCAGTCCGGGATGATTTCAGCGCTTTCACCACCCGGATGAACCTGCTGAATATCGGGGAAACGCAGGTGCTCACCATTCCCGGAGAAGCGTTGCCCAACATCGGTTTTTATCTGAAACGGAAGATGAACACCGAACAACCGTTTCTGTTTGGTTTAACCAACGAAGCCATCGGCTATATTCTGACAAAAGAGGATTTCGACAGTTTTGAAAAATACAGATACATCAGCCGCACATCTTTAGGTGAAATGACAGGCGAAATAGTGATTGAAGAAGCGCTGAAAATGGTTGAAGAAAATCCGGCTCCCGGGAAATAGCTGAAATTTTAACCGCTTTTTTGCTCAACTCTTTGAGCAGTTGTCAGGGAATTTTGCAACTAAGGGCATTCGCCTGCCGAAGCCAAAACCACGGGAACTCACGCACAAAACCGGCACAGCCTGAAAACGTTTGAATTCGCCTGAATTTACCATTCGGATTACTCTTTTGGTCAATTCGCTGTCAAAACCTTTATTAGTAATTTCGCAAGGCGAAAGATTCTGTTCAATATATTGAAATAAGATTTTATCGAGAACATCGTAATCAGGTAGCGAATCGCTGTCTAACTGGTTTGGACGAAGCTCAGCCGAAGGCGGCTTAGTTATACTGTTTTCAGGAATTATTTCTCCATTACGGTTTATAAACCGTGCTAATTTATAAACATCCGTTTTATAGATGTCTGCCAAAACTGCCAAACCGCCATTCATGTCGCCGTATAAAGTGCCGTACCCCACGGCGCTTTCACTTTTATTGCTGGTATTCAGTAGAATATGTCCAAACTTATTGGAAAGAGCCATCAGCAGAGTTCCCCGCACCCGTGCCTGAATATTTTCTTCGGTTACATCGGGCGCTAAGCCTTCAAACAGAGGAGAGAGCTTTTTACCAAATCCGTCAACAACTTCCTGGATAGGCAAAATATCATAGTGAATTTTCAGATTTTCAGCCAATTTACGGGCATCTGCCACGCTGTGATTCGGCGAATTTTCCGAAGGCAGCAAAACTGCCCGGACATTTTCGGCACCAAGAGCACGCACTCCCAAAACTACCGTAACAGCGGAGTCAATTCCACCTGACAATCCGAGAATTGCTTTACTTAATCCCGATTTTTGGAAATAGTCGCGGATACCCAAAACTAATGCATCGTGGATTTTTGCAATGGTTCCCATTTTTTCCTGAGGCTGAGCTGAGTCAACTTCTTTGGTATCAATGATTCGGAAATCTTCTTCAAATCTGCTCAGTTCATGAACAATTTCGCCATTTTCGCTAATTAAGACAGAATTGCCGCCAAAAATCAGCTCTCCGTTTGCACCCACCTGATTTACCTGTAAAACAGGAAACCCAAGCTTTTCAGCTGCTGCACGCAACTTCTGCTTTTGCACATCTTCCTGATCCCAGGCAAACGGAGTTGCAGCAATATTTATTAGAAATTCGGGATTAAGCTCAATCAACTCCTTCAGAAGCAGGCTTTTGTCAGGATTAATGTTTTTTACTTTGTGATCATCCGAAACGTATTGCAACAATTCGTTGCCAATCGTGATGCCAAAACGCTCGCCCTGATACTCAACAATCTGCAAGTTTTGGTTGGGTTTGAAATGGCGGCTCTCGTCAAAAGCGCCATGGTCAGACAACAAAGTTTTATCCTGCGATAAAACGATTTTTCCGTCAGCAAGAAAAAAAGCCGAATTATAAAGCTCCTGTCCGTGCTTCATACTGCACAAACGGGGCGCCCCGACAACTGCTGTAATTCCTGCACAGGATGCTGCAATTTTCTCCAGCGCTTTCTCCGCTTTTCGAATAAATTCTTTTTTGGTCAGTAAATCAAATGGATAGTAACCAGTTGCCGACAACTCTGAAAAAACAACAAGCTCTGCCCCACCCTTTTTTGCTTTTTCGATATGCTCAATAATTTTTTCTGAATTTCCTTCAAAGTCGCCGATTTTGAAATTCAGCTGTGCAACTGCTACTTTCATCTGCTTATTTTTTTACAAAAATAATATAATTTTCTGCAATAATTCTTGCATCGTTCAGTTGCCGAAGTTTTAAATACTACTCTGAAACATTGAAAATCAAATGTTTTGAAAAACTTCAAAATATTTTTGTAATTTTGACAAAAATATTCAAAAATGAAATTTTCAATTTTTGTAAGATGAATAGCTTTGGAGAAACCATAAGAAAGTTAAGAAAAAAGAAAAATTTGCCACTGCGGACAGTTTCCGCTTTTCTCGATATTGATCCGGCAATTTTAAGTAAAATTGAAAGAGGTCAGCGCAGGGCAAACCGTAAAGTGGTTGCCAATCTCGCTGCTTATTTTGATGTTAAGGAAAGAGACCTACTTGTTTCATGGTTATCCGATAAACTGCTGTATGAGGTTGGTGATGAGGAAATGGGATTGAAAGCATTGCAGGTTGCTGAAGCGAGAATAAGTTACAATCCGCTGGCAAAAAAGAGCAAACCGGCACTGATAAACACCGTCAGAACTGTTTTGGAAAAGGACGGACGAGTAGCTGAAGCATGGATTTACGGTTCATTTGTTAGGGGAGATGATACCGAAAAAAGTGATCTTGACATGATGATAGCTTTGAACAATAAAGAAAAATACTCACTGTTTGACCTTTTGGATATCAGTCATATTATCGAAAAAAAGATTAACAGAAAGGTTGATTTGGTTGAAAAGGGATTTTTAAAAAATATTGCTCTGGAGAACTTCGAAAAAGAGAAAATTAAAATTTATGGATAAACTCGCTTCAAAAAAGAGAATAGAACATATTTTAGAGGCAATCCGACTCATCAGAGTATTTATTTCCGGAGCAGACGAAGACACTTTTAAAGAAGATGTGAAGATTCAGAGCGCTGTTCAATTTCAGTTTTTAATAATTGGCGAAGCCATCCGTAATATTGACAGCGCTATTTTGGAAAAATATCCTTACCCATGGCACATACCACGTTCATTCAGAAATTTTATTATCCATGAATATCATGGAATTAATTTAGAACGTATTTATAACGCAACGCAGGATTTGAGTTTACTTGAAGATACGGTAAAATCTATTCTGGAAAATGAATTTTAGTCCATTGAGTAACCATCCTTTCAATTCATTTTTTATGAAAAAGTTCTTTTTATGCACTATAATCTATTAAAGAAAAGGAATATGAAGATAAAATTTCTTGCAGTACTCTCCATATTTTTTATGCTTTCAATTTCATGCACGCGCAATCCCCTGAAAGTGAACTTATCAGGAATAAAAGAGGAAGTTGAGATAGTTCGTTTTGAGCAGGAGCTTTTTAATCTGCCACTGAAAGACACACTTGAAGAACTCACCGCATTACGAAATCATTACCCTCAGTTTTTTGATCTGTTTACCTGGAAAGTTATTGAAGTTGGAGGGATTCAGGAAGATCATTTCTGTGAAGCAATGGGCGAATTTCTTGCAGACAGCATGATTACAGATATTGAAACTCTTGTAAGCAAAGAGTTTTCAGATTTTAAAAAAATTGAAAAAGAGCTGATTGAAGCGTTCAAATATTTCAGATATCATTTTCCGCAAAAAGAGCTTCCGGTAATCTATACCATGATTTCAGGCTTCAACCAATCGGTGGTAACCGCTGAAAACATGATTGGCGTGAGTCTCGATAAATACATGGGGCGTGATTTCGCTTATTACAGACAGTTAAGTAACGTTCCGATGTATAAAATAACCAATATGCACCGCGACAAACTGGTTTCTGACGTGGCTTACGCATGGGGAATGACGGAGTTTGACGACAAGGGATCCGCAACAACCGTGCTCGATAATGTTGTGCATCAGGGGAAACTCATGTACTTTGTGGATGCCTTGCTACCCGGAGTTCACGACAGCCTGAAAGTAGGTTTCACTTTTAAACAGTTGCAGTGGTGCAGAAAAAATGAAGCGCAGATGTGGAATTTTTTAGTAGAGAACAGAATGCTCTATTCAAACAAAAGGATGGATATTCTTCGTTTCATAAATGACAGTCCGAATACCACCGGATTTCCGGTTGAATCACCCGGGAGAAGCGGAGTTTGGATTGGCTGGCAAATTGTCCGGCAATACATGAAAAAGCACAAGGAAATCTCTTTAACCGAATTAATGAATGACACGGATTACCAGCAAATCCTGAATAGTTCGGGCTATTTTCCGGAGTAAAACGCTCATATTCAGACAAAAAAATGAGGTATGCCGAATTGGTTTACCTCATTTTTTGGGAGTAGATCAATTGTTTTACAACTCTCTGATTTTGATATTACGGAACCAGACATCATCGCCATGATCCTGCAAAGCGATATAACCTGATTTGGCAACATTTGCCCAGTCGGGATTCAACTCCGGAAACTTAGAATCAACCACCAGCTCATTCCAGTCGTCTGTCCAGAGATGATATTCCAAAACGGTTTCACCGTTTTGCTTATGCACAACTGTTCCTTTATATACCAGAATTTCAATGGAGTTCCATTCACCGGCAGGATTCGCATTTTGCGGCTTTGCCGGAATCAGGTCATACAGCGAACCTGCCTGACGGTTTCCGTCTTTTCCGAGCATTGCATCGGGGTGGCGTTCGTTATCCAAAATCTGCATTTCGGGAGCGGTTTTCCAGATTGGCCAATCCTCAACTTCCTGTCCTAAATAGAAAATTCCCGAGTTTCCGCCTTCACCGATTTTCCAATCCATTTTCAGATGAAAATCAGAGAACTGCTTATCATAAAGAATATCACCGCCATCTTCAGAGCCTGCTTCTCCCCTGCCCGACCCCTGACAATGAATCGTTCCGTCAACAATTTGCCAACCGGCGGGAAAATGTTCTTTATTCACGCCGCGCCAGCCATTGCTTGTTTTTCCGTCAAAAAGCAGTACCCAGCCGGCATCTTTTTCCTGTTGGGTCAAAGCGTTTGGACCAACATCTTCAACAACAGCCGATTTTTCTTCTGCCTGACTTCCGGATTTTTTTTGCCCGCCTGTACATGAAACTGCAAAAATCAGCGCGCTAACAAAAAGGAAATGAATAAATTTTTTCATTGTAATCGCATTTAAATTGGTTAATGAACTATTGAATTATCTTTAATATTTATGCAAATATAGTTGAAAATGAACAGATTTTAAAATCATTAGCTTTACTAAATTGATAAATTTTTTCTAAAAACTTACCTGCCGGATTTCAACTTTTTAAATAATCTTTTGTACTTTCGGAAATCTGTTTTCATGCAAATTAAAAATTATTTTTTATGACAAGTTCAAAAAAGAGTAAAAGAATTGGAATTTTGACTGCCGGTGGCGACTGCCCCGGACTAAATGCAGCCATCCGCGGCGTTGGAAAAACAGCCATTGTGCAATACGGGATGGAAGTTTTGGGTTTCAATGCCGGCTTTCTGGGTCTTATTAACAAGGATTACACTATTTTAAAAGAATCACAGCTATCAGGGATACTTACTGTTGGCGGCACTATTTTAGGAACTTCCAGAGAAAAACCTTTTAAACTTGTGAAAAACGATTCCGGAGAACCCGAAAAACCGGAAAAGCCGGAGCTTATCAAACAAACTTACGAAGAACTCGGACTCGATTGTGTAGTTTGCATCGGCGGCAACGGAACAATGAAAACAGCCAGCATGTTGGCAAATGAAGGGCTCAACGTGGTTGGCATTCCAAAGACCATTGACAATGATGTGTGGGGAACAGATGTTACGTTTGGTTTTGACTCGGCAGTGCACATTGCCACCGAAGCGATTGACAGGCTTCACACCACGGCAAACTCCCACCAGCGGGTAATGATTATCGAAGTGATGGGACATGATGCCGGATGGCTTGCACTCTATTCGGGAATTGCCGGTGGCGGCGATATTATTCTTATTCCCGAACTGCCCTACAATGTTCGTTCAGTTTGCAAAAAAATTGAGAAACGCTATGAGGGGAAAAAGCCCTACTCCATAGTTGTTGTTGCCGAAGGAATAGAGCGCCCGAAAAAGGATTCCGCAGCAACCTACATTGCCGAAGCCATCACAACCTACACGGAAATTGAAACCCGCGTAACTGTTCTCGGCTATGTGCAGCGGGGCGGAAGTCCGACCCCGACAGACCGGATTCTTGCCACCGAATACGGCTCATTTGCCGCAAAATGTATTGCAGAAGGAGAATACGGAACCATGGTTGCCTTCAACAACGGAAAACTCACCACCGTTCCGTTGGAAGAAGTGGGCGGAAAAACCAGATTGGTAGAACCCGACAATTCGCTGATTATTCAGGCAAGAAATATGGGAGTGTCGTTTGGGGATGAGTATTTGTAATTTTCAAAAAAACTCACCTCCCCACAACATTTCTAAAAACTGCAAAGCAGGGTAAATCTCTACATTATTCATTTTTCGCGGATATTTATCAAATGATACCATAATCAGCCTGGCATCAGGAAATTCTTCCGAAAATGCTTTCAATCCTTTTGTGTGATGCGATTGCACTTCATCTGACGATTTAATTTCAACAGCCACCTCAGCATTTCCAATAACGGCATCCACCTCATAGCCCGATGTTGTCCGCCAATAGGCTAAGTTGAGCAGCGGTCTGAAATAACCAAGATAAGCGATAATTTCCTGTATGATAAAATGCTCAAATGCATGTCCAAATTCAGGCGATCCCGGTCTCAACGCACTTCTTTTGAGTAGAAAATTTACAATTCCGACATCAAAATAATAAAACTTTGGCGATTGAATTACCCGGCGTTTCACATTTCGGGTGAACGCGGGAATAGTATATCCGATAAGCGTTTCTTCCAAAATTGAAAAATACTCTTTAACCGTGGGTGAGCTAACACCACACTCCGATGCAATGTTGTTGTAATTAATAATTTCACCATTGCTCAAAGCAGCCACTTCCATAAAACGCGTAAAAACAGTGAGATTCCGGGTAAGCGCTTCTGCTTTAATTTCCTGTTGCAAATAATCACCTACGTAAGCTTGCAGTCGTTTGCCTGCATCTTCAACCAAATAATGACGTGGCAACATACCATTGTTGCAAGCTTTTAAAATATCGAAATCCGGAACTTCGACACTAACAAACGGATAAAGATATTTTCGGATTGCTCTGCCTCCCAGCAAATTGGCGCCACTGCGCACCAATTTGCGTGCACTGGACCCACTCAGAATAAAACGAAGTCCGTGATTACTCATCAGCCAATGGACTTCATCAAGCAAGGCAGGAATTTTTTGAATTTCATCAATGATAACCAGCTCGTTTTCAGGAAGCAGGCTGAGTTCCTCGCGCAACAACGCCGGGCGTCGGCTGTAACGCTCAAACTCATCCGATTTGAGCAAATCAACATACCGGACTCCGGGAAAAATCATCTTAAGCAATGTACTTTTTCCGGTTTGACGGGCTCCCCAAAGAAAAATGCTCTCATTTTCCACATCCTGAAAATCTATTTTCCTAAGTAACATACAACTCTTTTTTGTGAAAACTTAAATTTCTCCTAATAAAACGAAGAATATTTTTGATCAGCAAATAGTCTTTTCCAATGCAAAAATAGAAATATTTTCATGAATATCTAAAGTTGAACTTTAAATATACATGAATATCTAAAGTACAACTTTAGTTTTACATGATTATTTAAAGTCTGAGCGGGTGTTTTTTGTTAAAAAAACAGATACCCCGAAAGAAACTTTAAATATCAATCTGATTCCACGGCACCACTTCCACATCGCTTCGTCTCTGGTGCTCATCACCTGCATAAACCAGTTTTGCCATTAAGTCAACTTTCTTTTCAAGATTGGCATAATAATTTAGACCTTTAAACAGGTCAGACATAATGGTTTTCGTGGCTTTTATTTCAATTATTTCCGTGTGATCTGCTCTTTGGAGCAAAAGGTCAACCTCATTTCCATGAGAATCACGCCAGAACCACGTATCAATCAGCCTCTCATTTCTATGGTAAATCCTTTTGATAAAATCTGAAACAATCATGTTTTCAAACAATGCTCCTTTTACAGATTGATTTTCAATCTGAGATATATCATTAATTTTAAGCAGATTGCACAATAATCCGGTATCATAAAAATAGAGCTTGGGCGATTTGGTAATGCGTTTGCTGAAATTTTTATAATACGGCTGCAATAAAAAAATGATATAGCTGTTTTCCAAAGCTGAAAGCCATGCTTTGGCGGTTGGTGAACTGATGCCGCAATCATTGGCTAAACTGCTTATGTTCAGTAACTGACCTGCCCTTGTTGCACATAGCCCCAGAAACTTCCTGAACTGACTCATGTTCTGAATAGAAATCAAATCACTGACATCACGCTGAATATAGGTGTCAATATAATTTGGATAAAAATCAACCGGCTTAATATTCCTGTCATAAATTGCCGGATAAAAACCATTAATCAATTGAAGCATATAATCTTTTTCAATCAGGTTTGCTTTCAGCAATTCCCGGAAATCAAGTGGAAACAGCCTAAAAATAGCAACTCTTCCTGCTAAACTTTGGGTGATATTGTGCATCAGGTGAAAATTCTGAGAACCTGAAAAGATAAAACGCCCCATTATACGATCTCCATCCACAATGGACTGAATGTAGGAAAAAAGAGCAGGAACGCGCTGCACTTCATCAAATATTACATATCGGTTATACTGTTCAAAAAAACCGCGCGGATCGTTTTCTGCAAAATTTCTGGTGTCTGGATCTTCCAAATTCACATAGGTGTATTTCGGAAAGGAGCTTTTCAGAAAAGTGGTTTTCCCCGACTGCCTCGGACCGGTTACTGCAATAATCGGATACTTATCCGTCAGTTTATCTATTGCTTTTGATATGTCTCGGTGAATCAACATAGAACATTATCATTTATCTGAATTTCAGCACAAAGATAAATACTTTTTTAAATTTACACAACATAGATTTT
>JACDJB010002716.1_pt1 | contig 12307 bp, 9 predicted proteins | sample 7454121 | NCBI WGS metagenome assembly JACDJB01 (sample SAMN14253290, study PRJNA609438) | sludge metagenome | isolation source: sludge after 25d culture with pyrite | collected 2018-12-20 | reverse complement strand
GTGCTACCTGGCCCAGTACGTTGAGTACCTTCGCGGCATTAACCTCGAGCTTCAAATCTCGACAAACGGCCAGCGAATCCAGCAGGAACCCCTCGGCCCCGGCATAATCACCGAGCCTGATGGATGCAACCCCTGCCTGGTATGACAAATAGCCAATCACCCAGCGATCCCCTATCCCGCGAGCGATGATCAAGCCCTTCTCAGCCAGTTTCAACCCGTCGGAATGGTCTCCGCCAAACATGGTTGTCCGGCCCAGATTTTGATAGACCCGCGCCATGAGCGCTTTGTCATCCAGCTCCTCGGCCAGGGCCAGGCTCTGTTCAAGGAGAATCGTTGCCTTCTCGAAATCATTTTCAATATAGGTGAGGCAGTTCCCCTGCAACCGTAAGGCCCAGGCGACACCTCGCTCGTCCTCCAGTCTTTGGTACAAGGCCAGACCTTGCTTTGCGCATAAGGCCGCTTTCTTTGCGTCAAAATGTTCGAGCCAAAAATTGCCGGCGTTCAGATAGAACAAGGCTCGCAGGGGAGTGGCGGCACTGTTGACTTTCTCCAGCGCGACCGTCAGCCAGCGACGACCCTCAACCAGAATACCGCGCATCTCCCAGTAGTAGGCCAGTGCAGCCGCCAGACGCAGGCCCGTTTCGGCGGCCGGCGGATGATCGACCAAAGCCCAGTTCAGGGCCGCCCGCAAATTGTCATATGTCTCCTCCAGCCGGTCCATCCATAACATCTGCCCGGTTTGATAGAGTTGCGGCTCGGCCTCCTCCGCCAACCGGCAATAGAACGCCGCGTGGCGGTCGCGCATCGACTCCACCGCGCCCTCCTCGGCCAACCGCTCCAGTCCATATTGCCTGATCGTCTCGTGCAGGGAGTAGCGGGCCAGTTCTCCCGAAACGCGGTTGGCCACCACCAGAGACTTGTTCACCAACTGGGTCAGCCGATCGAGCACGCCGCCTTCGTTTTCCTCGTCGCAAATCGACTCGACCTCCGCCAGGGAGAAGCCGCCGGCGAAGACCGCCAACCGCCGCAGCAGGCGCTGCTCAACTGCCGGCAACAGGTCATAGCTCCAGTCGATGAGCGCCCGCAGGGTCTGGTGGCGCGGCGGCGCGGCGCGGTTGCCGCCGGTCAAAAAGCGGAAGCGGTCTTCCAGCCGGGCCACGATCTCCTCCACGCGCAACATCCGCACCCGCGCCGCGGCCAGTTCAATCGCCATGGGGATGCCATCCAGTTGGCGGCAGAGGGTGATCACGACCGCGGCGTTCCCCTCCATCAGGCTGAACGAGGGCAGGGCGGCCGTCGCCCGTTCGACGAACAGCCTGATCGCATCGTGCCTGGCGAGAGCCTCGATTGAAAGCTGTTCCTCCGTCGGGGGCAGGGCCAGGGGTGGGACCAGCCAGACGGCCTCGCCGTCGATCTCCAGTCGCTCTCGACTGGTGGTCAGGACGTGAAGGTCGGGGCAGTGGCGGACGAGTGTATCGACCAGCCGGGCCACTGTCTCAATCAGGTGCTCACAATTGTCCAGCAGGAGCAAGGTCTGCCGGTCGCGCAGATAATTCACCAGCGCATCGAGCGGCGATCGGTCCGGATCGTTGATCAAACCCAGCGTTGAGACTATGAATGAAGCCACCAACGCCGGATCAGCCAGCGGCGCGAGTTCCACCAGCCAGATGCCGTCGGGAAAGGACGCCGGCAAATCCCTGACGATCTCCAGCGCCATCCGGGTTTTGCCGCCGCCGCCCACGCCGGTCAGCGTCACCAGCCGCGACCTGGCGAGCAGCTTTCGAACCTCGCCGATCTCATCCTCACGGCCGATGAAACTGCTAAGGTGCAGCGGCAGGTTGTGGCTCGGAAAGCCGGGGGGTTTTCCGACGGGGAGGTGAAGTGGACGGTCATCAAGCGACAACCGGTCGACCGGCCCCTCGCCCCGCGCCGCCCGCAGAAACAGATCGCGCTCTTCGTCGGACACGGCCAGAGCCGCCGCCAGAAGCTCAGCTACCTGGCGTGACGGCCGGCGTTCGTCGCGTTCGATCTTCTTGATTGTCTCCGATGAACAGCTCACCTGTTGGGCGAGACCGGCCCGAGTCAGATCCAGCGCTTTCCGCCGCCGCATGACCCAATAGCCGAAAGAGTAAACCTCCTCCATGTTTGCACCCGCGAGTACCCCGCAGTGTACCACAAAAGTGTACCCACGGGCGGCCGATTTATGCTTCAATGCCCCTGGATAGACTCTCGTTCGATAGAGGTTCGGGATCTGTCTTCCTCAGGCAGGCCCACACTGAAACTCACCCGGCAAGGGTTTCTCTCCAACCACCGTCGTAGTCGCCGCAGGGGCGGCGATCGATAAACGGATAGGGCCGCGGGTCATGAGACAGCGCCACCCATTGGAACCGACGCTATACCCTGTTGCTACAAGGAGAAACCATCATGAAACGTCGTTTGCTTATTTTTGTACCCGTTTTGCTCGTACTGCTAATGGCGGCGACGAGTGTAATGGCCGCCGTCTTCATTGATTCCAACGGCCAATTACCATTCTACGCCCGTGTCCCGCGTGACGAGATCATCACCGACGGCGAGTGGGTCGCCGTGGTGTTCTATCGTCCTGCTTCCTGCATTCCGGCGGAGTTCAACATGCTCGATTTCTTCGATTTCCCGAACGAGTCAGGCCCGGGCGCTTTCGGCTGTAACCCGCCGACGACGGATAGCGTCGAATGGTGGGAAAACGGCCCGGGGGTGGATATGGCCCCGCTATCGGTCAGGTTCCGCGGTCTGGGCGCTGTACCGGTATGGTTTGTCACCTTGTCTGAACTGGAGGCGGCCACAAGCGACGATGTATTGACCATCGACGAACTTGAGGCGTTGCCCTCGCTGCGTAAGGGATCAGCCAAATATTACCGGGAGTTGGTACGTCCGTGGCAAAACCCTGCTAACGGACTGGGTACCCTTTGGATAGTTGCCCGCGGCAATCTTGAAGACGGGGGCCGTTTCCGCCTCTACGTCTCGTTGGTCGACATCGTTGGTGGTGAGGGGGTCGTGCGCATCCGCCTCAGATAAGCGGTATTCAGCCAAGCCAGTGAAAGCCTGCCGTTCGTTCATCGTCCGGGTCAGGACAAGCGGCGAGAGAATGCACATCCGTATTCATCTTCGCGAGATAAATCTCTCGGAGCCTGGAAACCGAGTTTCTGCGGAGCAAAATCCCCTTCGCCGAGACTCGGTTGTTTCTATGGTTCAGGATGAGACGTGCGTTTGACGCCGGTATGATGCCTCCTTACATGGACAAGAAAACGATTTGGATAGCGGCCATGACAATTGATCGCATCGGCGGCCGACGTGACCAACAACCAGCCCGGGCCTGGTTGCGTCCCCGAATTGGTGGTCGCCAACCGAACAGTCGACTTGTCACCGCATGTGTTCCATCACCGTTCAAAACATTCCTCTGACAAACTCTTCACAATTCCTGAACCTTCTTGCTCTATAAATCAACTATCGACGGGTGATGGCAAGCGGCGCGTGAATCGTCGCGGAACTGCCACCCCATGAAATTTGAGATGATCCGGCTTCGGCCGGTAGAGGAGCACGATCATGAATAAGAGAGGTATCATTTTTGTTTTGGTGGGCATCCTGGCGCTGCTGATGTCGGCGGGATGTCAGGGAACCGCGGGTCAGACGGAGAATGCCGCCGCTGTTTCGGCGGCGAGCAGCACGGCGAGCGATAGCGCGGAGACGCTCTCCATCGCCGATGTCATCACTGAGGATAGCGCCCCATCCGCCCCGACAAGCGCCGCTGCCGCGCTGGCCGAGAACGCCGTGAGCGAATCGGCGGCCGAACCCATGGCGGACACGAGCGGATCGGTGGCAATCGCCCTCAACGGCGATTCGATCGCGGTCGAGGGTGATGGAGTGACGGTGGACGGCCGCACGGCTACCATCACTGCCGCCGGAACCTACACCCTGAGCGGCACGCTCAATGACGGGCAGCTCATCGTCGATACGGGGGACGAAGCGCCCATATACCTGATCCTGAACGGTGTGGATTTGCGCAGTTCGACGAGCGCTCCCCTCGCCCTGATGAACTCGGAGCAAGTGGTGATCGTCCTGGCCGACAACAGCGCCAATTACATTGAAGACGGGGCGAGTTATGTCTTTCTCGACGTGGAGGCGGAGGAACCCAGCGCGGCCATATTCAGCAACGACGACCTGACTATCACCGGCAACGGCTCGCTGACGGTCACCGGTAATTACAACGACGCCATCTCCAGCGATGACGGCATTACCATTGAAAGCGGTAACATCACGGTCACGGCCGTGGACGACGGCATTCGCGGCAAGGATTTCCTGACAATCGAAGCCGGTACGCTCGTTGTCAATGCCGGGGGTGACGGGCTGAAGTCCGATAACGAAGATGATGCTGAACTCGGTTACATCGCCATCAAGGGTGGGGCGATCACCATCATCGCCGGCGGTGACGCGATAGCGGCCGAGACCGATGTCCTCATCACCGGCGGCGAGTTCGCGCTGACAACCGGCGGCGGCAGCAGCGCAGTTATTGCCGAGGATGTTTCGGCCAAGGGCATCAAGGGCCAGGCCAATGTTGCCATCGATAGCGGCACCTTCACCATCGATGCAGCCGACGACGCCATCCATTCCAACGGCAACATCATCATCAATGACGGCTTGTTCGCGTTGCTGACGGGGGATGACGGAATTCATGCCGACGCCACGGTTACGATCAACGGCGGCGAGATCGATATCTCGAAATCCTATGAGGGTATCGAGAGCGCGGTGATCACGATTAACGACGGCGACATCAATGTTGTCTCAAGCGATGACGGCATTAACGTCGCCGGCGGCGTGGACGGTTCGGGCATGATGGCCGGGCCGGGTCGGGGCGGGCGCGGCGGCCCGGGCGGTATGCCGGGCAGCGACTCCTCCACCTATACGGGTAACTACTACCTCTATATCAACGGCGGGACGATCTTTGTTGATGCCGCCGGAGACGGTCTGGACGCCAACGGAGCGATCGAGATGACCGGCGGGCTGGTCATCGTCAATGGCCCGACGGAGCAGATGAACGGTGCGCTGGATTACGACGGGACGTTCAACATCTCCGGCGGCACTTTCATCGCCGCGGGCAGCGCGGGCATGGCCCAGGCTCCCGGCACGGGATCGACCCAGAACTCGGTGCTGATTAACCTGAGTGGCACACTGCCGGGCGGCACGTTGGTGAACTTGAGCAACGAATCCGGCGAGAGTGTCATGACCTTCGCACCGTCCAAGGACATTCAGTCGATTGTCTTCTCCTCGCCCGCGCTCACCAATGGAGAGTACACGCTCTACTATGGCGGTAGCGCCACGGGCACGGAAACCGGCGGGTTGTATCTTGACGGGACCTACACGCCCGGCACGGAGTACGTCACCTTCACCGTATCGAGCGTGACGACTATCATCGGCGGTGGTTTCCGGTAAGGCGAATTCCGATTGATTGCCGGGCGGTTTGCGTCGCCCGGCGGAATCCTCCAACCGGCGGCCTCATGGGTTCCGTGTCCCCCGACATGGCGCTCATGAGGCCGGCGTGATTTATAACCAAAGGCATATTTACAGCCATATCCGCCGGTGTTATGATGGTGTTACCCCTCGCGGGAGCCGTTTCTTGCCTGACAGGAGACCAGGATGAAAGCGCTTGTTCTGTATGATTCCCAATTCGGAAATACCGGGAAGATCGCGCGAGCTATCGGCGACACGCTGGCAAAAGAGGCCGAGACGACCCTACTCCGCGCGGCCGCGGCCACGCCGCAAGCCTTGTCCGGCTATGACCTGATCATCGTCGGATCGCCCACGCAGCGGTTCAATGCCACGGAAACGGTCGGCGGGCTGCTGGCCGGTTTGTCTTTGACCCACGTGAAGGCAGCCGCATTCGACACGCGCTTCGACATGGCCGTGGTCGAATCGCGCATGCTGCGCATGGCTGTGAAAATCGCCGGTGACTCGGCCGCCTATGCCGCGCCGCGCATCGCCGCCGGTCTGAAGAAAGCCGGGGCCGACCTCATCGTGGAGCCGGAAGGTTTTATCGTCGAGGAGACGGAAGGCCCGCTGCGGCCGGGCGAGTTGGAACGAGCGGAGGCGTGGGCCGGAGAAATCCTGGCGGCGTTCGGTTCTTATCGATAATTCCGGGACCGGGTTTCATTGCATGACATGGGTTGTGCTATGATCGCCGTCATGTCGGCGCCTAATCCCTATCAACCCGTCCCCGAAGTCCGAATCGCCCATCCCGAGTGGAGCAAAAGCGCCACTATCTACCAGATCAACACCCGACAGTTCACCCCGGAAGGAACACTGCGCGCGGCCGAAGCGCAATTGCCGCGCCTGAGGGATCTGGGCATCACCATCATCTGGCTGATGCCCATCCACCCCATCGGCGAGGTGAACCGCAAGGGAACGCTCGGCAGCCCCTACGCCGTCCGGGATTATTACAGCGTCAACCCGGAGTTCGGCACGCTCCACGACCTGAAAGCGTTTGTGCGCGCCGCCCATGATCTGGGCCTGTACGTCATTCTCGACTGGGTGGCCAATCACTCGGCCTGGGATTGCAACCTGGTGACGGAACACCCGGAGTGGTACGCCCGCGACTGGAAGGGAGATTTCCGGCCGACGCCGTGGTGGGATTGGTCGGACATCATCGACTTCGACTACAACCAGCCGGGGATTCGGCGCTACATGACCGAGGCGATGAAGTACTGGGTACGCGAGGCAGATGTCGACGGCTACCGGTGCGATGTGGCCGGGTTCGTACCCACCGATTTCTGGAACAACGTCCGCAAGGAACTCGATGCCATCAAGCCGGTCTTTATGTTGGCCGAATGGGAGTCACGCGATCTGCACGCCGAGGCTTTCGACATGACCTATGCCTGGCAATGGAACGAGGCGATGCACAAGATCGCCATGGGCGAGGTCGACGTGGAGGCGCTCTACATCTACTACTCATGGAACGACAAGGCTCTCCCGCGCGACATCATGCGCATGTTGTTCGTCAGCAATCACGACAAGAACGCCTGGGAGGGCACGGAGTTCGAGCAGTTCGGCGACGCGTTGGAGACAGCCATCGTCCTGTCGGTCATCAGCGAGGGGATGCCGCTCATCTACAACGGGCAGGAAGCAGGCAATCCACGGCGGCTGGCGTTCTTCGATCAGGATCCCATCGACTGGCGGCCGCACCTACTGGGCGATCTATACAGAAAGTTGTTCGCCCTGAAGCACGGGAACTCGGCCTTGTGGAACGCCGCCTGGGGCGCGCGGATGATTAATGTCTTCAACAGCGCCCCAAAGCAGGTGCTCAGCTTCGTCCGGCAAAACGAGCGCGACAAGGTGTTTGCCGTGTTCAACCTCTCCGATCGGCCACAGGTGGTCAGCTTTCACGAGAGCCTGCACCACGGCCACTACACCGACTATGCGACAGGCAAGCCGGTTGATTTTGCGGCCGATACGGTGATGGAATTGGCGCAGTGGGGGTATCACGTTTTTTTGAGATAACCAATGGTCTATTTTCTCATTCGAATGGCGGTCTATACGACGGCCGCGGCAATCGTGATGAACGTTGTGCCGGGGTTGCGCCTCGATCCTTATCCCTATCTGGGCGAACCGTTCACGACGATTAGCACCTACGTCATGATCGGCCTGATCTTCGGCACGTTGCACGCCTTTGTCCGCCCCGTCATCCTCTTCCTGACCGGTCGGCTCTATATCTGGTCGATGGGTCTCGTGGCCCTCGTGATCGATGTGTTCATCTTCCTGCTCCTGTCCTACCTCGCGCCCACTGTCTGGCAAGTCGGCGGAGCGCGATTGTTGTCGGCGACATTGGGAGCGATATTGATGGGCGTTATTGTGCTCGGCCTGGAGGCCCTCTTCGGCTTCGATAGCCCGCGGGTTAACGACGTGAACAAGTCCGCCTTCTACTGGCGCTGGCTGGGCATGTTGCCGACGGGGCAGCGCAATCGACTGGTCGAAAACCTGCGCACTCAGCAAATGGTCAATACCATCCAGAGTTATGCCATCGACACATTGGTCGGCCTCTCGCCGTTCCGCGGATTCCGGCGCGCCATGCAAAGGATACTCTATCGCGACCGGCCTCGATTGATGGAAGATAACCCGGCCGTCAAGCTGCGGCTGATGTTGCAGGAGCTTGGCCCGACATTCGTCAAGTTCGGGCAGATGGCCGCGGGCCGCGTGGAGATGCTGCCTGTCGCCTGGCAAGCTGAACTGGAGAAGCTGCAAGATGACGTGAAGCCATTCGCCTATGCCGAGGTCGAGCAGATCATTCGGCGCGAACTGGGAGCGCCGCCCGACCAGGTTTTCGCTACATTCGATCAGCAACCGCTGGCGGCCGCTTCGACAGGACAGGTTCATGCGGCGACGCTCCACAGCGGCGAGGCGGTTATCGTCAAGGTACGACGACCCAATATCGAGGTCACGGTGAAGGGCGACCTCAACGTCATGCAGGACGTGATCGACACGGCCGAACGACGCCTGTCCTGGCTTCGCCGGTTCGGCCTGAGCGCACTGTTCCACGAATTCTCCGAGAACATCCTGATCGAGCTGGATTACACCAACGAAGCCTATCACGCCCATCTTTTGCGCCACAAGATGCAGAAGCTGCCGGATATTCATATCCCGATGATTTATGACGCCTGGAGCACGACGAGCGTGTTGACACAGGAACGCGTAACGGGGGTGAAAATTACGGACGTGGCGGCCATCGACGCGGCCGGAATTAACCGTGACGAAGTAGCGCTCAACTTTTTCCGCGCGCTCCTCCGGCAGTTATTGTTTGACGGCTTCTTCCATGCCGATCCGCATCCCGGCAATGTATGGGTTGATCTACAAACCGGCCAGGTCATCTTTCTTGACATGGGCATGATGGGCCATCTGAGCCGAGCCGACCGGTTTGTGTTGGGGAAGTTGATCTGGGCCTTGCAGGATCGCGATGCCCGGATGGTGGCGCGGAGTATGGTCGCCATGTGCGCGCCAACCAAAGGGTACGATTCGGCCGCGCTGGAATACGATGTTGAGCGATTGATCAACCGTCATCTGCTTCTGTCGAGCGCGCCGCCCGAAATAACAGTGATCATCAACGACATGGTCGGCCTGCTCATGCGCCATGATCTGCGGCTGCGCAAGGAGTTTACCCTGGCGCTCAAGGCGATGGGCCAGGGCGAGACGATCATGCGCGCCCTCATGGGAGACAAGTCACCGGACGCCATCCTCGATATCACCTATACGACAATGAGAGAGTTGCTCCTCGCTCAACTTAGGTCACAGGATTTAGTTGCTGCGGGAAAACCGCTGGCACGCGAAGTTGCCGATCGCCTGCCGGAACTGCTGATCGCCACGTCTGCCCTGCTGGATGACTTTCAGCGCGGCCGAACGCCCCTGCTGCCCGGCCAGGACAACATTGACGAACTGACCGATAACTTGCAGGAAAGCCTGAGGCAAGGCGTCCGCCGGATTGCGCTTAGCGTCCTGCTCGTCGGCCTGCTGATGGGTTCGTCGCTCGTGCTCCTCGCCCCGCTCGAAGGCAGGGTGAGCGAGTACGAAGCCCTTGCCGTGCGTTTCGTTGCAGTTTCGGGATTCGTGATCAGCGCCGCGGCGATCCTGATCATGTTGCTGGCCGTTATGGCGGACGCGCTGCGGCAACGTCGCGGAAGCTCATGAGTTGCTGAGACTAAATAGGAACGCCCTGGTTATTGGGTCACATTTTCGCTATTGCCGATCGTTGACAATATAGAATACATGTTCTATTATAATGACGTTGACTTGACCGTGGGTGTATACTCACCATTCGGGGATGCCACTATATGTCTTTCATAGGAGAACACAATGAGCAGCGTAAGAGTACTAGTGGGCACACGCAAGGGGGCATTCATCCTGACCGCCGACGAGAAACGCGACAAGTGGCATGTCGAGGGCCCGCATTTCGGCGGCCTGGAGATCTATCATCTCAAAGGTTCGCCGGTTGACCCGAATCGTATCTACGCCTCGCAAGCCAGCGACTGGTTCGGCCAGGTCATCCACCGCTCCGATGACGGCGGCAAGACGTGGGCGACCGTGGGCAACGAGTTCGCCTATGACGGGCAGACGGGCACCCACCAATGGTACGACGGCACGGCGCATCCGTGGGACTTCAGGCGCGTCTGGCACCTGGAGCCGTCGCTCCACGACCCCGACGTGGTCTACGCCGGAGTGGAGGACGCCGCCATCTTCCGCAGCGACAACGGCGGGCAGACATGGCAGGAGCTGCCTGGCCTGCGCCAGCACGACACGAGCGGCATCTGGCAGACGGGCGGGGGTGGCTTCTGCCTGCACACCATCATCCTCGATCCGACAGACCCCAATCGCATCTATATCGCCATCTCGGCCGCCGGGGCCTTCCGCACCGACGACGGCGGCCAAACGTGGAAGCCAATCAATCAAGGGCTGCGCTCCGAGTACATCCCCGATCCCAACGCCGAGGTCGGCCATTGCGTCCATCGCATTGCCATGCACCCCTCGCGTCCGGACGTGCTGTTCATGCAGAAGCACTGGGACGTATTGCGCAGCGACAACTCCGGCGATAATTGGCACGAGGTCAGCGGCAACCTGCCCAGCGACTTCGGCTTCGTCGTCGACATCCACGCCCACGAGCCGGAGACGATCTACGTCGTGCCCATCAAGAGCGACTCGGAGCACTACCCGCCGGAGGGCAAGCTGCGCGTCTACCGCAGCCGCACCGGCGGCAACGAGTGGGAGGCGCTGACCAACGGCCTGCCGCAGAGCGATTGCTACGTCAACGTACTGCGCGACGCGATGGCAGTGGATAATCTCGATTCCTGCGGCGTCTACTTCGGAACAACCGGCGGCCAGGTCTACGCCTCGGCCGACGCCGGCGACAACTGGAACGCCATCGTCCGTGACCTGCCGGCCGTCCTGTCGGTCGAGGTGCAAACGCTGCCGTGATTCGCGTCCTCATTCCCCACCACCTGCGCAACCTGGCGGGCACAGGTGCGGAGGTGACGCTCGACGTGGCCGCGCCGGTCACGCAGCGCGCCGTGCTCGACGCGCTGGAGGCCCGTTACCCGGCACTGCGCGGGACGATCCGCGATTACGCCACCGGACAGAGGCGGCCGTTCCTGCGCTTCTTCGCCTGCATGGAGGACTTGTCGCATGAATCACCGGATGCACCTTTGCCGGAAGCGGTGGCAACGGGCCAGGAACCGTTCATCGTCCTGGGAGCCATCGCCGGCGGGTAATCCGAAACGTGGCTGATGCGAATCGGACGGACGAGCCTGGGACAGGTATCCCAGGCGGCAATGCACAACCAAAGCGAGAGGCAAGGGCTTACTTGCAGGCAGTTCCCGGTTGATTGATACTTATGGGAGGATGACCGCCACCCGAACGCGGCCACCCTCCCAAATACATCATGGAATCGTCTATAAACCCTTCTCTCGGCCGCTGGCGCAACATCGTCTTCAACCACGATCTGACAGACCTTCAAGCCATGCTGGCCGAGGACGTCGTCTTTCGCTCCCCCTACGTCTGGCGGCCCTACCATGGTCGCCAGGCAGCGTGGTTCATTCTCAGTACAGTCATCGATGTTTTCCAGGATTTCACCTATCACCGCGAGTTGGTGGACGGCAACAACTGGGCGCTGGAGTTCAGCGCCCGCGTGGGCGACCTGTCGCTGAAAGGGATCGACCTGATCCGGCTGGACGACGAGGGGAAGATTATCGAGTTCGAGGTCTTCATCCGACCCTTCAACGGCCTGCAGGCCCTCGGCGCAGAGATGGCCCGGCGGCTGAACCCGGCCTCGTAGCCGCCTTGCCTCCGAGGCCACGGACCCGATGAAACAGCCCATCGTCGGCTTTGACCGGGACGAACTGGGGGACTGGCGGGCGATCCTCGCCTGCGGCCACCGGCAACACGTGCGCCACAACCCGCCGCTGGTCGAGCGGCCGTGGGTGCTAACGGAGGAGGGGCGACGCCGGTTTCTGGGCCATTTGCTCGATTGCAAACGCTGCGACGAAGAGAGTGAACCTGTGACTAAATAGCCAACGACCTCGTATCATGCGAGGCTGAATGAGTACCCATTTGAGTTTTCTGGAGGCGTCGGCATTGATGCCACCACTCTCGAAAGAGCCGGCACCGGCCCGCTTCATCAAACTCGACGAGAAAGACACAGTCCAGCGTCACGGCTTCGCCGGTGGCGCGAACGACAAACCGGCTGCGCCACCGGGCGATGCCCACGTTATCCCGCACGGCCAGAATCTCGTGCGTTGCCTGC
>JACDJB010002715.1_pt1 | contig 12307 bp, 7 predicted proteins | sample 7454121 | NCBI WGS metagenome assembly JACDJB01 (sample SAMN14253290, study PRJNA609438) | sludge metagenome | isolation source: sludge after 25d culture with pyrite | collected 2018-12-20 | reverse complement strand
GGCAAGGGCAGCCCGCCGTCGCGCACGGTAAAGCTGTCGCCCGAAGCCAAATCGACGAAGCGCGCCCCATCGGCTATCCCGCCGTGGGCCACCGGCAGCACGCCACCCGGCCGTGGGCTTTCCTCGCGGTGAGCGATCACCAACAGCCGTTCGTCAAGGCTCTCACGTTGATACGCTACCGTGTCAATGTCGCTCAATAACAGTTGAAAGCCGCCCCGTTGCAGCGCCGCCGAGCGGCGGCGCAGGTGGATCAATGTACTGTGATAGTCGCGCAGCCCGCGATCCCAACGACTTTCATCCCAGATCATGCAGCCCCGCGCGTTGAGGCCGGGAACGTTGACCATCCCTACTTCGTCACCATAGTAAATTCCGGGTACGCCGGGAAAGGTCATCAGCACCGCCAGCGCCAGCCGGTGCAGTGCGTCATTCTGGCCTACGATGGTGCGGATGCGGTCGGTGTCGTGGCTATCGAGCAGATTGTACTGTTGGCGGGCCACGGCCCAGGGGATGACCGCCAGCCGGGTGCGCCAGCTCTCGGCCATCGCCGAAGTGGGCCAGGCGGGCGCGGTCAGCGGCTCGCCGCCGAAGCCGTGGGCCGTCTGATTGTAGCCACTGAGCCAGTACCACAGCGGTTGGGTGAAGCCGCCATAGTTCATCACCCCGTCCCACTGATCGCCCTGCAACTGGTTGGTGGCGTCGAAGAAGTTCTCGCCGATCAGGTAGGCGTCCGGGTTACTGGCTTTGACGGCGGTACGGATGCCCCGGCTGATCTCCACTCCCAGCTGTGTCGCCCCCTGCCGGCCCAGCATGTTGGCCACGTCGACCCTCCAGCCGTCGGCCGAATAGGGTGGGCGCAGCCAGTGGCGAAAGACGGACTTCGATCCCTCGTAGATGCGTTGCCGCAGCTCTCGGCTGGCGTAGTTCAATTTTGGCAGTGTCCACACGCCCAGCCAGGTGGCGTACTCGTCGGGATGACGCTGGAAGGTGAAGAACTCGGACTCGACTGCGGTGGGGTCTTTTAGCGCGTTCTGGAACCAGGGATGCCAATAGCCGCAATGATTGGGCACGATGTCGAGCAGGTAGCGCATGCCGCGGGCGTCCAGCGCTTTCCGCAGCGAGATGAGCGCCGTATCGCCGCCCAAATGGGGATCAACGTGCTTGTAGTCGGCTACGTCATACTTGTGATTCGAAAAAGCGTGGAATATCGGGTTCAGGTAGAGCCCGTTGACCCCCAAATCGGTCAGATAGTCGAGTCGTGCCTCGATGCCCGGCAGATCCCCACCGTAGAAAACAAGCGGGAAGAACTGTTCGGGGTCGGGTGGGGCTTCCCAGGGGTAGGTTGTCGGCCGTCGCCTGCGATACTCATACTCTTCCGGTTGCGGATCGTTTGTGGGGTCGCCGTTGGCAAAGCGGTCGGGAAAGATCTGGTAGAACACGGCCTCATCCAGCCAAGCCGGCGCGTCGTAGTCGGCCAGGATGCGAAAGTCGGCCGCGTCAAGCGGTACGTAGGCCGCCGGCCCGTTGCCGCTGTAGTGCCATAGCCCGGCGGGTGTGTCCAGAATGAAGCGATAGTGGGTGATTGGCTCCGCGATGGGCAGGTCGACCTCCCACCATTGCGCCGGTGGGGTGACCTCAGCGCGTCGCATGTCGGCTAGCGCCTGCTCGCCATCAGGGAAGGTACGCAGCACGACCCGGCGCACAGGCACGTCGTGGGCCAGCCGCAACCGTAGCCGGACTGTTTCCCCCAACCGGGGATGGAGCTTGGAGACGTACTTTTCGGAACCGTCGTGGTGGATGGTATGCAGCCAGTTCATGGTTTGTTTGTTCGTTGGCCGCGCGAAACCGCGGCCTGCCAGGCAAGGCTGTTGCTACTGGGCGCGTACGATGAGCAGTGGGCGGTCGATGCGCTGAAGCACGCCGGCAGCCACGCTCCCATAGTAAACGTCGGCCAGCCCGCCGCGGCCGTGGCTGGCCATGGCGATCAGCCGGGCGTCCTCTTGCCGGGCGGCGCGCATGATGGTCACGACTACCGGCCCATACTCGATGAGCGCTCGCGCGGCGATGCCTTTGGCCGCCATTTCTTCTACCTTGCCGTCCAGGTATTGGCGCACGTCGGCCACGTGCTGGGTCACTTCGGCCGGGGTCATCTGCGGCAGCGCATCATAGATGTCTGCCTTGGGCAGGGCCACCAGGTGCGGCAACTCCAGCACTTGCAGGAAGATGACCGTGGAACCGGCGATTGTGGCTAACTCTTCGACATGGGGCAATATGGCTTCGGCCAATTCAGAACCGTCGAGGGGGACGAGAATGGTCTTGTACATAGCAACTCCCGATTAATCAGTGCCTACTCTACTTTACGCTTGCCAGCGAAAATGGTAAAGGGATTGTGAGTTCGCAGGCAGCAACTTTAGTTGCGTTTTGCGCTGATGGCACTGATGTGCCTGACTACGAACAACGCGGGCGCAGCGCGTCGCTAGAACGGGCTATAGGCCTGCAACAACCATAGCGCCACCATCCCGGCGGCCACCGTCCATAAGACATTGCGCGTGCGCCAGGCCACCAGCAGCCCTAGCAGCCCGGCCAGCAACCGCTCATTGCCGAGCGAGACATCTAGCGTGCCGCCGGAAAGCAACAATTCGGGCAGGATAATGGCCGAGAGGACGGCCGCGGGCACGTAGCGCAGCGCCCGCAATAGCCACGGTGGCAGCGCCAGCCGCTCCGGTAGCAGGAAAAGAAATAGCCGAATGGCATAGGTGATGAGGCCCATACCCAGTATCGTGAGGGCCAATGCCAGGGGACTCACCGGCTCATCTTCTCCATTGTGGGCGGAGCTGGCTTCTTGCGCCGCCCCATGCTCTCCAGCATCACCCCGACCACGATGCCCACGAGCGCTGCGGCCATCAGTCCCAGCTTATAGGGCCACCCGGCGGCGGCCACGGCCACGACCCCGGCCGAGAGGGCCGCGCCCAGGTGAGGCCGGTCGCGCAGCGTGGGTACAACGATCCCAATGAAGGTTAGCGGTAGGGCGAAATCGAGCGACCACTCTGGCGGGATGCGCGCGCCCAGCAGGATGCCCAGCGCGGTCGACAGTTGCCACACCGTCCACAGGGCCAGACCAGCCCCCAGGAAGAACCAGTGGCGCGTCGCAGGAGGAGAATGGCTGTCGGTATAATGGACAATCGTAACGGCATACGCCTCGTCGGTGAGAAGATAGGCTAATGCCAGCCGCCAGCGCAGAGGCAGCGACCGCACGTAAGGAGCCAGCGAGGCGCTGTAGAGCAAGTGGCGCAGGTTGACGATGAACGTCGTTGTCAGCAGCACGAAGGCCGGGGTGCCAACGCTAATCAGTTCGGCGGCAATAAATTGGGCCGACCCGGCGAAAATGATGGATGACATCGCCTGGGCCAGGGCCGGCGGCAACACGGCCACCGCTACCGCGCCGAAGATCATGCCGAACGGGGCCACGCCCAACAGAATTGGCAACTCGGCGCGCACACCGGCCCAGAATTCTTCACGCGGCAGAGTTGACATAAAGAAGGGACTAAAAAGGGTTACGGCACGCCGATTGCTTCAGCCCGACGGCGGCGCGGCGATCTGTTCGATGGAGGCAGCCGTTGGCAGGGCAGTGGTCTGAAAAAATGCCTGGGCCGGGTCAGGTGCTTCGGCCCAGACGGCGATCTCTGCCTCACCTTCCACGCGACTCAGCAACAGCCCGGACACAATCGCCCCATTGGCGTCGGTGTAATGGAAATCGTTCCCTTCCCAGACCGCTCCGGCATAGAAAAGGCGGCGCGGCTCGTCGGCTGTGAAGCCGCTCACCCCCTCGGCCGCCGTTTGCAGCAGCCCGGTCATGACCTCGGCCGGCGTCCGCGTGGCCGGCTGGATGCGTACGGCCACGAAGGTTTGCGGGTCGGCAGCGAAGCGGTGCCAGTTGTTGAACTCCTGGTACGAGTTGGCGGCCGGGTAGGTAAGGCGGAAGTCGCCCACGTTCAGAACGGCCCAACTCTCAGGCCCAAAGCCTAGACGAGGCGGCAGGAATTGCCAGGTGGCGGCAATGGTGTCGATGGCCGCCAGGGTTGCCGTCTCCTGTTGGCGCGGCGCATCCATGTCGACGACATAGCCCACGCCATCCTTGAGGAAGGTGAGGAACATGCCGGTCCGTGCGCCCTGCGCGGCGTTTTCGTAGCCGTAGGCGGTGCGCACGGCCGGGACCTGGGCCTCGGTTCCCACCTGGGTATCTTCCTGCAACAGAATGCTCACCTCACCGAAGGTGCCCAGCACTTCATCCTGCAACGCCGCCAGATCGTCCGTCCAACCGGGGTAGTAGCGCACCTGAAGCTGCGCCGTGCCGCTGATGTTACTGGTGAAGGTAACGTTCTCCTGCGTCACTGGTGGCAGCCAGTCGGCGGGATAAAGGAACTGGGTGTTCTGGCCCGCGTCTACAAAGGCGCGGAAGCCGGTTGTTGCCGTGACAGGATCAATGACCAGCGGTTGCGTGGTCATGGTCACAGGACCGCCGGGCTGGACCACACGTACACCCACAGTGTAGCGGCCGCCTGGCAACGGGCGCGAGCTGCGCGTTACCACGCCATCGCCATCAAATAGCAAGGTAGCCCCTGGCTCCGGCGTCAGCGTGCCGTCCGGCTGCGTAAACCAGATGGACGGCTGGAACGCGTCCCCTTCGCCGGGGGATGTCTCGCCTACCAGGTGCGCGCCATCGCTGCCGGCAACAGTGAGCCACAGGCGGCGCGATGTGGTGCTGCTCTCGTCAAATACGACTGTGGCCGGCGTCGTGGCTTCGCCGCCCCCCGGCTGGAATTGCCCCGCCACGGCCAGCTGCGCGCCGATGGGCGACGGATCGACCCTCTGAACGACGGCGAAATCCCCCGTTCCGGCCTTGTCGGACAGATAGGCTGCGGTGGCGTCCCAGACGATGAGAGATTCGTGCCGCCCGTCGCGCCATTGTGTGACACTTGTCCCGCCAGCTAATGTGATCGGCACCGGTTGTACGACCTCGTATTGGCGCAGCACACGGCGGCCGTCGGCTGCTTCCTGGTCGGCAACCAGGGCGACTTCCTCAACCTGTTGCCCGATCAATTCCAGCCGCATAAGCGCGGGAGCCGCGATGTTGACAGTGTTTCGCGGGCTGCCGTCGACCGTCAGGTGCGGGGGAATCTCGTCCAATGCCGCCCCGGACACATAATCCGCCCAGGCCGGCAGGCGACTGACCTGGTTGTAAAGCGGATCGGCATCGGCCGCGGTGGCGGGCCAGTAGAGGGCAATGCCCCGGCCGTTGGGGAAGCCCTGGCCATGGTCGAAGCCTACCAGTACGGATTGGATGGCAGTCGTCACGGCTGTGGCGGCGCTCTGCAACTCACCCGGCGGCGCGGTCTCGGCCAGGATGGCCGCCGCGTGCAGCAAATCGACGGCAGCGATGCTCTCGGCATCATCCAGTGCCGCCCGGCCATAACGTTGCGCGCCGCGCCGGGCATCAGCGGCCAGCGCCCCGAAGAGGGCCGGGTCGCTTCGGAGCGTCAGGGCGAGCGTCTCTACGGCCGCGGCCAGCGCCGGCACCTGTGCCAGATCGACGGCGGCCATGCTGACGAATTCGTCACCTGCCAATTGCCGCTGGGTGTTGACAAAGGCGGTGACCATGTCCCCGGTCAATTGCCGGCCGTCGGCCAGCGGCTGCGCGTTCAGTTGGGTCACGACCGCCTGCCAATCCCAATTGTCGCCGGGCAACAGGCCGGGCGAAGCAACGGCGTATGCTGCGTAAGGCACGAGCACCTGCAACACGTCTAGTTGGTTCATCAGGCCGGCCGAAAAGGCGACAACCTCGAACCTGGCCCCGGCCGCACGACTGGCGGCAGACAATGCCTCATCCAAATCGGGCAGGGTCAGGTGATCACTCTCCCCGGCCGTGCCGATGCTATTGTCGAAGCAGCACCCCTGCCAGCCGCCGCCGAAGTCGCCCATTACAAGGGCGTACCGATTAGCCGGGTAGGCAGTCATCCCCCAGGTTAGAAAGTCGGCCAGAGCCGCCGGATCACCCAGGTTGGCCTCGCCAAGCGTGGCTACGGGTGGGGAAGCGAGTTGCGTCCTGTCGGCGTCGGGCTGGATGGCGTAGCGTACCGTATCGGCCGTTGCCGAAGGGCTCCCCTCAGGCCAATCGACCTGGGCCACGAGGCGCACCTGATCTGTCGCGCCGGCGGCTTCCATCTCGTTTAAATCGTCAAAGACAAAGGAATCGCGTCCGTTTTCGGCTGAGGCGTAGTAGAGGATCGTCCAGGCCGGCAGCGTCGGGTCATAGGTTGGCGTTGGTTGCAGCGTGGGTTGGTCGAGTGGCGCCCCGGTGGGCTGGGGGGCGGCCGTGGCCAGACCCCCACCGGCCAGAGGTGACTCGGCCGTCACGCCGAGCAGCATGGGCGTGGCTGCCGGGGCCTGGGGCGTCAGTTGCGTCAGGCGGCCGCCGGGATCGCACGCGACCAAAGTCAGAAATAGAAGCGCAAGTAGCCATCCGGGGCGGCAGGTACGTTGGAACCAAACAGCGTTCATTAGACATAAAATCTACCATAAATCGGGGCCGGCTGGCAATTCCAGGTGCCAGGCACTTTCCGGACTCTCTTGCACCTGTTTGTCCTTCGGGATAGGATTCGAAGCGTCCGGCACTGCGCAAGGGGGCCTCCATATGGCCGATTGGTACAGCTTCAGCGGTAATCTCCACATTCACACCCGCTACTCCGACGGCGAAAAATGGCACACCGACGTGGCCCACGACGCCATAGCCGCCGGCCTCGATTTCATCATCGTCACTGACCACAACGTCTACGTCACCGGCGTGGAAGGGTATTACGAGAATGAGCGCGGTCGTGTCCTTCTGCTCACGGGTGAGGAAGTCCACAACGTGCGCCGCCGGCCGCAGGCCAGCCACTTTCTGGCCTATGGCGCAGGCAAAGAACTGGCCGCCTATGCCCCCGATCCCCAGGCGCTCATCGACCAGACCCTCGGCGCAGGCGGCTTCGGCTTTCTGGCCCACCCACATGAGTGGGAGCTGCCCCTCATCGGCTCGCCCGACCTCGGATGGCACGATTGGGACATCGAGGGGTTCAGTGGCCTGGAGATCTGGAATTACATGTCGGTATTCAAGAATACCGTTGCGCGGCGGGTGTCAGGGTTGCGCTGGCGTAACAAGTTGTTGCAAATGATTGTTGCCCTCAGAATGACGCTGCACCCGGAGCGCTACATGGACGGGCCGGAGCCGGACACGCTGGCCCTGTGGGATGACTTCCTGGCCAAGGGGATGCATATGGCCGCTGTGGGCAACAGCGACGCCCACGGCACACCCATGCACCTCGGACCGATCCGGCGCGAAATCTACCCCTATGAGTTTCTTTTTCGCGCCGTCAATACCCATGTGCTGGTGCCGGAACCTCTGAACGGCGACATGGCACATGACCGGTCGTTGCTGTTGCAAGCCATCGGGCGGGGCCACAGCTGGATCGGTTACGACATGCCCGGCCCCACCGACGACTTCCGCTTCACCGTGCAGGGAGAGAAGATCGGCATTGCGGGCGACGAGTTCCCCCTGGGCATGGGGGCCACGCTTCAGATTCGCGCCCCCGCTCGTTGCCGCATCCGGGTCATTCGCCATGGCGTGGTCGTAGCCGAGGTCGAACGGGAGAGCAATCTGACTTATATCCCCACCGAGCCCGGCGCCTACCGGGTGGAGTGCCTTATCCCATTTGAGGGTCGCGAGCGGGGCTGGATCTACAGCAACCCCATCTACCTGCGCTAAGCGGCAGGCCTTAGCGCGACGCGGTCGCAGCGGCCAGTAGTTGGGTTCCAATTGCCTGGGCCACGGTGGGATCCGCCTCTCCTTCCAGCGCTAACGCCACAACAAACCGCGGGTTATCGGCCGGGGCCATCCCCACGTACCAGGCGTCACGGTCGCCGCCTGGCCCGGCCAGCACCGATACGACCAGACCACGAACATCGCCCACAACCGGCCAGCCGGCGCGTGCCGCGGCGGCGGCCTCGGCCGAGACAGCGGCCTGCGCAGGAGCCGGGCCCATAGGCTCCGCCTGCCACTGGCCATCGGGCGCAGCCACTGCCTCGAGGAGCCGTGGCCTGGGCAGCCGTCCATCGCCGGCCAGCGCCGCCGTGGCCAGCCCTACTTGCAGTGGTGTGACCGTCAGATTTTCCTGGCCGATGGCTGCCAGACCGGCATCGCCAATGTCCGCCGCGGCCCCGGCGGTGGGGATGGGCAGGCCGGGTGGCTGGTGGAAGCCAAAGCGGGCGAAGATCTCGTTGAGTGCGGTGGCTCCCAACTGCGTTCCCAGATCGTGCAACGGCGCGGGGCAAGCCAGGGCGAGCATGTCGCCCCAGGTGTGAGGCGCCGCGCCGGCTTCCTCGCGGGCCACGGCGCAACGCATTACGTGACCGTTCAGGGTCACCGGCAGGAAAGGCTGGCCCACCACTTCATTCAGTTGCGGCGCCCCGTCCCCGGCCACCGCGGCAAGAATGAACGGTTGCAGCAGTAGCCCCGGTTGATAGAGGCCCTGCGCCGCCCGGTTGAAAAGCGGTCCCGGCTCCTTGGCGGTCAGGGTTTCGAACTCGTCATCGATGCGGTTGGGATCAAAGGTCGGCCGGCTGACCATCGCCCGCACCTCGGCTACCGGCTCGCCGCCGATCTCAGTGAGCTCCAACAACACAAGGCCACCCGTGGCCCCTGACTCTGCCAGCAAGGCGTCGACCGTCTCCTGCAACGTCGCGTCGAGCGTCAGGCGTACGTCGCTGCCGACTGGCGGGCGGTGCAGCAACCGGCGCGCTGCCTCTGGCCAGAAGGGATCTGTCGCTCCGCGCAGCACGCTGTCGTAGGCGCTCTCAATGCCCGCCGCCCCGAAACGCAGGCTGTAATAGCCCACGGCCGGGCCGGCGGCGACGACCGGGTAGACCCGAGTCAGGTTGTCGGGCGTTCCCAGGGATTCAGCCAGCACTGCCTCGTACCGGTCTACGATGCGACCGCGCTGAACCCGCCGCTCTGCCTCAACGAGGCGCGGGTTGTCCTCGCGGGCCAGCAGGGCCCCACTGCGGGCCACGCCCCAGTAAGTGAGGACGAGGGCTACGAGAGCAAAACCGGTCAGGATGACGGTCGCCAGCCGGGTGATACGCCGCGCCAGCCCGGCGTCCCGCGGCGGCACCGGCGCCACCGGCTCGGCGGCGGCCGAAAGATAGAGCAGCAGGCCAACGGCCAGACTGCTGACCAGCAGCGAACTACCACCATAGCTGATGAACGGCAGGGTGATGCCGGTCAGGGGCAGAAGGCGCGTCACGCCGCCCATGATGAGAAAAGCCTGTACGCTGAACAGGGTCACCAGGCCGGCGGCCAGGTAGGCGTGGAAGAAGCTCGGCCGCGAGCCCCGGATGGACAACACGGCGATGCGCAAGCCGCGCGCGGCCAGCACGGCGAAACAGGCCACCACGGTGAGCGAGCCAACCAACCCCCACTCTTCAGCCACGGCGGCCAGCGCGAAGTCGGAGTGGACGACAGGGATGTAGTCGGGGAAGCCCTGGCCTATGCCCTGGCCCAGCACACCGCCCGCTGCCTGAGCATAGAGCGCCTGAACGATCTGGTAGGCGCGATCGCTGACGTTGGGCCATGGATTGAGCCAGCTCAGCACCCGCCCGGCGACGACGGTATCGAAAGCGTAGAAGGCAATCACACCGGCCAGCAGGAGCAACAGCAGGCCGCTCCAGACATAGAACGAATCCCCCGTGGCCAGGTAAACCAGCGCCACGAAGACGATGAAGAACAGCGCCGCCGCGCCAAGGTCGCGCTGCCAGACCAGCAACAACAGCGTGAAGCCCCACATCAGCAGCAGCGGCCCCAGGAACGGCAAGTGGCGCAGCAGGAAGGTTCCGGCGCGGGAAGAAAGGGACGGCGTCACCCCATCATCCGCCGCTTGCCGCTGCTTTAGACGATAGCGGTAGATCGGCTCCTGCTCGGTGAAGTAGCTGGCCAGAAAGACGACTAACAGCAGCTTGAGCAACTCGGAGGGCTGGAAATAGACCTGGCCGAGGAAGGGGAAGGGCACGGGCAGCCACAATGCTGCGCCGCTGCCGCTGGGGTTGACGCCGAAAATCAGCGTGATCGCCAGCAAGACCAGCCCGCCGAGCAGCAGGACGTAGCGGTAGCGCATGAGCGAGCGCAGGTTGCCCGGCATCCCGGCCACGACAAGTAACGCGACCGTCGCCAGAGCCAGCCAGAGTGTCTGGCGACCGAGGAAGTTGGGCGCCAGGCGATCCTGGAGCAGTAACCCCCAGCCGGCCAGCAGGGCGAAGAGTGGCAGCAGGAACGGGTCGCGCCGCGGACGCAGGGCGCGCAGGATGACGTGGGCTGTGGCCACAACGGCCAGCCATACAACCGGCGCATACAGGTGGATCCACCGCAGTCCGCCTTCGCGCACGAGTGAGTAGGCTAAGCCATTGAGGAGGACGAAAGCCGCCGCGGCAATCAGGAGCAGCAGTTCGCGCCGGTCGCGTTGCGGGTCGCGATCCTCAAGAGTTTGGCCGGCCCAGCGCCGCCACGTTGCCGCGCCCGAACGCAGGGTCATACGTCTAGGTATTTACCGACAATCGGCCGCAACGTTTCTATGGCGGTGGCCGAGAGGTGATTGCGGTTGGTGATGAGCGCGTCGCGCAGCCCGCTGTGAGCCGGGAATTCGCCGGACCACTCCGACTGACGCTCCACCAGCCGGCTTAACGCTGCCTGGGCCGTGACCGTGTTGGCTTGCAGCGTGCGAATGACCATTTCGACCGTGACGTGAGCCTCGCTTTCATGCCAGCAGTCGTAGTCGGTGACGTGAGCCATGCAGGCGTAGGCAATTTCGGCCTCGGCGGCCAGGAACGCCTCCGGGGAGGTAGTCATGCCGATAATGCTCATGCCCCACTGGCGAAAGCACTCCGATTCGCCGCGGGTGCTGAAACGCGGCCCTTCCACGGTGATGAACGTCCCGCCCCGGTGGACGCGACCGCCGGCAGACTCAGTAGCGCTGGCGAGCGCGGCACTCAGGGGGGCACAGAAGGGATGCGCGGCGGCCAGGTGCGCGACGATGCCGCCGCCGAAGAAGCTGGCCGGGCGGATACCTTTGGTAAAGTCAAAAAGTTGGTCGGGAATAACGATTTCGCCGGGGGCGAAGTCCTCGCGCAATGAGCCACAGGCGCTAACCGAAATGATGTACTTCACGCCCAATGTCTTGAGGGCAAAAATGTTGGCCCGATAGGGGACTTCGCTGGGCGTTAACACGTGGCCGCGGCCGTGGCGGGGCAGAAAGGCCACCCGGCGGCCGTGAAGCGTGCCGACGGTGATAGCATCCGAAGGACGTCCGAACGGTGTTTCGACCTCCATCGTTTCTATGTTGGTCAATTCCGACATGTCGTAAAGCCCGCTGCCGCCAATAACGGCCAGCTCGATTTCATTCATACCGTTTCCTCTCCATCATGGTTGATCAGGGGATTAGCAGGACTCTCCCGCCCCGGCAATTGGACGGATGATGTGAGTTATACCATAAATCCACGGTGTGGTCGTCATGTCTGGCACCCTTATTCCTTCCTCACAAATCTGTTGTGTGAACCAATAAAATGCTTTATAGTTCTCATAGGAAGTTAAGCTTCCAAGTCCCGCTTGCTTGGCAAGCAGTTATCTGGCACGGAGGAAGTCTCATGAAGTTGTTCATAGCACTATTGACGGCCGCTACCGGCATTTTGCACTTGCTGATTGGATTCAACATCGTTGGCGGCTTCGGCGCTACTAACTGGATGCTGGTCCTCAATGGCGTCGGCTACCTGGTCCTTCTATTTCTCTACTGGACGTCCACCGGCTCCCGCCGGGGTACCATTCGCTGGATTCTATTGGCTTATACGCTGATCACATTGATCGGCTACTTCGTGATTAATGCCGCCGACAACTACGGGCTGAACAACACCATGGGCCTCATCATCAAGGCCATCGAGTTGTTGCTGGTCATCCTTCTGTTCCTGGATCGAGGCAGTGACCGTGTGGTCGCACCGGCGCGCGTCTCTACTGCCACTCCGACCCGCACTGTGACCACGCCTCCCTCGCCGACTGCCCCCATTGCCACCAGCTCCATGACCGCGGCTACCGGCGCGGCCGTGGTCGGCACGGCGGCCATGGTTGACCGCAGCATGGACGCCACCGTCAACGCCGCCGACGAAACCGTGGCCGAGACAGATGATCTCATTGACGAGGTTGGCGAGCGGGCCGGAGCAACCATCGATTACGTGGACG
>JACDJB010002714.1_pt1 | contig 12309 bp, 9 predicted proteins | sample 7454121 | NCBI WGS metagenome assembly JACDJB01 (sample SAMN14253290, study PRJNA609438) | sludge metagenome | isolation source: sludge after 25d culture with pyrite | collected 2018-12-20 | reverse complement strand
TGACGAACCTGGCGTTGTTGTGCAGACGTCATCACGGCATCGTGCACCGGGCCGGCTGGTCGATGACCGCGAACCCGGACCCTGGTGACGGTGACGGGTTCTACCGGATCACCACACCCACCGGCGCCGTCCTGCACACCCGCCACCAAAGAGGACCCGGATGGCGAGCGGCCACCCCCGCCTGAACGCGGGAACCCTGTGGGACCAACCAACCAACCGAGCACACCCGAGCACCCGCGCCCCCAGCGCGGGCCATCGGCGCGGGCGGCGGTACTTGTCGTGCGGAACGGCCCCGCGTCCGAGCTCAGCGGGGCTCGGAGCGGCCCGCTTCCGAGGTCGACAGCAGGGCCGATCAGGTCGCTGGGGGCGACGGCCGCCCGTCCCGCTGGCATGATCTCTCCTTCGGCAGCTGGGTACCAGGGGCGACAGGGGGCACGGTGTTCGGTCTGCGATTCGACATGCGGTTGAGCCCCGAGCTCGACGCCCGAGCCGCCTACCGCACGGCGGTGGACATGGTGGAGTGGGCCGAAGGCTCCTTCGCCCCGTTCGTGACGCTGTCTGAGCACCACGGAGTGGCCGACGGCTACCTCACGTCGCCGTCGCTCATGGTGTCGGCCATGGCCGCCCGGACCTCCTCGACGTCCTTCTTGGTCACCGCGGCGATCCTGCCCCTTTACGACCCGGTCCGACTGGCGGAGGAGATCGCGATGGTCGACCACCTCAGCGGGGGGCGCGTCGCCTGGGTGCTGGGCCTGGGCTACCGGCCCGAGGAGTATGCGCTCCTGGGCGTCGACTTCGATCGGCGGGGTGCCATCGCCGACGAGCACCTGTCCACGCTGCTCGACGCCCTGGCCGGCCACGACCTGGTACCGCACGGTCGGCCAGGATCGATCTCGTCGCCGCCGAGCGGCGTGCACCTGTTCTGGGGAGGGGGCAGCCGAGCCGCCGCTCGGCGCGCCGCACGTCACGGCCTCGGGCTGTTCGCCCAGACCGACGTCGACGGCCTCGCCGAGCGGTACGCCGAGGAGTGCGACGCTGCCGGCACGGTGCCGGCGCCGTGCATGCTGCCGAGCCCCACCCAGCCGTTCACCGTGTTCGTCGCCGACGACGTCGAGCGGGCGTGGGAGCAGGTCGGCCCGTCGATGCTGCGCGACGTGGTCGAGTACGCCTCCTGGAACCAGGGCGCGGCCGGCCGGACCGCCAGCATGTCGCGGACCACCACGCTCGAGGCGCTTCGGGCCGAAGCGGCGTCGCATCGCATCGTCGATCTCGATGGCGCGCTCGAGATCCTCGAGCGAGACCCGCTGATGCTGCACCCGCTCTGCGGTGGTCTGAGCCCGGACGTGGCGTGGACCTACCTCCGTCGGGTCGGCGAAGAGGTGGCACCGGCGATGGCAGCGCGCTCCGCATGAGCGACGCCGTCTACATCCACGAGCTCATCGACATCGTCGGTCACCAGCGCGGTCGCTACATGCAGCACATGACGGCGAACTGGTGTCCGGAGGCCCTGCAGGAGCGCAACCAGCGCTGCCTCGGCGTGTGGGCGACCATCGGCTCGACCGGCGCATGGCCCCAGGTGGTCAACATGTGGGAGCTCGACGGATGGGAAGGGCTGGCAGCCAACTTCGCCCACGAGACTGCCGGTGGTCGGGATCAGGACCCGACGCTGGCCGAGTGGTGGGCCGTGGCGGCGGAGCTCCGTCGCGGTGGTGTCGACCGCATCGTGGTGCCGACGCCCTGGACGCGCACTGTCGATGAGCTGTGCGAGGACGGCGTCCGGGGCGAGGTGTACGCGCACGAGCTGTTCTCGGTCGATCCTGGCGCCGCTCCTCACCTGCTCGACGCTGTCGGGTCGGTGGGCCGGGACCGGTGCGAGGCAATCGGTCTCACCGCCGTCGGTGCCTACGAGGTGGCGATGGCCGACCGGTCCGAAGCCCTCGTCATCTGGGCGATCCCGGATTGGCGAACTTGGGTCGCCTACGAGCGGGCCTGGGAGTCAGGCGGTGCGCTCCACGACTGGTCGACGACGCTGCGTGACATGGGCGGTCGATGGCGTCGCCAGCTGATGGTCGATGCGCCGCTGTCGCCGCTGCGGACGGGACGCCAGCCGTTGCGGTCGGACCGGCGCCCGCTCTCGGATCTGTGACCGTCGGATCTGTGACCGTCGGATCTGGGAGCCGACCGGTGGTCCGCTCCACCGAAAGCGTGCACCCGTAGCCTCCGACGATGGCCCGGATCCGATCGCTCGTCGCCCGCTCGCCTGACGAGATGCACCGGGTCTCGACCCCGCTCGAGCTGTTCATGGACCTGTGCTTCGTGGTGGCGGTCGCGCAGGCGGCGGTGAGCCTGCACCATGCACTGGGCCACGGCCACACGGCTGAGGCGCTCATCCGCTACCCGCTGGTCTTCTTCGCGATCTGGTGGGCGTGGATGAACTTCACCTGGTTCGCGTCCGCCTACGACAACGACGACGTCCTGTATCGCCTGGCCGTGTTCGTGCAGATCGCCGGCGTCCTCGTCATCGCCGCGGGGATCCCGTCCGCGTTCGACGACGGCGACTTCGCTCTCCTGGTCGTCGGCTACGTCATCATGCGCTTGTCGATGGTCGCCCTCTGGTGGCGCGCTGCGTCCTCGGATCCCGAGCGTCGCGTCACCGCGCTCCGCTATGCCGGCGGGATCGCACTGGTGCAGGTCGGATGGTGCCTTGCGCTGCTCGCCCCTGGCGCGGGGAGCGGCCTGTTCCTGCTGCTGATCGCGTCGGAGCTCTGCGTGCCGGTGTTCGCCGAGCGAGCTGGGCCCACGACCTGGCACCCCCACCACATCGCCGAGCGCTACGGCGGATTCACGATCATCGTGCTCGGCGAGTCGATCCTGTCGACGACCGTGGCGGTGCGGGCAGGCATCGACGTCGGTCACGACCAGTGGGCGGTGCTCCTCCTCGGTGTCGGCGACCTCGTGGTGGTGTGCGCCATGTGGTGGATCTACTTCTCGCTCCCAGCCGGTGAGGTGGTCCACTCCGTTCGCGAGCAGTTCGGCTCCGGCTCACCGGGCAAGGCGTACCTGTGGGGATACGGCCACTACCTGGTGTTCGCGGCTGCGGCCGCCGCGGGGGCCGGCGTCGCGATCGGTGTCGACAACGCGGTGGGGGAGACCCACCTCTCGCCCGCAGCGGCGTCGCTGGAGGTCGCCGTCCCGGTCGCCATCTACGTGGTCGTCGTCCGGGTGCTGCACCGTGACGTGCTCGACGGCATCGCCCGTTGGACGTGGATCCCCGCATCGGTGGCGGTCGTCGCCGCCGGAATGCTGGGCGCACCGCTGCTCGTGATCGGCGCGCTGCTGGTCGCCATGGTCGCCGCCGAGCAGCTCAGCCGGTCGGGCTCCCGGTCGGTGGTCCCGCCGTCGCACGGGTGACCGGCTTGCGGAGGACCGTGGAAGCGCCTCAGCCGACGGGCTGGAGCTCGAACACACGGAACTCACGATCGGTGACCTCGGTGTAGTCGGACCAGTTCGGGAACCACTCGAGCAGCGTGTCCCAGCGCTGGGACCGCTCGTCGCCGCTCAGCAGGCGTGAGGAGACGGGAAACGTCCGCCCCCGGAACGTGACGGTGATGTCGGGATGCGCGATCAGGTTGGCGGTCCACGCCGGATGCGTGTCGCTGGCGAAGTTCGAGCCGACGACGAGGAGCTTGCCGTCCTCGACGGGCACCGCTGCGAGCGGAGTGTCCCTGGGCTGACCGCTGCGGGCGCCGGTCGTGTGCAGCATGCACATCGGCTGGGAGCGGGTGCTGCCGGCGACCCATCTCCCGCGGCTCAGGCGGTGCAGGAGACGATGGGTCTGGGGCAGCACCTTGGGCGCCGCCCATCGGAACGGCCTGGACGCCAGCACCTTTCCCGGGACCTTGATCCCGGGCTGAGCATGGTGGTCCGCGGCCATCCCCAAGACGATGCCACTCCCGGCCCGACCTCGTCACGAAAACCTCAGGATCTTGCGGGACCCCCGCTCGCCGACGACTCGTCGAGCCGCGGCGGCTCAGCTCACGCCTGACCCTTCTCGGCGACCTCGACGGTGGCATCCGCGGGGCAGTGGAACCCGTCGCCGTCGTCGCCCTCGCCGCCGATCTCCGGGAACAGCCGCTCGAAGCGCCCGCCCTTGACGATCAGGAGCTGGTTGCAGGTGCTCGGCGTGGCGTCGGGTCCCTCCGCAGGGTCCTGCGGTCCGTGCAGTCCGCCGCCGGTCCAGTCCGACACCGCCGCGGCCTGCTCGATGATGCAGTCCCTGCTCAGCACGCCGTCGTTCGCATCGGAGCACGCGTTCGCCGCCGTCGCGAAGAGCAGCCAGGCCGACATCGACTGCATGCCGAGCAGCGCGGTCTCGCCGCCGTCGACGTAGGTGTCGACGAGGTCCAGGTACTTGCGCACCGCCGGCCACCGGTCGGCTTCCTCCAGCATGTGCGGGCCGAGGCGCACGATCGTGCCCTCCAGCCCCTGCGAGCTGGCCGAACCGACGAAGAGCTGGTCGTACTGGTTGGACTCGAGCAGCGCCCGACCCTTCCAGCCCTGGTCCTTGAGTCGCTCGATCACCTTGGCCACGTCGGGTGACTCGCCGGTCCAGGACATCGACGTGGCACCGGATTCGATGATCGACAGAGCGAGCGGCGTCCAGTCGGTCGTTCCGATCGGCGGATAGTTGAAGTCACCGACCTGCTCCATCCCGACGTCCTCGGCGACCGCTTCCTGGCGGGTCTTGACCGCTTCCAGCGAGGGCAGGTTCCCCCACACCGGTGCCCACTTGGCTGCCTGCTCGGGGTAGAGCTGCTGGAAGTCCTCGAACCAGGTCGAGGCCACCTCGGTAGGTGGGTTGGGCAGCGGCTGCACGCTGCCGGCGCTCAGCGACTTCGTGGCGGACACCGCGTAGGCGGGGATGTCGATCAGTCCGCACTTCTGGACGTCGGAGCCTTCCTTGCCGGAGAACTGCATGTCGTCCTGCACGTTGCCGCCGCCGACCAGCGCGAACGCCGTCGTGCAGCCCTTCTGCATGGCAGCCTCGACCTCGAACAGCTTGCCGTCCATGTCGATCAGCTCGATCTGCAGCCCGCCGATTCCGCCCTGGGCGTTGCACCATGCGGCGAAGGCGACCGACGCGTCCCACACCGGCTTCTGCAACCCGGGGCGGATCGTCGCGCCGCGATCGTTGGGGACGCCGATCTGGATCGTGCCGTCCGGTCCCTGCTGCTCGCCCGCCGCGATCGTGTCGTCGCCGTCGTGGCACGGCGCTTCGATGGTGCCGAAGTCGGCGGAGCTCACACCGGCGCCGTCGTCGGCCGGGGCGGTGGCTCCGCCGGCGGGCAGCGTGTCGCTGTCGTAGCCCGCGATCTCGGCCGCGTCCGTGACGTCTTCGCCGCCGCGGGCGCCGCAGGCGGAGGAGACGAGCATCAGCGAAGCGAGGATGCCGAGCACCAACTTGATCCGGGGGCGGTTCGAACGGTGCGGCATCGGTTCCTCTGGGGTCGGGCGGCGGCGGTCGCCTGCAGTCTTGACCGAGTGCCAGGCCGCCCCACAAGCGCGTGGAAGTGACGTCGGTCACAGCGCGACGGGTGACGGGCGAGCCCCTAGCTTTGGCGGCCATGCAGTCCGACCTCGACTTCCTGGGGATGGCCTCCGGGCCGGTCGCCGACAGCTTCACGTTCACCGTCGAGGGCCACCTCGCGCGGATGGACGCCATGCTCTACGGCGGCGCCGCGATCGCGGCGTCGATGGCGGCTGCCGAGGCGGTGACGGGCCGGTCGGTCGTGTGGAGCACCACCCAGTTCGTGGCGACCGCCGGCCCCGGCGCGCAGGTCGTGGTCGCCGTCGAGGTCCTGGCACAGGGTCGTCGAGCCTCCCAGGTGCGCGTCACCGGCACCGACGAGACCGGGAGCGTCATGTTCGCGTCGCTGGGCGCCACCGGCGCGCCGGACCCCGATCAGCCGAGCGGCACGTTCGTTTCGGCGCCCGTCGTCACCGACTTCGAGCGGAGCCCGGTGTGGGGCGGTCCCATAGCGACCATGGCCCGGCTGCTGCCGCAGGAGGTCGTGCTGCCGGCCGCTCCGTCGGGCGTCGGGTTCACGTCGGTGCTCGAGCTGGCCGAACCGGAAGTGCTGGAGCACCCCGATCCCGGGCCCGGCCGGATGGCCTTCTGGGTGCGCCGTCGTGACGGCGGTCCCATGACGCCGGCGGTCGTCGCGTACGTGGCCGACCTGGTCCCCATGGCCGTCTCCTCCGCTCTCGGGGTGATCGAGATCGGCACCAGCCTGGACAACACGATCCGGGTGGACCCGTCGGTCGAGACCGATCGTGTGCTGCTCGACCTCCGTCCCCACTCGTCGATCGGAGGTTGCTGCGACGGTGTGGTCCACGCGTGGGCGGCCGATGGCCGCCTGCTGGCCACCGCCAGCCAGACGGCGCTGCTCCGGCCGATCGATCCGGCGATGTTCGCTGCACCCGCCGAGTAGTTCGGGACGCGACCTCGGGCGACTGCCAGCGCCGGCGTCGCCGGCAGTCCATGCTGGTGCGGTGGTCTCGACCCCCGAACCCGAGCTCAGCGTCCGTCACCGTCCGGTCCAGGCCCGTGGACGGGAGCGGTTCGACCTCATCATGCGCACCGGCCGGGAGCAATTGGCGGAGGTCGGTGTCGACGGGTTCACCTTCGACGGCCTGGCCGCAGCGGCCGGGATCCCGATCGGGTCGGTCTACCAGTTCTTCCCCAACAAGCACGCGCTGATCTGCGAGCTGTCCTCGCAGGACACCGACGCGCTCGTCGCCGCGCTCGGCCGATCGGCGGAGCAGTTCCCGAGCGACGACTGGCAGGCCGACGTCGACCGGCTCATCGACCACCTGGCCGACCTGTGGCGGTCCGAACCGGGTCGGCGCCACGTGTGGCTGGCCATGCAGTCCACGGCCCTGACCCGGTCGCTGGCGACCGAGCAGACGGCGCGGATCACCCGGGAGATCGTGCCGCTCGTGGCATGGCTGCTGGCGCCGGGATCACGGCGACGGGCCCGGACCGTGGCCGAGGTCGTCGTCCAGATGTGCTTCTCGCTCCTGCACTTCTCGGTCCACGACGACCGGCCGCACCCGGCGACGGTGCGGGAGCTCAAGCGGGCACTGAGGTCCTACCTCCGGGCGGTGGCGTTGGATGCCCAGGGCGAGCGCCCGGGAGCGGTGGGGCAGGGCGAGCGCCCGGGAGCGGTGGGGCAGGGCGAGCGCCCGGGAGCGGTGGGGCAGGGCGAGCGCTGATCAGGTGGCTCACGACCGGGCGCACCTCCGAGGGTGACACGATCAGGTCGACCGAGCCCATCTCCAGCGCCCGGCGCACGCCGTGCACCTCGTCGAAGCGATCGGCCACCTCCCGCACCGCCTGGTGGCGCTCGGTGCCGTGGCGCTCCATGTGGTCGCGCACCTCGCTTCCGAGGACCACCTCGGCGGCCGAGGCGCCACCGATGACCGACACCCTGGTCCCCTCGACGGCGACGATGGTGAGGTCCTGGTTCAGCTGGCGGTTGAGCACCACGTAGGCACCTCCGTGGAACCGGCCGATGACGACCACCACCAGCGGCCCGCGGAAGTTCACGACCGCTCGGGCCAGCTCGGCGCCGTGCTCGAGCTGCTTCCCGGCGAGCGAGCTGCGGCTGCTGTCGAAGCCGGCCAGGTTGGCCAGCACCACCGCCGGCCGCCGACCGCTGGCGCGGTTGAGCGCGCGGGCGACCTTGCGAGCCGCCATCGGGTAGAGGGTGCCGGCAGCCTCCCACTCCGCTCCCGTGCCGCGGGGCGCCGATTCGATGCCGATGAGGCTGGTCGCCCACCCGTCGATGCGCGTGTCCCAGACGACGGCACCGCTGGCGCCATCCATGTCGGACCAGCGCTCGAGCCGTGGCGCGTCGGTGTCGACGAGCGCCTCCATCACCGGGCGGACGTGGAACGGCCTGGTGCGCGACGGGTGCGTCGACGCGTCGAGGATGTCGCCGACCTGCGACCAGCCGTGCTCGGCGGGGCCACGGTAGGGGGTCAGGCTCACGTCCCGGTCGGCCACGTCGGTCGTCGCGGCGCGGGCCGGAGGGTGGTGGGGGCCGGCTGCGCACAGCCCGTGGTGGTCGAGCACCAGCGCGACCGCCGCGTCGAGGTCCTCGACCACGTGGTGCGCCTGGCCGTTCGGCGCCATCACCGCGGTGCCGCCGAGGTCGTCGTCGGAGTTCTCCGTGACCCCGCCGGCCCGGCCGAGCGAGCGGCTGCCGGTGAGCACCATCGAGGTCCCGTCGACCATCACGAGCGTCCCGGCGCAGTGCATGAGCATCGTCGCCTCGGCGTTCCAGTAGCTCTGCGCTCCCACGTTGATGCCGGCGACCACGATCACGACCTCGCCCCCGAGCTGCGTGAACTCGACGAGGCGCCGGACGACCGCCGCGCACCAGTCCATGTTCTCCGTGCCGGTGTCCATCGCGATGCGGGCACCGGCCGACACCGTCACCCACTCGAGCGGGAGCTGCTCGGCCTGCGCCGTGTCGATCGCCGCGAGGATCCGCCGGCACTCGGGCTCGGCGACCGCTCCAAGGTTGCGTGTCGCGTCGCCGCAGAGCCACACCCGTCGGACCGGCTCCGCGTGCGGGCCGATTCGGTGCGACATGATCCCGGCGAGCACCGCACACGGTTCGTCGACGCCGTCGTCGAGCGGCTGGAACGCCCCGAGCCGACCGGCGTCGCGGAAGAGCTCGACCACCTCCGCCGGGGCGGGCGGCCGGGGCGCCCGTCGACACGTCAGGCGGATGATCCGATCTTCGGCGCTGATCACGGTGCCGACGTCGACCAGCCACTCGACGCGACCGCCGGCGTGGGCCAGCACCCGGTGCTCGCACTTCATCGACTCGACGACGATCAGTGGATCGCCCGCATCCACGACGTCGCCGACCTCCACGAGGTGTGCGACGACCAGGCCCGGGTGGCCACAGGCCTGCTCGAGCACGCTCACGCGTGGTCCCCCGCGGCCGCCGCGTCGCCGGCGATGACGACGACCGCCGCAGCCACCGGCCCGTCGTGGGTGATCGAGATGTGCAACTCGATCGCCCCGACGGAGTCGATGACGGCAGCGGCCGTGGCGCCGGCGGGTCGTAGGAATGGCCGGCCCCACGGGTCGGTCAGGACCTCGAGGTCCTGCCAGCGGAGGTCGGCAAGGGCGGGAGCGCGGCCGATCCGGGCCGACGACCACGCCTTGAGGAAGGCCTCCTTGGCGGCGAAGCGCCCGGCCAGTCGCCGTGGTGCCGCGAGGCGGTCATCGGGCCGCTCATCCCTCACGGCGCCGGCCTCGGCCATCTCGGCGGCGGTGAACGTCTCGCGGGCCATCGTCGATCCCGCCACGGCGAGCTGCTCGGAGAACGAGTCGACGTCGACCAGATCGAGCCCCACGCCCAGGACGACGGCCCCTGCGCCGGTCATGCCGGTGCCGCCGCGACCCGACGACGGAACGCAGGTGACTCGCCGATCGTCGCTTGGCGTCGCAGGCGGTCACGCTCCCGGCGTCGTTCCCCTGCTCGCTCCTCGTGGTCGAACACCGCTGTGGCGCCGCGCTCGGCGAGCAACGCCTGGGTGAACACGTCGGGATGCGCGAGCGCGCCGAGGACCGAGACGTGGCCGAAGCCCAGGCTGGTGAACAGCGCGGCACGCGGTGGTCGCTGGAGCTTCAGCGGCGCGTCGTCGAGGACCAGGAACGGTCCGTCCTGCACGTCGGGGTCCACCGAGTCCAGGTTGGGGTTGCCGGGCACGACGCCGTCGTCGAACACGTCGCACAGACCGGCGATCTGCCACAGCGCGGAGCCGCCCTTGGCGTGGCCGGTCAACGACTTCTGCGAGATCACCCGCAGGGGGTTGCCGGCGCTGCGGCCGAGCGCGGCCTGGATCCGTTCGTGGATCGACGCCTCGTTCGGGTCGTTGGCCCGGGTGGAGGTGTCGTGCTTGGACACGACGCGGATGTCGTCAGCGGTGAGCCCGTGCGCGGCCATCGCCAGCGCCAGCGGCGATCCGGCGTCACCGTGCACGGCTCCCAGCGCGCCCGGACCGGGGGCGGGGATGGAGGTCTGCAGCCCGTCGCCGTAGCTCGACGCGAAGACCACGACCGCCCGGACCGGCAGGCCGAGCTCGGCTGCGACCGAGCCGCGGCAGACCAGGAACGATCCACCGCCCTGGCTCTCCACGAAGCCGGCGCGGGACCGGTCTCCCGGACGACTCATCTCCCTGGGGGTGAAGCCCGCGTCGCTCAGCCGGGCGTCGTCTGCGGTGGCCGACATCTCGGCGAAGCCGACGACGCCTTCGGGTCCGATGTCGTCGAAGCCCCCACCGACGACCACGTCGGCCTTGCCGGCGCGGACCAGGTCGGCGGCGAGCTCGAGCGAGACGCCCGCGGTGGCGCATGCTGCCACCGGGTGGATCATCGGACCGGCGCCTCCCACGAAGGACTGCACGGCGTGGGCCGGGACGACGTTGCCGAGCGCCTCCTGCAGCACGTCGTTGGCGTGCGGCACCTGTCGTCGAGGGGCCAGGTGGATGGTGCGGATGCTGTCCATCCCGCCCATGCCCGTGCCCTGGGTGCAGGCCACCCGGCTGGCGTCGACGACCTCCAGGAGCTCTTCGGGGTCGGTGCCGGCGTCGCGGAACGCCTCGGCGGTGGTCGCCAGGTTCCACGCCGCTATCTTGTCGACCGCAGCGGCCATCTCGGTCGGCACGCCGAACGCCGTGGGCGCCATGCCGTCGGGGATCGGTGCGGTGACCTGGCGAGGCAGCGGCACCCGATGAGATGCCCACAGCGCCGCTCCGGCGGGGACGGTCACCGTCCACGCACCGTCGATCGACTGCGCGGTGGCACCGGGAGTGGCCTCGGTCAACGCCCGGGCGTCGTCGGCGGATCCGACCGCGAGGGTGACCGGTCGCTCGGTGAAGACGCGCAGCTCTCCCTCGATGGACTGCTCGGTGCGGCGGATCCCGCAGCGGGATGAGACCTCCTCGCGGTAGCGCCCGGCGACGTGGGCCTCGTCGACCTCCTCGTCGGTGGCGACGTCGACCCAGGTGCCCTTGGTGCCACCGCTCCACTCGAGCAGTCCGCAACCGACAGCGAGCTCCAGGACCGCCCGGGCCGGCAGATCGTGGTGTCGCTCGGCCGCGGCGCGGGTGGACGAGGTGCCCCACGGTCCGATCTCGGCCACGCCGCAGATCACGACCATGTCGTCGAGCGCGATCGTCGGCGCGCTCGGTGAGCTCGCGTCGGGCATCGGTGCCGACGGGGCCGGCACCGGGCGTGGGAGCGCTCGGAGCGCCACCGCCTGCGGCTGGGCCATCACGTCGTCGTGGGTCACGTTGCTCTCGCTTCCTGCGGTGCCGCGGACCAGCTCGGCGAGCGCCGATCGGTCGACGGCGTCCAGCCCGCCGGTCAGGTCCACGCGGGCGTCGCCCGGCCCGCGGTCGCCGTTCGGCGCGCAGAGCTCGGCGATCCGCCGGCCGACGTCGACGGCGTCCAGCGTGGAGATCCCCAGCCGGTCCTCGACCAGCGGTGCCAGCGCGTCGTGTCCGCCCATCAGGCCGGTGCCGCGGACCCAGCCGATCTCCACGCCGATCGTCCGGCAGCGATCGCCCCACCGACGAGCCTCGGCCGCGCGCCGGGTGGCCAGCACCTCGAGGCCCGCCTTGGCGTGGCCGTAGGCGCCGTCGCCGCCGAACATCCCGTGGTTGGGCGACATCGGCAGCACGGCTGTCAGAACGCCTCCGCGGTCGTCGGTCCGCTCGCCTCGCGACTCCGCGCAGCGGGCGACCAGCCGCTCGACGCCGAGCAGCATGACGCGCAGCTCCACCTCCTGGCGTGGGCCGGCGTCGGCCGCGTCGCCGAGCACGCTCGGAGCGGCGAACGGCACGACCACGTCAGGTGGGCCGGGGTGCGGCATCGGCGAAGGTGTCGGGCGTTCCAACCAGTCGATGACGGCGTCGACGTCGCGGAACGACGCCAGGTTGGCCGGCACCACGAACAGGCGCGCTCCTGGTCCGGCGTGGCGCCGCTCCAAGGCACGCCAGGCCCGGCGTCGAGCCGGGTCGATGCGGCTGGTGAGCGCCACGACGGTGGCGCCCGAGCCGAGCAGCGACGCCACGACCTGCTCGCCGATCGAGCGGGGCGACGCACCCGAGACCAGGACGGTCAGGCCGGACACGTCGAGCGCGGGGTCGGCGGCGCCGCGTCCCTGTCGGATCCGCCACAGGTCGTCGTCGAGCCGTGGCTGGTAGCGGTCACCTTCGGCGTCG
>JACDJB010002713.1_pt1 | contig 12309 bp, 14 predicted proteins | sample 7454121 | NCBI WGS metagenome assembly JACDJB01 (sample SAMN14253290, study PRJNA609438) | sludge metagenome | isolation source: sludge after 25d culture with pyrite | collected 2018-12-20 | reverse complement strand
GAACGGCCGGTTGCGGAAAGTCCTCCCTGCGTCCGCTGATGGCCGGCAGCAGCCCGTCGTTGCCTGATGGATCCAACCCCTCCGCTGCTATAGTGCAGTCGGCTTCTGACGTTCAGTGCAGCCGTCTTCTGAAAACGACATGTCGCACAAGTCCTAAGTTACGCGACAGGCTGCCGCCCTGCCCTTTTCCTGGCGTTTTCTTGTCGCGTGTTTTAGTCGCATAAAGTAGAATACTTGCGACTAGAACCGGAGACATTACGCCATGAACAAGAGCGCCGCCGCTGGCCTGCTGGGCTATGCCCGCGTCAGCACCGACGACCAGGACTTGACCAACCAACGGGCCGAACTGCACGCGGCCGGCTGCACCAAGCTGTTTTCCGAGAAGATCACCGGCACCAGGCGCGACCGCCCGGAGCTGGCCAGGATGCTTGACCACCTACGCCCTGGCGACGTTGTGACAGTGACCAGGCTAGACCGCCTGGCCCGCAGCACCCGCGACCTACTGGACATTGCCGAGCGCATCCAGGAGGCCGGCGCGGGCCTGCGTAGCCTGGCAGAGCCGTGGGCCGACACCACCACGCCGGCCGGCCGCATGGTGTTGACCGTGTTCGCCGGCATTGCCGAGTTCGAGCGTTCCCTAATCATCGACCGCACCCGGAGCGGGCGCGAGGCCGCCAAGGCCCGAGGCGTGAAGTTTGGCCCCCGCCCTACCCTCACCCCGGCACAGATCGCGCACGCCCGCGAGCTGATCGACCAGGAAGGCCGCACCGTGAAAGAGGCGGCTGCACTGCTTGGCGTGCATCGCTCGACCCTGTACCGCGCACTTGAGCGCAGCGAGGAAGTGACGCCCACCGAGGCCAGGCGGCGCGGTGCCTTCCGTGAGGACGCATTGACCGAGGCCGACGCCCTGGCGGCCGCCGAGAATGAACGCCAAGAGGAACAAGCATGAAACCGCACCAGGACGGCCAGGACGAACCGTTTTTCATTACCGAAGAGATCGAGGCGGAGATGATCGCGGCCGGGTACGTGTTCGAGCCGCCCGCGCACGTCTCAACCGTGCGGCTGCATGAAATCCTGGCCGGTTTGTCTGATGCCAAGCTGGCGGCCTGGCCGGCCAGCTTGGCCGCTGAAGAAACCGAGCGCCGCCGTCTAAAAAGGTGATGTGTATTTGAGTAAAACAGCTTGCGTCATGCGGTCGCTGCGTATATGATGCGATGAGTAAATAAACAAATACGCAAGGGGAACGCATGAAGGTTATCGCTGTACTTAACCAGAAAGGCGGGTCAGGCAAGACGACCATCGCAACCCATCTAGCCCGCGCCCTGCAACTCGCCGGGGCCGATGTTCTGTTAGTCGATTCCGATCCCCAGGGCAGTGCCCGCGATTGGGCGGCCGTGCGGGAAGATCAACCGCTAACCGTTGTCGGCATCGACCGCCCGACGATTGACCGCGACGTGAAGGCCATCGGCCGGCGCGACTTCGTAGTGATCGACGGAGCGCCCCAGGCGGCGGACTTGGCTGTGTCCGCGATCAAGGCAGCCGACTTCGTGCTGATTCCGGTGCAGCCAAGCCCTTACGACATATGGGCCACCGCCGACCTGGTGGAGCTGGTTAAGCAGCGCATTGAGGTCACGGATGGAAGGCTACAAGCGGCCTTTGTCGTGTCGCGGGCGATCAAAGGCACGCGCATCGGCGGTGAGGTTGCCGAGGCGCTGGCCGGGTACGAGCTGCCCATTCTTGAGTCCCGTATCACGCAGCGCGTGAGCTACCCAGGCACTGCCGCCGCCGGCACAACCGTTCTTGAATCAGAACCCGAGGGCGACGCTGCCCGCGAGGTCCAGGCGCTGGCCGCTGAAATTAAATCAAAACTCATTTGAGTTAATGAGGTAAAGAGAAAATGAGCAAAAGCACAAACACGCTAAGTGCCGGCCGTCCGAGCGCACGCAGCAGCAAGGCTGCAACGTTGGCCAGCCTGGCAGACACGCCAGCCATGAAGCGGGTCAACTTTCAGTTGCCGGCGGAGGATCACACCAAGCTGAAGATGTACGCGGTACGCCAAGGCAAGACCATTACCGAGCTGCTATCTGAATACATCGCGCAGCTACCAGAGTAAATGAGCAAATGAATAAATGAGTAGATGAATTTTAGCGGCTAAAGGAGGCGGCATGGAAAATCAAGAACAACCAGGCACCGACGCCGTGGAATGCCCCATGTGTGGAGGAACGGGCGGTTGGCCAGGCGTAAGCGGCTGGGTTGTCTGCCGGCCCTGCAATGGCACTGGAACCCCCAAGCCCGAGGAATCGGCGTGAGCGGTCGCAAACCATCCGGCCCGGTACAAATCGGCGCGGCGCTGGGTGATGACCTGGTGGAGAAGTTGAAGGCCGCGCAGGCCGCCCAGCGGCAACGCATCGAGGCAGAAGCACGCCCCGGTGAATCGTGGCAAGCGGCCGCTGATCGAATCCGCAAAGAATCCCGGCAACCGCCGGCAGCCGGTGCGCCGTCGATTAGGAAGCCGCCCAAGGGCGACGAGCAACCAGATTTTTTCGTTCCGATGCTCTATGACGTGGGCACCCGCGATAGTCGCAGCATCATGGACGTGGCCGTTTTCCGTCTGTCGAAGCGTGACCGACGAGCTGGCGAGGTGATCCGCTACGAGCTTCCAGACGGGCACGTAGAGGTTTCCGCAGGGCCGGCCGGCATGGCCAGTGTGTGGGATTACGACCTGGTACTGATGGCGGTTTCCCATCTAACCGAATCCATGAACCGATACCGGGAAGGGAAGGGAGACAAGCCCGGCCGCGTGTTCCGTCCACACGTTGCGGACGTACTCAAGTTCTGCCGGCGAGCCGATGGCGGAAAGCAGAAAGACGACCTGGTAGAAACCTGCATTCGGTTAAACACCACGCACGTTGCCATGCAGCGTACGAAGAAGGCCAAGAACGGCCGCCTGGTGACGGTATCCGAGGGTGAAGCCTTGATTAGCCGCTACAAGATCGTAAAGAGCGAAACCGGGCGGCCGGAGTACATCGAGATCGAGCTAGCTGATTGGATGTACCGCGAGATCACAGAAGGCAAGAACCCGGACGTGCTGACGGTTCACCCCGATTACTTTTTGATCGATCCCGGCATCGGCCGTTTTCTCTACCGCCTGGCACGCCGCGCCGCAGGCAAGGCAGAAGCCAGATGGTTGTTCAAGACGATCTACGAACGCAGTGGCAGCGCCGGAGAGTTCAAGAAGTTCTGTTTCACCGTGCGCAAGCTGATCGGGTCAAATGACCTGCCGGAGTACGATTTGAAGGAGGAGGCGGGGCAGGCTGGCCCGATCCTAGTCATGCGCTACCGCAACCTGATCGAGGGCGAAGCATCCGCCGGTTCCTAATGTACGGAGCAGATGCTAGGGCAAATTGCCCTAGCAGGGGAAAAAGGTCGAAAAGGTCTCTTTCCTGTGGATAGCACGTACATTGGGAACCCAAAGCCGTACATTGGGAACCGGAACCCGTACATTGGGAACCCAAAGCCGTACATTGGGAACCGGTCACACATGTAAGTGACTGATATAAAAGAGAAAAAAGGCGATTTTTCCGCCTAAAACTCTTTAAAACTTATTAAAACTCTTAAAACCCGCCTGGCCTGTGCATAACTGTCTGGCCAGCGCACAGCCGAAGAGCTGCAAAAAGCGCCTACCCTTCGGTCGCTGCGCTCCCTACGCCCCGCCGCTTCGCGTCGGCCTATCGCGGCCGCTGGCCGCTCAAAAATGGCTGGCCTACGGCCAGGCAATCTACCAGGGCGCGGACAAGCCGCGCCGTCGCCACTCGACCGCCGGCGCCCACATCAAGGCACCGCGGCTGCTGAAAGACCGTCAAAAGCGGTTTAGCAGTGAAAAGCAGGGCTGCCCAATCACCTGCGCTCGACTGGAACGCCGGTGGTGGCTGAAAGGCCGCAAAAGTTGAACGCCAAGGAAAAGGGCAGGGCGACAGCCCAGGGCATCACCTACGGCCACCAGGCGTGACAGGAGCGCCGAACACGCCCAAAGCCGGGGGATTGCCGCACCGACCCCTGAAACCGCCGCTACGGGCTTCTTACGCGGTTTTAGCCGTGGCTGATTTCCTGAACCGTCGCCAGCACGCCGGCGGCCGGGCAAAATAATAACTTGCATAATAAGAATAAGAAGATTATTATTATTCTTATCTTATTTATCCAGCCGGGAGGCACCGCCATGACGCAAACCAATATCCCCGCCGACGTGCGCGAACGCATCATTGCCGCTGCCGCCGAGCTGTACGAACAGGCCGGCCGCGAGAACTTGCCGACCGTTGACGCCGTGCGCCGCGCAGCGCGGGCTGACATGAACACAACCAGCGCCGTGATGCGGGAATGGCGGCGAGCGCAGACCGCCCAGGCGGCCCCGGTGGCCGTCACCGTGCCGGAGGTCGTCACCCAAGCGAACACCGCCGCCCTGGCCGCCTTATGGCAGCAGGCCCAGGAACTGGCGAACGAGTCATTGCGGGCCGCGCAAGCGGCATGGGAAACCGAGCGTGTCGAGCTGGACACCATGCGCCAAGAGCTGGCCGACGCCTACGAAACCCAGGCAACCGAGCTTGACCAGGTGCGGGCCGCCGCCGAAGCGGCCGACCAGGCGCACCAGGTACAAAGTCAGCAGGTCGCCGGCGAGCTGGCCAGCGTGCGGACAGAATTGGCCCAGGCTGTCACCAGGGCCGAACGTGCGGAAGCGAAGGCCGACGAGATCGAGCACCGTGCCCGCGAGCTGCGGGCCGAGCTGGACAGGGCACACCAGGACGCCGACCAGGCGCGGGCTGCCGTGACCGATGCGCAGCAGGCTACCCAGGCAGTGACCGCGCAACTCGACCAGGTACGCGCCGAACTGGCGACGGTCAAAGCCAAGGCAGAGGCCGCCGACGAGAAGCACCAGGAGCAGCGAAAGGCGGTCGCGGTCGAGGCGCACAAGATGGCCGAACGGCTGACCGCGACCCAGGCCGAACGCGACCAGGCCAGAGAGGAAGCCGGCAGCGCCCGCGAGCGAGCCGCCGAGCTGGCCGGCCAGCTCACCGCACACCAGGAACAGGCGGCCGCGTTGCTGGCACGCCTGGCACCGGCCGAAACCAAAACACCCAGGGCGAAGAAGTAGGGCGGTGGATTGGTCTGGCGGTAGTGATTGAAGTGTCAACAAAGAGCCGCTCCGCCCCTCAAGTGTCAGTAGGCCGCCGCTATGGCGAGGGGCTGATAGCGACCGGCGTTTTTAGGTGTTCATTGACACTTGAGGGGCGGGGTGTACCGCCTCTTTCCTTGGCGTCCAACCTTGTTTTTTTGGGCGGTCATGTGGCCGTGGAAAGCATGGGGAAAGTGGTGTTTCCTCGTTGTGGAAACAGCAAGGAAATCGTTGCTTTCTTGTGCAAAGCAGAGTTTTGGAAAATTCGATTAAACCGCGATTTTGGCACGGTTTAATGCCGATTTAAGCCCGTTTTTCCCGCTGTAGAGCCCCTATTAGGCCGATTACAGGCCGCTTTAACCCGATTGCATGGCAATCGGTATGCGATAGCGCATGAATTGCACAAGAATCCAACTGCTGTACTATGAGTATTCGAGGCTGAATAGCGGGCAGGATGTGTGAAGTAGGCCCACCCGTAAACGGGTTGTCCTTCTTCACTTCCCCTTATTCGCACCTGCGGTGCTCAACGGGAATCCTGCCCTGCGGGGCCAGCCGGCAGCGCCGGCCAAAGAGACGATAGGAGGGCTTGCCGATGGCGGCAGAGAACGACAAACCAACGCGCAAGGGCAGCCCGCCGATCAAGGTGTATTGCCTGCCCGAAGAGCGGGCCGAGATCGAGGCGCTGGCGAAGGCCAGCGGCCACAGCGCATCGACTTATTTGCGCTTGGTTGGGCAGGGCTACCAGGTCACCGGCGTGACCGATTACGAGAACGTGCGCGAGCTGGTGCGCGTGAACGGCGACCTTGGCCGGCTGGGTGGTCTGCTGAAACTTTGGCTGACCGATGACGCCAAAACTGCCGAAATAGGCGCGGCCACCATCCGGGCGCTGTTGGGCCGCATCGAGGCCAACCAGGACGAAATGAGCCGCCTTATGGAAGCTGTGGTGCGGCCGAGGGCCGCGCCATGATTGCCAAGCACGTCGCCATGCGGTCGCTTGGCAAGAGCGATTTTGCCGACCTGGCGAAGTACATCACCGATGCGCAGAGCAAAGACCATCGGCTGGGCTTGGTGGCCGTGACCAACTGCGAGGCGTTTTCAGTGCGGGACGCCATCACCGAAGTTCTGGCCACCCAGCACACCAACACCCGCGCCCAGGGTGATAAGACCTATCACCTGATCGTGAGCTTTCGCGCCGGCGAAAACCCCGACGCCGACACGCTCAAGGCAATAGAGGCGCGTATCTGCGAGGGGCTGGGCTTCGGCGAACACCAGCGCATCAGCGCCGTGCATCACGACACCGACAACCTGCATATCCATATCGCCATCAACAAGATTCACCCGACCCGGCACACGATGCACGAGCCGTATTACCCGCACCTGGCACTTGGCGAGCTATGCACGAAGCTGGAACAGGAATACGGCCTGGAACGCGACAACCACGAACCGCGCCAACGGGGTGCGGCGTCCAGGGCGGCGGACATGGAGCGTCATGCCGGCGTTGAAAGCCTGGTGGGCTGGATCAAGCGCGAGTGCTTGGCCGAGATCAAGGGCGCGCAGACCTGGCAGGAGCTGCACCAGGTCATGCGTGATAACGGGCTGGAAATCACGCCTCGCGGTAACGGCCTGGTGATCCGGGCCGAGGACGGTACGACCGTCAAGCCAAGCACGCTTGGGCGGGATCTATCCAAGCCAGCTTTGGAAAAACGGCTGGGCACTTTTGAGCCGTCGCCCGAGCGGCAGGCAGAGCCGAAACGGCGATACAAGAAAGACCCGATCCGCTTGCGCGTGAACACGGTCGAGTTGTACGCCAGGTATAAGGCTGACCAGCAGAACCTGACGGCCAGCCGGGCGAAGGCCCTGGACGTGGCCAGGCAGCGCAAGGACAGGAAAGTTGCAGCGGCCAAGGCATCGGGGAGCATGCGCCGCGCTGCGATCAAACATATGACGCAAGGCCGGCTGACCAAGAAGCTGTTGTATTCGCAGGCCAGCAAGGCGCTGCGCGATGAAATTCAGACGATCAACAAGCAGTACCTGGCAGAGCGTCAGGGCTGCTATGAGCAGCACAGCCGGCGCACATGGGCCGACTGGCTCAAGCAGGAAGCCACCCAGGGAAGCGGCGAGGCGCTGGCCGCGTTGCGAGCCAGAGAGGCCGCCCAGGGCCTCAAGGGCAACACCGTCCAGGGCGATGGCCAGGCCAAGCCCGGACATGCGCCCGTGGTGGACAACATCACGAAGAAGGGCACGATCATTTTCCGGGCCGGCAAGACTGCCGTACGTGACGATGGCGAGCGCCTGCAAGTGTCCCGAGAAGCCAGCCGCGAGGGCCTGCAAGAAGCCTTGCGCCTTGCGATGGAGCGATATGGCAACCGCATCACGGTCAACGGCACGACCGAGTTCAAGGCGCAGATCATCCGCGCCGCCGTCGATTCACAACTACCCATCACGTTTTCCGACCCGGTCCTGGAAGTCCGCAGGCAGGCGCTGATAGGCGGTAGTGATACGCCTGCCAAGCCGACGATCAAGAAGCCAGGCGTTGGCCCGGTAGGGCACGTTCCGCCGGCAGCGCGTCAGGGCCGATTGCGCACGTTGTCGCAGATCGAGGCGCTGCACATCGAGGGCGCGAGCATCCCAACGCCGAAGCCTGCACCGATTCCGGCAATCAATGACCAGGAACGGCGAAAAGCGAAGCTGCAAGCCGAGTTGAACGCCAAGAAAGAGAAGGCGAAACAGCGGAAAGGACGGGGGCGGTAGTTTTAACCTTTTTGAGTAAAAACAGCTTGCATCATTTGAGTTTGGTAGATATGATGCAATGAGTATGCAATCATTTATGTAAAGCAGTAATCGTGCAGGGTTGCACGACACACACCGATCTCAACAAAAAATTGCAAGGGCGCGACGGTGTCGACCCGGGCGGGTACCTTGGCAGATTTGGCGAACTGCCTCGTGATGGCCCAACCCCACAGCAACGCAGCAGTAACAGCGTCGTGGGACAGATTAGCCGCACATAGCTAACTCACACATCGAGGTACTCGACCATGAAGCACGTCCGCCTTTTAGCGGCTAAAACCGCGCTCGCTGCCGTCCTGGCTGGCAGCATCATCACCATTCCGGCACAGGCCGGCATCCCTGTTATCGACGGTGGCAACCTGGTGCAGAACGTTATGTCTGCAATGGAAGCGGTTGCCCAAACTGCCAAGCAAATCGAGCAGTACCAGACCCAATTGCAGCAGTACGAAAACATGCTGCAAAACACGATGGCCCCGGCCGCCTATATCTGGGATCAAGCGCAGGCGACGATGAACAAGCTGTTGGCTGCACAAGACACGCTGGCCTACTACGAAAACCAGCTTGGCAGCCTGGATGCGTACCTGAGCAAGTTCCAGGACGTGGCTTATTACCGTGGCTCGCCTTGCTTCAATGGTACCGGCGGCTGCACCCCGGCCGAACGTGCAGCGATGGAGCAAAACCGCGCCCTGGCGTCCGAGTCGCAGAAAAAGGCCAACGACGCCTTGTTTCAGGGAATTAAAGAGCAACAGAAAGCATTGACGGCCGATGCCCGCACACTGGAACAGCTCCAAGGCAAGGCGCAGGGTGCAACCGGCCAGCTACAGGCCATCGGCTACGCCAACCAGCTCGCCAGCCAACAGGCCAACCAGCTCTTGCAGATTCGCGCCATGTTGCTTGCGCAGCAGAACGCAGTGGCTGCCAAGATGCAGGCTGATGCCGACCTGGATGCGAAGCAGCAGGCCGCACATGCTGCATCTACAGAGTCTCGGATCGAGAAAACGGCCGCGCCGAAAAACTGGCTTGATCTGACCCGCTAATGGAGGCCGTCATGAACAGCAAATGTACGACGGTGCTGGCTGCCGTCTTGGTGCTCCTTATAGCCGGTTGCGACAACCAACCCGCCATGCAGGCACTGCCGGCAGTCAATGATGCGAACTGCCAGATCGAGAAGATCAAGCGGATCCAGAATAAGGCAGCAAGGCAGGAATTTGCGGGGCAATGCTCGCGTAGAACAAGCGGCATCGCACCCACAGAAAACCCCAAAAACTGGCTTGAGCTTACCGGCCCGGATGGAGGGAAATAGCATGAAGGCGATTCATAAAGCGGCGCTCATTGGCGCCTGCGTCATGCTGTATTCGGCCGGTGCGGCCGCACAACTGACCAATCAGGGCGTGCTCGACCAGGTGGTGACGGAGTTCTCTACAAAGGCGACAACGTGGCAGGCCATCGTACTCAATGCGGCGACGTGGCTGTTTTGGACACTGGGCACTATTTCGATGGTCTGGACGTTCGGCATGATGGCTTTGCGAAAAGCCGATATAGGGGAGTTCTTTTCCGAGTTTGTGAAGTTCATTGTGTTTTTCGGCTTCTTCCTCTGGTTGCTTAGAAACGGGCCAGACTTTGCACACTCGATCATCCAGTCGCTACAAAAACTCGGTGAGCAGGCCAGTGGCGTGTCGTCGGTCACGCCCTCTGGCATTGTCGATATTGGCTTCATGATCTGGAAGCAGGCCGTTTCAAACCTATCAGCGTGGAGTCCGATCGACAGCTTTGTCGGTGTTGTGTTGAGCGCCGGAATCCTCCTTTTGCTTGCCGTCATCGCAGTCAACATGCTGTTGCTCTTGGTGTCGGCCTGGATACTCATGTACGCCGGCATTTTCTTCCTGGGGTTTGGTGGCTCGCGTTGGACGTCCGACATGGCGATCAACTACTACAAGACCGTGCTGGGCATCGCAGTGCAGCTATTCACGATGGTTCTATTGATCGGCATTGGCAACGATCTGCTGTTGAGTTTTTACGCCAAGATGAGTAAGGGAACGCTCAACTTTGAAGAGCTGGGCGTGATGCTGGTGTTCTGCGTTGCGCTGCTGATGCTCATCAATCGTGTGCCGCCACTGCTGGCCGGCATCATCACGGGCAGCGGCGTAGGCAATGCCGGAGGCATCGGCAATTTCGGGGCTGGTGCCGCTATGGGCGCGGCTATGGGTGCAGCCAGCATGGCCGGCGCAGCCGTGGCAACGGGCGGCGCAGCCCTGGCCGCCGGTGCGGCATCAGCAGCCGGTGGTGCGCAAGCCGTGATGGCAGCCTTCTCGAAGGCCAGCGAAAGCGCATCGAGCGGCGGTGGCGACGGCGGCGGTGATCTTATGTCTGCTTTCAGCGGTGGTGGTGATGGCGGCGGCGGTGGAAGCGCTGAAGCCGGCACCGGCGACACGCCCTTTGCTCAAGCCGCCGGCTTTGGTGGCGGTGACGGCGGCGGTGGCGGTGGTGACACCAGCACCGGCGGCGGGGCCGATTCGTCGGGCGGCGATGGCGGCGGCAAGTCCGGCGGCGGTGCTTCGTCCAGCTCGGGCGGCGGTACTGGCGGCGGCGAGTCGTCGGGCGGTGGTAGTTCCTCCGGTTCGGGCGGTGGTTTCCTGGCCTCGGCCGCCAAGGCGGGGCGCGTCACGGCCGATGCCGGCGGCATCTTAGCCAAGGGCATCGGTTCGGTGGCCAAGGCCAAGGCATCCAGCATCAAGGATTCCGCAATGGAGCGGATTGCCGACACAACCGGCGGCAAGATCGCAGCCGCGATCAAAGGCAGCGGGACAGAGGCTGTCGGTGCTGGCGCGGGTGCAGCTCCGGCAGCCCCGAGTGCTGGTAGCGAGTTCACCGGAAACAACCTGGGCGGCGACGCCGGCGGCGGTGGCTGGATCAACCAAACCGGCGGATTCAGCGAGCTATCGGAAGCCGACCAGGCGCAGGCAATGGAGTCCCATGCCGAATGGCAGGCCAACAGTGAAGGCAATACGTTCGGGGTCGAGGACTATGTGTCGTATGCCCAGGAGCGACAGCAGGAGCGAAATGCCGAAGTCGCTAGTTTCGTCAACAAAAACCCAAGGGGTTAAAGCGCGTCGGCCGGTGTTAGCACCACCGGCCGACACTTCCACTCAAGACCTGCAACGAGGTACAAAAATGGCAACTCAACATACTACCCAAGCAACGCAAACAGTGCAGCACGCAGCAACGCTACTCGCCGGACTGTCCTGGATAGACCAGGCCCAGGCGCGGCAGCTTTCGCCGATGGCCGAGGCAGTGGCAAACATGTTCACTCTGGTGTACTACCAGGCCGAAACGGGACGGTTGACCCAAGCGGATTTTCAAGAAGCAATGACCGCTGTACAGCAGTCACTGCAAAGAGCGTAGGCCGATCCGGGAACAAGAAGGGCGGCCAGTGGCCGCCCTTTTCAATTCTCGTCGTTGGGCCATTCCCGGCCGACCGTAGGAGCATCCACCCATTCGCGTTCTTCCGGCGGCAGTGGATATGCCCCGGAGGCTTCGGCCCCTTCCAGCAGTTCGCCCATGCCCATTGTGTAGCGCGGTGGCCACTGCCTGGCAGCGTGCAGCACACGCAGCACGCGCACCACGTCGCCGGCCGTGTCGTAAATCAGGATGTAATTCCGGTGCGCCACCAGCTCGCGGGTGCCAGGCACCCGGCCAGTCCTGCCCAGGCCGGGATGATCGAGCAGCAAGCCGGCTTTCTCTGAAAACAGTTCATCGAGGGCCAGCGCGGCCGCCGGCGCGTGCTGCGCGATGTACTCGCGTATTTTCTTCCTGTCAGCGTGTGCTGGCCGTGTCCAGACCAGCTTCACGATGTAGCAACGCTGGCCATCTTCCGGCGCGTTTCAGCCCGCCAGGCTTCGGCTTCGGCTTCCACTTCGGCCGCCGGGATCACGTCGCCGGCATTGGCCGAGTCCAGGCCGATTTGCACCTGGCGACGGAACCAGGCGTCATGCGCGGCCGCTTCCTCTTGCTGCCGCACGAAATCGCGCATGAAGTCGCGCAGAAGCTGGGCGCTGCTGCGGTCGCGGGCTTTGGCGGCCGTGGAGAACTCGGTTTTCAGGGATTCATCGACCCGAAAGGTAAAAGTGGCTTCGCTCATGTCGTGGCCCTCATGTGTTACAAACATAGTGCAATATAACACGCAGCGGGCCGCGCTGAAACTGTCTTGTTTTGTCGTGTCATTTTCAGAAGACGACTGCACCAGTTGATTGGGCGTAATGGCTGTTGTGCAGCCAGCTCCTGACAGTTCAATATCAGAAGTGATCTGCACCAATCTCGACTATGCTCAATACTCGTGTGCACCAAAGCGAGGTGAG
>JACDJB010002712.1_pt1 | contig 12316 bp, 14 predicted proteins | sample 7454121 | NCBI WGS metagenome assembly JACDJB01 (sample SAMN14253290, study PRJNA609438) | sludge metagenome | isolation source: sludge after 25d culture with pyrite | collected 2018-12-20 | reverse complement strand
GCAATTCGCTTGAGCTTTGGCAGCACGAATACAGAGGAACAAATAAATATTGCTGCTCACAAAATTGTACAGATTGTCAAACGGTTGGTACGATAAGTCCATCATTCCCCTCTCATTATTTTTATTCATTTTCCCATACTAGGAATAGGAAGGGAGGGAGGCTTTCTCGCGAAAAGCTCAAGCAGTCATTGGACTACCGGTAATCAATGTACAAACAGGGAATAAGCTCGGGAATGTATTCGATCTTCTATTTGATGATCAAGGGGTACTTCGTGGTGTACAACTCGAAGCAAAAGGCATTTGGAGAAAGGGTCGAATTATCTCAAAAGAGAATATATGCTCCATCGGTGAAGATGCCATTACGGTTGAGACGGATGATTTAAGCTCTCCTATTGATCCAACATTATTCCACTCGGTTCTTGAAGGAAATGAGAAGTTAAAAGGGAAGTCGGTAATTACGACCAACGGTGTAGAACTAGGAATGGTGGAAGATGTTTACTTTCAAGAAGAACTGGGAACAATAATAGGGTATGAATTGACGGATGGTTTTTTGAGTGACGTTACCCAAGGTCGCAAAATGTTACCCAAAGTAGAACCACTTACTGTAGGTACAGATGCGATCGTGGTTCCAAGTGAAATGGAAGTAAATTTACAGGATAGTCTGGATGAATAGGAAGGGAAGTTCATGTTTTTTTTCTGTCCAAGCTGTAATGGCAAAGAAATTGGCAAGATTGGTACGCATCAGTATTATTGTTGGCACTGCTACATTGAACTTTCACTGCATGGTGATCGTTTGCACCTGTATGAAGTTGAAGAGGATGGTACCCTTAGCTCATTAGAAGATTTATTCCCTAAAGAGGAAGTGCGGTTTCACTCATTTCGTTAATAGGAGGAATTCGAATTGGGTAAATGGGTCGGTATACTCGCTGTAGGTGGAGCCATGGCATTTGCGGCTACTATGATGAATCGCCGCACTGGACGTAACATGAACTGGAACAAAATGTGGAGTCAATCGCGTGCAATACTCGGGAACAATAATGTACGACGTGCAATGAAAAAAGGACGCCGCATGGTCAGGAGTTGGACCTAAGCCTAACATCTAAATTGAATCAAAGTTCATCCCTTGGCTTTTCGCCAAGGGTATTTTTATGGGCAAAGGTCATACTAAAAGAGCAATAATTTGGAAGTACTACAATACACATCAATAGGTGATCGTATTTTGGAAGCTTTTCTCCGTAAAAAAATTGTATACATCTCCATCATTATTTTATTGATCTTATCGATTATGTATTTACTGATCTTAAATAAACCGATAATTATGTGGGTGCTTAAGCTTTTAAAGGAAATAGGGGTTCCATTTTTTCTGGCTCTTATCTTTGCTTATTTACTGCATCCATTAGTGAATTTACTCGTTCGCGTTGGCTTGAAAAGAAAGTATGCAGTGATTTCCATTTTTTTAGTGTTTTTTTTGGGTATAAGTGCACTTATTTTCTTTGGTACACCAATTTTGATAAAGCAAATTCAGGAATTTACGGAACAATTACCAGTGATGTTTCAAACTTTCGAAACCTGGTATGAGCACTTCCGCAGTCAGCAAGAGCAGTTTCCGGTGGGAATCCAGCGTGGGATTGAGTCAGGAATGTTGCAGATCGAGAGTATGATCGAGAATTGGACGAGCAATACCGTATCCGATATTGGGGATGGGATTACGAGCTTTATGAAAGTAGTAACGGTTGCCACACTCGTACCGTTCATTGTATTTTATATGCTCAAGGATTTAGAAGGATTTCATCAGCGCGTGATGAAGATCTTTCCGAAAGGACAGCGAAGAAAGCTGGATCAAGCGATTCGAGAAATTAATATCGGGCTAAGCAGTTATGTTAGTGGGCAGCTACTTGTTTCCTTGCTCGTAGGCATATTAGTGATAATTGGCTATTTGATTATTGATTTTCCCTATCCACTTGTTTTTGGAATGATTTCGATGGTGTTTAATATCGTTCCATACATCGGACCATTTCTGGGGGCGTTACCAGCGATGGTAATTGGAATTACAGTATCGTGGAAGCTGATGCTTCTCACTGCCTTAGTGAATATGATTGTACAGACGGTCGAGGGGAACTTTATTTCTCCATATATCGTTGGCAGATCTACCCATCTCCATCCGTTATCGATCATTGTCGCCGTACTTGTGGGAGGTCAAATTGCTGGCATAGCAGGGCTGATCCTAGCAGTTCCAGTACTCGTCATGCTAAAGGTTATAATCGTACGCATCACTCATCAATATTTTTTGAGGTGATTGACAAGTGATCGTTCCTATCGCTATAATTTCGCTATAAAGTGTAAAGAAGAGATACGCCGCTTATAATAACAAAACAGAGCGGAATTAGAAGCAAGCAGGTCGAGGCACACGAACCTTGAGCACTGGAGTGTAGATACAACTACATGAAGCGCGGAAAGGTGAAGTGTAACGAAGAGATGCGCTGCTTATAATTTCGCGTAAAGCGAAGAAAGATTGAGTAGGTTCTAGCCCATCGTTAGAGAGGATTCCCCTAGGGTGCAAGGGAATCTCGATGAAGAATAACCGAAAGCTAATCTGGAGTGCAGGCAAACCCTGACGGCGACGCACCGTTATGCGATTCAAGTGATTTTGGTATGATTACCAAAATAATCTGGGTGGTACCGCGGAAGATGAAACATTCTCTCGTCCCTTTTTTTAAGGGATGGGAGTTTTTTTATTTCCATTTCATTTATCTCAGAAACGAAATGACCTAGGCACCAAAATCGTGCTACGGGAAGCTTTCGTTTCTTAACAAAATTCCTTTGGAGGTCTCAATGATGAAAGCAAGTGAAATACGCCAGAAGTTCTTAGACTTTTTTGCGAGCAAGGGGCATCAAGTATTCCCGAGTGCATCCTTAGTACCAATTGAAGATCCGTCCCTACTTTGGATCAATTCTGGAGTGGCTACACTCAAAAAATATTTCGATGGACGTGAAGTACCAGAAAATCCTCGCATGATGAATGCACAAAAATCGATTCGCACGAACGACATCGAAAATGTAGGCAAAACAGCTCGACACCATACGTTATTTGAGATGCTTGGTAATTTCTCTGTTGGAGATTACTTTAAAAAGGATGCAATTCATTGGGCATGGGAGTTCCTCACCGATAAGCAGTGGATTGGCTTTGATCCTGAGAAGTTATCTGTAACGATTCATCCAGAGGATGATGAAGCGTATGACATTTGGCGCAACGAGGTAGGGGTTCCAGACACTCGTATTGTTCGTTTGGAGGGGAATTTCTGGGATATTGGTGAAGGTCCATCTGGCCCGAATAGTGAGATCTTTTATGATCGTGGTCCGGAGTATGGGAATGATCCGAATGATCCAGAGTTATTTCCCGGTGGAGAAAATGAACGTTACTTAGAGGTGTGGAATCTCGTATTCTCGCAGTTCAACCATAATCCCGATGGTACATACACGCCATTACCAAATAAAAATATTGATACGGGTATGGGACTCGAGCGTATGGCCTCAGTCCTTCAAAATGGCAAGACCAACTTTGATACAGACCTATTCATACCGACGATTCGCAGTACAGAACAAATCAGCGGTGTGCGATATGGTGCAGATGTAGAAACAGATACTGCTTTTAAAGTTATTGCAGATCATGTTCGTGCTGTTTCCTTTGCGATTGGTGATGGAGCACTCCCTTCCAATGAAGGTCGTGGCTATGTACTACGTCGTCTACTTCGTCGTGCGGTACGCTATGGACGTAAAATTGGCATCACACGTCCATTCCTATATGAGCTAACTCCTGTTGTTGGTGAAACAATGAAGGATTTTTATCCTGAAGTATTAGAGAAATGTGCGTTTATTCAAAAGGTTATCAAGGCCGAAGAGGAGCGCTTTTTAGAGACGCTAAGTGATGGGTTGCATATTTTAGAGAATCTCGTACGAGAGCAGCAGGCAGCAGGTAGCACGCAAATTGCTGGTAGTGATGCGTTCAAGCTATACGATACGTATGGATTCCCTTTTGATCTAACAGAAGATTATGCCCTTGAGCATGGAATGACCGTTGATCGTGAAGGCTTTGATCGATCGATGGAAGCTCAGCGTGAGCGTGCTCGCGCAGCACGAGAAGAAGTAGATAGCATGCAGATACAGGGCGGCGTATTGAGAGATCTCAAAATGGAGAGCCAGTTCGTTGGTTATACAGAGCATTCGGTATTAACGTCAGTGGCAGCGATTATTTATCAGGATCAGCTTGTACCCTCCATCGAAAGCGGTAAGGAGTGTCAGGTGATCCTCACCAAAACCCCATTTTATGCAGAATCGGGTGGACAGATCGCAGATCAAGGAGTATTACGTTCTGATAAAGTCGTCGTGCGTGTAAAGGATGTGGCAAAGGCTCCTAATGGACAGCATTTGCACTCAGTAGTCATAGAGTCTGGTACACTACGCGTGGATGCTGAAGTAATTGCTACGATTGATCAAGCAGCACGCAAGGAAACAGTCAAGAACCATACTGCCACGCATCTAATGCATCAAGCATTAAAAGATGTTCTTGGGTCGCATGTTAACCAAGCAGGTTCACTTGTAGCGCCAGATCGATTACGCTTTGACTTTTCTCACTTTGGCAGCATGACGAGTGAAGAGATTGAACAAGTAGAGCAAGCCGTCAACCAAAAAATATGGGAGAGCATTGACGTACAAACAATGCAAAAGCCAATCCAAGAGGCAAAGGCTATGGGTGCCATGGCTCTTTTTGGTGAAAAGTATGGCGAGATCGTGCGTGTAGTTCAAGTAGGAGGATATAGTCTGGAGTTGTGCGGTGGATGCCATGTGCAAAATACAGCCGAGATTGGCCTGTTCAAAATATTGAGCGAATCTGGTATCGGTGCTGGTGTTAGGCGGATTGAAGCGGTTACGGGTAAGGGAGCATATGAATACTTGAATCAGTTGCTTCACGTATTAAAAGAAGCAGCGGATCAACTAAAAGCGAATGTCACCGATGTACCGAAAAAAATTGATGCTGTCTATGCACAATTAAAAGAAGTACAACGTGAAAACGATACACTAAAAAGTCGCTTAAGCCATATAGAGGCAGGTAAGGTCACAGAGCAAGTACGTGATATTAATGGCATCAAGGTGCTGTCGGTGGAAGTACAAGCATCGGATATGGAGCAGCTTCGTTCCTTGACCGATGATTTGAAAGTAAAAATCGGATCAGCAATTATTGTTCTTGGTGCAGTAAGTGGAGATAAAGTAAATATTGTTGCTAGTGTATCTCCGGAACTCATTAAGGCAGGATATCATGCTGGTAATATCGTCAAGGCAGTCGCAACACACTGTGGTGGAGGCGGAGGCGGACGCCCAGATATGGCACAAGCAGGAGGAAAAGATCCAAAAAAATTGCAGGAAGCACTCCAGTCAGTCTTTACAATAATTTAGTAAAACTATATGATGGTCTAGAAGTGGTCTATTTTACCTGTAAGGGGGTAAGTACAATGAGCCAAATGGATCATACACGTAAATTTGCTGTTAGGACCGAAGAGGTGGAAGTATCCCCGCGTGAGGTACTTACTCAGGTATATACCGCATTAGAAGAAAAAGGGTATCACCCAATCAATCAATTGGTTGGCTACTTGCTGTCTGGTGAACCAGCGTATATTCCTCGCCATAACAATGCACGGAACTTAATTCGCAAAGTGGAGCGGGATGAGATCATCGAGGAATTGGTGCGTTTTTATTTGCAACAGCAGGTGGATCGAAAGTAGCAAATCTTGACCTTTATTTATTTCTTGTTTTAATCAGTTGAAAACCGATCAAAATAAACGTACACGTTATGCTCCAAGATTAGCGGTTTTGGTATAAAGGAGAGTAATTGTGAGGATAATTGGTTTGGATGTTGGCACCAAAACGATTGGTGTAGCTGTTAGCGATGAGCTTGGCCTAACAGCCCAAGGCGTAGAAGTAATTAAGCGTAATGGTTGGCAACAAGATCTAGCGAGGCTCAAAGCTTTGGCCGATCACTATCAAATCGAAGCGTTTATCGTTGGGATGCCCAAAAATATGAATGGTACAATCGGTGAGCGTGGTGAGGCCACTTTAGCATTTGGGAAAAAGCTCGAAGAACACCTATCGATCCCTGTTCGTTATTGGGATGAGCGTTTGACGACCGTCGTCGCACAAAAGACATTAATCACTGCAGACGTTAGTCGAAAAAAACGCAAAACAGTTGTGGATAAAATGGCAGCAATGCTAATTTTACAAAATTATATGGATGCGACAGGGAGGAAAATGTGATGAGTCACGAGCACGATAATGAGGAAGTAGAATATGTTTTTATTCCAGACGACGATGGCAATGAAGAACGATTTGAAGTCATTTACAAATTTGAAGTAGATGAAACTGGTAAAAAATATATGTTACTCGTAGCTGCAAGTGAAGAAGATACAGACGACGAAGAAGAACAAGAAGTTCTTGCCTTCCGTTACGAAGAAGAAGGAGAAGAAGGCTTGACACTATACACCATCGACAATGAAGAGGAATGGGATATAGTCGAAGAAGCATTCAATACTTTCGCTGAGAGTGAAGAGGATTAATAAGGTATGGCACAAATGGGGCGAAGGGTAAATTGTCGCTCCATTTGGCTTTCATAAGCTAATTATCGTTATACAGGGGGATCGTAGAGGTGTCGGAAAAAGAAAATGAAACGAATCAAGATGCACGAGAAGAGGATTTGAACATAGATTTAGAAAATGATCTCGAAGACGTTGTGGATGAGGGGTTGGATGAAGAATTGGATGGGGAGTACAGAAGGTTCAGTCCACTCAAGGTGATTTTGGTCACTATTTTAGTAATCGTTATGCTACTGAGCGGTGTTGCAGGTGGTGTGTATTATTATGTTCACCAAAATCTTCAAGCTGTAGAAGCATCGAATGAAGATGTTTTAGTCACGATTCCTAAAGGTTCATCCAGTGCGAAAATCGGTGAAATTTTGTATGACAATGGACTTATTCGTGATGCCGAGCTGTTTCGTTATTATATTCGATTCAAAGAAATGGGCACAAAATTACAAGCAGGCGATTACATTTTTGTCAAAGGAATGACCATCGATCAATTGATCAAGAAAATGGCCAATGGCGATGTGTTTATTGAGACATTTACTTTTACGATCCCAGAGGGTCTGGCTATTCCTCAAATTGCCGAACATTTAGCGAATAAGGGGTATGTAGACAAAGATGTGTTTCTCAAGGAAGTCAATGAAGGTACATTTGATTTTGACTTTGTACAAGCAATTCCTGAAAGCCAAGACCGCAAATATCGTCTGGAGGGCTACTTATTTCCAGAAACGTATGAAATGAAAAAAGGCGCAACAGAGCATGAAATCATTCAGCGTTTGCTCAAGCAATTTGATCAAGTAGTTACAAATGAGTGGAGAGCAGAGCTTGAAGCTCGTGGAATGACGTTGGATGAAGCAGTAACGCTTGCTTCTATTGTTGAGCGTGAAGCAGTCATTGCCGATGAGCGTCCAGTGATTGCTGGGGTTTTTTATAACCGCATTGAAAAGGATTGGCTGCTCCAATCATGTGCAACCGTTCAGTACATATTAGGCAAGCAGCGCGAAGTCATTACGTATGCAGATTTAGAGGTGCAAGATCCGTATAATACGTACATTCATGAAGGACTACCGCCCGGTGCGATTAGCAATCCAGGCGCTTCAGCACTAAGATCCGTTGTGTTCCCAGAGGAGCATAGCTATTTCTTTTTTGTGACGAAAAAGGATGGATCAGGTTCACATCATTTTAGTAAAACGTATGCCGAGCATCAGAAAAATGACGCCAAGAGTAGAGGAAGCTGGTAATGGCATCAGAGGCTATGTACATCAACAACGATACATCACGGTACCTCGCGGATTTTATGTGGGAGCGGGATGACATTTTGCTGCGCTTAGAACAAGAGGCACAAATGGAACGTATCCCAATTATCCAAGTCGAGAGCATTCAATTGCTAGCACAATTAGTTCAAATCAAGCAAGCAGCCTCGATATTAGAAATTGGTACTGCAATTGGTTATTCGACCATTTGGTTAGCACGTGCAAATCCTGCATCAAGAGTGATTAGCTTAGAAATTGATGTGCGTATGGTGGATCGTGCTCGTGCCAATTTAGCAGAATCGAATTTGGCCGATCGAGTGACGGTTTTACATTGTGATGCGACCAATGGTTTACCGGATGCCTATGCGCAAGAGCGCTTTGATTTTATATTTTTGGATGCCTCCAAACAAAAATATAATCACTATTTGGAACTTTATTTACCTTTGTTACAGCCAGGTGGTGTATTGGTTATCGATAATGTTCTCTTTCATGGGCTGGTATACAGCAAGCCGCAGGAGCGCCGACAGGCATGGATCGCGGATCAATTAAATCAATTCAATCACAAGCTCTTTCATCATCCCGATCTAATAACATCCATATATCCAATAGGGGATGGCGTCTCTGTTAGTATTAAAAAATCCGGTGACGAATAATACAAAAAGTAATTATCGAGTATTCTTAATTTAAAACCAAAGCGTGTTATCTCGCATACTCTGAATTTACAGTGATCAAGAAGGAGTATGCATATGGATCTCTACACGATATGGATGGTACTAGCAATTGGTTTAGCATCGAACCTGGATAATGCGGGTGTGGGTATTGCCTATGGTGTCCGGAAAATTCGAATATCGAGAGTTGCCAATAGTATTATTGCCTGTGCTTCTATGATTGCCACATTCATTGGTGGCGCTCTTGGCAATGTCGTTTCTTTGTGGGTGTCTGTATTTATCGCGCATCTAATTGGTACTGTAGTAATGGTGAGCGTGGGAATTTGGGTATTATGCCAGCCTTTGATCGAAAAGCAGACAGCAAAAAGAGCGTCGAATAAGCATCTAATGACGCAAATTCTTCGCTCGCCTGTAGATGCCGATCGTGATCACTCGAAGTCGATTAATAGTAAAGAAGCTGTACTGCTCGGAACTGCATTATCGATGAACGCTCTTGCAGGTGGTTTTGATGCAGGAATAATTGGGATACCACTCATCGCTACGGCGATGGCAGTAGGGTTGTTTAGTTATTTATTAATGGCAGTATGTTCGTATGTTGGCAGTAAGTTTGCTGCGAATATAATAGGGGAACACGCAACCATCTTATCCGGTTTACTGCTAATTATAATAGGATTACAGCAAATTTTTTAGAGCTTCATAGCCATTCTCGATCCAATCCAATTTCCCTGTGACGGAGTTAATTACCATTCCGTGTACAGGGATTTCTTTTGGCATTAGAGGATGATTACGAATGAGCTGTACACTATTGACTACACCACCCTCAACCGTACTATATCCAGAGAGAAATCTTCTCAAATTAATGCCAGAATTATAAATCGTATTAATGGTATCCTTGCTAACCCCGCGTTTTTCTGCTTTACGAATAACGTCATCTGCATCAAGACCAATAAAGCCACAGTCATCGTGACCGATGACACATACCTCTTCAGCGCCAGTAGCATACACCGCAACGAGTATACTTCGCATCACACTACCAAAGGGCTGGTGAATAATTGCACCAGCTGTCTTGATGATTTTGGCATCACCATTGCGCAGGTTCATTGCTTGGGGTAATAGCAAGGTTAAGCGTGTATCCATACAGGCAACGATTGCTAATTTTTTATCTGGGTATTTATCAGATAAAAAGGATTCATACTTTTTTTCAGCAACAAAGTTTTGATTATGCTCCAAAATTTTCTCGATTAAAGTCATTTCTGCCTCCTGATACAAGTCGTAACGCTATTATATATTTTTAAAGCACACAATTTCATTTGTCAATCAAACATTCTTCTTTACAAATCGGAATGATTACGATATATTGGCATAGTATTTTAGTAAATCGGAATGAATCTGATTTAGAAAAACGGACAGAGAGGGATACACTATGAAAAAGAAAGCATCGGTACTACTAATTGCACTATTTATTATGACATTAATCTTTTTACTCTCCGGATGTGCCCAAGATAAGCAACAAGCAGAGTCACCATCGAACAAAATAACGATCTACACAACGTTATTTCCACTGTTTGATTTTGCACGTCAGATCGGTGGAGAGCATGTGGAGGTCTATAGCGTCATTCCAACAGGTGCAGAGTCCCATGATTTTGAGCCAAGCGCAAAGGATATTATTGCAATAAATCAAGCAGATATGTTTATCTATAATGGTGCAGGTTATGAGACTTGGATCGAGAACGTTATTGACAATTTAGATGCAAGTAAAACAATGCTCGTTGATGCAAGTAGTGAGCTCAAGATCGCAGAGATACTGGGTGCCTCACATTCCCATGATCATGAGGAAGGACATGAGGAAGGACATAAGGAGGAACATGATCACGTTCATGATGATGCAAATGATCCCCATACATGGTTAGACCCAATAAATGCGAAGACACAGGCAGGAACGATTTTAGCTTCACTTACTGCATTGGATCCTACGCATGAAGCAGACTATCAAGCCAATTATGATCGATTTGCTACTGAGCTTGACTCACTTGATTTACAATATAAAGAGATGATCAAACATGCTACTAAGCATGAGATCGTTGTATCCCACCAAGCGTTTGGTTATTTGGCAAATCGCTATGGTTTTAAGCAAGTGCCAATAGCAGGACTTTCGCCGTCAAGTGAACCAAGTACAAAAGCGCTGCAACAATTAATTGAATTAATTAAAGAGCACGAGCTAAAGTACGTTGCTTTTGATGCCCTCGTAGAGAGTAAGGTGGCAAAAACGGTTCAACGTGAAACAGGGGCAGAGAGTGTCACGCTGTACACAATAGAAAATGTAACAAAGCAACAGATGGAACAGGATGTTACCTATTTGCAGTTAATGAAGGAAAATCTAGAGACATTAAAAAAGGTGTTGGAGGTTCAATGAACAACAAAATACTATCGGTAGAAGGTCTGAGCTACCGCTATGAAAATCGTATGGCACTCGTCGATATACACTTTCATTTGCATCGCGGAGAAATGCTAGGATTAGTCGGACAAAATGGCTCAGGGAAATCGACTTTATTAAAAGTAATTCTTGGGTTATTACCATTACAAACGGGCAGTGTACTGTGGTTTGGTACAGAATTATCTCGCTTTAGTGATTGGAGCAAAATTGGTTACGTTTCACAAAAGGCAAATAGCTATAGTGCAGGCTTTCCTGCAACGGTAGAAGAAGTAGTAGGTATGGGTCTTGTCGGTAAGTTGGGGTTGTTTCGACAAATCAGCAGGGCAGAAAAGCGCTTGATCATGGAAGCAATAGAGATAGTTGGACTAGGCGATTATGCGAAACAAAATATCGGTGAATTATCGGGTGGACAACAGCAGCGCGTATTTATTGCGCGGGCGATTGTCAGTAATCCTGAAGTACTCATATTAGATGAACCAACTGTAGGGGTCGATGCGCAAAATGAGACTTTCTTTTATGATTTGCTGCAACGTTTAAATGAAGAAAGAGATTTATCAATGATCCTCGTATCACATGATTTGGGTGTTGTAAGCAAGCGTATGGATACGATCGCTTGCTTGAATCAACAACTATTCTACCATGGGACAGCGGAACAATTTGAGCAAGAGAGTCAACATATTTTACAAGAAGCATATGGCAAAGACGTTCATTTGCTGCATCACCATCACTAGGAGGAACACGGATGTTAGACGCACTCCTTAACTATACGTTCTTGCAATATGCGCTTATTACTGGCCTGATCATTGGCCTCATCGCTCCACTTATGGGTGTGTTCTTGGTGGTGCGTCGTCTATCATTGATTGCAGATGCATTATCGCACATCACACTTGCAGGAGTTGCAGCAGGGCTGTTAATTGGTGTATCGATTGCCCTATTTGCAGGTGTAGACCCCATCCTATTTGGTATGATATTTTCTATATTAGGAGCACTGCTGATAGAATCCTTACGCAAGGCGTATAAGTTTTATCAGGAACTTGCTATACCGATTCTGCTCTCTGCAGGAATTGGGCTAGGAGTCGTACTTATTAGTCTATCTAAAGGAAGTAACATCGATATATTCGGCTATTTATTTGGTAACATTTTAGCGGTTACCTTTGCCGATCTATTACGTGTCATTATTGCTGCAGCTATCGTGTTACTCGTAGTTGTTCTGCTGTATAAGGAATTACTATATTTATCGTTTGACGAGGAGAGCGCACGGATTTCGGGAATTCCCCATCGTAGTATTAATCTCATTTTTGCAGTATTAATTGCACTCGTCATCAGTATTTCGAT
>JACDJB010002711.1_pt1 | contig 12319 bp, 8 predicted proteins | sample 7454121 | NCBI WGS metagenome assembly JACDJB01 (sample SAMN14253290, study PRJNA609438) | sludge metagenome | isolation source: sludge after 25d culture with pyrite | collected 2018-12-20 | reverse complement strand
TTTTCCGTAATTTACTCACCAGCGAACTGCGCATCACCTACGCTCTCCTGCACGGAATTTTATCCCGGTGTTCATTTATTCTTTCTCAGAAGGGTTGAAACCGAGTTCAACACAGCTTCTTTTACCTGGCGAATGGAGAAAAAACTGACAATGGTAAACACAATAAACATGACGACCCCTGACAGGTGAGCATCGATCATCCTGGCCAGGAGAAGATGCGATACGACTGCCGCAACAGTAAGCAAAACCAGCCATCCCGTGACAAGCGTCAGGGTTTTTACATCAAAAACTCCGCTGTATTCACGATTCAATCTGCCGATGAAGAAAATGCCGATGAGCAGCGAAATGGTGATCAATGCAATAGGCGGGGTGTAAATTCCAAACCTGTTGATCAAGGCAAACACGATCACAAGATACAACAGCAGTGCGCCGAGCAGGTAGAGCAAGTATGTCTTTTTCTGATCAAAGACGATCATCATATTACCCAGCATGATAATGACGGATAACAACCCAATGCTGAGAGCATACCACGGTGTAACCCCCACAGCAGGCAGATAGGCTTTGCCAAAGAACACACCGATGATGACGTCTGAGAATAAAAAGGTGAACACAAACGCCAGTGCGATCGTGTAGAAGATCGAAATCAACAACTTATTGGTTACATTACCCAGTTCCTTCCAATCCTCACGCGCGAACAGCCTGGCGATGAGCGGATAGGAAACCTGCGAAACCGAGATGAAAAGGAAGTACAACAAGCTGCCAATATTCGCGCTGGATTTGTAATACCCGACCGCGGCTTCCGTCATACCCAACCCGCGCAGGAGGAGCACATCAATGTTAAAGAAAATATTCACCAACAGGTAGAAAAGCAGTGCGCCCCAGGTGAGATCGAGCAGATAACGCCTGGAAACAACCACTTGCGAATCATCATTGGTCCATTCAAGTTTGGTAAAGAACAACGCGAGGATGAACGCGCCCAGAGTGCCCACCAGCACAGCCAGTACACCATTGCGGGTTACATAAAGCAATACCAAAGCGATCGCCAGCCTGAAAATTGAATAAACCGAATTGGCAATCGCGTGCTGCTTGTACTTGAATTGCCCGTTCAGGAAACCGCAGTTGAGAAAGAACAACCCTTTAAGCGGGATGATGACCAGGATGAGATAGAGCAGGTTCGTATACTGCTCGATCTTTAGCCACACTGCAACCCTGCCGAGTATCACCAATCCCAGCAGCACGAGCCCCAGGCTGAAAACCATCTGGATGATGAAAGACTGCCAGTAGAGTTTCCGTGTGTTCACCGGCTGAGAGGAAAGGATCTTGCTCACTGCCTGGCGAAGACCGTTTGTCAGGAACAACTCAAAAACGAACATGATGCCCAGAATGATACCCACCACCCCATACTTAGCGGGTCCTAATTCACGGGCAAGGATCATGTTAAGCACAAATCCAGTGACCGCCAGGACCACCTTGGACATTGTTTCCTGGAAAATGCCTTTCGTTAGCATCAGCGCTGTTCCCTGCTTTCCGCTTTGAGATGATGAGAAAATTTTAGAATCACGCAAAAAACCTGTTAATCAGACGGAATGGCATCAATAAAAGCATTAATGCTTTCTTTTAAGACCGCCATTGAATAGTACTTCTCGTAAGTGAGCCTGCCCTGCCGCGCGATCGATGACAATTTTTCCTGGTTGTGAAATGCCCAGGAAATAGCTTCCGCCAGCGATCCTGAATCACCCGGCGTCACGAGCAGGCAGTTTTCCCGGTCCGTGAAGAGGTCGCGGGTTTCATCCGTTAATCCGATCACAGTCGGGGTTTCACATGCCAGGAACTGAAGTGCTTTACCCGTGATCACCCGTTGTGCCTGGATGGATCCGCCCAATGGACCGCCCAGGCAAAGACCAGCCCCGCGGATATACGAAGGCAGCTCATTAAAATTGATCCATGGGGTATGGCTGATATTACTTAGTCCTTTTTGCTCGCGCGTCTCCAGGAAATGCGCCAGTTTTTTCCCGCTTCCCCCGGCGATCATAAAACGAATGGGCAAGTCTCTCAACCTCTCCGCCGCTTCCAAGACAAGATCCATCCCCTGCAACGGTATAAAAGTCCCGTAAGTAAAAACCACAAAGGGTTCGGGAAAATCAAATTTACGCGGCTCCGCGGACGGTGAAAACATCTTTTCATCGACGCTTCCGCGTATAACGGTGAATTTTTCCACCGGCACCTTGAACAAATCCGCGTAATATTTTGCCTGACTTTGAGAATCAGTGATCACGTAATCGGTATCAGCGAGAATGCGTTTTTCAATTTGATAGATCAGCCTGGCAAAGAGCGAGTCTTTCGGAAAGGTCTTACGTTCGTTGACCCAGGCATCGAAAGGTGAAATGAGCTGGTCAAAAATGATCTTCGCCTTTTGACCAACCAGCCAGCGCAGCGGCCAATAAATATCGTGCCCGCGGAAGTTCACCAGCCATAAACTCGTGTTCCTCTTTTTTCGTATGGATCGTATCTTTTTTACAGTTTGCAGGTATCGTTTGAATTTCGGACTGGTATTGACCGCGTCCTCAATCACCAGTTTGGGGTTTGATTCGAGCGCTTCACGCAGGGTGGTGGAGCGGATGTACCTGGGAAAACGATAGGAAAGCACAAAACCAAGATGTCTTTTATCCAAAACTTTTCCTTTAGTCTGATCTTCCATCAGGTGCGTAATTCTAATATGAATTGTCCCGATGCCCGCTAATCACGATCAACTTCCCTTCGCAGCAGGCGGCAGCCGTTGATGGCTTTGGTGCCTGATGTGACACGGAACTCATCCCGTTGCCTTACAACCACTTCCTCCATCATCTGTCGATTGGTCGCGATGGCGTCACCGAGCAGCCCCATTGTGACGAGCATCAAACCAAAAATTCCCAGTGTTCCGCCGATGGAAACTGACTGGATGTAGCGCCCCACTCCGGACTGGTTGGTGATGTAAAAATACAGGAACCTGCCAATCAAAATTATAGAAGAGAGCAGGAAGGGCACGCTCGCAAGCAGGAAGGTCTTTAACGGTTGATAAAGCACATACGATCTGATGATCGTTCCACTTTGCCGCCAGATGAAGTTCAAAATCCCCTTATGCAGACGGGACGGACGCGTGGTTGGGTTGGTGACAATGGGAAGGTGCCCAAGCCTGAGGCGTTCTTTGCCCGCCTGGATCAGCGTTTCAAGCGTGTATGAGTAACGATTGAAAACCTGCAGATGCAATGCGGCGTAACGTGAATAAGCGCGGAATCCACTGGGCGCATCCGGCGCATCGGTGCCCGAAACAACCCGCATAGACCAGCTTCCGAGCGATTCCAGCATCCGCTTTAGCGGTGAAAAGTTTGTGTTCTTATCCACCTGTCGATCACCGATCACAATATCCGCCTGTTGTGCCAAAATTGGTGCGATCAGGCTTGGAATGTAATGTCCCGGGTACTGGTTATCAGCGTCAGTGTTGACCACAATGTCTGCGCCGAGCGCGAGCGCAGTCTGGACACCGGTTACAAACGCCTTAGCCAACCCGCGGTTCGATGGATGCTGGACCACGTAAGCAGCGCCATTTTCCAGCCCGATCCGCGCAGTGTCATCTGTCGAGCCGTCGTCGATGAGGAGAATCTCCAACTCGTCTACGCCATCGATCTGCCGGGGAATGTCAGCCAGCGTGCTCGCGATCGTTTCTTGTTCGTTAAAACAGGGAATTTGAATGATTAACTTTGTCATCTCAACTCATCATTATCCAACACACCTTTTGTTTACTAACGATCCATTAGATCGATCTAAAAACAATACCTTTGTATCTAAAAAATTGATAATGGAATATGCCCCTATTATAAATTAGCCATGTCCGAATCGATCATGATGGACACGAGCTGGTGGAAATCCACTCCCGGCTCCCACCCAAGCTCCTCTTTAATCTTCTGAGCGTTTCCGATCAGAGGCACACTTTCGACCGGCCGGTATAGATTCTGATCAAACACGACATGATCCCTGTAATCCAGGTCAAGTTTTGAGAATGCAGTCTCGCAGAACTCCCGGATCGTGTGACCCACACCAGTCGCGATCACATAATCCGACGGTTCATCAGCCTGAAGCATTTTCCACATCGCCTGCACATAATCAGGAGCGTATCCCCAGTCTCTGATCGCATCCAAGTTTCCCAGCGCCAGTTTTTCGATCAGCCCCTTTTTGATCTGAACAGCGCCGCGGGATATCTTGCGCGTCACGTACTCAAAACCCCTCCGAGGCGATTCATGGTTATAGGAAATGCCCGAACAGGCAAACAACCCATAACTCTCGCGATAGTTGGAGGTTAAGTAATATCCGGTGACCTTGGTTACGCCGTACGCGGAACGGGGATTGAAAGGCGTAGATTCATCCTGCGGTGATACCTTTGACCGTCCGAACAGCTCGGAAGAGCCTGCGAAGTAAAACCTGCACTTTGGAGCCACCTGTTTTAAAGAGGACAAGACATTGTGTGTACCAACGATATTCGTGTTGAAGATCGAAAACTCTTCATCGAAGGAATATGAGACGAATGATGACGCGGCAAGATGATACAGTTCATCAGGTTGAACTTCATCCAGCGCGTTCAGGACGGATGGATAGGATTCAATGGAGCCGACGTGAAGATGGATATTATCCAGGATACCCGCGATACGGTTAAAGGAACGATCCGGATCCTCGATCTCATTGCGCAGAACCAGCCCATGGACTTCATAGCCCTTATCCAACAGCAATTCCGCCAGGTAGGATCCATCCTGTCCGGTGATTCCGGTAATGAATGCTTTCTTCATAATCCCTCGGTTCTTGTTCTTGGTGACAACCAAAAGCTGATTTGCGGCGGCTCAAAAACAAGCAACACCTGCTTCAAATAAACATTATATACTACCAAAATTCATTCTGCCGAAAGGTTTTGTTGGATCTACCCATTTTAGACCAACAAACCGCAAAGGCAATATTTTTGGGTATCAGCCCATATGTATTCACGCTCCCTGCATGGAGAATCTTTGTGGACACTTGGTCTACATTGCAAATCCATATCGCACTTTGACATTTCCCTCTTTCGTAGTATTCTTGTCCCTGCGCAATGAAAAAACCAAATTCCAGCCCCTCCCCTGATCAGCAGCCCGCCGTGCTGCCGATGCCATCAGCGCCGCTCATCCAGGTGCTGCGCAGAGCTTATGGTTACCTGCGTCCATACTGGAAACAAACGGCTGGCGCATACGGCTCATTGCTCCTCATGCTGGTCATCAATTCCGTCATCCCGCAATTCACCCGCTGGATCATTGACCGCGGAATTGTCGGAAAAGAATCCAACGTCCTCCTCTGGTCGGTGATCGCCCTGCTGGGGTTAACCCTCATCAAGGGAGTGCTCAACTACTTCCAGGGGCTTTTCACCGAGACCGCTTCACAGAACGTCGCCTTTGACCTGCGCAATTCGCTTCAGCGCAAACTCACCCGGCTATCGTTCTCTTTTCACGACCAGTCTGAAACCGGTGAACTGCTTTCGCGCGCGGTTCAGGATGTGGAACGTGTGCGCTTCCTCACCGGGCGCGCCACGCTGCGCATCCTCGAAGCGAGTTTGATGCTGGTGATCACTGCGGTCATTTTGTTGACCATGGATCTAAAGCTTGCACTGCTTGTGCTTCTCACGATGCCCCTGCTGGTCTTTCAAGCGCTTCGCTTTGGCAGCCGCTTCCGCCCGCTTTCAATGCAGGTGCAAAAGCAGCTTGCAGTGCTCACCACAACTGTAGAGCAGAACCTGCGGGGCACGAGGGTGGTGAAAGCCTACAACCAGGAAGATTCCGAGATCGAGCGTTTCGGCCGGGAGAATAACCGTTGGTTCAGCCTGGCAAACCTGTCTGCGCGCATGCAATCCATTAACCTGCCACTGTTATTTCTCATCGCCAACCTGGGCATGGTTGCGATCATCTTTTACGGCGGTTCACAAGTAGTGAAAGGCACGCTCACCATCGGCACCATCGTCGCATTCATCAGTTATGTCGGGCAGCTGGTAGACCCGGTGCGCCGATTGGGGATGATTATCCCGGCTGTAGCGATCGCCGGATCAGCATCAGAACGCATCTTCGACATTCTGGATACCGTATCAGAAGTCCATGATGAACCGGGCGCCACCCCGCTGGCGGATGTGCAAGGACGGGTGCGTTTCGAGAATGTTTCATTCAGTTACGGTCGCAATCGCATCCTGCAGGATATTTCATTCGACATCCAGCCTGGTCAAAAGGTCGCCTTATTAGGGCTGACCGGCTCGGGGAAGACATCCATCATCAATCTCATTCCCCGGTTTTACGACCCCACCAGTGGTCGCATCCTGATGGATGAAACGGATATCCGCCGGGTGACGCTCAAATCACTGCGAAGCCAGATCGGCATTGTGCTGCAGGAAACCACTCTTTTCGCTGCAACCTTAAGGGAAAATATCGCTTTCGGTAACGAAAAAGCCAGCGAAGAAGAAGTAATTCGAGCTGCCAAAGCCGCGCAGGCGCATGAATTCATTTTGCAGCAAAAAGACGGCTACAACACCAAAGTGGGCGAGCGCGGGGTGACCCTTTCAGGCGGACAGAAGCAGCGTATCGCCATTGCCCGAGCTTTATTATTAGATCCGCGCATCCTTATCCTTGACGACGCTACCGCATCAGTGGATACCGAAACTGAACATCTCATCCAGATGGCGCTGGCTGAACTGGTAAAAGGCCGCACTACTTTCATCATTGCGCACCGCCTCAGCACCGTTCGCGACGCCGACCTCATCCTTGTGCTTGACTCGGGTGCGATCTGCGCGCGGGGTACGCATGAAGAACTGCTGGTCAATTCCGATTTATATCGCTCGATCTACGACCAACAGCTTAAACAGCAGGAAGGTGCCCGATGAGTTTTTCAATCGGACCCTCCTCTTCCGGAATGGGACCCCGCAGCCTGCTTGAAGACTTTGGCAGTGCGGAAGGAAAAAACGGTGAAGTGTACAACCCGCGCGTCGTACAGCGTATGCTTTCCTACCTTTCCCCACACAAGTGGCGCATGGTGGCCGCTTTTCTGCTCACGCTCGTGCAATCGGGTTTAACTCTGCTCACTCCTTACCTGATCAAGGTAGCGATCGACCAGTACATCACCCCGGGCGATCTGCCCGGGCTGGGGCACATTTCCATCATCCTGGCAATTGCTTTTGTTCTCCTGTTCGTGGTTAGTTCGATCCAAAACTATACCCTGGCCTGGGTCGGACAGCGTGTGCTTGCAACCCTGCGCGGAGACCTCTTCAAACATTTACAGCGCCTGCCATTGGGGTACCACGACCGGCATATCACCGGCGTGACTGTCTCACGCGTCATCAACGATGTTGCCGAGATCAACGAGCTGCTTTCTCAAGGTGTGATCACCCTGCTGGGCGACGCGGTGGTGCTGGTCGGGATCATTATCATCATGCTCGAAATGAGCCCGAAACTGGCGTTGCTCACATTCACGGTGCTTCCGCTGATGCTGCTGGCTACCTGGCTCTTTTCCCGCCAGGCGCGCAAGGCATTTCGCCAAACCCGTTCCAGCGTGGCAGCTGTTGTTGGTGACCTTGCGGAAGACATCAATGGTATCCGCGCCATCCAGGCATTCGCGCGTGAGAAAACAAGCCAGGACCGCTTTGAACAGGTAAACCGGAACAACCGCAACGCGTACATTAACGCGATGAATCTTTCCTTTATTTTCCTGCCGACCATCGAGATTCTGGGCATGCTGGCAACCGTGATTGTGCTCTGGTTTGGCGGTCACTTCGTGCTGCAGGCTGAAGTTACCCTTGGTGTGATGGTCGCGTTCCTGACCTATGTGTCCCGATTCTTCCAGCCAATCCAGGAGCTGAGCCGGATTTACACCACATTCCAATCCGCAATGGCTGGCGGCGAACAGGTGGTGAACCTGCTGGATACCCCTGTTGAGATCGCGGACGCGCCAGATGCCCTTCCTCTTAAGAAAATCAAGGGAGAGATCGTACTCTCGCACGTCTCCTTCCAATACCGACCAGACTCTCCAGAAGTGCTGCATGACATTAACCTGTTTATTCCCGCCGGGAGGACTGTAGCGCTTGTAGGACCAACCGGCGCGGGAAAAACCACCATCGCACACCTGATCGCCAGGTTGTACGAAGTGACCAGTGGATCGATCACGATCGATGGCACCGACCTGCGGCAGATCACCACCGCCTCGCTCCACCAGCAGGTGCGTGTGATCTCACAGGACCCGTTCCTGTTTTCACGCACACTCGCGGAGAATATCAAGTACGGCAACCCCGGCGCAACGGATGAAGAGATGATCCTGGCGGCACAACAGGCGAACGCCCACGTATTTATTCAACACCTGCCAAATGGCTACCAGACCCGCGTGCTGGAAGGCGGGGTCAACCTCTCGCAGGGGCAACGGCAATTGATCAGCATCGCCCGCGCGCTGCTCACCGATCCCCGCATCCTGATCCTGGATGAAGCTACTGCCAACATCGACTCGGTAACCGAAGCGCTGCTGCAGGATGCAATAGCGAGATTGCTCCACGGTCGCACTTCGGTGGTGATCGCTCACCGGTTGAGCACCGTGCGCAAGGCCGACCAGGTGAATGTGATAGATGGGGGACGGATCGTTGAACAGGGCACTCACGCCGAGTTGATGAAGCTAAAAGGACTCTACGCGCAGCTATACGAACGCCAATTCATGGAACAATAAACCGGCGATACAAACCGTCAAGCGACATTGTATCACCGGCAATGTAAACCGTGCTTTACTACCAGCTCTCGATTTGCGCGCGGATCTGGCTGATCTCCAGCTGCGCGTCTTTCAACTCTGTTTGTATCTTCTCGGTATAATCTGATTCTGAGCGAATGAAACGGGTGTAAGGGGTAATCGCCTCTTCGATCCGTTTTAAGCTGGTATCAATTTCCTTCTCAAATTCGGACTTCAGAGAATCCACCATATCCTTGCGTAAAGCGGTCAGCTTCTCGTGCAATTCACTTTTAGCCTTGCGCCTTTTTGCAGGAATGATGAAGAAACCAAGCGCAGCAACTGCGCCCGCCGCCAGAATACCGGTGACATCAGCCGCGGCTGTGGTGGCGAGAATGGTAACCAACGTCCCCAAACCGATGGCGCCAACCTCCACGGCTGCTGAAGCCGTTACCGCGTTCATGGCATTCTCAGCGATCTGGCGCGCTTCTGCTTTCCGGTCGTAACTCTTTACCACCTGCTCGGCTTCCCCGCCGATGGCTTCCAGCAAACGGTTGCGGTCGTAACGGAAATTTGTGTTGATCCCCTCGCCGATGATATTCTCCCTGTGTTCACGCTGGCGATCTGCAAGGTAACCGGTGATCGCTTTCCATTGCTGCAGGTCAGATTCAACCAGCCAATCGATGAGCGCAGTCACCTTTGTCTCCACCTGCTGTGGCAGATCTGCAATGACCTGGCGGGTGAAGTCCTCCTGCATGCGCTCTCTTTTTAACAGGTCCAGCACCTTCACCAGTCTGAAACGCTCTTCAAAGAATTCATCTCCGCGCTGTTCCATTGCGTAGAAAATATTCTCCACATCCGCCATGCGGAACTCAAAGTCTTTTTGCATATCGTTCTTGTACACAGTTTGCTGGCGCTCGACGTTTTGCAGCATGCTGATGTCTTCCGCCAGAATTCGCTGCTGATTCTCAGCCCGTTCGGAATACTTGCCGGTGAGAAAAGCTCCCACACCGAGAGGATTGAGGAACTTCAGGCGGACCTGCTCTCCCTGGTCAAGATTATCGCGGATGTAGTTCTCCATTGCCTCAAACCCGCTCGGCTGCCACAATTGAGGTTCGCCGGTCTTCGCCCGCAGCGCCAGGCGCGAACTCACCGGGAAGATCTCAGGTGTGCTGCCAAGCAGAGTATGGGCATTTTCTTTAACAAAATCGAGTACTTGTTGCAGTTCCTGTTCATCCTGAAGAAGATCGATCTTGTTCAGAATGATGATGACCTTCTTCCCCCAATCGCGGATATGCGCCATGAAACTGCGCTCACTTTCAGTGAAAGGTCGATCAGCTGATGTGACAAAAAGCACCAGGTCAGCCCGCGGGATGAAGTGCGTGGTCAATTCCTCGTGCTGACGGATCACCGCGTTTGTGCCCGGAGTATCAACGATGCTCAACTCTGATAACAGATCAACCGGGAAGAGCATCAGGGTATGACCCTCCTCAACCAGGCTCGAGCTGCTTGATTCACCATGACGCAGAATTGTGATCTGGGAAGTAGTGGGGGTCACCCCTTCTTTGAGCAGTTTCTCTCCCATTAACGCGTTGATGAAAGCGCTCTTTCCGGCGTTAAATTCACCCACGATGACCAGCAGAAAAAGGTCATCCAGCTGGCGAATGGATTGACCGAGAGACTCCACATCCTCGCGGGAAGCTTTAAACTCCACCAATTTCAAACGCAGGTCATTCAGTAAATTCCGTTCACGTTGTAAAACATTTTCCTGATCTACAGTCAAAATTTTCATCTATCAATATCCTCATCAAACACTGGTTTATCCCTGTAATCAATCCATCAACGAAGGGATCAATCACCATTGATAAATATTATAGCCTGTTTGCTATTGCATTTTTTAGGGATGGATATAATTATTAATTATCCCTTATTCCATAAACAAATAGAGAGGAGCGCTATGTCAACGATCAACCGGGAAAAACTTGAAAAAGTGCTGGAACAGGAAATTCAAATGTTCGCCAGGGAACACCCAAAGTGTTACGCCCTTTACCAGCGCGCGAAAGGCTGTCTGCTGGACGGTGTTCCAATGAATTGGATGGTGCGGTGGGCAGGGGGATACCCATTGTTTGTTGAACACGCGAAGGGCGCCCACTTTACCTGCGCAGATGGCAAGGAATTCCTTGACTTCTGCCTGGGTGATACCGGTGCGATGGTCGGCCACTCGCCGGATGCACCAGTCGCCGAGATCAAAAAACAGCTGGATAAAGGCATCACTTTTATGCTGCCGACAGAAGACGCCATTTGGGTCGGTGAAGAGCTGCAAAAGCGCTTCAAACTAAAGTACTGGCAAACCACCCTCACCGCCACTGACGCCAACCGCTTCGTTCTGCGTCTTTGCCGTCATATCACCAAGCGCCCCTATGTGCTGGTTTACGATTACTGCTATCACGGCTCCGTTGACGAGACCTTTATCACCTTCAACGATGGCATCCCCGGACCCCGCCCGGGAGCGATCGGACCGCAGGTCAACCCGGTTGTTACCACCCGTGTCATTCCCTGGAACAATATCCCCGCGCTGGAGCAGGCACTGGCAGCCGGTGATATCGCCTGCGTACTGGCGGAGCCGGTGATGACCAACATCGGGATCATTCATCCCGACCCTGGTTATCACGACGCGCTGCGTGACTTGACCCGCAAATACGGCACGCTGCTGATCATCGATGAAACACACACCATTTGCTCCGGACCCGGCGGGTACACCGGTGAAGCCGGGCTTGAACCTGATATCCTGACCGTCGGAAAGACCATTGGCAGCGGTGTACCAGCAGCCGTGTATGGATTATCGGAAGAGGTTGGTGATATCGTATCCAGGAGCATCAAGGTGGACGAATCCGATGTGGGCGGGATCGGGGGAACGCTTGCTGGCAACGCGCTTTCGCTGACAGCGATGCGCGCCACCCTGCAAACCACTTTGAGCAGAGAATCCTTTGATCACACCATACCTCTGGCGATGCGCTTCACGGATGGCGTGAAAGGGGTGATCGACGAGTTCGGCTTGCCGTGGGTCATCAACCGGCTGGGGTGCCGTGCAGAATACTGGTTCTGCGATAAGCTGCCGCGCAACGGCGGCGAGGCTGAAGCCGCCGTTGATTCAGAGCTCGACCGATACATGCACCTGGCAGCCATGAATCGGGGAATCCTAATGACTCCCTTCCATAATATGGCGCTCATCGCTCCTGATGTGACCGAAGCCGACATTGACTACCACACCAGGGTCTTCCACGAGGCTGTCAGCCAGATACTGGATTAACCCAGGCAACACAATTAAAAATTTCCCTGTCAACAATTGGCAGGGAAATTATTTTTAATTAGACTCTCAGTTTTTAAGTCCGTCCCAGATTGGCCGGAGCACAAAATAGAGCAGTACCAGCGGAAACAGATGGATCATTGCGCTAATCTTAAAAGGCTGCCCTTTAATGGACATGAACAGGAAAATTGGAATAAGCAGAAAGAAAAAGTAAACAAAAACCCAAAGTTTCTCCCTCCTGCGCCAAATGAGGAACGCAGCTACTGCAGCCAGAATACT
>JACDJB010002710.1_pt1 | contig 12324 bp, 10 predicted proteins | sample 7454121 | NCBI WGS metagenome assembly JACDJB01 (sample SAMN14253290, study PRJNA609438) | sludge metagenome | isolation source: sludge after 25d culture with pyrite | collected 2018-12-20 | reverse complement strand
CCAGTGCGATATTCAGCTGCATTTTGCTCAGCCGGGTTTTGGAACTGCTTTTTTCTATTGCCGCTTCCCATTTTTGAACGGCAGTCAGCCAGTCTCCCTGTTCTGCAAAGCGGTTCGCTTTTTTAAACTCCGAATTGCCCGCTACGAAATATTTTCGTCTTTCGGGTTGCCACCGGACGCCTATTCTGTCGGAAAGGTCTAAAGCAATGACAATTCCGGTTTCTGCCAGCGCCTTTTTAACCGGAGTAAGATAGGAGAAAAGCGCACGCGCTGAAACGTTTGTATCATCCCAGTAGAGCGTATCGGAGACTAACTCCTGAAGCAAAATTTTGTTTTGCTCGGGGTCATAAACGCGAAAAAGCGCTTCAAAACTGATCTGAATGCCGGCAGTCACTGCATTGTTAAAACCTCCCTGAAACGGATCAAAGAATGACTCATTTGCAAAATAAGTTTTTACGTGGGTTTTAAGATAATCAAGTGAAAGCACGGCATCCGTATTGAAAATATGACAAAGCTCCCTGACTCTGTACCAGGGCATTGCATGAGCAACATTTGCCGTTTTTGGAGAATCCAGAAAACGTGATTCGGGAACCACATAATCGTAGCGCCCTGACTCGAACAGCAGTTCTCCCAGCGCTTTTAATGTGGTGTCTGCCATTTGAAAATCATAAATTACCGTGTCAAGGTTAAACCGGCTGTTATAAAATATTTTCTGCAGAGAGTCTGAATTTATATCGGAGAATTTATCATCCACAATTTGCGAAACAATAGTCAGACTTTGAACCGATTGTGGCAGCTCTTTTTTGGAAGGGCGCGGAATGTCGATGACGAGATTCTTAGTCGGGAAGCAGGAAACTGCCAGCATGCCTGCCAGCAGCAGAGTCAGAATTTGTGTGATTTTTATGATGTTGTTATTTGTGCTCATTTTATTCATTTACCCTTAATAAATACCCCAGTATCTTCTCAAAAACCATTCCACACTTAACAATATAATCACAACAAGAAATATGCTGTGCATATTAAGCAGCTCATTTACCATATCCTGAAAATAGACAACAGGTTTCAGTGAATCGCTGTTTCTGACCTGGTTGATGATTTCATCAGCCTGATCGGGTGTAAAGAATGCTCCGCCGGTTTGCGAAGCAAGCTGATACAGCATCCGGTGATTTGCGCGGGTAATCAGGCTTTCGAGATTCACGGCTGAAACTGTGAAACTACCATGTTCCTTATGCAACTCCTCTCCGATGCTCACTTCCGCATCAAAAGTGTAATTTCCGGCAGGCAGATTTCCTGTGTTTAGATAGTAGCTTTCGCCTCTCACGTCAAAAGTGAAATGAAATTCGTCACCATTTTCATTTTTTATATCGATGTTGACCTCTTCATTGGTAATGCGCTCAAAAACATCATTGTACACTTCGGCTCTCAGGATCACATTCTCAGTTTCTGCATATTCCGGTTCGTAATCAATCATAAAATTATCCTCATTCTGGCGAAGAGCAAGATATTGTATAAGCTGGTTAACCAACTCATTAAAGTGGTTGTGGTTTTGATTTTGATAAAAATCATTCAGTCGCCACCGCCAGATTCCTTCTCCAAAGATGAATCCGACCTTTTTGCCGTTTTGAATGCCTGTTGCAATGAGCGGTTTGCCCGTATCTATATTTTTCACTTTTTGAAAAAGAAGCACGTTAAACTCTGGTTTTAACCGGTAGTTGGCAAAGGGAACTAAAAGCGGCGGAAACTTCGGTGCAACTTCCCGTAATCCTTCGCTTAAATTAAATGTGGCGTAAGCAGGATTGACTACCGCCTGCGCCTCTTCGCCCGAACCGGCAAGCGGATTTATCTGAACTCCTGCGGAAAGGCTGTTTAGCTGTGGAAGGAAAGTTTTGTCGCCCACGATGTAGAGAAACGGTGTGCGGTGACTGACATTGCTTCCGGCAATATTTGCCAAAGATTTTCCGGACGTGGGCAGCTGATTTAAAATTATCAGATTAAAGTCCTGGTAATTTGAAGGATAAGGCTCCTGGGTAAAAACAGAAACATCATAGGATTTTTGCTGCTCCAGTGTGTTTTTTATTGCGCCGATGTCGGGATGGGGTCCATCGGAAAGGATAAGGATTTTTTGCTTGCTTTCAAGTACATTCACTACGAAACTGATTGAGTTATTCTTTGTATTTTGCTCATCCTCAGCTTTCTCTATGGTAGCCGTATATTGCTTTAGCCCGGGCGAACCCGCTTCAAGAATAAACTCAACGCTAATAAAATAGTCGTCGTTGTGTGGCGTAATCACCGTTTGAGCAATTTCATTCTCTTTTTCATAAACGGTAAGTTTCAGCGGAATTCCGCTCAGTTTCAAAAAATGGGCATCAATTTCAACCGGAAAGCGGTTCCCCGAAAAGGAAGTGCGATTCACCCGTATTCCGCGAATCAGTGCGTCGGTTACTTCCGTGGTGTCGCCGAGCGCAAGGGTATAAACCGGGAAAGTCAGACTGCCCAACATGTTTAAAGGATTTTTTCCCTGATTGTAAATCCCGTCTCCGGCGACGATAACCGCACCTACATTTTCATTGAAATGGTTGTTGCTGATGGTTGAAATCAGGTCGCTGTAATCAGATTTTTTTTCAGAAAAATCAAGATTGCCCGAGAGCGTGGTCTCTTCTCCAAATGTGTAATTCACAAGAGAATAACGGTTCTCTAACCCCTGGCTTATTCGATTTTTGATACTGATTGTTTCCTCAGCTAACTGTGTGGAATCTCCCGGGGCAACCACCGAACCGGAATTGTCCCATGCCGTGATAACCAACGGATTCTGCACAATTTTTTTCAGACTTTTGAAAAAGGGAGAGAGCAGCATAAAAGCGATTAAGCCCACCGACAGAAAACGAAGCCCCATGAGAATGCGGCGCTGAAAAACTGTAAGCTCCCTGTTATCTTCATTTTTGACATAGAGCAACAGCACAAGGGCAACCGCTGCAGCTGCAATGAGCGGAAGAAAAAGAAACCAATATTTTACACCAAACGAAATCAATGCAATTTGCGAGTTAAAAATTTAATTGTAAATATACATATCTGCTTTTTATTACGGTGAATATTGCATATTATTACCTGCTATTTTTAATATTTGAGCGAAAGCTCAATTTTCAAACCGAAGGATTGACCGAAATTGCCGTTATTTTACAGGATTTTGTATAAAAAGGCAATTCTGTAATTATTTGAATAATATTTTATGAAACGAGCATGTGAAATTTTTACATCCGGGATGATGATTAAAATTTACGCGAGCTCCATATAATACTTTAAAAAACAAACAATTATAATTCTATGAAATTTCCCGGAAACGACAGTATCCTGATTGACGAAGTTGAACGCCTTTTATCTGACAAAGCGAATGAAACTGTAAAAGTGCTCTCATCCCGCTTGTTAGGCGGAGGATGCATAAATCATGCTTCAAAAATCGAAACCACTATTGGCTCCTTATTTTTGAAATGGAATGCTGATGAAACTTCGGATATTTTTTTACGCGAAGCGGAAAGTCTGGAAGAATTAGGGAAAGCAGCAGATGGTCAGTTGGTTGTGCCCAAAGTTTTTGTGATGAAAGAGATCGGTTCAACCCCCGGATTTTTAGTGCTTGAATTTCTTGAACCGGGATTTGGGAGCGGAAACACAGATGAAAAGCTTGGGAGGGGATTAGCAACCATCCATAAATATGGTGCTGAGAAATTTGGATTTTATCATGACAATTATTGCGGCGCAACCATTCAGAACAATTCATGGAAAAGTGGCTGGGTTGAATTTTACAGAGATAGCAGGCTGCGCTTTCTGCTTGATTTAATCCGGAAAAGGAGACCGCTCCCTGCCGGAGAGATAGCGGTTTATGAGCGTTTATTGGATAAAATTCCTGAATTACTTCCGGCAGAACACACTCCGGCGCTCATTCATGGCGATTTATGGTCAGGGAATTACATGAACACGACAAAAGGTCCGGCATTGATTGACCCCGCTTCCTGTTTTGCAGCGCACGAGATGGAAATGGGAATTATGACTTTGTTTGGCAGATTTTCACAACGGTTTTATGACGCTTATAATGAAGTATATCCTCTTCTTCACGACTGGAGAGAGAGAAATCCGCTGTACCAGCTTTATCATCTGCTCAATCATTACTATTTGTTTGGTGGCGGTTATCGCAGTCAGGCGTTTCAGATAGCAAAAAGCTATCTTTAATCTTGGATAAATGCTTCATAGTGAATAATTTCCTCTAAAGCTTTTCGCTTTTTTGCCGGAATATTTTCCTTTTCAGGATAGCCGACAGGAATTATGGCGATTGGCTCAATATGCTCCGGCAGATCGAAAATCTTCGAGCACTGCGGAACATCAAAATTGCAAATCCAGCAGGTTCCCAAGCCCAATTCGGCAGCCTGCAGGGTGATGTGTGTCACTGCAATTGCCACATCCAGATCTGCTGAGTTTTTTCCGTCCGATCCCCGTTTCCATGAACGGGAATGGTCGGCGCAGGCAACAATTGCAACAGGCGTCTGCCGGAACCATTCGCGATGGTAGCAATGATGCAGTTTAGCAAGATTTTCCGGTTCGGAAACAACGATAAAATGCCACGGCTGATAATTTACAGCCGAAGGCGCAAGACGCGCAGCCTCTAAAATCTGAAGAAGTTTTTCCCGTTCCACCGGGTTACTTTTATATTTCCTGACGGAGTGTCTCAGGTTAATCAATTGATTAAAATTCATCTCTTGAAAAATTGATTTTTGATTTCTGTAAAAAGCCTTTATTGTTACAAAAACTTCCAGTCGCAAAAATAGACTAATTTTTCAGATTGAATTTTTTGGGGGTATATCACTATTGTGGATTCACTATTAATCCATAAAGGTAAAAGAGGGTGAAAAGCAAATGTTTACAATCCGAAATTGAACCAACCTTAAAAGTGAAAACTGTCAGACCATAAAATCCCGCAAAAGCAGAAATAAAGTTTTCTTGAAAAGCTATTTTTTATAACTTTTTTTCAAAAAAGATTACCAGATTGACTGAAACTTTTTCCGGCGCTTTTCAGATAAAAATTTAACGAATGAATCGATTAAGTTTCAATTGATAACAATGTGTCAGTTAAAACTGTATTTTCAAAAGAAACAAACAAATGTGTGAAAAAGAATTGTGTAATATAACATGGAAACTACTGTAACAATTTTGCAAATCCTGCGTCATATTTGTAAAAGAGAGTTTTTGAAAATCTATTGTTTTATTAAAAAGAATTATAGCCATGAAAAATTTGAGATTATTATTTATTGTTGTTTTTTGTTTGTTTACAGCTTCATTTTCCGCAAATGCTACGACTCTTCATTCAGAATTGACAAAATATAAAATTGTGGCAGTGGATGATATAGCGATGTACAAGAGTGCCGAAAAAGTGTGGAATCTCACTTATGAGGGCTGCAGCAATCCGGTAGTGGTTGTAAAACGAATAGTTTCAGGCGATGCAGCATATATTGTACGCACAGAGTATTTTGAAGTATGCTATTGCTCCTCGGCAAAGGGGTTTGGCACCAGAGCGCTAAAAAGATCATGGAGCACTATTCCGCCACAGCTTAATGATGCAGTTGTAAATCAACGCGAAGTTGACAGGCAGGAGATTATCACAGCCCAGCGGATTGATGATGAAAGCGCTTTGCAATTGATAGCAAGCTATCTGCCCGAATTACTGAATGAAAATTACCGGCATCTTTTGTATAATTAATACAGCTAAATTATAAGAGGAAAAGGCTATTCAATTTTTTTTGGGTAGCCTTTTTAATGCTTTTTCAACAAATGTTTTGAAATAGAGGTGTTTTTCAAGCGTTCCATGGATTAATCAGTTTCAATTCTTCGATATTTTCAAAGTCGGAAACATTTCTGGTAATCAGTGAAAGCTCATAAACAATGGCAGTTGCAGCAATTATAGCATCAGGGAGTTTTATTTTGTATTTTTTACGAATGTCAGCCGTTTTATATTTGATAGGTTGCTCCAATTCAATTACCTGGACATCATTAATAAAACTGTGTAGTATTTCCAAATCTTTTGCAGTAATAGTTTTCCAGCAAAGAAGCTCAATCTCTGTAATTGCAGAAATTGCCGGACGGCTTTCCCTTAACAGGGCATCCATAAATTTTTCTGCTAAGTGCGGAAACTGTTGCTGCAGAAAATAGATGACAATATTTGTATCCCAAATATATTTTAATCCCATGAGCTTCTAATATCAATCAACTGAGTGTCAATTTCCTGAAGTGATTGTTTTTGCATGGCACCTTTGTATTTGGAAATCGGGTTAACCTTTTTTGCACTATATGCAATTTCCTTACGAATCCGGATCAACTTCTTATTTTCCATTTTTTTCAATAACTTTAATGCTTCATCGTTTATAATATCTATCGTCAAAGTGTGTGTCATATTCAAGAAAATTTAAAATATAAATCAGATCAAAATCAAAAGAAATAATACCAATATAGCTTTAATTATAATAGTTATTAGACACTTATACACAAAGATACAAAATCTCACCAAACTTTTTTTAATTTTTTTATGCGCTTTTCTTTGTCTCCCGCAAATTTCGCAAAGTTTTCCCGCAGATTTCCGCAGATTCTTTCTGCCGGGCACCGGCCGCTGAGTGATACACTGAGCTTGCCGAAGTGCTTATCGAAGTGTGCCGAAGTGTGTCTTTATTTTCGCCACAAAAACACAAAAGCACAAAGTCTCACAAAGAATTCTTATTTCTCAATTCTCACTACTCACTACTCACTACTCAATTCTTAGCTCTCCGTTTCCCGCTGATTTTCGCTGATTTTCTCTCACAGATTTTCGCAGAACTGTTAGCTTTTAGCCTTTAGCTTTTAGCCTTTAGCCAACTGCCAATATCCAACAGCCAATATCTCTTTGTCCTAATACTCAATACTAAAAGTCTCAATTCTCAATTCTCCGCGCCTTCGTGTTCTGTTTTTCTTTGAACCTTGAACTTGAAATTTGGAACTCTGAATTCTGAACTCTAAACTCTCTCCTCACAACCCCTTCACAAACTCCTTCAGCCACACTTTCAGCTGTTTTCCGATTTCCTCATGCTCCAGCCCATAAATGATATTGGTTTTTAAAAAGTCGAGCTTGTTGCCTATGTCATAGCGGATTCCGTCAAATTTCAGCCCATACATGGCGTGATGTTTCACCATTTCGCGCATGGCATCGGTGAGCTGTATTTCATTGTTTTTTCCGGGCTTTGTATTGTCTATATAATCAAAAATTTCAGGTGTGAAAACATAGCGGCTGGCGATAGCCAGATTCGATGGCGCTTCCTCTTTTGATGGTTTTTCAATGAAATCTTCGGCAATCAGGATATTTTCCTCAAGATTTTTCCCTTTAATCACTCCGTAGCGGTTCACATTTTCGGGCAAAACCTCTTCCAACGCAACCACTGAGCTTTTGTAGCGCCCGTAAACATCAATGAGCTGCTGGGTAACCGGAGTTCCACGACTGTTAATGAGCGTGTCTCCCAGCAAAACGGCAAAAGGCTGGTTTGCGACGTGGTCGCGTGCATAGCGAATGGCGTCGCCCAGTCCGTTCATCTCTTTCTGCCACACAAAATGGATGTTGGCAAGGTTTGAAATCTTTTTAATCTGCTCAAGCAGTTCGTTTTGATTCTTTTTGATCAGAGACTCTTCTAAATGCGGACTTCTGTCGAAATGCTCTTCAATAGCCCGTTTTCCTTTTCCGATAATCATCAGAATATCAGTGATTCCACACGCCACTGCCTCCTCTACAACATATTGAATAACAGGGGTATCCACAATGGGGACCATCTCTTTGGGCTGTGATTTGGTAATTGGTAAAAATCGTATTCCCCAGCCAGCAGCCGGGATTACAGCTTTTTTTATCATAATGAAATTAATTTACAATGTTTGGTTTGAAAACTTCAATTCCTTTTTTTCCAAGTGTTTCAGATAGCTTTTCAAACATCTTTTCGTTATCATAAATGCCGATTATTGCTCCTCCTGAACCGGTAAATTTTGCCGAAGCGCCGGTTGATCTTGCCGCTTCCACCATTGCAATGTTTCCACTGGTGATGGGAACCAGACTGCGGCGCAAGTCGAAATTTGCATTAATCAGGTCGTGCAGCGTTTGGAAATCTCCCGATTTCAGCGCTTTGCAAAAGTTTTCGGTGTAGCCCGCCCACTGCTTCATGGCATCCAGAACTTTGGGTTCGCCGATATTGAACCGCGCACGCAGGTTGTTGTGCAGCACTTCAGTGCCTTCGGAAAGATTTTTCCGAAAGGCGATATACATTTTCGGAAACAGTTTCGCATCAAGCACTTCATAATTTCCATATCCCTGCTTTTCCATAATTTCCTTGTCGAAATTCATATAAACAGGCTGCCCGTATGCTTGAACTACGCGGTCCTGAAGTCCGGCAGCGATTCCAAGCTCCTTATCTTCAACATTGAGCACTAAATTGGCTAAGATAGGTTTTGGAATTGCCACGCCATAAAATGAAATCAGCGCTTTCATGCAGGCTGTAATAATGGCGCTGCTTCCGGCAAGTCCCAGCCTCAGCGGAATATTGGAGTTGTATCGGATGGTGAAATTCCGGTCATCCAAACGGATTTGATTTTCCCGGCAGTAGTCATAAAAAACCTTAATCGTTGCCTTGAGCAGGCGAATCCCGCCATAATATCCCGATGTGTTCACGTTCTCAACTAATTCGTGGATGCTTCCAAAGCTGGTTTTATCCAATTGCTGCGGACGGATATCCAGGTCGGGAGTGTGGTAGAGCTGCACCCTTGCCTGAAAGTTTGAAAACAGAAAAGCTACGGTTTTACCAAAATAACCGTCTGATGGGTTGCCGATTACAGCAGCACGGGGATACGAAAAGGTCTCAATGATCATGGCTTGTTTTTATTTGGAATTCCATTTTTGAAATGCTCCCATATTGGTTTCATTCACCATGTTTTTTGCCTGCGGAGTATATAGAAAATCAAGTTCTTTGCTGAAATATTCAGTAATTTTTCCGCGAACCATTTTCATGGTTGCATTAATCAGCCCGTTTTCCTGACTGAAAGCTTCGGGCAAAACAGCAAATGCTGCCGGGAGCCAGCGCTCGGGAAAAATATCTCCAAACTGACCACCTTTTTTGAACTGGTCAATCTCATTTGTCAGAATCCGGATAGACTCCATGTTGCCTTCTTCGCTTCCCGGACTGATATTCCGCTTTTTTAGTTCGCGGTTAATGGCTTCAATATCAGGAACTATCATGGCTGTGGTGTATGGATTCTGATTGTTGTACAGCATCATCTGCTGTATGAACTGCGATTGATCCACAATGGCTTCCTCAATTCCCTCAGGACTGTATTTCTCCCCGTCGTTGCCGATGAGCAGACTCTTGAAACGTCCCAGAACGAACAGGAATCCGTCTTTGTCCATGTAGCCCATATCGCCGGTGTAGAGCCAACCGTCTTTAATGGTTTCGGCAGTTGCGGTCGGATTATTCCAGTAGCCCAACATCACATTGTCGCCTTTCACCACAATTTCCCCTTTTTCGCCTGTGGGCAGCTCGTTGCCCTCTTCATCCTTAATTTTCAGTTCCATATTGCTGACAAGCTTACCGGAAGAACCAAATTTAATGGCATGAAGCGCATTTGATGAAATAACCGGCGATGCTTCGGTTAACCCGTATCCCTGGCAGACCGGCATTCCAACCGCATAGAAAAATCTCTGCAATTCAATATCTAACAGAGCGCCGCCGCCAATAAAGAACTTAAGTTCTCCGCCAAATCCTTCCCTGATTTTTTTGAAAAGAATCTGATCAAAAATCCAGACTAACGGTTTCAGAAGAAAACGCCATCCTTTCCCCCGGTTGTGCCCGATTCCGTTGTGTGCATAGCCCACCTTCAGCGCAAACTGAAAAACCTTATAAAGCGTTTCTCCCTTTTTCCGGATTTGTCCTTCGATATTTTGCCTGAATTTCTTTGAAAATGCCGGGACACTCATCATAATTGTCGGCTTGATATCCTTGATGTTTGTGGGAATATTTTTCAATGTGTCTAACGGTGATCTGCCCACTTCCACGGATGCAATGCTCGCCCCTTTATACATGAACACATAGAGACAACAGGTGTGTGCAAATGCGTGATCCCACGGCAAAATGGCAAGCGTGCGCCATTCCGGGAACAGTTCCATCAGAGAATTTGACTGAATCACATTAGCCACATAATTCAGGTGTGAGAGCATAATTCCCTTGGGATCGGCGGTTGTGCCGGATGTGTAGCTGATGTTAGCCACATCGTCGGGCAGAATATTTCTCCAGATGGCTTCGAGTTCAATTTCTTTGGTTTTCAGATACTCTTCGCCCATTTTGAAAAGGTTGCGGTAGTTTATGTCGCCTTCTCCCGGATTTTCAGTTCCGTCTAAATAGATAACTTTCTTCAGTTTGGGCAGTTTGTCCCGGATTGCTTCAATTTTGGAAGCATACATACCGGATACGATGACATATTTGCTGCCACTGTGTTCCAATCTGAAAATCAGATCACTTTCTTCAAGCCGAACCGAAAGCGGAACGTTTATTCCGCCCGTGTATAAAATGCCCAATTCGCTGATTATCCAGTCATTTCTGCCATCCGAAATCAATCCGCACCGGTCGCCCTTGCGCATTCCGATTGATGCTAATCCTGCTGCAAGCTTTAAAACCAGTTCTCTGGTCTCTTTGTAGGTTGTTCCCTTGTACTGTCCGTCTTTTTTCTCCCACAGGTAAACATTGTCGGGAAAATTAGTTGCCGCTGTTTCAAAAAGTTCAATTATCGTCTTCATTTTATTCCTTGTTGTTTTAAAATTTTCAAAAATAAAAAATTAACTTATTGTTTGCGAATAGCAAAGTTTCTGAAGAGAATTCATTCTGCCGGTTATCTAACTGATTACAGAGAATTTATAGACAGTTGTCTCACTATATTTTTCTCCCGGTTTCAGAAAAGTTGAAGGGAAATGAGCATGATTTACCGAATCGGGGAAATGCTGTGTTTCAAGAGCTACGCCCGAATAGCTGCCGAATTTTTTCTCTCTGTCAATGGTCAGTTCCGGATTCCAGTATCCGGTGTAGAGCTGCATTCCCGGTTGCGTGGTAAAAACATCTACCTGCCTGCCGCTGGTTCTTTCCCGCAAAGTTCCTGCGTAAATCAGCTCGCCGGGTTTGTAACCCAAAACAAAATTATCGTCATATCCGGTCGGCAACTGGGCTAAATCTTCGGCAAAAGTTTTAAAGTTGCTGAAATCGAAAGGAGTTCCTTCTGTTCCGACAATTTTACCGGTCGGAATCTGCTCAATCATCTCTGTCATTTTTGTGGCAGAAAGCTTTAGCTCGTGATTCAGAATATTCTCTTTCCCGCCGGTGAGATTAAAATAGGTGTGGTTAGTCAGGTTGATTACAGTTGTCCGATCGGTTTTGGCAGAATATTTCAGTTCAAATTCGTTCGCTTCATTTAGCGAATAGCGGCAAATCACATGTAGGTTTCCCGGATAATTTTCTTCTAAATGGGGACTTAGATAAGAAAGTTCAACCCCAGCCTTTTCATCTTCCTCGAAAATTTCGGCTTTCCAGAGCTTTTTGTCAAATCCTGTAAGTCCGCCGTGCAAGTGGTTGGGCCCGTTGTTGATTGCCATTTTGTAGGTGTTTCCTTCAATTTCCAAATGACCTTTGGCAATGCGGTTTCCAAATCGCCCGATAATTGCTCCAAAGTATGGATAATCAGAAAGATATGCTTCGCTCAGGTAATCTTCAAGTTTTTCAAAGCCACAGACAATATTATCGGTAGCGCCTTGCTTTTCTGGCATTTCAATGCTGGTGACAATTGCTCCGTAGTTGGTAATTTTAATCACAATTCCGTTTTTGTTTGAAATAGTGAAAAGCTCTGCTTCCCTGCCATCGGGTAATTCCCCGAATGTTGTTCTTTGAATTTCCATATATCTAAAATTGAAAAACTACTTTCTTATTTTATGTTCATTTTGCCGGTAATCAGCAATTTTTGCTAAAAGTGCAAAATAAAACAAAATGGATTGATATTGAAGACAAAATGTTGTAATAATACCAACTCGAAAAATAAATCAGACCAGAAAGTGAAAAACCCGAAACTTGAAACCCGAAACTTAGAACCCGGAACTTGGAACCCGGAACTTGGAACCCGAAACTTGAAACCCGAAACTTGAAACCCGAAACCCGAAACTTAGAACCCGAAACTTAGAACCCGAAACTTGAAACCCGAAACTTAGAACCCGAAACTTAGAACCCGAAACTTAGAACCCGAAACTTG
>JACDJB010002707.1_pt1 | contig 12326 bp, 9 predicted proteins | sample 7454121 | NCBI WGS metagenome assembly JACDJB01 (sample SAMN14253290, study PRJNA609438) | sludge metagenome | isolation source: sludge after 25d culture with pyrite | collected 2018-12-20 | reverse complement strand
TGGATTTCCCCGTCAGCAGCAGCTATGTCGCCGAATGTATGCCGCAACGCAAACGCGGCCGGATGATGGTCGCCACAATCGCCAGTCAATCCGTCGGCATGCTGCTCGCCGCCTTTATCGCCATGGGCTTGCTGCACCTCAACGGTAAACCCGATACCTGGCGGCTGTTTCTGGCCAGCGAAGCTGTGCTCGCCGCCCTCTTCCTCATCGCCCGCCTCTATTTGCCCGAAAGCCCGCGTTGGCTCATGAGTCAGGGGCGCAACCGCGAGGCGGTTCATGCGCTCGAACGGCTGGTGCCGGAAGATCGACAAATGCTCGAAACGCTGGCGACCCGGCTCGGCAGCACAGTCCACCACGTCACCAAAATCCCCGAACAGGCCCACCGGATGGGGCTGGCTGTCTTGTTCCATCCCGCCTATCGTCGCCGCACCTTGCTCAGCACCCTGCCTTGGTTCCTGATGGATATCGCCACCTACGGCGTCGGCCTGTTCACGGCTGTTTTGCTCGGTGCCCTGCACTTCGGCGGCCAGAGCCAAAACCTGACCGCACATGCCGAAGCCCTCACGAGCGGTAGCGGCATGATCGACACCAGTCTGTTACTGGGATTTATGCTTGGGTTATGGGCCGTTGCACGTTTTGGCCGCATCCGCATGCAACTGATCGGCTTCGCTGGCATGACCGTCGGTATGCTGCTGCTCATGACGAGCACACTGCTCCCCGGCGGCGCGGGCCAACATTTACTGCTGGTCTTCGCCGGGTTCATCGCCTTCAACCTATTCATGAACATGGGGCCCAACAGCACCACCTACATCCTACCGGCGGAGCTGTTCCCGACTCAGGTACGCGCCACCGCAGCCGGTTTCGCTGCCGCCACCGCCAAGGTCGGGGCAACCCTCGGTGTGTTCCTTCTGCCGCTGATCAAGTCTGCGGCCGGTGTGCCTGTTGTGTTGTTGCTGATGGCCTTCGTCAGCCTGCTGGGGATGCTGTTCACCTGGCTGTTCCGCGTGGAAGGCCACGGCCGTACGCTCGAAGAACATCATCGTGAAGATCTGCCATGAACACCGTCGCCGAACTGCATTGCCTGTGCGTCAACGCGGGGTCGTCCTCACTCAAGCTGGCGCTTTATGCTGTCGCTCCCAATGGTGCCGAACGGCGCTTGTGCGAAGGCTCCGCCCTTGAAATTGGCTTACCCGAATCCGCCATCGAGGTCGGCGGCCACATCGAGCATCGCCCGCTGGCGGATCACCGCGCCGCCTTGGAAGCATTGCTCGATGCGTTGGCCCCGCCCAGGGTAGACGCGGTCGGCCATCGCGTGGTGCATGGCGGCGATCACACCCGCCCGGAACGTGTCACGCCGCAACTGCTGACGCGGCTGGAAGCGCTCACGCCACTCGCCCCGTTGCACAACCCACCGGCGCTGGCCGGCATACGCGCGGTCGCCGCGCACCTACCCGACACGCCGCAGGTGGCCTGTTTCGATACCGCCTTCCACGCCACCCTGCCCGAGGTCGCGCGCACCCTGCCACTGGCGCGCTGCTACCGCGAACTTGGTCTGCGCCGCTATGGTTTCCATGGTTTGTCCTACGAATACATTACCCGCAAGCTCGGCGTGCAGGCCAAAGGCCGGGTGGTGGTGGCGCACCTGGGCAACGGTGCCAGTCTCGCCGCCCTGCGCGACGGGCGTTCCGTCGACACCACCATGGGCCTGACGCCCACGGGCGGCGTGATGATGGGTACGCGTAGCGGCGACCTCGACCCCGGCGTGCTGCTGTATCTCATGCGCGAGGCAAAGCTGGACGCCGCCGCGCTGGAACGTGCCATAAACCACGAAGCCGGTCTGCTCGGTGTCTCCGACAAAAGTTCGGACATGGCCGAACTGCTCGCCAGCGACACACCCGAAGCGCGCCTGGCCATCGCCCTGTTCGCCTATGAAGTGCGCAAGGCCATCGGTGCACTGGCCGCCGCGCTCGGCGGGATGGACCGGCTGGTATTTACCGGCGGCATCGGCGAGCACGCCGCACCAGTACGCTGGGCCATCTGCCGCGGCCTGGAACACCTCGGCATCGAACTCGACGCCGCCGCCAACACGGCAGGTGCCGCGCTGATCTCGACGCCGCACTCAGTCTGCCCGGTGCACGTCATGGCCACCGACGAAGACGCCATGATCGCCCGTCACGTCTACGAACTGCTGGAGACCGCAGATGCAAAATAGAATCGAACATCTGGACGACATCATCAACGAGGCCAAGGCGCTCCCCGCCGCCGTCACCGCCGTGGTCGACGCCGGCGAGCGCCATGTGCTGGAAGCCGCGCATCAGGCCGCCGCGGCTGGGCTGATCGAACCCCTTTTGATTGGTCGACGCGAAGACATCGAACCTTTGATGCGTGAACTGGGCGGCGACTATCTCATTCTCGACGCGGCCACGCCCGAACTGGCCGCCGAACTCGGCGTACAGGCCGTGACGGATGGTCGCGCCAAGCTGCTGATGAAAGGCCATCTGCACACCGCCGAATTCCTGCACCCGATCATCGCCAAGCTGCGCCGCGCACCGCGCGTCTCGCATGTCTTCATCGCTGAAATCGAAAGTTATTCGAAGCTGTTGTTCATCACCGACGCGGCCATCAACATCACGCCCGACCTCGAAACCAAGAAACAGATCCTGCAGAACGCCATCGACCTGGCTCGGTTGCTGGGCAACGCACAGCCCAAGGCCGCGGCGCTGTCGGCCATCGAAGTCGTCAATCCGGCGATCGCCTCGACTGTCGATGCCGCCTGTCTGGCCAAGATGGCCGAACGCGGACAGATCAGGCATGCACTGGTGGACGGTCCGCTGGCCTTCGACAACGCCATCTCGGCCGAGTCGGCGCGCATCAAGGGCATCAATAGCCCGGTGTCCGGCGAGGTGGACATTCTGCTTACCCCCGATCTGGTCTCCGGCAACATTCTCTACAAGGATCTGGAATACCTTGCCGGCGCGCGCTTTGCCGGTATCGTGCTCGGCGCCAGCGTACCGGTGGTGCTAACCTCGCGCGCCGACCCCGAAGCCGTGCGGCTGGCCTCGCTGGCGCTTGCCCGCGTGGCGCATCATCGCGGAGAGTGTCCGAATGGAGAATAATCAGACGGCCATCGAGCGGAATGAAACACGCACCCTTCCGCCCATTGTCACCTTGACGCTCAACCCCAGTGTGGACGTCAGTTTTGATATCGATCATCTAATTGAAGATCAGAAAGTCCACGCAACCGAAAGCCGGTATGACCCGGGTGGCAACGGCCTCAATGTTGCCCGCGCCCTTGCTCATCTTCGCGTTCCGGCCCATGCCTGCTGCGTGGTGGCAGGCGAAATCGGTGATCTGCTCGAGCGTCTTGTTTCCCATAAGATTGAATACCCGCACTGTCTTCGCGTGGAGGGCGAAACGCGCATCAACGCCACACTGCAACAACAAGCGCCCCGTGCACAATTTGAAGTCAGCGGCATCGGGCCGAAACTCAGTGCGTTTACATTGCAGCAACTTATTGATGATGTGACCCGACTGGCGGGTGATGGCTATGCAATCCTCACCGGCTCCTTGTGCCCCGGCGTCGATCCGGGTTTTTATGCCGAACTGGCTCAGCAGCTGCGTTCGCAGGGAGCCCGCCCCATCATCGATGCACAGGGAGAAGCCCTGGTTCACGCCGTCAAGGCCCGACCGTTCCTGATCAAACCCAACCGATACGAACTGGAGCAACTGGTGCGGCGTCCGTTGCCAGAACTGGCCGATGTGAGTCGGGCTGCTTGTGAGCTGCAGGCAGGTGGCATCGATTATGTCTGCGTCTCACTCGGCAGCGACGGCGCCCTGCTGGTCGATGGCAAATACAAATATTACGCCCATGCACCCGCTGTACATGTCCACTCCACCGTTGGTGCGGGTGATTCCATGATTGCAGGCTTGATTACCGCGCTGGCGCGTGGCGAAGGCCCTGCCGAAGCATTGCGCCTGGGGCTGGCCTGTGGCAGCGGTACGGCGGAAAAGCCGGGGACGGGATTATTCGATTACAACCAGATGCAAACGCTTTTAAGACAGGTCGAGGTCGTGCGGATTACCGACTGCGATTTTTCTGCCTGAATGCGCGCCGTGGGACGGCATTCGCTTCCGGTACAAGTAGAACAACCTCAAAAGGATTTTATCGTTCATGGTGGTACTTCCCTTTGTTACTGAATCCACCAACTGATAGCCCGGCTGACCGCGCCTTATTTCACTCATCCCAACCAGGAGAACCGCCATGTCACTGCATTCGTTCAAACCCGCTGATGTGCCACCCACCGAACGCACCCGCTATCTTGCCAACCTTGAACGCGCAACCCAAGGTAGCGGACGGCTCATGCTCATGGCCGGTGACCAGAAGGTCGAACACCTGAACGATGACTTCGTCGGTGCAGGCGTGGCCGAAGAGGACGGTACGCCCGAACATCTGTTTCGTATCGCCGCCCAAGCGCGAATCGGTGTTTTTGCGACGCAACTCGGTCTGATCTCCAGCTACGGGCCTGATTTCCCCGATATTCCCTATCTCGTGAAACTGAATGCCAAAACCAACCTTGTCCCGACGACGAGTGCCGATCCATACAGCCACCAGTGGCATGACGTTGAGCAGGTTGTGCGCCTGCGCGAAACATCGGGGCTTAATATTGCCGGTGTCGGTTATACGATCTACCCCGGCAGCCTTTATGAGGGCAATATGTTCGCCGAAGCCGCGCGGATTATCTCCGAGGCGCACCAGCACGGTTTGCTCGCTGTTATCTGGGCCTATCCACGCGGCCAACACGTTGCCGATGAATACGACCCTCATCTGATTGCCGGGGTCGCTGGTATCGTGGCCTGTCTGGGGGCGGATTTCGTCAAGATCAACGCGCCGACGGGCGGCCCCACCGCACTGCGCGAAGCGGTGCGCGCCGCCGGACGGACGCGTGTTGTCTGTGCCGGAGGTGGCGAAACCTCCGCCGAGGATTTTTTGCGCCGCCTTCACGCCCAAATTAACGAAGCGGGTGTCGCTGGCAGCGCGACCGGCCGCAACATACACCAACGCCCGCTCGATGAAGCCGTGCGCCTGTGCAACGCCATCAGCGCCATCGACTTTGACAATGCCAGCATCGACGACGCTCTGCGCATCTACAGGGGAGCCTGACCACCATGGCCGCTACGCTTTCGCCGCATAAAACCAAGATCGTCTGTACCATTGGCCCGGCCTCGGACAAGCCTGCCATCCTCACCCGCATGATCCGCGCGGGCATGAGCGTGGCGCGTCTTAACCTTGCGCACGGCGATTTGCACGGTCACGCGGCCACCATCGCACGACTGCGCAAAGCCAGTGCGCAGGCCAACCGACCCATTGCCATTCTTGCCGATCTACCCGGCCCCAAGCTGCGCATCGGCAAGCTCTCCCCCGATCCACTGCGCCTGAACCACGGCCAGCACTTCACGCTGACGACCGAACCTGTCGATGGCGATACGCAGCGGGTGAGCGTTCCGGATTTTCCCGAGTTACCGCAAGCTGTGCGCGTTGGCGAATCGATTTTTCTCAATGACGGTTTTATCCAGCTAAAAGTACGCGAAATTGCCGGACAGCAAGTGCATTGCCGCGTCGTCGTCGGCGGAGAATTGCGCTCGCACAAGGGGTTGAACATCCCGCATCTGCACGTCCCTCTGCCAGCTTTTACCGAACGAGATCAGACCCTGCTCGCATTCGCCTGCGAACAGCAGGTCGATGCCATCAGCATCTCCTTCGTTCAGACTGCTGCCGATGTTGAACGTGTGCGACGCGAAGCCGAAGCACTCGGTGCGGCGCCCTACCTGATTGCCAAGATCGAACGCGCCGATGCGCTGGCACATATCGACGCCATCCTTGAAGCGGCCGATGGCTGCATGGTCGCGCGGGGCGACCTGGGTGTGGAGACGCCCATCGAGGCAATTGCGATCACCCAGAAATATTTGATCCACAAGGCCAATGCAGCAGGCAAGCCCGTGATCACCGCCACGCAAATGCTCGAATCCATGGTCGAATACAGTCGCCCCACGCGGGCCGAGGCCACCGACGTGGCCAACGCCGTGTTGGATGGCACCGATGCCGTCATGCTTTCCGAAGAATCCGCCATTGGCAGCTACCCCGTTGAAGCGGTCAAAATGCTCGGACGCATCGCGCAACGGGCGGAGGCCGCACGATGCGAACAGCCGCCCGAATTGCCATCGGTCACACGCCGCGGCGCACACCCGAGTATCGAGGATATCGTTTCACTCAACGTCGTCACTGCCGTCCGGCATCTGCACGCGCCTTTTGTATTCACCCCCACCGAAACCGGCGCCACCACGCGGCGCATTGCCCGTTTTCACCTTCCATCATGGATCGTCGCCCTGTCGAACCATCACACCACCTGCCAGCGGCTGCTGTTCAGCTACGGTGTGCACCCGGTATATAGCGCCGACGACACCCGCGACTGGCAGGATATTGCCTGTGACTGGCTGCAAGCGAACAAGCTTTCCACGGGGCCGCTTATCTTCACCCAAGGGCCATCACGCGGCCATCCGGGCTCCACCAATCGGGTTGAGATCCTCTCTGGTACCGGGTCATGCTGATAATATCCAAAAACATGTAACCCTAGTTACTACCCTGCCCTTTTGTTCGCGATATATTAAATGTCCGCCAAGGCATCGAAAACGGACACTTTGAATGCCATGCCTCGAACAGAGATGAACTTGAACCGCAGTCAACACTCATAAATCAACTCATCGCGGTGTTTTGCCGCGAGGGCCACCGGAGGTACATATCCATGGCACATCGCACACCATCTGCGGCATACCCACAAACGCCGACCAAAAAGGACTATAAGCATGAATTGCATGGTCTGCAGGTCGAGTTGGTCAAACTGCAAAAGCATTTCATCGCCCGGGGCGAACGTATTCTGGTCATCCTTGAAGGGCGGGATAGTGGCGGCAAGGACGGCACCATCAAGCGCATCATCCAGCACCTCTCGCCACGCGAAACGCGGGTGGTCGCGCTGGGTAAACCGTCCGAACGAGACCGCACGAGCTGGTACTTCCAGCGCTATGTGCCGCACTTGCCGTCGGCCGAGGAGATGGTGCTGTTCAACCGCAGTTGGTACAACCGTGCCGGTGTCGAGCGGGTAATGGGTTTTTGCACCGACGCCGAGTACGAGGAATTCATGGAGACCGTGCCAGCCTTCGAGCAGATGCTGATCCGCTCCGGCATTCGCCTGTTCAAGTACTACCTCGATATCAGCAAAGATGAGCAGAAAAAACGCCTCGCCGCCCGCCGCACCGATCCGCTCAAGCAATGGAAGATGAGCCCGATCGACGCTGTGGCGCAAAAACACTGGGGTGACTACAGCGCAGCGCGCAACGAGATGTTTGCACGTACGCACAGCGCGCTGGCGCCTTGGACCGTGGTACGCGCCAACGACAAGAAGCTTGCCCGTCTCAATCTGATCAAGGATTTGCTCGAACGACTGGATTATGCCGACAAGGATCATGCGCTGATCCGTCCTAATCCCGACATCGTCTTTACCTACGCCGAAGCCTACCTTGATAACGGAATGATCGCCCGCTGACGATCCTGGATATGCAGATCGCTTCCCGAGCACCACTGCCAAAAGGGCAAGGAGTCCACAATGATCAAGAGCATTGATAGTCAACAGGTCGAAAAACTGGGCATAGACGATGTGTTCAAGCAACTCGGCAGCACCCCTCAAGGCCTCGCCTCGGCTGAAGCTCAGCAGCGTCTGACGCAGTTCGGCCGTAATGCGTTGGAAGAGAAAAAAATCAGCCCGCTGCAACGTTTTTTGAGCTATTTCTGGGGGCCGATCCCGTGGATGATCGAAATCGCCGCCATTCTCTCCGCGCTGGTTCAACACTGGGATGACTTCACCATCATCCTCGCCCTGCTGATCTTCAACGCCGTGATCGGCTTCTGGCAGGAGTTCAAGGCCGCCAACGCCCTGGATGCGCTCAAGAACCAGCTCGCGCTCAAGGCGCGCGTGCTGCGCGATGGTCAATGGCGAGAAGTGGACGCCGCCGAACTGGTGCCGGGCGACGTCATCCGCCTGCGGCTGGGCGACATCATCCCAGCCGACACCAAGCTGGTTGAGGGCGAATATCTGGCGGTGGATCAATCCGCGCTCACCGGAGAATCGCTGCCGGTAAACAAGAAACCCGGTGAAGTGGCCTATTCCGGCTCGGTGGCCAAACAGGGCGAGATGATCGCCGTGGTCACCGCCACCGGGGGCGACACCTTCTTCGGCAAGACCGCCAAACTGGTCGAAGACGCCGGTGCCGTCTCGCACTTCCAGAAGGCCGTGCTGGCCATCGGCGATTACCTCATTTATCTGAGTCTGGCGCTGGTGGCTGTGCTGATCATCGTGCAACTGTTCCGCCATGCGCCGCTGCTCGATCTGGTGCAGTTCGCGCTGATCCTAACCGTCGCCTCGATCCCGGTCGCCATGCCGGCGGTATTGTCGGTGACCATGGCGGTCGGCGCGCTCGCCCTGTCGAAAAAGAAAGCCATCGTCTCGCGTCTGCAATCGATCGAGGAAATGGCTGGCGTGGACATCCTCTGCTCGGACAAGACCGGCACGCTGACTCAAAACAAGCTCACACTCGGTGATCCAGCGGTGTTCCAGGCTACGGACGCCCAAGCGCTGATCCTTGCCGCCGCGCTGGCCTCAAAGGCCGAAGACAAGGACGCCATCGACCTGGCTGTTATCGGCGGCCTGAGCGACGCCAAGGCGCTGGATGGCTATACCCAGATCGGCTTCACTCCCTTCGACCCGGTAAGCAAACGCACCGAGGGACAAATCAAGGGGACCGACGGCAAAGCATTCCGCACCACCAAAGGCGCGCCGCAGGTCATCATGGAACTGGCCAGGCTGAGCGGCGATGAAGCCACGCGCGCCAATCAACTGGTCGATGATTTTGCCGCCAAGGGTTACCGCACGCTTGGCGTGGCGCGCTCGGACGACGAGGGCAAAACCTGGACGTTCCTCGGCATCCTGCCGCTGTTCGACCCACCGCGCGAGGACTCCGCCCAGACCATCCGGCATGCCATTGAACACGGCATCGAGGTCAAGATGGTCACCGGCGACAATGTCGCCATCGCCCGCGAGATCGCCGGTCAACTCGGCATGGGCAAGAACATCCAGCCCGCCACCGAACTATTTGTCGGCGACAGCGCCAATGCCCCACCCGACGCTGCCGAACGGATCGAAAAGGCCGACGGCTTTGCCCAGGTCTTCCCGCAGCATAAATACGGCATCGTCAAAACACTGCAGAACCGCGGCCATCTGGTCGCCATGACCGGTGACGGCGTCAACGACGCTCCCGCCCTCAAGCAGGCGGATGTTGGCATCGCCGTCTCCGGCGCCACCGACGCCGCGCGCGCCGCCGCCGACCTGATCCTGACTGCGCCGGGTTTATCCACCATCGTCAGCGCAGTCGAGGAAGCCCGGCGCATCTTCGAGCGCATGAACTCATATGCGATCTACCGCATCGTGGAAACCATTCGCATCATGTTCTTCGTCGTGCTGGCGATGATCGTGTTCGACTTCTACCCGATCACCGCGATCATGATCATCCTGCTGGCCTTCTTCAACGACCTGCCGATCATGGCCATCGCCTACGACAACACCTGGCTCGATCCCAAGCCGGTGCGCTGGAACATGCACCGTGTGCTGACCGTCTCGACGGTGCTCGGCCTGATCGGGGTTGTGGAAACCTTTGGTCTGCTCTGGATCGCGAGGGAATGGATGCATCTGTCGATCGACCAGATCCAGACCTTCATCTTTCTCAAGCTGGCCGTCGCCGGACACCTCACGCTGTTCGTCGCCCGCACCCACAAACCGTTCTGGAGTCGGCCGTTCCCGTCGCCGCTGCTGCTGTGGTCGGCCATCCTCACCAAGGTGCTGGCAACGCTGTTCGTGCTTTTCCCGTTCGGCCTCATCACGCCGATCGGCTGGAGCGACGTGGCACTGATCTGGGCTTACTGCATCGTGTGGATATTCATCGAGGACTGGGCAAAGCTTGCGGTATACAACCGCTTCAACCGCTCTTCACCTCGTCATCGCAGTTTTCTTGGAAATTTGAACACCCCCCTGCACCCCCATGCCGACCTACGAAAGCCCCGCACCTGAAGACCAGTTGCCTCTGAACGGACGCAAAAGAAAAAATTTACCCCCTGCCCTGATCACCCCAACCAAACACCTGGCGGAGAGATGAAAAATGACGTTCACAATTAACCGACTCCATGCCCGCGAGATTCTGGATTCCCGCGGTAATCCGACCATCGAGGTTGAGTGTCACCTTGCCGACGGGCTGGTTGCACGGGCGGCGGTACCATCGGGTGCATCGACCGGCCAAAGAGAAGCGGCTGAACTGCGTGATGGTGATCCCGCACGTTTTGGGGGCAAGGGCGTTAAAAATGCCGTCAAGCATGTCCACGAGACCATCGCCCCTGTGCTGATCGGGCAGGATGCGCGTCACCAGGCGGCCATTGATGCGATGATGATCGAGCTCGATGGCACCGAAAACAAATCAAAACTGGGCGCCAATGCCATCCTTGGCGTCTCTCTGGCCGTTGCACGAGCAGCGGCCATGGCATCGGGTTTGCCGCTCTATCAGTATCTTGGCGGGCCCGGTGCCACACGCCTGCCCGTGCCGCACATGAACATCATGAATGGTGGCGTTCACGCGCATTGGCAGGGTGCCGATTTTCAGGAGTTCATGATTGCACCCTATGGCGCGAATACATTGCGCGAAGCGGTTGAATGGGGCGCGGAGATTTATCATGCCCTGCAATCATTGTTACAAAAGAAAGGGTTATCGGTTGGTGTTGGCGACGAGGGCGGTTTTGCCCCACACGTATCCAGTAACAAGGCACCGATCGAACTGATCCTTGAGGCCATATCAGCCGCCGGATTGCGACCGGGTGCGGATGTCGGTATCGCCATTGATCCTGCATCCAGCGAGTTTTTCAAGGACGGTCAATACCACTTGCGCGCGGAGAATCGTACGCTTGATCCGGCGCAAATGGTTGAGTATTACACGCGCTTGATCACAAACTACCCCATCGCCCTGCTTGAAGACGGCATGGCCGAAAACGACTGGTCAGGCTGGAAGCAGCTCAATCAGGCAATTGGGGGACAAATCGAACTGGTTGGGGATGATATTTTCTGTACCAATCCGACGATTATTGCCAAGGGGATTGAGGAAGATATTGCCAATGCGGTATTGATCAAGCTCAACCAGATCGGCACCCTCACCGAGACCATCGCTGCGACGCGTCTGGCGCGGGATCATGGTTGGGGCGCATTTGTCTCGCACCGATCGGGGGAAACCATCGACAGTTTCATCGCCGACATGACGGTCGCCCTCGATACCGGCCATCTCAAAACCGGCGCCCCCGCACGCGGGGAACGTGTTGAAAAATACAACCAGCTCATGCGCATCGAAGAAACGCTAGGCAGCGCCGGACACTATGCGGGCAAGACAGCCTATGTGCGCCCCATCCGGTTTTAGTATCGAAACCTTATGCTGCACGAGGTTGAAAAAAATCGAACCATAATCCGGTGAACTCACCGTCTTGGATTAAACCAAGAATGACTTTGATGCCGGTCGTCATCGAGGCATATCCGCACCCATCGGGCTGGCTTCGCTCTGTAGCGACGCAATCAGCGGGCAGGAAACACTCCCCTTCCGTGCATGGCAGGCGCAAACAAGCGCGGACAGTACGGATTCCATGCGAGACAAGTCCGCTATCTTCTCGCGCACATCTTGGAGCTTATGCTCGGCCAAGCGGCTGGCTTCGTCGCAATGCGTGCCGTCCACAAGGTGCAGCAGTTCGGCGATTTCGCTCAGGCTAAAACTCTGCGCCCAAACCTTTACCAAGGACGTGAAGCAGCTATCCTGCTGCGCCGGGTGAGACGAATCGACTTTTCAAGCGTGAGCCCAAGCTGACGTACGACTATGACTTGATAATAAGATTAACCAAGCATGATCAATATACCTGGTCAGCACGAACACCCATCAGGGAAAATCCTTGAACGGATTGTCATCTTCGAGTCCTTTTTTCTTTCGTTTAGCAACAATGACTGCAGCCAGGCCTGCCCCGATAACCCATCCAAGAAAGCGATTTAAATCGACTAGTACAGGGCTAGGTAAATGTATCTCAGAAGACGCCCCCATCAATTCGTGGATCAGATCCGCGTCAAGATCTGCCTGAATAAGGAATGAGAAAAAGATAGCCGGAACCAAGACAACAACCCATGAGACCCAGTGGTTTTTTGTCG
>JACDJB010002705.1_pt1 | contig 12334 bp, 13 predicted proteins | sample 7454121 | NCBI WGS metagenome assembly JACDJB01 (sample SAMN14253290, study PRJNA609438) | sludge metagenome | isolation source: sludge after 25d culture with pyrite | collected 2018-12-20 | reverse complement strand
GGCCGTTTTATAAATAGTTGTTTTCTGAAGTACTCGTTCTTTCTAATCACGATTGACGATAAAGAAGAGTGATGGACCTTATATTGTCCCTCTCTTACAAGAAGAACGGCCTATATAGGAAAACAGCCAAAAGTAACCGCTTACATGTTAATAGTTTTTCAAACCAAGGAGGGGAATAGAGAATATGCACATTGTCGTATGTGTCAAGCAAGTGCCCGATACAAAGATCATTAAAATCAATCCTAAGACGAATACCCTGGACAGGAGGAGCGCACCGGCAATCTTGAATCCTTATGATGCCCATGCTGTCCAGGAAGCGGTCAAGATCAAAAATAAAACTGGAGGAACGATTTCCGTTTTGTCCATGGGACCGCCGCAGGCCGTCGCCGTCATCAAGAAGAGCGTTGAAATTGGCGCAGATCAGGGTTACTTGATCTCTGACAGAGCGTTCGCCGGTGCAGATACACTGGCTACAAGCTACGCACTTTCCAAAGCGCTCGAGAAAATCTCGAAGGATAATCCAATCGACCTTGTCATCTGCGGTAAGCATGCGATCGATGGAGATACGGGCCAGGTTGGACCAGGGATTGCCCGGCGTCTTGATATACCGCCGATCACAAATGTCATAGAAGTTTCAGAGGTTAATAAGAATGAAAAATATGTCCATATCAAACGGAAGCAAATCGATGGCTATGAGGTCCTGCAATCTCAGCTTCCTTGCCTATTGACAGTCGAAAAAGAAATCAATGATATCGAGTATGCACCAATGCCGAACATGATCAAGGCTGCACGCTATGAACCTGTCATATGGTCAGTGAATGATCTCGAGGATGTAGATAAAACACAGCTTGGTCTTAAGGGATCTCCAACTATCGTTGGGAAAATGTTCAGCCCTCCTAAGCTGGAAGGCGGAAAAAGACTGGAAGGAAGTCCGGATTCACAGGTGGAACAGCTGATGGGAATTTTGATGGAGCGAAAAGATTTATTGAAATTAAATACAGCCAACTCTTGATTCCGATTTTGAAGGGGGAATAAAAGGATGCAAGAAAACCAGGGAGTCTGGGTATTCATTGAAGTAAATGATGGAAAGATCGAAGGAGTGTCACTGGAATTGCTGGGTGCCGGCAGGAAGCTTGCAGACAAGCTGGAAGTTCCGTTAGCGGGTGTAATGCTTGGCGAAGGTGTCATGCCTCTGGCAAACGAAGTGATTTATGCCGGGGCAGATCAGGTATATGTAGTTGACCACCCCGTCCTGAAGGAATACCGGACTGAGTCATTCATGAAAGGTGTTTGTATACTGGCTGAAAAATATAAGCCTGAGATCTTCCTTTATGGTGCCACACCAAATGGAAAAGACCTGGCCAGTGCGGTTGCGACAGATTTAAGCACAGGGTTGACCGCCGATACGACAATGCTTGATGTAGATGTGGAGAAAAGGCTTCTTGAGGCAAGCCGTCCGGCATTCGGCGGGAATATCATGGCCACGATCCTGTGCAAAAAACATCGGCCGCAAATGGCGACTGTGCGCCCTAAAGTCATGAAGGCCCTGGAAGCTGATACAGGCCGTAAAGGAGTCATCATTGAGGAAGAGCTCGAACTCAGGGAAGAGGATATGCGTACAAAAGTACTTAAAATTGTGAAGGACGTAACAAAAAAAGCAAGTCTGGCAGAAGCGCATGTCATCGTGGCAGGCGGAAAGGGCATGGGTGATATCCAGGGCTTCCAGTTGATCCATGAACTGGCCGAAGTCATCGGTGCAAGCGTCGGCGGGACGAGGGATGTTGTTGAAGCAGGCTGGCTGAAGCATGAACAGCAAGTCGGACAGACGGGGGAGACCGTCACACCAAAGATTTACTTTGCAATCGGAATATCTGGAGCGATCCAGCACGTGGAGGGCATGAAAAATTCAGAATTGATCATTGCCATCAACAAGGATCCAAATGCACCGATTTTCGATGTCGCCACTTACGGCATTGTCGGGGATGCCTTGGAAATTGTGCCAAAGCTGATCAAGCAGTTCAAAGAGCTCAGCAAAGAGAAGGGCGGGGAAATGAGCTATGTCTGAAAAATTTGATGTAATCATCGTAGGAGCCGGCACTGCTTGAACTTCATGTGCATACAACTGTGCCAAAAACGGATTGAAAACATTGTTGATTGAACGTGGGGAATATCCAGGCTCAAAGAACGTAATGGGCGGAGTACTATACAGGAAGCAGATGGAAGACATCATTCCGGAGTTCTGGAAGGAAGCGCCGCTGGAAAGGCCCGTCGTTGAACAGCGATTCTGGATGATGGATAAGGAATCAGTTGTCCAGCTGGGATATAAAGGTCTTGAATGGGCTGCCGAACCATATAATAACTTTACAGTACTGCGTGCCCAGTTTGACCAGTGGTTCGCAAAGAAGGCTGTCGAACAAGGGGCATTATTGATAAATGAAACAGTTGTTACCGAATGTATCGTTGAAAACGGAAAGGTGGTAGGCGTCCGGACCGACCGTCCAGATGGTGAAGTTTTTGCAAATGTTGTCGTGCTGGCAGATGGAGTCAACTCCCTGCTATCCAAGCAGCTTGGCTTCCATCGTGAATTCCGCCCTGATGAGGTTGCCTTGACGGTTATGGAAGTCATCAATCTGCCGAAGGACAAAATCAATGAACGCTTCAACCTTGAAGGCAACCATGGGACGACAATCGAGATTTTCGGAGATTCAACGAAAGGCAACCTTGGAACAGCCTTCTTATATACGAATAAAGAAAGCTTGAATATCGGGGTAGGCACCACCCTTTCCAGCATGATCAAAGCAAAGCTTAAACCTTACGAATTGCTGGATTACCTGAAGAAGCATCCAATGGTCCGTCCATATCTTGAGGGAGGAGAGTCTGCTGAATATCTTGCCCACTTGATTCCTGAAGGAGGTTTCAATTCCGTGCCGAGGGTTGCCGGTAACGGCGTGCTTGTCGTAGGTGATGCAGCCCAGCTGGTCAATGCCATCCACCGTGAGGGATCCAATATGGCAATGGCTTCAGGGCAAATGGCTGCAGAAGCCATCGTTGATGCCAAAAAAGATGGAGACTTCAGTGAGAGGAGCCTGAACCGTTATAAGGAAGCCCTTTTCGGAAGCTTCATCATTAAAGATCTGGAAAAATACAAGGATGCAGCACATACCTTCGAGACATACCCGCAATATTTCAAGGAATACCTGCCGATGATGAATAAAGCGATGAGCAAATTCTTCACGGTCGATGGGACACCAAAGAGGGAGAAGCAAAAAGAAATCATGCGCAGCGTTACGGCCGAAAAAGGAACCTTTAAGGTAATGCAAGATATCTATCGTGCCTGGAAGGCGGTGAAATAATGTCAACAACAAACATCGAGGAAAAACAATTTCTTTTAAGGTTTAAGTGTGACACGAAATCGCATCTGACCGTCCTTGATCATGACGTCTGCATGACGCAGTGCCCTGATAAGCTTTGCACCGTATTCTGTCCGGCTGAAGTCTACAAATGGGAAGGGAAACGGATGCAGGTAGGCTATGAAGGCTGCCACGAATGCGGAAGCTGCCGGATCGGATGTCCATACCAGAACATCAAATGGGAATATCCAAAAGGCGGCCACGGAATCGTATTCAGGCTCGCATAATATAAAAAAGCAAAAGCTGGTGACTGCATTAATGGTCGCCAGCTTTTGCTTTTTAAGTCGTTTCCTGCACTTAAACAAACATCTAAGAAGCAATATTGAGGTTTACATGTTAAATTCCATTCTACAAGGGGGTTATCTATTTAATTGAATGTTCTATATTCATCATATGTAAGTTAATTCACAAGTGGGTGCAAAAAAGAGTGAAGCTAAGTGGTTGGGGTTTAGAGAGGGGAGGTTAACTAATTTTTTCTTGATGCTGCATCAAGTGAAGTTCGTCGTTGCGGATTTCTTTTTCTATTGTCCGCGCTGCAAGCATGGCTTCATCAAAGCGATCATACATTTCGGAAGCATACACTGGTTTGCCGCCATCATAGATTCCCGATGAGTCTGATTTATAAATGGTGACGTTCCAATGGAAAGATTCTTTGCCTTCTACCTGATGGCCCTGCAGCCCGATCATTAAATGGGTATAGAACAAGTCAGGCTGGATCCCGAGGAAGGATTCCTGGTCACTTAGCCCTGCGGGGACAAGTGATTTACGATAAAATTCACGATATAAAGAGTTCTGCAATGTACATTCACTCCTTTTACATTAAGCTATAACTTCATTATATGTATCGACCCTGGATTTTTGAAGGCTAATTATTAAAATTTTTAGAAATTTTAACGAAGTGTCATATTTCTTTCACAAATACCCTTATGAAATCAAAATTGTGATTCCTATCACAACGTACAGCTTGATTGATTTTTATAATGAAGATATCAAAATGTATAGGAGGCCGGTTGACATGACAGGCTGTATGAGCGGTTTGAACCTGGATTCAAGTTTTACATTAAGTGAAGGACTTCAACAGCTAAAGAATGAACATCCTCCATTATTGGATTTGCTTGCGGACCTTTTGGAGATTTCAAGAAATGTTGAAGAAGGCGTACAAATGGAGGAAAACTTTGCAAAACTGAAAGAGCAGGTCGTTGAATTCCTCGCTGAGCTGGAGCCTCATTCTGAGCGGGAAGAGGGCGTGTTATTCGAGATGATGGCTGCTTATATCGGAAGGGAGATGGGACCAATAGCGGTGATGGAATATGAACATGATCAGGCAAAACGGTTCATCGGCACTTTCCTTCATAACACAAAGGGTGGCATTGCAGGACTTTCAGCAGAGCAGATGGTTGCCAATGCACAATTGATCAAAAATGCAAACTACACATTGGTGAGCCATTTCTCAAAGGAAGAGAGCATCCTGTTCCCTATGGCAGAAAATATGTTCAGCGAAGAAGAAAAGCAAGAATTGGCTCAGCGCATCAAGTTAATAAAATGTCAATAAAAAGGGTGAAGCAGCGATTGCTTCACCCTTATCATGTAAAATTAAGCATTTGTGATTGTGACCAGCTTAATGTCTTTTGTATCGAATTTATAAAAAACATCATCTTCACCGGTGAATTCAATCAAGCCTTCCTGGTCTTTGGCATCCTGGATGGCTTCAGAAATGTTCTCCACCTCGATAGGCCGTGAAACTGCAAAATCTTTTTCGAAAAAATAATTAATCTTAAACTTAGACATGATAATCTCCCTTCAATTCATCCTCACTATCTTTCTTTCCTTAACAGGAGCATGCCTAAACATAAAAAATGCAGATGGAAAATTTTAATCGCCGACATTTTTTTTACTTGTTCCACTCTGCCAATTGTTGGTCTGTCGGAAGGAATGTGGTCAGGATTCCGAGCAGAGGCAGGAAGCCGACGCAGATTATCATCATCGGCAGCCCGATCAAGTCAGCGAGATACCCAAGACCGACAGACCCGATGGCGCCCATGCCGAAAGCCAGTCCTACTGTCAGTCCGGCCATTGTGCCAATCTTGCCTGGAACAAGTTCCTGGGCATATACGACCGTGACTGAAAAGCTCGACATCAGGATAAAGCCGCTAATGGTCAGCAGGAAGACCGCAACCGAAAGCGGCATGAATGGGATGATGGCCGACAAAGGGGCAGTCGCCATCATCGAAAGGAAAATGATTTTCTTCTTTCCAAAACGATCAGCAAGCGGGCCGCCAAAGAATGTCCCGAACGCACCAGCAACAAGGAAAGCAAACAGGAACATTTGTGCTTGCTTAATCGATAGCCCATATTTATCAATCGTATAAAAAGCATAGAAATTCGTCATGCCAGAGATATACCAGGACCTTGCAAAAATCAAGAATAATATAAGGACAAGCGCGATTTTAATATTCCTGGAAATGCCTTTATTGATTTTAGTGCTGGCCTTTCTGTTTCTTGCGGCGATTTTTTCAAAATCCAGTTTACGGTTGTACCATGTCGCAATATAGATGAGCAGACCTACGGCAATGGCAGCTACAAGCGTAAACCACACTGCTCCGAATTGGCCTAGCGGAACTAAAATCAAGGCTGTGATGAGTGGGGCTAGTGCCTGCCCGGAATTTCCGCCAACCTGATATATGGATTGTGCAAGGCCCCTGCGAGGACCAGCAGCCATATAGGCTACGCGCGAGCCTTCTGGATGGAAGACAGCTGAACCGAGGCCGATGAATAAAACAGAGAGAATGACCAATTCGAAACTAGACGCAAATGCCAGGCCGAGTACACCGAACATCGTCGAAGTAAGGCCGAGCGGAAGGGCGAATGGCATCGGTTTTTTGTCGGTTGCCATCCCAATCAAAGGCTGGAGGATGGAAGAAACGATGTTCAAGGAAAAAGCAATCATTCCAAGCTGGGTAAAAGAAAGGCCCATCGATTTTTCGAGAATCGGGAACATCGCCGGAATGACGGACTGGATGGAATCGTTCAATAAATGTACCAATCCGATGATAAAAAGTATCTTATATGCTGTCTCATTTTGATTTTGCGTTCTTGCTCTGACAGCAGCTGCTGTTTGGCTCATGTTTTTCTCCTTTAAAAATTATTTCGGTTTCCTACATATCATTTTACAAAAAAAGTCACCAGATAAAAATAGCTTTTCAATTAAAATATATGGTCTAATATAATTTGAGAATATACAGATTATTTAAAGGGGGAGTTGGATACATGGAACAGACTGTAAATTCACAAATGACTGGGGAACTGCTGAATGATTTCCTTGAGCGATTCGGATTAGAGGGAAAAGTGAAAAAGCTAGGAGATTTCGAGAATTATGTTTTTGAAACCTATAGGGATGGACAGTCATATATTTTCCGGATCACTCATAGTACCCATCGCAATAAGGATGAGATTTTATCCGAACTCGACTGGATGAGACATTTATACCGTGAAGGCCTGTCTGTACCAGAAGTCTTTCCTTCGTTAAGCGGAAGTCTGGTTGAAGAAGCAGCAGCAGAGGATGGCAGTATTTTTTACGGATGCTTGTACTCAAAAGCAGAAGGAAAGGCTGTCTCTGTCCGTTCAGAAGAATTCAATCATGTCCTGTTTGAAAAGTGGGGGGAAACGACGGGAAGGATGCACAGAGCAACCAGGGACTATCTGCCATCCGAAGGCATCAAAAAACGCAGCAGTTGGGATGAAGATGACCTCCTCCAGGTTGCAAAGTATTATCCTGCTGAAGAGCAGGAATTGATCCAGAATGCACAAGCAGTAATCTCGGCTATTTCATCGCTTCCGAAAAATATCGATAATTTTGGAGTCATCCATACCGATATCCATTCCGGCAATTTCTTTTATGATGGGGATGAGATCCATGTGTTTGATTTTGATGATGCCAGTTACCATTGGTTTGCGTCCGATATCGCCATTCCTTTGTATTATTCCTTGCTTTATCGGATTCCTGCCAGTGAAAAAGAGGAGCGTCAGCGCTTCGGGCAAGCGTTTCTGGATTCATTCATCAAGGGGTACCAGAAAGGGAATCAGCTCCCAGAAGGGTGGAAAAAGCAGGTCCCATTGTTCCTGATGCTAAGGGATGTTGTCCTGTATGCAGTCTTGCATAAAAAAATTGCGCCAGAGGACAGAGACGAAAAATTGCTGGCGATGATGGATGAGATTGCGGAACGAATAAAATGTAAAGAGCCGATAGTGGCAATCAGCTGATGAATGGATCAACACAAAAAACACCAGAGCAACCGCTGCTGGTGTTTTCCTGTTTTTAATCGGAAGTTTAGAAAGGATGAGTTGCTGCTGCTTACCAGCCGCGGCTTGCTCCGCCGCCGCCAGAGGAACCGCCTCCTCCTCCCCGGGGTCCTCCACCACCTCCTCCGCCGCCTCTAGAGATGATCGACAAAAGCAAATAGGTAAGGGTGCCGCCAAAGAATGTGAAATCAAGGATGATCACACCGATAACAATGATGATTAGCAGCCAGGAAGGAATGGGAAGATCCTGTTGCTGTTCGCCATCCTTCGGGGCGCTGCCATATTCATTCGTACCAGATACCTCGTTTGCGAGTGCCTGGTACGTATTCATCACTGCCAGGTTTGGCTGGTTATTCTGCAGGTGGGGGATTGCATATTCATCAAGGATTCTCCCTGCCTTGCCATCGGGAATGACACCCTCAAGGCCATAACCAACCTCAATCCTGATTTTCTTTTCCTGCATGGAAATAACAAGCAGGACACCATTATCATTTTCTTTCGTTCCGAGGCCGAATTTACGGTAGGCATCAACTGAATATTCCTCGATGCTTCTCTCCCCAATTGAATCTACCGTCAGAACAGCAATCTGTGGTGTTGTCTGGTCATCTATCGACCGGCCAATGGTTCGTAATTGGATTTCCTCGTTCTCACTTAAAACGTTCGCGAAATCCTGGACATAGATATCTCCAACAGGTGCCGGTATCTCATTTGGTGCCGCGATTGCACCGGCAGGAAGCAGCAAGAGCAGGATGCCAAGCAGTACTGCCAAGCCGGGGAATCTACTGTGATTCATCATCAGCCTCCAAAGTCAACCTCAGGAGCTTCCTGTGCCCGAGGGTCTGCTTTGAAATATTCCTTTTCGTCAAATCCTGTTATGTTTGCGATAAGGGCACCTGGAAATTGTTTAACCTTTTTATTATAAATGGACACCTGGTCGTTATAATCCTTCCTCGCCACTGCCAGTCTGTTTTCAGTGCCGGCAAGTTCGTCCATCAATTGTGTGAATTGCTTGTCAGCTTTCAGGTCTGGATAGTTTTCGACCACAACTAGCAATCTGCTCAATGCACCTGACAACTCAGCATTCGCGGTTGCCTGTTCTTCTGGTGTATTCGCGCCAGCCAGCCTTGCGCGGGCATCTGAGATCGATTGAATCACTTCTTTTTCATGTGCTGCATATCCTTTGACTGAATTCACCAGATTCGGAATTAAGTCCAGCCTTCTTTGCAGCTGGTTCTCTACCTGTGCATAGGCCTGATCGACATTCTCTTCTTCAGCGACAAAGTTATTGTAACTGCCAACCCCCATCATGATGAAAATACCCAGTATTACCAATACACCAATAACAATTCCTAAACCTTTTTTCATCCAAGACACTCCCAATTTTTTTGTTGTAGGCGATTTTCTTAAAAAACGAAAATACCTGCAGTCTGTACAGATGACCGTATTTTTCCCTCATTATACAGCTTTTTAAACTTGTTGTAATTGATAATCTATTTTGGTGTTTTGCACAGATGATGAAATGAAATAGTTTTTCATGATAAAATTAAGGGAAATACTGATAAAAACAACAAATTCAGATATACTCTAGTTATGGATTAGTCGTTAAAGGTAAAGGAATGAAGTGACGCATGAACAATGAGACAGAAAAATCTTTAAAATTATTTATCGTATTGTCCAGAGCATACCGGGCAGTTAACGAAAAAGTGAACAAGGTCATTCAAAAGAATGGACTGAACCCAACCGAGTTCGCCGTCCTCGAGCTTCTATATCATAAAGGGGAGCAGCCATTGCAGCAAATCGGCGGTAAGATCCTGCTGGCAAGCGGCAGTATCACCTACGTAGTCGATAAGCTCGAAGAAAAGGGCTACTTGAATCGGGTTGCCTGTCCTAAAGACAGAAGGGTGACATACGCCAAAATCTCAGAAGACGGCAAAAAATTGATAGAAGAAATTTTCCCCGAACACAGTGCTTTGATTCACGAATTAATGGACAGCCTGTCAGATGATGAAAAAGGCACTGCGATCGAGCTGTTAAAAAAACTGGGGCTTTCGGTAAGCAAATATTAAAAAGACGGCTATTGCCGTTTTTTTTTGTTATCCTGGCAAAAAAATATTTAGAAAAGACATGTCATTAAACAGGAAAAAAGGGACTTTCCGTAGAATAGGATGGAGATGGGGTGGATTTTCACCCTTATATAGATAAAGGGGGCAATACGATGAGATTTGAGGAATATACATATACACGACCGAATCTGGATGAAGTGACGGCCAAATTCGATCAGCTGCTTGAACAATTCAAGAATGCGGGATCGGTTGAAGATCAAAGTTTGGCAATGGATGGGATCAACGAGTTGCGGAATGATGTTGGAACCATGTTCAATCTTTGCTATATCCGTCATTCGATTGATACGGAAGATGAATTTTATAAGCAAGAACAGGATTTTCTTGATGAATTGGCACCAGAGGTAGAAGGTCTTGTGACAAAATATTATGAAGCACTTGTATCATCTCCATACCGTGCCGAGCTTGAAGCGAAGTGGGGTAAGCAGCTGTTTGCTCTTGCTGACGCACAATTGAAGCAATTTTCACCTGAAATTGTTCCTTTGATGCAAAAGGAAAACAAGCTGTCCACTCAATATACAAAGCTTGTTGCTTCTGCCAAAATCATGTTCGAGGGCGAGGAAAGGACACTTGCTCAGCTTGATCCATTTACAGAGTCAAAAGACCGTGAAACAAGGAAAAAAGCCAGTGAAGCAAAATTCGCCTTCTTCTCAGAGCATGGAGAAGAATTTGACCGCATTTATGATGAGCTAGTCAAAGTAAGGACGGAAATGGCACATAAGCTTGGCTACAGCAACTTTGTCGAACTGGCTTACTACCGAATGTTCCGTACCGATTATGACAGCAGCATGGTAGCGGCATTCCGTGATCAGGTCCATAAATACATCGTACCGGTCGCGACCAAGCTGAAGGATCGCCAGAAGAATCGGATCGGCGTCGATGAATTGAAATACTATGATGAGCCATTCGGTTTCAAGACCGGTAATGCAGCACCAAAGGGCAGCCCGGAATGGATCATTGAAAACGGCCAGAAGATGTATGATGAACTATCGGCTGAAACAGGTGAGTTCTTCAAATATATGAACGACAATAACCTGATGGATCTCGTTGCCAAGAAAGGGAAAGCCGGAGGCGGTTACTGCACTTATATTGAAAACTATAAGTCACCGTTCATTTTCTCGAATTTCAATGGAACATCCGGGGACATTGATGTCCTGACACACGAAGCGGGGCATGCCTTCCAGGTGTACTCAAGCCGCCATTTCGAGATTCCTGAATACAACTGGCCAACATATGAAGCATGTGAAATCCACTCAATGAGCATGGAATTCTTCACATGGCCATGGATGGATTTATTTTTCAAAGAAGATACCGATAAATACAAATTCTCTCACCTGAGCAGCGGCTTACTGTTCCTGCCATATGGTGTTTCTGTAGACGAATTCCAGCACTGGGTATACGAAAACCCTGAGGCGACACCTGCAGAGAGAAAACAGCAATGGCGCGAAATCGAGAAAAAATATCAGCCGCATAAAGATTATGATGGCAATGCCTATCTGGAAGAAGGCGGATTCTGGCAGCGTCAGGGCCATATTTACAACTCGCCATTCTACTATATTGATTACACGCTTGCACAAATTTGTGCATTCCAATTCTGGAAGCGCTCAAGGGAAAACAAGGAAGAAGCCTGGAAAGACTACGCGCACCTTTGCCAGCTTGGCGGAAGCATGGCATTCACCGATCTTGTGAAGGAAGCGAACCTGATTTCACCTTTTGAAGAAGGCTGTGTCGAGTCAGTGATTGGCGAAATCGACAGCTGGCTGGAATCAGTAGAGGACAGTGAACTGTAAAAAAAGAAAAATAACGTCTGAGGGCAAGATTATAGACTGCAGCCAAACTTGATGGAAATCCAGTTTGGCTGCAGTTTTTTATTTCTGCTTGTACGCCCGCAATTTGTGGTTCCAGACACTAAGTGTTTTTGGATAAAAGAATAGGGTTATTGATGACCACTTTTTGCGGATCAGGAGAAAATAGGTCACCAATCGTCCTCCTGATAATGAATCGCTCCTGGAGGTTTCACGGCATTGGGAATACAACCTCTCTCTGATGGGACATTACATAATTTCCATCATGCTGATTTAATAAGAAAAGCCCGCAACGATATGCGGGCTTCACTTTTACATATTGCGCTCTTTTTTCACCTGCCTGAAAAAGAATACTTCATAGATCACTGGGATCAGGATCAATGTCAGCAGGGTGGAGGAGGTGAGTCCTCCGATTACGGTAACTGCCAGCCCTTTTGAAATCAGGGTGCCTGATGAGGTAGTCAGTGCCAATGGAATCAATGCCGCGATTGTCGCGAATGCGGTCATCAGGATTGGGCGGAGCCTTGTGATTCCTGCCTCGATCAACGCTTCACGTACAGGCATTCCTTTTTCAGTTCGGTTCTGGCCAATACGGTCGACCATGACAATGGCATTGGTCGTGACGATTCCGATCAACATCAGCAAGCCGATCATGACACTGACTGACATTGGCTCATCGGCAATCCACAATCCCAGCAGG
>JACDJB010002696.1_pt1 | contig 12354 bp, 10 predicted proteins | sample 7454121 | NCBI WGS metagenome assembly JACDJB01 (sample SAMN14253290, study PRJNA609438) | sludge metagenome | isolation source: sludge after 25d culture with pyrite | collected 2018-12-20 | reverse complement strand
GAGCGACAGGCCGGTGGGGGCTCGGCCGACCGCTGGTTGCTGGGCTCCGACGACGGGCGGACGATCACCGCACGCATCGTGGTCAACGCAGCGGGGGCCTGGGGCGACGTCGTGGCCGGCATCTGCGGGGTGGCCGGCGTCGGCCTGGAACCGCGTCGCCGCACGGCATTCATGACGCCCAGCACCTTCGACGGCTCGTCGGAGTGGCCGATGGTGGTCGACGTGGCCCACCGCTGGTACGCCAAGCCCGACGGCACCCAATTTCTGTGCTCGCCCGCGGATGAAACCCTGTCGCCGCCCTGCGATTCCAAGCCGGAGGAGCTCGACGTCGCCCTCGCCATCGACCTGATCAACCAGGCGACCACCCTGGGCATTCGCACGGTCAGCTCCGCCTGGGCCGGGCTGCGAACCTTCGCTCCGGACGAGTCGATGGTGATCGGCCCCGACCCCGAGGTGCCCAGCTTCGTGTGGTGCGTCGGCCAGGGCGGCACCGGCATCCAAACCGCGCCGGCCGCAGGACGTCTGCTGGCCGACCTGACGCTCGACGGGGCTCCATCGCCGTTCTTCGACCCCCGACCCGAGACGAACCTCGCCGTCATCGACCTGGCCGCGCTCACCCCGGAGCGGCTGGTCCGCAGGCCGGTCGTGACCGCCTGAAGCCCAACCTGGCATACGAAGCCACCCCTCCACATGCGGATGCCAGACTGGTGGGCATGGCCGACAGCACGCAGGACAGCCCCACCACGCGCACCCCGCACAACCCGTTCGTCGAACGATCCCCCGAGGATGAGCAACTGCACCGCAAGCAGCGCCTGGCCATGGCGTTCCGCATCTTCGGTCGCCTGGGCTTCGACGAGGGCGTCGCCGGGCACATCACCGCCCGCGACCCGCTGCGCGAGGACTGCTTTTGGGTCAACCCCTTCGGCATGTCGTTCAAGCAGATCCGGGTGGCCGACCTGATCCTGGTCGACCACGACGGCCGGGTCGTCGAGGGCCACTGGCCGGTCAACCAGGCGGCCTTCGCCATCCACTCCCAGGTGCACGCCGCCCGTCCCGATGTGATCGCCGCCGCCCACTCCCACTCGGTACACGGCAAGGCGTTCTCCAGCCTGCACCGGCCGCTGCGGCCCCTCACCCAGGATGCCTGCATCTTCTTCGAGGACCACGTGTTCGACCCCGACTACGGCGGGGTGGCCAACGACATCGAGGAGGGCAAGCGCATCGCCACCGCCCTCGGCGGCAACAAGGCGGCGATCCTGGCCAACCACGGACCGCTCACCGTCGGCGAGTCGGTCGACGAGGCCACGTTCTGGTTCGTCACCCTGGAACGCACCTGCCAGGCCGAACTCCTGGCGATGGCCGCCGGCGAGCCTGTCCCGATCCCCGACGAGGTCGCACGCGGCGTCAAGGACCAGGTCGGCTCGTCGCTGGCCGGCTGGTTCTCCGCCCAACCGTTGTTCGACTGGATCGCCGCCGAGCAGCCCGACTGCCTCGAGGGATCCTGACCGGTCCGAGGACGATCAACCACGGCTCGGGACGACCGGCCGTTCAGCCGACGGTCCCGTGATGAAGAACGCCGTCGCCTAACCGATCGAGATGCCGCAGGTCTTCTTGGCGTAGGCCTCCACGCGGTCGCCGGCCCGTTCGTACTCCTCGTCCTCGAGCAGGGCCGGGTCCTCATCGTTGGCCTCCTCCTCACCGCTCGCCTGGTCGGACATGCGCTTGGCGCCCTCCAACAGGGTCGCCGCATCGGCGCCGACCTCGCTCGGTGCGACTGCGGCAAAGTCCTCGAGGGCGGCGAGCAGTGCGTCGAACGATTCGGTCGGATCCGTCGTCTCGCTTTCGTCGATGGCCGTCGCCACCGCCCTGAGCGAGTCGCAGACCTCATCGGTGGAGGCCTGGTTGTCTCCCCCGCAGGCACCGAGAGAGATGACGGTGACGAGAGCCGCTATCGAGACGACGCCAGGCTTCGTGATCCGCATCGCATCAACCTAGACAAGCCGCTCCACGGCCTGGCCACCGCTCCGGGGAGTGCGCCCCGGAGACCAGAATCCGTTGCCAAATGAATCGAACAGGTGTACGATTACTCTATGCTTTCTGGGGGCCACTTCCTCGCTTCGCACGACCTGACGACCGAAGGGTCACCTGCGCTGACCGAGCTGATCGACCTCGAGGCACAGCGTCGGCGGATCGATCACCGACAGGCGGTACTGCTCACCGAGGTGGCCGCGTCGGGTGTCTGCGACATCGAACACGGCCACACCACCCCGATGTGGCTGGCCGACCGCACCCAGCAGAGCCCGCACGCCTGCCGAAGCCGGATGAACACCGCAGCCCGCCTGCACCGTCGCTACCCACAACTCGCAGAGGCCCTCAAGACCGGTCGGGTCGGCTGGCAACACGTCAAGGTGATCGACTCGGCAGGAAACGATCGCAACTGGCAGGACCTGGCCGACCTGCTGCCGGGGCTGATCGACCTGGCCCAGGTGGCCACCTTCGAGCGCTGGGCCCGCGAGGTCCGCGGCATCGCTCAACGTTTGGATCAGGACGGCGGCTACGACCCGGCCTCCGATCCGGCCAACAACCACCTCCACCTGGTGCCCACCACCGACGGCATCACGTACGTCTCCGGGCAACTGGTCGGAGAGTTGGCCCTCACGATCAAGAAACTGATCGACGGAGAAACCGAACGCGTGCTGAAGCGCTACCGCGCCGACGCCGAAGCCACTGGCGGCGAAACACCGGTCCCCAGCCGGGCGCAAGCATGCGCCGAAGCGCTCGGCGAGCTTGTGGATCGGGGCTCGGGTGTGCCCGAAGGATCCGGCAAACTCCCCGAGCCCGAAATCGTCGTGATCCTCAACGACACTGGCGACACCGAGGACGGCGGCGAACTCACCGACGACGACGGCAACCACCTCTCACCGCACATCCTCCGGTTCATCATCGCCGCCGCCATGATTCGACCGCTGGAAGTGTCTGGCTCCGGCGACCCGCTCCGCATGGGCCGCACCCTCCGCTACGCCAACCGCCACCAACGCCGCGCCCTCCTCGCCCGCGACGGTGGCTGCATCTTCCCCGGCTGCGACCGGCCAGCCAGCTGGTGCGACGTCCACCACGTCGACGAATGGGACGCCAACGGCCCAACCGACATCGACAACATCGGCCTCTTGTGCCGACACCACCACCGGGTCACCCACCGACCCGGCTGGACGATGACCCCAACCGCACTACCCAGCGACCCCAACACCACCCACAGCAACGGAGTCAGATTTCGATGGCGAACGCCCACCGGCCGCCTCATCGACTCCCAACGACACCACCAGCGCAGTCATCCGTCCGCTGCGTGAACCCGTGATCGCCCGGTCAGCCCGGAAACTCATCGCCGGGGAGCGTTACGCGGCATCGGGTTCGCCAAAGCGAGCGATGCTGACACCTCGGCGAGCCAGGGCATCGAGCATCGTGAGCGGCGGTGCGAGCTGGCCGGCGGTGACTGCACCCGTCGGTGGTTGGTCCAACTGCTCACCGCAGGTGGCGATCAGCGCGGCGGCCGCACCATCGAGGCGGTCGACCACGCCCAACACCACCGCAGCGGTCGTGGTCCCTCGTCGGCCTCGCGCTTCAACGACCGCTGCACCCGTTCCCGACGGCTTCTGCGCACTGGGAAGCGGCGGGAGCCCGATCGCAACGGACATGCGTTCCCGTCGGGTCATCGAAATGCGAGCGGTGAGCCGCTCCAACTGCGGATGGGCTGCGTGCAGGGTCTGCACCTCGGCCAGATCCGCCCGATAGGTGTCGCGCCCACCGACCGGCTCCGGGAAGAACCACAGCTCCCGCCCCGAACCCGCTGACCGCTCCACCCAGGCGCCGTCGCGCCACACGCGACCGGCGCGTCGAAGCGCCTGCGCACGAGCCTCCGCGCAGGCCGGTCCCCCAACCCCGTGCCGAGCCACGTGCAGTTCGGTGGCCTCCTCCAACAGCGTGGCGGCATGGGCGGCCATTACGTCGGTCAGCCCGGGCGACAGTGCCGCACCGACCACAACCGGCGTACTGGAAAGCTCGCCATCGAGCAGCTCGGCGATGAGCTCGGGATCATCACAGCACGACACCGCCGGAACATCGGCCTCGGCGGTACGGCGCAACGCCGTCCGTTGTGCCGATGCCTCCACAGTGATCGCCGCCCAGTCGGCGTGCACCGGCTGCCCCGGCCGCACGATCTCCACCCGTTCGAGGCCACCCACCTGAGCGGCGGCCACCTCGTGACGCCGGCTGCGAACCCGCACCAACTCCACCGAGGGCGTGGACAACAACTCGGTGAGCAGTCGACGCCCCACTGCGCCCAGGCCGACGACCTCGACGATCATCGCTTGGCTCGTCTCATCAACCCATCCCGCATCTCAGCGGTACTCGGGCCCCGCCAGCTCACGCCAGCCACCCTCCTGGGGCGGAAGGCCGCCGATGCCCCGAAGCCGCAGCACGAGGGTGACCATCCCAGCGATAGCCATGGCGATGACTCCTCGTCTCAGTGCGCTGATGATCGCTTCCTGTTCACGAGCCGTCGGATTGGCATGTCGTGGGGCTAGCTGGATTCGAACCAGCGACCTCACCCTTATCAGGGGTGCGCTCTAACCAACTGAGCTATAGCCCCGATTCACTCGGTCAGACGAAGTTAGTCGCTTCGCTCATGTTCGAGCGAACGCCCAACCCGGATGTGGCCGAGAGCGCCTACAGCGGCTCGGCCGTCTCCTCTTCGATCACCGACACCCACACGCCGCCGATCAGATCGGAGATCAGGTTGAACAGGATGGAGCCGATCACCGCAGCACCGGTGAGGGCGAGCGTGATGATCAGGCCGATCAGCGAGTACACCCGAAACAGCAGATCGGCATCGATCGACACGTCGGTCAGGCTGAAGGACTGGGCGATGAACTTCTCGAAGTTGTCGATCGTGCCCGACGATCGGGCGACCGACCACATCGTCACACCGGCAACCAGGAAGATGAACCACATACAGACGTTGAGGACAAGCGTCAGCTTGAAGACCGACCACGGATCGACGTGGCGCACCAAGCGCCGGACCCTGCGGGCACGAAACCGTTCGCGATGGCCGAAACGGCCTCGCGACTCGACGACCATTGAGTCGTCGGCGTCCGCATCAGCATTGGCATCGTCCGTGCTGGTCGTCTTCAGCGTCGCCGTGCGCGCAACGACCGCAACCGGTGCGGCCACCGTCTTGGGAGCATCCTCGGCCGGTGCCGGGCTGGGCGGTGCCGGGCTGGGCTGTGTCGGCGTGACCACCGGGGCTGCCTTGGCGACGGGGGCCTTGGCCTCTGCAGGTGCAACAGCCTGGGGCTTGGCAGCCGGCGTCGGTTTGACGTCCGGGGTCTTGGCAGGCGGAGTTGCCTTGGCGTCGGGGGCCTTGGCCTCTGCGGGTGCAACAGCCTGGGGCTTGGCAGGCGGAGTGGGCTTCACGTCCGGCGCTGGCGGTGCCACAACCGTCGACGAGTTCGCGTCGGCGTCGGTGCTGGCCGGCGGCTTGGCCGGTGCCGATTTGGGCGAGGCGGTGCGTTTGGTGACCTTCGGGGTGCTCTGCGGCGGGGGGTCGTCGCGTTGCCAGCGAGCTTCTTTGGGCGTCGAATCGGTACCGGGCTCGGGTGCGGGGACAACCGCAGTGCGGGGGCCTGGCGTGGCGGGGGCACCGCCGCTTGGGGCCGCGACGTCAGTGCTGGACCCCTCGTCGGACGATGGTGACATTTGCGAGAGTCTAGGGCGAAGTGGAGCCGGAGGCGTGAACGGGCTCGGGCTCGGCGGCGGCCGTCGCTTCGATGGGACCCTTCGCCACCCAGACCCGCCACCGTCGGCCCCCCGACACCGTCGGTTGCGGGTTGGCCGACCTCAACGAACAGCCGTTGCGGGCGCTGATGACCTCGGCCATCGCCCCGGCCGAGGGGGACCCCGACTCGTCGACGCCCACAGCGGCCAGCGCCGCCAGGTCGGCAACCGCCTGCGCCTGCGCCGCCCGCACCGACCCCTGGGCAACCAGAACCAGACCACTCAACATGACGAGCGCACAGCCGACGACCGCCACCGCCCACCACACGACCGAACCCCGGTCCGACCTTGGTCGCCTGATCATGGTCCCATCGTGCCCGCCAACGTCGGCGGGCACCACGGGGGTCGCTCCCCGGGTTACTCCGCCGGGTCGCCGCCTGCGCCCTCGGCCGCGTCCAGTTCCTCGGCGGGATCGTCACCGTTCTCGGTGTTGACCACGGGCGCCACCGCAGCGACCTTGGTGTCATCATCCAAGCGCATGACCGTGACACCCATCGCGTCCCGGCCGTACTCGCTGATCGCCGCCACCGGCGTGCGGATGATCACGCCGGCGTCGGTGATCAGGAAGATCTCGGCGTCGTCATCGACCAGGTTGGCCGCCACCACCCGGCCGCGGTCGCCGCGGATGCGGTGGGCGCGGATGCCCTGCCCGCCCCGGCCCTGACGGGTGAACTCATCGGGGTCGGTGCGCTTGCCGAAGCCGGCATCGGTCACGGTGAGCAGGCGCGTGTCGGGCGTGAGCACCGCCGCGCCGATCACCGTGTCGCCACGCTTCAGGCGCATGCCGCGGACGCCGGCTGCGCTGCGGCCCATCGGCCGAACGTCGGACTCGGCGAAGCGGATGCCCATGCCCGACGAGGAGATCAACATCACCTCGTCGTCATCGTTGACCGGCAGCACCTCGACCAGCTCGTCGCCGTCGCGCAGGTTGACGGCGATCAGCCCGTCCTGGCGCGACGAGTCATAGGCGTTGAAGCGTGTCTTCTTCACCACGCCGAGCGCGGTGGTGAACATCAGGTAGCGGTGCGACTCGTAGTCGCGGGTGTCGATGACCGCCTGCACCCGCTCGTCGGAGGCGAGGCGCAACAGGTTGACGATCGCCGTGCCCTGGGCGCCGCGCTCCACCATCGGGATTCGGTGCACCTTCAGGCGGTACACCTTGCCCCGGTTAGTGAAAAACAACAGGTAGGCGTGGGCGGACGTCTTGATCAACGTCGTGATCATGTCCTCGTCGCGCAGCTTGGCCCCCGCCACGCCGCGTCCGCCGCGGCCCTGGGAACGGAACGCGTCCAGCGACGTGGTCTTGATATAGCCCCGGCTGGTCATGACGACCACCACATCCTCGTCGTCGATCAGGTCCTCGACGTCGAGGTCGCCCGGGTCGTGCACCATCGGGCTTCGCCGGTCAACGGCGAAGCGTTGGCGAATGTCGGCGAGTTCCTCGCGAATCACGGCGTCGAGCCGGCTTTGGTCGGCCAGGATGGCCTCGAGCTCGGCGATGATGCGTCGCAGCTCGGCCAGTTCCTCGTTGAGCTCGGCCCGGCCCAAGCGGGTCAGGCGTCCCAGGGGCAAATCGAGGATGTGGTTGGCCTGGATCTCGGAGAACTCGAAGCCCTCACCCATCAAGGCGGCGCGTGCGCCCGAGCGGTCGGCCGACGCCCGGATCGCTGCGATGATCTGATCGATCAGGTCGAGGGCGCGCACCAGCCCCTCGACGATGTGGGCCCGACGCTGAGCCCGACCGAGGCGAAACTCGGTGCGACGGCGGACGACCTCGCGCTGGTGGTCGAGGTAGTGCACCAGGGCATCGCGCAGGTTGAGCGTGCGGGGCACGCCGTCGACCAGCGCAACCATGTTAGCGGCGAACGTGGTCTGCAGTGGGGTGTACTTGTACAGGTTGTTGAGCACCACCATCGGCGAGGCGTCCCGCTTGAGCTCGAACACCAGCTTGATCTGACCTTTGGCCGAGCTGTTGGTGATCGCCCGGATGCCCTCGAGCTCCCGGTTGTTCACCAGCTCGGCGGCCCGCTCCTCGATCACCTCGGGTGCGGTCTGATAGGGCACCTCGGACACGATGATGCTGTTGCGGCCGTTGGCGTCCTCAACGATCTCGGCCTTGCCCCGCAGCTTGATCGAGCCCCGCCCGGTTCGGTAGGCCGAGTTGAGCCCGGCCCGACCCAGGATCTCGCCTCCGGTGGGAAAATCGGGGCCCAAGACCAGCTCCATCAGCTCGTCGATGGTGGCGTCGGGGTTGTCGATCAGCAAGTCGACGGCGTCGATCACCTCGCCCAGGTTGTGGGGCGGGATGTTGGTGGCCATGCCCACGGCGATGCCCTGAGAGCCGTTGACCAACAGGTTGGGGAACCGCGACGGCAACACGGTGGGCTCTTCGGTCGAGCCGTCGTAGTTGGGGATCCGATCGACCGTGTCCTCGTCGATCTCGGCCAGCATGGACATGGCGAGCGGATCGAGGCGGCACTCGGTGTAGCGGTAGGCGGCGGGACCGTCGGAGAGCGAACCGAAGTTGCCGTGCTTGTCGATCAGCACGTGCGACAGGGAGAAGTCCTGGCCCATGCGCACCAGCGCGTCGTACACCGAGCTGTCGCCATGGGGGTGGTACTTGCCGATGACGTCGCCGACGACGGTGGCGCACTTGCGGTGCTGACGGTCGGGGCGCAGCCCGGCCTCGTGCATGGCCCACAGGATGCGGCGGTGCACCGGCTTGAGGCCGTCACGCACGTCGGGCAGCGCCCGGCTGACGATGACCGACATGGCGTAGTCGAGGAACGACTGCTCCATCTCGGCCTGGATCTCGATGGGCTCGATGCCCTCGCCGCTGAAGTCGATCAGCTCGACCGGCACGATCGGGTCGTCTGCTTCTGGGTCGTCTGCTTCTGGGATGGGCGGCTCGTCAGACATGGAAACTCCGGATCAGATATCGAGAAAGCGGACATCGTTGGCGTTGGTCTGGATGAAGTGCTTGCGGCTCTCGACGCTCTCGCCCATCAGCACCGAGAACACCTGATCGGCGATGGCCGCCTGCTGTGCGGTCACCTGCAACAGCGTGCGGCGCTCGGGGTCCATCGTCGTTGCCCACAGCTCGTCGGCATCCATCTCGCCCAGGCCCTTCAGGCGGGCAAAGTCCTCGGAGTGCTTTGGGCGCCCTTCGAGGAACTGTCGGCGGGCCTCGTCGTCCTTGAGGTACACCGTCTCCTTGCCGACCTTGGTCGAGTACAGGGGCGGCTGGGCGATGAACACCCGGCCGGCCTCGACCAGCGGCTTCATTTGACGGAAGAAAAACGTGAGCAGCAGGGTTCGAATGTGGCTGCCGTCGACGTCGGCGTCGGCCATCAGCACGACCTTGCCGTAGCGGATCAGCGAGAGGTCGAACTCCTCGCCCATCCCGGCGCCCACCGCCTGGATCAGCGACGTGACCTCGGCGTTGCGCAGCATGCGATCCGGGCGGGCGCGCTCGACGTTGAGGATCTTGCCGCGAATGGGCAGGATCGCCATCGTCGCGGGGTCGCGGGCGTCCTTGGCCGAACCACCCGCGGAGTTGCCCTCGACGATGTACAGCTCGCACTCATCGGGGTTCTTCGACGAACAGTCGGCCAGCTTGCCGGGCAGCCCGGCGCCGTCGAGTGCCGACTTGCGGCGGGTGGCCTCACGCGCCGAGCGGGCCGCCTCGCGGGCCCGGGACGCTGCGACCGCCTTGGCGACGATACGCCGGGCCTCGTTGGGGTGCTCTTCGAGCCACTCCCCCAGCCGGTCGTTGGTCGCCCGCTCCACCATCGAACGCACCGGCACGTTGCCCAGCTTGGACTTGGTCTGACCCTCAAACTGCGGATCGGCCAGCTTCACCGAGATGATCGCCGTGAGCCCCTCGCGAATGTCCTCGCCCTGAAGGTTGGTGTCCTTGTCCTTCAGGTGACCCTTCTCGCGCGAGTAACGGTTGAGCGTGTTGGTGAGGGCCTTCTTGAAGCCCTCTTCGTGCATGCCGCCTTCGATCGTGTTGATGCCGTTGGCAAAGCTGTGCATGCCATCGGAGTTGTAGCCCGAGTTCCATTGGAACGCGACCTCCAGCTGCATCGGGGCGCCGGCCGCCTCCTCGCTCCAGTTGTAGCTCCCCACTTCCTCGAACAGTGTTTCTTTCGACGAGTTGATGTGAACGATGAAGTCCTGGACGCCGTTCTCATAACAAAAAACGGTGTGTTCGGGCTCGTCACCGCGCTCGTCGGAAAAGGAGATCGTCAAACCGGCGTTGAGAAACGCCATCATCTGCAGACGTTCCATCAGCGTCTGGCTACGAAACGTGACGTCATCGAAGATCGTCGGGTCGGGCCAGAACCGCACCGTGGTGCCGCTCGGCCGGTCGATCCCGTCGGTGCTCGCCGGCGTGGGGCCCACCTGGCGCAATGGCTGATCGGGCGTCCCGCCGTCGCGGTAGCTCATCGACCAGCGCTCGCCCCCCCGGTCGATGTCGACCTCGGTACGCGCCGACAACGCGTTGACCACCGAGATGCCCACGCCGTGAAGGCCACCGGACACCTTGTAGCCGCCGCCGCCGAACTTTCCTCCGGCGTGCAACACGGTGATGGCCACCTCGGCGGCCGACATGCCCGGGTACTTCGGGTGCGGATCGGTGGGGATGCCCCGGCCGTTGTCGACCACCTGGCAGCAGCCGTCGGCCCCAAGGGTGACCTCGATGTGATCGGCATAACCGGCCATCGCCTCGTCGACCGAGTTGTCAACCACCTCGTAGACCAAGTGATGCAAACCACTCGGGCCAGTGGAACCGATGTACATGCCCGGTCGTTTACGGACCGCCTCCAAGCCCTCGAGTACCTGAATCTGATCGGCGCCGTACGTGCTGGTTTCAACTGTCACGTGGGTGACCTCTGTGGGTGCGAAAGAGGGGTATATGGATCGAATGACAACGCTTGCCGTTAAAGAACACACAGGATGTGGATAACCATGTGGAAACAATGTGGCTGTCACACCATCCGGCCGCTGGGGCCGGCGATCATCATAGCCCATCGTGAAGGTCCCGCCGACCGGTTGACCCGCTCAGCGCCCGTCTGGGGCCCCCGGGGCGCCCTCCCCGGGGGCCCCACCAGATCGACCCTCGGAAGTAACACGCACCCGTACGGTGGCGACGACGTCGTCCCCGACCAGTCGATTGAGCGTCCCGGCCAGCTCGCGGCTGATCAGGTTGAGCTCCTCGGCCACCACGGGATCGGTGGTACTCACCACCAGCTCGCCGGACACCAGCTCGCTCGGCCAACACCAGCCGGCGAGGCGAGATCCCACGATGGTGGCCCACTTGGTTCGAATCACCTCGTGGGCGTCGACCGACGGCCGTCCGAGGTGGGCCAGCACCGCATCGAGCGAGTTGGACACGTGGCGCGACGAACGACGGGGACTCATCGCCAGCTCACCTCGCCGGCACCGACCACTTCGAGCACGGCCGACGGCGAGATCTCGTCGGGCAGGTCGGCGGCGGTGGTCAGCAGGGTCTGACCGGCGGGCACCGCACGCAACAGCGCCGAGCGCCGCTGAGCGTCCAGCTCGGAGAGTACGTCGTCGAGCACGAGGATCGGCGGGGTGCCGTAGCGGTCGGTCAACAACCGGTGAACCGCCAGGCGCAACGACAAGGCCAGGCTGCGCTGCTCACCCTGGGAAGCATGGGTGCGCGCCGCCATCTGCTCCAGATCGATCTGGAGCTCGTCTCGGTGCGGCCCGACGAGCGTGACGCCCCGCCGCAGCTCGTCGCGACGGGCCTCCCCGAGCGCCACCTCCAGCCCGGCTGCGCGCCAGGGCGCTTCGTAGGTGAGCGTGACGTCGCAGGTGACGCCGGCGAGCTCCTCGTAGGCGGCGCTCACCAACGGCGACAGCTCGGCGCACAGGCTGGCCCGCTCGTCGCCCAGCCGGGTGCCGCGATCGACCAGCTGGGCGTTCCACACCTCCAGCGTCAGCTTGGCCGCCTCGTCGAGCGAACCCTTGGACTGGCGCAGCAACGCGTTGCGCTGGCGCAGCACCTTGTCGTAGTCCGCCCGAACGGCGTCGAGCCGGGGATCACGAGCGACCAACGCGTCGTCGAGCAGGCCCCGCCGCTCCGAAGGGCCGCCCTTGATCAGCACCAGGTCGTCAGGGGAAAACACGGTGACCCGCCCGACGCCGGCCACGTCCCGACGCCGCGCACCCGACTGCCGGTTGAGCAACACACGACCCCGGCCGCGCGCCGAGATCTCGCTCTCGATCAGTGCCCGACGGGCTTCACCGCTCGCCTGCCAGGCACCATCGGGGCCCGGCTCCTCCAGCTCGGCTCGCACCACCGCTGCCTCGGCCCCCCGGCGCACCAGGGCCTCGTTGGGGACGCCGCGCACGCTGGTCAGCAGCAACGGCCAGGCCACCGCCTCGACCAGGTTGGTCTTGCCGATGCCGTTTGGGCCCACCACGGCGGTCAATCCGATCGGCAGATCGAGCGTCAGCTCCTCGTAGGTGCGGAACTGACGCAGCTCCAGG
>JACDJB010002694.1_pt1 | contig 12355 bp, 12 predicted proteins | sample 7454121 | NCBI WGS metagenome assembly JACDJB01 (sample SAMN14253290, study PRJNA609438) | sludge metagenome | isolation source: sludge after 25d culture with pyrite | collected 2018-12-20 | reverse complement strand
CTACTTCGCTCAACTTGCATGTATTAGGCACGCCGCCAGCGTTCGTCCTGAGCCAGGATCAAACTCTCCAATAAAGGATGCTAAAAGCATCTATATTAAAAACGTTTGAATAGCTCAATTTGATTGTTCATTGTTTAAATGACGGGAGGTCATTTAATAATTACGCTTGGCTTGTTTGCTTTGCTACTGTTTAGTTTTCAAGGAACTTTAGACTGCGGAACAGCCTTTTTACTAACTTTTTTCATCATTGTTACCTCAGCGGCAACATTTATTATCTTATCACATGCAACCTCGTTCTGTCAACACTAATTTCTGATTGATTTGAAGTTGATATGAAGATATGTTTATCATCGCTCGAAGCGACAAAAATAAATTTACCACGTTTGATCGAAACATGCAACAGGAATTTTACACCAACAAAAAATTATACAATCATATATTTAAGCACTGCTAAAGCAACTGCACCTGGAACGCCTAAAATCGCAACAATACCTACTGTAATCGGATTGATCGCGAGATGGAAGTCTATCCATTCCCCGGCCCAATTCAACAAATACAAACCAAGTGCAGCGATACAAATCCGTACACCTAGCTTGCCTATAAGAAGGAAGATCGGTTTTGTTTTGCGCCAAAAAAACAGAACGCTAGACAGAATGATTGCGGTTAGTATTCCCACTAGGATCGCAAACATGCTTGGCAACTTTATCACCTCCTTCGTAGTAATCTTTGACCAATCCGTATACATAGCGATACAACTGTTTTTGAATCAACACTTTATATGTCCATATTTCCATCATTTCAGCATCTTCTAAACTATTAAGATACTGCTCATAGTTATTCCAAACACCCTTTAGATCATCTAAAAGTTCATATAATTCAACAGATTCATCTTTAATTTCCCATCTTCTTTTCCGTAGCCAGCGCATAAATTGGACATACCTCCTTCAATAAAAATTTATGCGGTAAACGATGATTTATGCCTAGCTACTTATTGTTCACCTCCAACTTACTTTTGGTGTGGAGTGCTATCCCATTGGATGTAATGACACCGAAGATCGCTAAAATCATCAAGCAATAGATCAACAGGTGAGCATCTACAATTACGCTCACAAAAACAGAAGCAATAATCCCTCCAATATAACGAAATGTCGAATATATACCAGATGCTACACCAGACATCTCAACAGATACGGCTTGCAACGAAGTCACCTGCATGGACGATGATCCGATTCCCGCACCAAATCCCCCTACGAGTAAAACTGCTCCAATAAAAAACAGGTTTGGATATCGATCAATCGCCACATACCCTAGGAGAGCAAGAAGAAATATTATGAAGGATAGTAAAATCAACCATTTCGGTCCAACTCGATTGGTAAGCTTGCCACCAAACCAAGAGCTCGTCGACATAGATAATGAAAACAAAAACAATAACATGCCGACGGATTGCAAGGAGAAATGATGCACCTCCTGCAATAAGATTGGCATCAATAGGATGGTACTGTACATAATTGCATTACTAAGTAATATCGCAACATTTGCACTACGAAACGGGACAATTTTAAATAAGCGGAATTGAATGATCGGCTCAGGATGTCGCAATTCTGTTTTTAAAAACAAACTTACAATCAGAATAAAAACGATAACGAGCCACCATTCAATCATTTGTGGATGTGTAACGAACAAAACCAATAAGGTGAATCCAGTAATCAAGCAGATCGCCCCGAAAATATCGAGTGTTGGTTCACGACGTAGGCTACTCATTGGTAAATGTAAAAACGCAACGACTAAAGAAAAAAGCGCAAAAGGGATATTGATCCAAAATAGAGACGACCATCCCCACCAACCGATCAAACCCGCTCCTAATAGCGGACCGATTGCTGCACCAAGTCCCATTAATGATCCGTAAGTGCCAAATGTTTGTGCAAGCTTATCCGCTGGTACAATCTCACGGATGAGGGCCATTGCATTTGGTGACAATAAAGCCCCGCCTAATGCTTGTATGGCCCTAAACAATATGAGCGAGATGACATCAAGCGAATAAATGCACGCCACTGAACCAGATAGAAATAGTAGCATTCCGATGAGATACATGTTTCTTTTACCGTATAGATCCCCAAGCTTTCCAGTGACTGGTTGTAGCGCTGCCATAATAATGAGATATATGGTAACAACCCATGTTACTTGGCCAATCTCAATTCCAAAGTCGTTAGCAATTGCCGTCAGTCCGACAGCGATCATCGTAGAATTGACAGGGATCAAGAAAGTCCCTGTCAAAATGAATAATAAAACGAGACGATAGTCTTTAACGCTGATCAAAATAGATGGCCCCCAGCGTTCCATCTACAACAACCATATCACCGTCTTTTAAAACGGAAGTAGCCACTTTTGTTCCAACGACACAAGGAATTTTGTATTCCCGTGCTACCGTCGCAGTATGCTGAAGAATACCTCCCACGTCGGTAACAATGGCTCCTACTACTGAAAATAATACCGTCCATGGCGGAGTTGTCGTTTTACATACCAATACATCGCCTTTTTGTATTTTGGTAAAATCATTTGAATCTAAGATTACTTTCACCGTTCCTCTATATTTACCTTGTGAAGCGCCAATGCCTTTAATTGACTTTACTTCTTCTGCTTGTTCTAGTGTGTTCTCGGGGTTTTGTTTGACATTTGGATCAGCAGATTTTTGCAGTGGGTCCCCATAAGATAGTGGAACAACTTTCTTTTTATTTTCTTCATGTTCACTTTTCCGCTTCTCCACCAATAAAATCTGAGAAACGGGCGCAGTTAATACGTCTAGCAATTCATCTAAATATAAATAGAAGATATCATTTCGATCAGCCAGCACTCCTTGCTCTACTAACATGCGGGATACATGTAATAAAAATAATCGTGTTTTCGCAGGTAGCATTGCATCTATATAAAAATGATGATCCTCCTTCACACTCCAATTATTCAGAGCCCATTGATAGTATTGCAGAAACTTTTGCTTCAGCTCACCTTCGGGCATACGGGTAATCGTCTCAGCCGCTTGTACTTCACGTTGTTTTACCGTTTGAGCAAATTCGAGGTCAAAATTATATTCCTTTTGCATGTATGCAGCAATGACCCGTAATGCGTATTCAGGATTTTCAATCCATGTTTCATCAACGAATTCATGAGAATTGGACAAGCGGTATCCATACACCTCTAATACATGCTGTAAAAGTAATAAAAACTCTCGTCCCTCTTCACTCTCGGACAATCGCTTCGCATAGTCCTTGCTTGATTCAGCAAAACACTCACTCAGCGTCCCAGACCTTTTCGCATACTCAGCTAATTTCCATAATTCTCGATCAGTCTCTAACGATTTGTTCATCATTCCAGAGAGAAGTTGGTAAAAAACTGCCGCATTCTCCTCTCCTGTTAGTTGTGTATACATATTCTTCATGCTTTCAAAGCCATCGAACGGAAAGATGATTTCAAAATGCCGTTGCCAAATACTCTGATAAGAGTCGAATAGCTCTACAATGATATTCTTCGCCTCATCTAGCGTTAACGGCTGCTGTCGGTATTGGTCAAGTCTGTTGTAAAAAGGCAATAGCTCATCATCCACATAACTCTGCATTTGTTGCTGCAAAATTGGAAGTAGAGGCTCAATCGTTTCCATATATTGTTGTTGTCGTTTCTTGAGATCCCCTGGATACATGATGGCTTCATCATAATAGCGCCCTTCCGAAAGCTTTACCCGAAATTGTACTATTGGGGCATTTAAATTTACAAAGGCCCGTTGGCTCCCTTCCGTAATAGCCGGAAGCATAAAAGAGGCAAACAAAGGTGTTAATGGATAAGCAAAATGGACTTCATCTAATTGCCAAAAACCTCTACGTTTGTCTTCCTCACTTAAAAGCAACTCACTTTGAAATGCTTCGAATGACTTCAAACAAATCCTCTCCTCATTCATCATGATAAAGTCGTTACCGGACGAGCCTGTAAAATATAAATCCTGCCATTTTGTATCGCGAATTCTATATCGACGGGTCTACCAAAATGTGCCTCAATTTTATGCATTTGCTGAACCAGCTTCGAAATCTCTTGATCGTTTAGACAAAAACGACCCTGTTCCTCTACCGATGTTTCCACTTGCACAGTACCTTGATGCGCAGCGACAATCTTAAGTTCCTTTACACCCAACTCCCTAACTGTGCTCCCATTATTTTTATGCACATAGTACAGATCTGGGATGACCAAACCAGCAACAACGGATTCACCAAGGCCGTAACTTGCATTGATCACAATTTCATCCCGATTGCCTGTCACTGGATTCATGCTAAAGATGACTCCCGACACATCGGCCTGAATCATCTGCTGAATCAATACCGCCATCGATACATTTTTCGGTAAAAGTTCAATATTACTTTGCTGAGCATATTCCTGAATCCCTGGGGAAAATGAAGAAGTCCAGCAGCGCTTAATGCTTTCAAAAATGTGAGGAAGCTCCGTCACATTCAAAATGGTCTCGTACTGTCCTGCAAAGGAAGCAATTTGCAGATCTTCTGCCGCTGAAGATGATCTTACAGCAACAGAAATGCTTGACTGGATATTTCCCTGTAACGTTGCAAAGGCAGTAGAAATCTCATGCGTTAAATCAGCAGGGAAATCGGCTTGAACCAATCGAGTGATGAACCATTCGTCACCTCGATCCAACAGAAGACCGTTGTCCACCATAAAACGATGAAAGGCAGTTGATGTAACCACAAATCCATCTGGAATGGTAATATTCACTTCGGCTAACTTAGCGAGTTGCTTTGCTTTAGAACCAATTGTATGTACGGACTCCCAGCTCGCTAACCTAAGTGGAATCGTATACACCCTTATCACTCCTTTAGAATAGCAGCTTCAATTTAAGAAGCCTTTTCAAAGAGACTGCGATAAAGAAAACAGAATCTTCTATCATACTATTCTAAATTGTTACTAATTTTCCTTTTATTACATAACAAAAAAGAACTTCATTGATTCAATCAAGGAAGTTCTTTTTAATGGACCATATATACATCTACTAAATATCTCTTCTACCTTCCAACGCTTTGGCAAGCGTGACCTCATCAGCATACTCCAAGTCCCCACCAACAGGTAACCCATGCGCAATCCGTGTAACACGAATGCCTGACGGTTTAACGAGACGAGAGATATACATCGCTGTCGCTTCACCCTCTATCGTTGGGTTAGTGGCGAGAATAATTTCTTGGACTGTATCGTCCTGAAGGCGCTTGATCAGTTCAGTAATTCGAAGCTCCTCAGGACCAATCCCCTCAATTGGCGAAATTGCCCCATGTAATACATGGTATGCACCATTGAACTCCTTGGTCTTTTCCATGGCAATGACATCCTTGGGCTCTTGTACGATACAGATTACAGTAGGATCACGACGAGTGTCACGGCATATATGACATGGATCAACATCTGTAATGTTATAGCAGATACTACAGAAATGAAGATTCCGCTTGGCATTTACAAGTGCTTTAGCCAATTCCAGAACATCATCTTCTCTCATTTTTAGCACAAAAAAGGCCAGGCGTGCGGCGGTTTTGGGACCAATACCTGGCAGCTTCATAAATCCATCAATCAACTTAGAAATCGGCTCTGGGTAAAACATCAAATCTACCCCTAAAACAATCCCGGGATATTTAGACCACCTGTAAATCTACCCATATCCTTGTTCACCAGCTCATCAACTTGTTTCAATGTATCATTGATCGCGGTTAAAACTAGATCCTGTAGCATTTCGATATCGTCTGGGTCAACAGCTTCAGGCTTGATTTCTACAGATAAGATTTCCTTTTGACCGTTAGCTGTAATCGTAATAACTCCACCACCAGCAGTTCCCTGAACAGTCTTATCCTTTAATGCCTCTTGCGCTTTTTCCATTTCTTTTTGCATTTTCTTAACTTGTTGCATCATTTGATTCATATTCTTCATGTTCGTATTCCTCCTACTTTTTGATCTGAATGAGCTCTTCTCCCACTAATTGAATTGCTTCTGCAATAATGGGCTCAAGCTCTGGTTCGGTTTGTTGTTCACTCTTCATATCTTTATGTTTCTCCACAAAATCGGTCCACTGTTCCAACATCACTGTAACAATTTCAAAGCGAATATTGGTACGATCATAGAGTGTACCCTCAATCACCTTTTTATTGGCAGGAATCTCTGTTGATTCACGGTGGATCGCACTATTAAATGCGAGCAGTACCTGTTGTTCTGTACAAATAACCGGCTTCCCCTGCTTTAACCACGCAGCTGCACGGACATCAAGGAGACGTACCCCATCTAATATTGATGGCCAGAGCTGTAATATCCGCTCCAGATACTTTTCATTTGCCTGCTGATAAATTGATTTTAACCTAGATAACGGCAGATCGCTAGCGGTAGGTACGCGCTTACGCTCCTCCTGCTGTTCTGTTGAACGTGACTCCCGCTCGGCTACAGCAGACATCGTCATCCCCTTCTCTAATTCCGTTATCCGCTTCTCTAAAGAACGAATATGCTCGACTAAACCTTGATCCACGCTTCCTGCCCGCGAAGCAACTGATGTATTCGCAGTAGCAAAAACATGCTCCATTAGCTGAATTAATCCTACCTCTAACATAATACGAGGATGGGCACTGTACTTCATTTCCGTCTGCACCTTACTTAAGTGCTCAATCGCACCAAAGAGCTGACCACTTTGCACATTTTCACTTAATTGCTTAAACTCAGGCTCAAGCGTAGCTCTCCCTTGCATTTCCTCTAGCTGAGGAGCATTTTGATAAATGAGAAGGTCACGAAGATAATAAATAAAGTTCCGCAGCATCTGCTCAGGGTCTTTACCTGAAGCCAAGACCTCATTCAGTAAGACGATAGCTTCGGCTTTCTCATTTTCCATCAGCGCAACGAGTATTTGCCGTAAAAAATCACTTGAGAGCGTACCTGTTATTAGATGAATATCGTCCGAGGTAATCTCATTTCCCGAAAAAGAATAGGCTTGATCCAATACGCTAAGCGCATCGCGTCCACCACCCTCTGAGTATCGAGCGATCAATGCAAGTGTCTCATCCGCTATGTGAATCCCTTGTTGATCACACACGTTTCTCAACAATCGAATCAGAGAAGATAATGATATTTTATGAAAGTCAAAGCGCTGACAACGCGAGATAATTGTTAACGGTAGCTTATGAGGTTCTGTCGTCGCTAAAATAAAGATCACATGCCCCGGCGGCTCTTCTAGCGTCTTCAGGAGTGCATTAAAAGCCTCCGTCGTTAACATATGTACCTCGTCTATAATATAGACTTTATATGTTAGGCTATTTGGACTTAAATGTACCTTCTCGCGAATATCACGAATCTCATCTACGCCACGATTTGAGGCAGCATCAATTTCAATAATATCCAATATTTCGCCCGATTGTACGCCCTGACAAGAAGAACATTGATTACATGGCTCGCCGTCCTGAGGATCAAGACAATTGACCGCTTTGGCAAAAATCTTGGCAGCACTCGTCTTACCCGTTCCACGTGGACCATTAAATAAATAGGCATGCGATATCCGCTTCTCTTTGATCGCATTACGCAAGGTGTGCGTAACCGCTTCTTGACCTACAACATCCCCGAAGCACTGCGGGCGATAGACTCTATATAAGGCTTTATACGTTATCGTAACCACCCACTTTACCCACGAAATAGAATGCTTCTATTATACTATACCAATTGAAGTTTTGCTAAAAAAAACACTTGGATCATGATCACCAAGTGTTTTCTTATTCTAAATACGGCAGTATAACATTAAAGGTAGTGCCAAAGCCTTTACTACTCACCCGTATGCCCCCACCTAAATCCTGTATAATCCTTTGACATACTGAGAGACCTAAACCAGTTCCTTCACTTTTAGTGGTAAAGAAGGGGTCAAAGATTCGATCCAATACATATGGCGGGATACCAATACCACTATCACGAAAATTAATACTGATCTTTTTTCCCTCACGATCAAATTCGTAATCGATCACTACTTCACCCTTTTTCCCAATGGCTTCCACACCGTTTTTACATATATTAAGGAATACTTGCTTAAGCAGCTCACTATCACCAATAATTCTAGGTAATTTTCCTTCCGTCGAGTCGATCACCTCTACATTATGAAGAAATGCTTCATTCTGGATTATCGGGATGATTTCTCTCAGTACCTCATTTAGATCAACTACTCTATATTGTACATCGCGAGGCTTGCTTAACAGTAAAAACTGATCTACTAGTGAATTAATCCGCTTTATTTCGGATAGCATCAAATTCACATACTCTCGTTCCTTACTCATCCCTACTTCATCCAATGAATTGCCGAGAATCTGTAGAAAACCTCGAATCGAAGTGAGCGGGTTTCGGATTTCATGTGCTGTCCCCGCTGCCACCTGTCCGATCATCGAGAGACGATCACTGCGTTGCATTCTTTCATCGATTGTACGCAAATTGGAGACATCTTTAAAAATGACATATGCCCCCGCCAATTCCCCATGCTCATTATGTAAATGATGTGAATCCAGTAATAGCTCATATACTACACCTGCAGACATCCAGGTAAATGCCTTATTTCTTACCGTTAATCCTTCAATTAAACTATTGGGCAAAATATTACTCTCTTCTGGTAAATCTGGAAATACCTCTAGAAAGGTCTTGCCAATTAGTTCTTCTTTCTTGATCCCAAGTATAGAGCAGGCCGTACGATTGATTTCAATCACTTTTGAGCTCGTATCAATAACAATGATCCCTGAATAAACATCATTCATAATCTGTGTTGCATATTGGCGAGCTATTGATAACTTATTTTCCATCGGTAGTCCCCTCAAATTTCGTTTTTTGCCAATTAGATATACTATTCGATAGATTAGAAAATTATTCCTGCAAGAAATAGTAAATGCTTAAGTAAAAAACACAAAATATCCCTGACCATCTTATAAGTAGATGATCTAGGGATAATGTCGTTATTACCTTCTTACTGTAAATTTGTTCATTAGTAAGCTCCACCCCAGAAACCAGCTCTGAGGATAATTACTAGAAGAACATAAATCACAATCGCGAATGCAAAGAAATTCATGCCATACCCTACGCCAGCTCCACATCCACTCATAAGATTACACCTCCTTGAAGGCTTTCATACACCCTAAAATAACAGGGTACAATTATAATCTATGCGGGCAGGGAATGCGTCGAAACGGGACATGCACCCATTTTAAGCAAAATCATATTTCTATTTTTGCCTAGGAAGTAGTTTTAGGCGAAAACTTACAGTAAATTGGTTGATTTGTTTTGGATAGTAAGCGCAATAAATAGGCAGTATATAAAAAATAAATATAAACGATGGAGGCTAGTAGGATGGCAATATATGATGGCGAATTTCAAAACATCGAACAAGAACTGGGAGGTATCCTAAATGGTCAAATCGAAAACGGATATGAGAGACTAAGAGAGATGTATGAAACAGGCATGATCGATTCCTCCATGTATTCATCTGTAATCGAGGACCTTGATCGTATGGTTGGTAGACAATACAATTAAAGAAAAGTAGAAGCTAGGAGCTCATTGTCCAATTCTTGACGATAATTTACAAGCTCATTGTCATTCCACTGAAGTCGATTCCCCATATAATGGATAACCGCATCCCGATACTCCTTTACCACATCAATCGCAAATAACAATGCTCCCGTGCGACGGGAAAAAAAGTCAATAGGCTTCGCAATCATCTCATATTGAATTGAATATTCTAGTGATACAAGGAAATCGATTGGAAGCTGCAGCGCATTGGCTTCTACACGTAGATCCTGTACCATTCGAAAAAGAAGATCAATGTTTGAACCATATTGGCGTACCAATCTATACGTAGCCTCTTTAGTTAAACCATAGTTTAGTCCTTCTTTTATTTTCCTTGCTATAAAGGCTGAGAACTGTAGAGAGCCCCCTACATTACCACCTGAGATCGGCAGAAACTTGGTTTTACTCTTTCCATAGTGTCCTAATCCAGAGCTAGTTAGCTCTTGTGCGATGAGGTCAACAATAGTTTCTGCCATTTTACGATAACCCGTCAGCTTACCACCTGCAATCGAGATCAAGCCTGACGGTGATCTAAATACCTCATCATGCCTAGAGATCTCTGATGGGTCTTTGCCCGGTTCATGAATGAGTGGGCGAATTCCGGCCCAGCTCGACTCAACATCTTCGGCTGTAATTTGAACTTCTGGAAACATTACCGCAAGCGAGTGAAGCAAATAATCAAGATCCTCTCTCGTCATACGGGGGTGAGTAGGATCTTGATCGTAGTTGGTATCTGTTGTACCGACATATGTCTTGCCATCACGCGGAATTGCAAAAATCATACGATTATCGGGAGCATCAAAATAAACCGACTGCTGTAAAGGAAAGCGACTCTGATCAAGAACAATATGTACACCCTTTGTTAAATGAAGCGTTTTACCCCGCTTGGAATGATCCAATTCTCTAATATGATCTACCCAGGGCCCTGTAGCATTAACGACCTTTTTTGCCTTAATGATAAACTCCTCACTATCTAAACGATCTATGATCCGTACACCTACAACCTTATAATTTTCATAAATTAGTTGATGTACCTGTGCATAATTTACAGCAATCGCACCATATTCTACTGCTTTTTTTAACACCTCGATTGTTAAGCGTGCATCATCAGTACGGTACTCCACATAATAGCCACCTCCTAATAATTGATCACGCTTAATAAGGGGTTCTTTTTGCAAGACCTCATCAGCACTTAGGATTCTTCTTCTTTCTGACTTCTTCACGCCCGCGAGATAATCATAGAGTAGCAGCCCCAACGAAGTAGTAAAGCGGCCAAATGTACCTCCTTTATAAAACGGGAGGAGCATCCACTCCGGAGTAGTCACATGTGGCCCATTTTCATATACTATTGCTCGTTCTCTTCCTACCTCTGCCACCATCTTTACTTCAAACTGTTTCAAATATCGAAGCCCTCCATGAATGAGCTTGGTTGAACGACTTGAGGTACCCGCGGAAAAGTCCTGCATCTCAATCAAACCAGTGCTCATTCCTCTCGTCTGGGCATCCAAAGCAATCCCTGCACCTGTAATCCCGCCACCAATCACAAGCAGGTCTCGAGCCTCTTGCTGTAGCTGTTGCAAATACTGCTTGCGATTGAGAACCGAAAAAATCATCTTTATTTCTCCTCTGCTTAAAACCCATGATTATTTAAATACGATTGTTGCTCGGACTGCCTTCTGCCAGCCGCTATACAATCGGTCACGATCTGACTCTGTAATTCTATGTTCAAAAACATGATTCAGTTGCCACTTCGAAGCAATCTCAGACTGATTCTGCCAAAAACCAACAGCCAATCCTGCCAAATAGGCAGCACCCAATGCAGTACTCTCATTTAGCTCAGGGCGTTCTACATGTACACCTAGGATATCACTTTGAAACTGCATCAAAAAATCATTTTTGACAGCACCACCATCGACTCGTAACGCTTTTAGCTTAATTCCTGAGTCCTCCTCCATAGCTGTGAGTACGTCCTTTGTTTGATATGCTAAAGACTCTAATGTGGCACGAATAAAATGCTCCTTTGATGTACCACGAGTAAGCCCAAAAACGGCCCCACGTACCTCACTATCCCAATAAGGCGTTCCTAATCCTACAAATGCAGGAACTACATATACTCCCTCAGTTGATTGCACCCGTGAGGCATAGTCTTCCGTTTCTTGTGCCGATTTAATCATCCGTAAACCATCACGCAGCCATTGGATTGCTGAACCTGCAACAAATATACTGCCTTCTAAAGCATATGTGATCCTCCCGTTTATTCCCCAAGCGATCGTCGTTAATAATCCTTTTGTTGAGCGTATCGCCTCCTCACCTGTATTCATGAGCATAAAGCAGCCCGTACCATACGTATTTTTTGCCATGCCGACATCAAAGCATGCTTGCCCAAATAATGCTGCTTGCTGATCACCCGCCACACCTGCGATTGGAATCTTTTGTCCAAAGAACTCCTGAGCAGATGTTGTCCCATATACCTCGGAAGATCCTCTCACCACAGGTAACATCGATGTGGGAACTGTTAGAATATCTAAGAGCTCCTCATCCCATTTCAGCTCATAAATATTGTACATGAGCGTACGTGAGGCATTCGAATAGTCAGTGATATGTACCTTGCCTCCACTTAGCTTCCATATGGTCCATGAATCAATTGTACCGAACAAAAGCTCCCCTGACTCCGCTTTCTGTCGTGCGCCTTCAACATGATCCAATATCCACTTCACCTTGGTTCCCGAAAAATAAGCATCGATAAGTAATCCTGTCT
>JACDJB010002692.1_pt1 | contig 12358 bp, 8 predicted proteins | sample 7454121 | NCBI WGS metagenome assembly JACDJB01 (sample SAMN14253290, study PRJNA609438) | sludge metagenome | isolation source: sludge after 25d culture with pyrite | collected 2018-12-20 | reverse complement strand
GCCGCTCTACGCTGTCTGCGCGAGGAGTTGGGTCTCGCGAGTGAGGATGTGGCGCTGGGAGAAACGTGGATTACAACCGAAGATATGGCCGTCTCCCCGTCATATCCGGGGCTGCCGACATACTACATCTTCCACACGTTTGAGGCCAGGGTCGACAGCCTGCCCGACGAAGACTTCTACCGCGAGAACAGCGCCCCCGGCGATCCGATTCGTCGCCACTTGTGGGGTTGGCGGAAAAGATAAAAAGAATCCGCAGATTTCGCCGATTTTCTTAATCGGCGAAATCTGCGGACGATCCCTTCGTTACCAGCCGCGGGTCGCCAGTTGCTGGTCTTCGGCCAGCGTATGAATGCCGATACCGACCATCGGCTGACCCAGATTCTCGCTGACGCGGGCCAGAATCTCGGCGTTACGGAAGTGGGTCGTGGCCTCGACGATGGCCTTGGCCCGGCGGGCCGGGTCGCCGCTCTTGAAGATGCCCGAACCGACGAAGACGCCGTCGACGCCAAGCTGCATCATTAGCGCCGCGTCGGCCGGGGTGGCGATGCCGCCGGCGGCAAAGTTGACCACGGGCAGGCGGCCAAGTTCCCGCGTCTCCTTCACCAGTTCATAGGGCGCGCCGATCTCCTTGGCAAAGGTCATCAGCTCTTCCTCAGGCGTGTTTTGCAACCGGCGAATGTCGCCCAGCACCGTCCGCGCGTGGCGCACGGCCTCGACCACATCGCCCGTGCCTGCCTCGCCCTTGGTGCGGATCATGGCCGCGCCTTCGCCGACGCGGCGCAGCGCCTCGCCCAGGTTGCGGCAACCGCAGACGAACGGGATCTTGTAGTTGTGCTTGTTGATGTGATAGCTCTCGTCGGCCGGGGTCAGGACCTCACTCTCGTCGATGAAATCAACGCCGAGCGCTTCCAGAATCTGCGCCTCGACAAAATGGCCGATGCGCACCTTGGCCATCACCGGGATGGTGACCGCGGCCATGATCTCCTTAATCAATCCGGGATCGGACATGCGCGCCACGCCGCCGCTGACGCGAATATCGGCCGGCACACGCTCCAGGGCCATGACGGCCACCGCGCCCGCTTCCTCGGCGATGCGGGCGTGCTCAGGCGTGACCACGTCCATGATGACGCCGCCCTTCAGCATTTGGGCCAGGCCGCGCTTGACGGTTTGATTGCCTACTTCACCATGGCCGTTAACGTTTCCATTCTCTTTCATTTCACTTCTCCATCAGGCCTGGGTGCGAACACGCAGGTCATTTCTCGATCAAACGGGATTGTGTTTCAATGTTTGATTGTATGGGAGGGATGGGGGATTCGCAACCGAATTGGCCTTATCGATTGCTTTATATATCGAATTACTATAGAGCCATTACAGACTTGCTCTACCTGGGATAAAATGAACACCTGCAAAGCGTTCAGTGTCATGGCCCTCGCCATCGGGGCACGGCCGCCTCTGCCTGCCCCTCCCGAATGAGGATTAAACACCAAAGGTTTGCCACTGATCGTCGGCTCCCGTATAATCCAAATTGTTGGATTTATTCGATTTATTGGATCATTTTTCCGTGCAATTCGATAAACTCGATTCCGAATTCCTCAACTACCTGGTCACCAACCACGTCAACCCCGGTGACCGGCTACCCGCCCTGAGCGAGATCGGCGACGGTATGGGCGTCAGCGTCGGCAAGCTGCGCGAGCAGCTGGCTGTGGCCCGCGGCATGGGCGTCGTGTCGGTCAAACCCAAACTTGGCATCCAGCGCGAGCCTTTCAACTTCGCCGAAAGTGTGTTGCCGGCCGTAATGTTCAGTCTGGCCACCGGCGAAGCAAAGTTCACTCACCTCAGTCGACTTCGCCAGGTGATTGAGGTAAGCTTCTGGGACGAGGCGGTTGTCCTGTTGACACCGGATGACAAGGCGCGATTGCGGCAAATCGTGGCCGACGCCTGGGGCAAACTGCGCGGCGAACCCATCCACATTCCCAACGGGGAACACCGCCAACTTCATATGACCATTTTCAGTCGCCTGAATAATCCATTCGTTCAGGGACTTCTTGTTTCTTATTGGGATGCCTATGACGCCAGTGAATTAACCCGTTTCATGCGCTATCGCTATTGGGTCGAGGTGTGGAGCTACCACGAACGAATCGTTGATACGCTCTGCGCCGATGATTTTGAATGCGGCCGGCAACTGTTAATCGAGCATTTCTCGCTTCTGCCGACCGAATCGACAACGGGTAGTTGATCAGTGTTCCGTAAGTTAATATCCGGCAGGCAGCGCTCCGGCAGATCGACATGAGCCGGCGCCCGGAGCCTCCCGCCGATCGTTTGGTTGAAACACTGACCCGGTTAACGGATTAACCCATCTACAATCATCAAGGGGAGTGGAACGATGACGTTACACGATGAACTGGAAGCCGAGCAGGTTCGGCATCTGGATTTGAACGGCTATTGTCTGGTGGAGAGCGGAACGAGCGTCCGCGACGTGCTGGCCCAAATGCGCGCCTCGCGCAGCGGGGCGGCGCTCGTCACGCGCGGCGCAGAGCTGGCCGGCATCTTCACCGAGCGGGACGTGATGCGCCGCGTGGCCGGCCGGCCGGAAACGCTGGATGAACCGGTCGACGCGGTGATGACGACGCAAATCGTCACGGTCTCGCCCGATGCATCGGCCGCCGAAGCGCTGTGGCTCATGAACGACAATCATTTTCGCAACCTGCCGGTCATCGACCGCCAGGGCCATATCCTGGGCGATATGACCTACGCTTCAATAATTCAATATCTCTCCGCCCGCTATCCGGTCGAGGTACTCAACCGTCCGCCTCGGCCGGAGCAGTTTCCCAGCAAGCCGGAGGGGGGCGACTAGTAGCGGACAGTGGTAGCCGGCGACCGGACCAACCACTGACCACTGACCACTGACCACTAACCACTATGAACGAGTACATCATTGAGGAACGAGACGCGGTCGTCATTCGCTTCGCCGGAGACTCCGGCGACGGGATGCAACTGACCGGCACGCAATTCACCAACACGTCGGCCGTCTTCGGCAACGACGTCAGTACCATGCCCGATTTCCCGGCCGAGATTCGCGCCCCTATCGGCACACTGGCCGGCGTCAGCGGCTTCCAGGTCAACTTCTCCAACCGCGACATCCTGACGCCCGGCGATGCGGCGCAAATCCTCGTCGCCATGAACCCGGCGGCGCTGAAAGCCAGCCTGATCGACGTGGAAGCAAACGGCACGATCATCATCAACACCGACGCCTTTTCGCAGGCCAACCTGCGCAAGGCCGGGTACGAGGCCGACCCACGGCACGACGGCTCGCTGAAGGAGTACCATATCATCGAAGTCCCCCTCACGTCGCTCAACCGCGAGGCGCTGAAGGGTATTGAGGGGCTGTCGAACAAGGAGAAAGATCGCTCGCAGAACTTCTTCGCTCTGGGCCTGGCCTTCTGGATGTTCGATCGGCCGCTCGACGTGACCATTGATTGGGTCAACAAGAAGTTCGCCAAAACGCCGGCCGTGCGCGACGGCAACATCCGCTCGCTGCAAACCGGCTACGACTTCGGCGATACGAGTCGTATCTTCCAGCACCGCTATCGCATCCGCCCGGCCTCCCTGCCGCCGGGCACCTATCGCAAGGTGACGGGCAACAACGCCCTGGCGATGGGCTTTGTCACCGCCGCGCGAAAGATGGGCAAGCCGCTCTTTTACGGCACCTATCCCATCACCCCGGCCAGCGACATCCTTCACGCGCTGGCCCCGCTACGCCATTTTGACGTGCGCACCTTCCAGGCCGAGGACGAGATCGCCGCAATGGGATCGGTCATCGGCGCGGCCTTCGGCGGCGCGCTGGCCGTCACGGGAACCAGCGGCCCCGGCGTCGCTCTCAAGAGCGAGGCCATGAATCTGGCCGTGGCTCTGGAGTTGCCGATGGTCATCGTCAACGTGCAGCGCGGCGGGCCGAGCACCGGCCTGCCGACAAAGGTGGAGCAATCCGACCTCCTGCAAGCGATGTACGGCCGCAACGGCGAAAGTCCCATCGCCATCATCGCCCCGCAAAGCCCGTCCGATTGCTTCGATATAGCCATCGAGGCCTGCCGGCTGGCTGTGCGGGCCATGACGCCGGTCATCATCCTCTCCGACGGCTTCCTGGCCAACAGCTCCGAGCCGTGGATGATCCCCGACGCGGCCGCCATTCCACCGATAGAAATCAGCCACCCCGACGGGCCAAACGGCGACGATTCGTTCCTGCCCTACCTGCGCGACCCCGAGACGCTGGCCCGGCCGTGGGCATTGCCCGGCACGCGGGGGCTGGAGCATCGCATCGGCGGCCTGAGCAAAGCTCCGGTGACGGGCAATGTCTCCTATAACCCGCTGCACCACGAGCAGATGGTGCGCGACCGGGCCGAGAAGATCGCCCGGCTGGCCGAGATCATCCCCGAACAGGACATATTCGGACCGGAGTCGGGCGAACTGTTGCTGCTCAGCTGGGGCGGCACGTATGGCGCGGTGCGTTCGGCCGTGGTCGCGGCGCAACGGCGCGGCCGATCGGTGGCCCACGCCCACCTGCGCTACCTGAACCCGTTTCCGCGCAACCTGCGCGACCTGCTCAGCCGCTATCGGCAGGTGATCGTGCCCGAACTGAATGGCGGGCAACTGGCTTTCCTGCTGCGCGGCCGGTACGCGCTCAATATTCAATCATTCACCAAAGTACACGGTCGCCCCTTCACCATCGGCGAAATCAGCGGCCGGATCGAGCAGGCGCTTGGATAAAATCGACCACAGTCAACAGACCACGGAGTAATCCTCAGACAGGGGTTTGTGGTCTGAAGTCCGTCGTCTATAAGATACAGCCATGACAATCGACACGATTCCCATTCCACAACTGACCCGCCAGGATTTCATATCCAACCAGACGGTGCGCTGGTGTCCCGGTTGCGGCGACTATGCCATCCTGGCAACCATACAAAAGGTGCTGCCCGACCTGGGTATCCCGCGTGAGAACACTGTGTTCATCTCCGGCATCGGCTGCTCCAGCCGCTTCCCGTACTACATGAACACCTACGGCATCCACAGCATCCACGGCCGCGCGCCGACGCTGGCAACCGGCCTGGCCATCGCCAACCCGGAGCTATCGATCTGGGTGATCACCGGCGACGGCGACGGCCTGTCCATCGGGGGCAATCACCTGCTCCACGCCCTGCGCCGCAATGTGAACCTGAACATCATCCTGTTCAACAATCGCATCTACGGCCTGACAAAGGGACAATACTCGCCCACCTCGCGTCTGGGGGCAAAGACAAAATCATCGCCGATGGGCACTATCGAGCATCCGATCAACCCCATCGCGCTGGCGCTGGCCGCCGAGGCGTCTTTCGTCGCTCGCTCCATCGATGCCCACACGCAACACATGGGCGAGGTGCTGCATCAGGCCGCCGGCCATCACGGCTCGTCATTCGTCGAGATCTATCAGAACTGTGTCATCTTCAACCCTACCGAATGGGAAGGGCTGGACGACCGACGCACCCGCGACGATAACATCCTCTACCTGGAACATGGCAAACCGATGGTCTTCGGCAAGAACCGCGACCGCGGCATTCGGCTGAACGGCTTCGCGCCGGAGATCGTCACCCTCGGCGACGGCATCAGCGAGGCCGATCTGGTCATCCACGACGCCGAATCGACCGAACTGGGCTACATCCTGAGCAGCATGGAATATCCCACACCGATGGGCGTGTTCCGCAACATGACCGGCCGGCCGACCTACACCGACGGCCTAACGGAACAGATCAACGAGGCGCAGGCCCGACGCGGCACAGGAAACCTGGATGAGCTGTATCGTTCGGCCGACCTGTGGACGGTCGTGCCCAAGGCGCCGGACGAGCCGATTGAGCCACACATCTCCGGCCGAATGCCCGACGAACTCGACGAAGAGTACGTCGATCGACTGGCCTTCGGCGAGGAGCCGACCGCCCCGGCCGGCGGCGTACAGGATCGACTGACAACGGATACAGTGGGTGGATTGAGCGCCCACGCGCCGGTTGAAGTGGACGCGCAAACGTCGCTGGCCAAGGCGATCCGGCAGATGAACAGCCACAATATCGGCTGCGTGCTGGTGACGGACGAGAACGACCGGCTGGTGGGCATCTTCACCGAGCGCGACGTGTTGATGCGCGTGGCCGGCGTGGTGGACGACCTGACGGCCGCGACGGTGGGCAGCTACATGACGCCCGACCCCGTAGCCGTCAACGCCGATCTGCCCATCGCCCATGCCCTGCATCTGATGTCGATCTACGGGTTTCGCCATCTGCCGCTGGTCGATGGCGACCGCCGCCCCGTCGGCATCATCTCGTTCCGCGACGTCGTTCGCCACCTTCACGGGGCAATTGGGGACGGTGCGCCCGCTCGTTAACGGGCAGGTTTAAGCTACGTTACTGGATTGAACGATTATCCCGCAGGCCGTTTCCCACGCGGGCGCGGCCTGTCATTGTTCTGAAGGAGAAATAAAAGCATGAGTATCGGTGTCTCAGAGGGAGAGCCTCTGGCGCGCGTCAGCCCGGCGACGGCCGACGGCCACATCGTCAACGACTTTTCCATCGTCGTGGCGACGGCCAACGGCACGGGCAGCCAGACGTCCAATCTGGCAATTCTGCGTGCCTTGTTCAAGATGGGCATCCCCGTCAACGGCAAGAATATTTTCCCGTCCAACATCCAGGGCTTGCCAACCTGGTATCACATTCGCCTGAGCAAGGACGGCTACACCGCCCGCCGCCACACGTCGGAGATTTTGGTGGCGTTCAATCAGGCGACGGTCATTCAGGATATCCAGACGCTGCCGCCCGGCGGCATCTGCCTCTATAACGGCGACTGGCGCTCCATCCCGCAACGGGACGATATCAGCTACTATGCTGTGCCGGTCAACGAATTCATCCGTAACACGGGGATGAAGGGCAAGCTGAAAGACTACATCAGCAACATGGTCTACGTCGGCGCGCTGGCTCACCTGCTGGAGATTCCGCTGGAAAAGCTGGACGAAGCGCTGATGTTCCTCTTCAAGGGGAAGCGGCGCACAGTGGACGCCAACATGGCCGTCGTGCGCGCCGCCCATGAGTGGGCCACGACCAACCTGGCCAAGGACCACCCCTACCGCATCGCGCCGATGAACGAGACCGAAGGGCTGATCATGATGACCGGCAACGAGGCGGCGGCGCTCGGCTCCATCTTCGGCGGCGTCACTTTCGTGGGCTGGTATCCAATCACCCCCTCAACCAGCGTCGTCGATTCCCTCGAAAGCTACCTGGAACAGATGCGGCGCGACCCCGAGACAGGTGAGGCAACCTATGCCGTCGTGCAGGCCGAGGACGAACTGGCGGCCATCGGCATGGTCATCGGCGCGGGGTACGCCGGTGCGCGGGCCATGACCGCCACCAGTGGCCCCGGCATCTCGCTCATGGCCGAATTCGTCGGGCTGGGCTACTTCGCCGAGGTCCCGGCCGTCATCTGGGACATCCAGCGCGTCGGCCCCAGCACCGGCCTGCCGACCCGCACCAGCCAGGGGGACGTGCTGTTCACCTACTACCTGGGCCACGGCGACACAAAGAACGTCATCCTGTTGCCCTCGTCGCTGCGGGAGTGTTTCGACTTCGGCTACATGGCGCTCGATCTGGCCGACACGCTCCAGACGCCCATCTTCGTTCTCAGCGACCTCGATCTGGGCATGAACAACTGGATGTCGGAGCCGTTTGAGTATCCCGCCGAGCCGATCAAGCGCGGCAAGGTGTTGTCGGCGGCCGACGTGGCCGAGCGCGGCTTTGCCCGTTACAAGGACATCGACGGCGACGGTATCACCTGGCGCACACTGCCCGGCAACGAGCACCCGCTGGCGGCCTACTTCGCCCGCGGCACGGGCCACAACGACAACGCCGTCTATAGCGAGCGCCCCGACGACTGGAAGAACAACATGGCCCGCCTGGCGCGCAAGTTCGACACGGCGCGGAACCTCGTTCCCGGCCCGGTCGTCGACGAAACGGCGGGCGCGGAGATCGGCATCATCGCCTACGGCACGACGCGCCCGGCCATCGAGGAAGCCCGTGACCGGCTGGCGGCCGACGGCATCCCCACCAATTTCATGCGCCTGCGCGCCCTGCCCATCAACCATGAGGTGGAGGCGTTCATCGAGCGCCACGACCGCGTATACGTCATTGAGATGAACCGCGACGGCCAGATGCACACTCTGTTGCGTTCGGAGCTACCCGAACTGGCCACACGCCTCGAATCGCTGGCACTGCTGGACGGCATGCCCCTGACGGCGCGCTGGGTGGCCGAGGCCGTCATCGCAGCTGAAGAGGAACGCCCGCGCCGCCGCTCGGCCTATGGCCAGGGCAAGCGCGGAGCCACGGAACTCGACCTGCCCGGCGACGGCTCGCTCTCCCCCGGCAACGGGATGCCCCGCGGCGACAGCGGCCTGACGGACATGGGCCACGACGGGCATAATCGGGAAGTGTTGATGGGTGAAATTCAGTAGATCGATATTCAGTAGATCGGTGTTCAGTAGTCAGTAGGCCGGTCAGTCGGCTACCGGACCGACTGACCCATTGACCCACTGACCCACTGACTGACTGTTTACATAAATACGGAACATAAAGACAATGACCGAAATAACAACACCCCGCCCCGGCAAGGTCAACGCCATCGGCCTGGCCCAGGCGGATTACAAGGGACTGCCCTCGACGCTGTGCCAGGGCTGCGGCCACAATTCCATCGCCAACCAGATCGTCCAGGTGGCTTACGAACTCGACGTGCGCCCGGCGGAGATACTCAAGCTAAGCGGCATCGGCTGCTCCAGCAAGTCACCGGCCTACTTCCTGGGCCAGAGCTTCGGCTTCAATTCGCTCCACGGTCGCATGCCCTCCCTGGCGACAGGCGCGCTAATGGGCAACCACCGGATGCGGGCCATCGCCGTCAGCGGCGACGGCGACTCCGCCAGCATCGGCCTGGGACAGTTCAAACACGTTCTGCGCCGCAACGTGCGCATGGTCTATATCGTGGAGAACAACGGCGTCTACGGCCTGACCAAGGGGCAGTTCTCGGCCACGGCCGACGAGGGTCAGGAACTGAAATACGCCGGGACAAACGAGTTCCCGCCCATCGACATCTGCATGGAAGCGATTCTCGCCGGGTGTGGCTTCGTGGCCCGCTCCTTCTCCGGCGACTCCCAGCAAGTGCGCGAACTGATGAAGGCCGCCCTCAGTCATCGTGGCACGGCCGTCATCGACATCATCAGCCCGTGCGTGGCCTTCAACAACGAGGACACCTCGACCAAGAGCTATCACTACGGCAAGGAGCACGAGATCCCGCTACACGGTATCGGCTTCGTGCCCAGAGAGGCGGAGATCGAGATCGAGGCCTACGATCCCGGCGAAGTGCGGGTCGTTGAGATGCATGACGGCTCCTTCATCAAACTGCGCCGACTGGAGACGGATTACGACCCGACCGACCGCATGGGCGCGATGCATCGGCTGCAATGGGCGCAGGAAACGCAGGAGTTCATCACCGGGCTGGTTTACTACAACGACTCGCGGCCGAACCTGGCCGAGACCAGCCGGCTGGGCGAGACGTCGCTGAGCGCGCTGGACGACGCCCGCATCCGGCCGGGGCGAGAAGCATTGGCGGAATTGATGAGCGGATTAATGTAGATTTGCGGGTCGCCGAAGCAATCGCCCCCAAGCAAAACGGGCCGAAGCATGATTTGCTTCGGCCCGTTTCATTACAGAGGAAATCCCGGACTCCTCGAGGAATCCGGTTCTCGACTTAATTGCTCGGCGCTTCCTCCACACCCAGCAACTCGACCTCAAAGACCAGCGTAGCGCCGGGCGGAATCATGCCCGAGCCGGTCTCGCCGTAGCCCAACTCGGCCGGGATGACCAACTGGCGCTTGCCGCCGACCTTCATGCCGGCCACACCCTCATCCCAGCCTGGAATAACCTGTCCGGTACCCAGCGTGAACGGGAAAGGCTGACCGCTATCCAGCGAACTGTCGAACTTCACGTTGTCGGTCAGCCAGCCGGTGTAGTTGACCGTCACCGTGCTGCCCGACACCGCTTCCGCGCCGTCGCCCTCGACGATGTCGTAATACTTCAGGCCGCTGTCGGTCACCGTGAAGTCCTCTTCCGAGATCTCCGTCGGCAGAACGAGCGGCTTCACCTCGAGCAATTCGACCTCCATGAGCAAAGTGGCGTTAGGCGGAATGCGGCCGCCGCCCTGCTCGCCCAGCGCCAGATCGGGCGGGATGACCAGATAGCGCTTGCCGCCGGGGCGCATGGTCGAGACGCCCTCGTCCCAGCCGGGGAAGACGCCCATATCGCTGCCCAGCGTGAAGGTCAACGGCTCGCCCTGGGCGGTGGATGAAGCAATATACGCCTGCCCGTCCTGGAGCCAGGCCGAATACTCCACAACCACGTCCTGACCGGCCACCGGCATCTCGCCTTCACCCTCGACGATATCGAAGTATTGCAGGCCGCTGTCGGTCGTCGTCAGATCGCCCTCGTCCACGGCCGTCGGCGCGGGCGGGGAAACGGCGGTCAATAACTCAACGTCCATGGTGACCGTCGCGCCGGGCGGGATGATGCCGCCGGCCCCTTCCTCGCCGAAAGCCAGATCGGACGGGATGATGAGACGGGCCTTGCCGCCTTCCTTCATCAGCAGCAGCCCTTCCGCCCAGCCGGGAAACAGGTCCTCTTCAGTGAGCATGGCCGTGATCGGCGCGCCGTCGCTCGGCGTATCGGCGAAGATCGTGCCGTCGTCCAGCATGCCCACGATGTGCATGGTCACTATGTCGCCCGCCTCGGGCGTGCGGCCGTCGCCGGCCTGAATCTCCACCACCTGCAACCCGCTTTCGGTCTCGGTGATTGGGCCTTCGACTTCGGGTATCCCCGCGGTTCCCTCGGACGGGCCAACCGCTTCTTCGCCCAATCCGGTCGTCTCTTCGCCCGTGTCGGCCGTCTCTTCGCCCGTCCCGGCGGTTTCCGCCTCGCGGGTCATTTCGTCGGCCTGCTCGGTGGAAACGGCCGGGCCGCACGCGGCCAACAGCAACAAAACCATGAGCATTGCCGCCCACGTAGAAACTGCAAATCTCTTCTTCATTTGTAACGTCTCAAAGCTCCTTCTATGGAAAAAATCCGGCGACCGGTGTCCTTTAGCCAGCCGAACAATGCAAACATCTGGTAATACTAACCTCGCCCCCTCTCCTGTGCCACTTTCCCCTGAGTGTACTTATCAATCCATAAATATAGCTCCACTGGTATAATTGGGCCATGTTTACGTCGGAAGAGCCTCGTCGGCTCGCCTATCGCTTTCTGGCCGTATCGGCGCTTCTACTCTTCTTCGCCCTGGCCCTGAACGCCGCCGGGCGCAAGGCCGTCACCACCGACGAACCGCTTCATCTGACGCACAGCATCGCCATGCATCAAACGGGCATCATGTCCATCCCGGAGATGCACACTCCCCTCACCTACCGGCTGATCGGCGGGCTGCTGGCCACGGAGCCGCCTTTGCCCGACATCACGACACTGGACAGTTGGCCGACGCAAAACCCGTATCTTATTAGCCGCGAGCTGATCTGGCGCGACGACGCCGATACCGACCGAATCGTGTGGCTCGGCCGCTTCGTCGTCGTCTGCATGGGCGTCTTGCTCGGGGCGCTGATGGCGGCCTGGACATCGACGCTGACTCGCGGCCACCTGCCGGCCGTGGTCGGGCTGCTGTCGCTATATGCCCTGTCGCCTAACCTGCTGGCTTCGGCCGCTCTGGTGACGACCGACATCGCGGCCGCGCTGACCTGGTTTCTGTGCATCTACACATGGTGGCGTTATTGGCAGCGACCGGGCTGGGGGCGCGGGCTGGCAGCGGCCGTGGCCCTGGGGCTGGCGCTGGCGGCCAAGCTGACCGGCGTGCTCCTGCTGCCGATCACGCTCGCTCTGGCCCTGCTCTATAACTACAAGACCGGCCGCGGGTGGCGGCGGCCCCTGGTCGTCTGGGCGGGGATGTTGCCCGTGGCTGCCCTGGTTCTGTGGGCGCTCTATGGTCTCGAAATGCGCGGCGCGCTGCCGATGCCCGCCTACGTAGAGGCCTGGCGATTGTTGCTGACCGAGGTGGACGCCAGCCATCCCAACTTCTTCATGGGCAGCGTCTCGCCGGTCGGTTCTTGGTTCTATTTCCCGGCCACTTTGCTGCTGAAGACCCCGTTGTTGCAGCTGGCCCTGTTCCTGTCGATCCCGCTGGTGATATGGTGGGAGCGACGCCGGTGGCGCACGCTTCTCTTTCCGCTGCTGCCGGCCGGTTTTTACCTGCTCGTGTCGGCCGTCAGCCG
>JACDJB010002689.1_pt1 | contig 12360 bp, 14 predicted proteins | sample 7454121 | NCBI WGS metagenome assembly JACDJB01 (sample SAMN14253290, study PRJNA609438) | sludge metagenome | isolation source: sludge after 25d culture with pyrite | collected 2018-12-20 | reverse complement strand
GGAGTCCGATGGGGACGTCGGCCCGGTTGAGATGCCCTCGGACGAGACCATCGAGGTGATGGCCCTAGCGATTCACGAGCACTATCTGGCCGAGCAGGCCGAGCAGGCGAACCTTCCTGCCTTGCGGCCTTGGGCTGAGCTTGACGAGAGGTTTCGAGCTCAGAACCGGGACCAGGCGCGGGACAACATCTCGAACCTGCACTCCCTTGGGCTGAGCGTCGTGGCGGCCGGATTGCTCTCGAGCGACCCCGTCCAGTTGGGGGAGGTCGACCTCGCCAACATGGGCGTCGCCGAACATGACCGGTGGTCACACCAGAAACGTGAGCAGGGTTACCGCTTCGGCCCGGAGCTGATTCTGGAAGGGGCAGACCTGCGTCACCCCAGCTTGCTCCCGTGGGACGAGCTGCCCGCATCCGAGCAGGAGAAGGACTTGGCCCCCATCCGCCAGATTCCGGTGGTCCTCGCAGCGGCCGGGTTGGCGATAATTCGCTGAGGCCGAGGTGGTGTCGAGTGGTATCGGCTGTGATACCGCTGGCGTACCCTGGCGTCATGGCGATGACGCTTCGACTGACCGATGAGGAATCAGATGCGTTGCGGGCGAGAGTGGACTTGGAGCAACGCTCGATGCAGGAGGTGGCTCGCGAGGCCGTCCGCAACTACATCGAGGACCGCAGCCGTGCCGAGCTGCTCGAGCGGGTGCTGGATCAGGAGCTTCCCCGCTATGACGAGGCCCTCAGGCGGCTGGGGGAGTAGGCATCGGCGTGACGTTGTTTCTGCGAGCGGAGGATCTGCTTCGCATCGCTGAGCGGACACTGGGCGGGCCACCGCCGATCCATGACGTTGGATTGCTTGAGTCGGCTGCGGCCCGGCCCGCCGCTTCGCCATTTGGCGAGCCTGCATACCCAACGCTGGAGGAGCAGGCGGCGGCGCTGGTGCATTGTGTGCGCCAATCACGCTTTGGTTGACGGAAACAAGCGGCTGGCCTTGGGCTCGCTGATCGTGTTCCTCGGGATCAACGGGCACCGGCTGACGTGGAGCAACGACGAGGCGTACGGCTTCATCATGGCGATTGCTGCTGGCGAGCTGACCGATGTGCCCACTATCGGGCTGCGAATCCGGGAGGCGACGGACCCGATCTGATGATGCGGCGAGGTGGGTCCGACCTGCGTCCGCCCGCAATCTGCAGACCCGATCTGGGGTGGGAGGAGCCGGCTGAGCGACGCTTACCCAAGGACGGCTACTTGTCGGCGTTGTGGCGGCCGACCAGTTGGCGGGCGATCACCTTGACGCACAGCACCTCGTCGGCGCCCTCGAAGATCGACAGCACGCGGGCGTCGACGAACAGGCGGCTCACCGTGTACTCCTCGGCGTAACCCATGCCGCCGTGGATCTGCATGGCCTCGCGGGTGACCCACTCGGCCGCCTTGCACACGTAGGCCTTCACCATCGAGGCCTCCATCACGCCCTCGCCCTTGGCCATCAGCCTGGCGACCTCAAAGCTGTACTGGCGGGCGCCCTGGATGATGACCGCCATGCGGGCCAGCTTGGCCTGGGTCAGCTGGAACTCGGCGATGTTCTCGCCGAACACCACCCGGTTGTTGGCGTACTCGCGGGCCTGCTCCAGCGCGGACTGCATGACGCCGACGGCGCGGGCTGCGGTCTGCAGACGGCCGTTCTCGAAGCCGGCCATCTGGTAGTAGAAGCCGCGGCCTTTGCCGTCCTCGCCGCCGATGAGGTTCTCGTCGGGGACGAACCAGTTCTCGATCGCCACCTCGTAGCTGTGCATGCCGCGGTAGCCGATCGTGTCGATCGGGCGGCCCTCCATCTTGCCACCGCCGGAGTCGTTCTCCTGGGTGAGCTCGAAGCCGTGGCCATCGCCGCGCTCCTTGGGCACGATGAACATCGACAGGCCCCTGTGGCCCACCGAGCGGTCGGTGTCGGTGCGGGCCAGCACCATCAGCACATCCGCGCGGGCGCCGTAGGTGCACCAGGTCTTCACGCCGTTGAGCAGCCAGCCGCCCTCGGTCTGGGTGGCGGTCACCTTGACGCCGGCGACGTCGGAGCCAAAGTCGGGCTCGGTCACCGCAACGGCGTTCATCACCTCGGCGGAGGCCAGCTTCGGCATCCACTCCTGCTTCTGGGCCTCGGTGCCGCCGGCCTCGAGAGCGCGGGCCAGGATCTCGGGGCGGGTGATCAGCGAGCCGCCGGCGCCCAGCGAGCCGCGGGACAGCTCCTCGGTGGCGACGACCATGGCGATGTAGTCCGAGGCGCCGCCGGAGGCGAAGCCGCCGTATTCCTCGGGGATCGACAGGCCGAACGCACCCATCTCGGCCAGGCCGGTGACGATCTCCTCGGGGATGTCGCCGTTGTGGCGGTGGATCTCCTCGGCGATCGGCATGATCTTGTCTTCGGCGAACCGGCGAAAGGCGTCCTGCACCATCTCAAAGTCGTCGCCCAGGTGGCGGGGGCCGTCGGTGTTGGCCAGCGAGGCGAGGAAGTCCGCTGCCCGGTAGGTGGCCACAAAGTCCCGGGCGCCGTCGAGCGCATCGGGGGCGACACCCCACTCGGCCTCCCGGCCGAACAGCTTGGCACCCAGCTCGGCCAGCGCATCGGCGATGAACGCGGCGGTAATCAGGCCCTCGTCGTCGCCCTTGGAGCCATAGTCGAGCAGCCCCCGGCCGCACATCAGCGCAGCGGCGGCGTGGGCGACGTCGTAGGCCAACACCTGGTTGGCGTCGATGCCGTCCTCGGCCAACCGGCCGACGGCCGAGTCGATGACGGCCTGGCCAACATCCAGGGCGGCAGCGGCGGCGGTGAGGTCGGGGGTGACGGGGGGTGCGGCGACGTCGGTCATGGCGCCATGTTACCGAGCGGTAGCCTTTTGCTCCCAGACGCAAAGCCTCTTCCAGCGCCCGGCGACTGCCGCCAGGTCAGCGAAGGCCTGCCCGGGGCAGGACTGCCAAAGAAAGCCTTGCGATCCCGGCCACCCACGTTGGGCGGCGTCGTAGGATCGGGTGATGGGGACTGGGGTGACCGGCACCGAAAAAACCGGTAGCACCGAGTTGGACGACGACGACCTACACCGCGACGGGGTGGAACCGGCCGCAGCGGTGGGGTTCGGCCGACAGGCGGGCTCCTACGCCAAAGTGCGACCGGCCTATCCCGCAGCGGTGATGGAGACCCTCATGGGCCTGCTGCCGCCGACATCCGACGCGCACGTCTGCGACCTGGCCGCCGGCACCGGCATCCTCACCCGTCAGTTGCTCGACAGCGGCTACCACGTGACCGCCGTCGAGCCGTTGCTCAGCATGCGCGACGAGCTCGAGCGGCAATTGGACAAGGCCGGGGTTACCAGCGTGAGCATCCTCAACGCCACCGCCGAGGACCTTCCGCTCGAGGACGCCTCGGTCGATGCGGTCACGGTCGGCCAGGCGTTCCACTGGTTCGACCCCCAACCAGCGCTGGCCGAGATCGCCCGGGTGCTGCGGCCCGGTGGCGTGTTGTTGATGGTGTGGAACGCCCGCGACGAGGACGTCGACTGGATGAACCGCTGGGGCGACCTGGTGGCCGAACTCGGAGGCGGCCGGCCGTACTCCGACCACCGCGAGCGTCTGTGGGAGGACGTGGTGGCCGAGTCGGGCAGCTTCGAGCCGCTCGAGTACCGCTCGGTGCCCCACGAACAGTCGGGGACGCCCGAGCTGATCGTCGAGCGCACCCGATCGACCAGCTTCATCGCGGCGTTGCCGCCCGACCGGCACCAACACGTGCTCGACGAGGTGGCCGAGCTGGTTGCGACCCACCCCGACACCCGGGGCCTGGACCGCATCACGATCCCCTACAACACCAAGATCTACTGGTGCCGCCTACGGGCATGACCCCACCGGTCGACCAGAGCGGAGTGCTGGGGTGGTGGGCGCTGCACCGGCGTGAGCTGCCCTGGCGCAACACACGCGACCCGTGGGCCGTGTTGGTGGCCGAGGTGATGGCCCAACAAACCCAGGTCGACCGGGTGGTGCCCCGGTGGCACGCCTTTCTGGGGCGCTGGCCGACGCCAACCGCGCTGGCCACCACGCCGTTGGCCGAGGTGCTGCGCGCCTGGCAGGGGTTGGGCTACCCGCGTCGGGCAGCCAACCTGCACCGCAGCGCCCAGGCGGTGGTGGCCGACCCCGACCTCGGCGGCGAACTGCCGTCCACCCTCGATGGCCTGCTTGCGCTGCCCGGGATCGGGCCCTACACCGCCCGGGCCGTTCTCGCCTTCGCCCACGAGGCGGACGTCGGGATAGTCGACACCAACTCGGGTCGCATCCTCGCCCGGGTGGGCGGTGCTCGCCTCGGTGCCCGTGAGGCCCAGGCCGAGGCCGACCGCTGGGTACCGGAGGGGGAGGGCTGGGCCTGGAACCAGGCGATGCTCGACCTGGGGGCGTTGCTGTGCCGGCCGGGCGCACCATCGTGCGAGCCCTGCCCGCTGGCGGCCGAGTGCCGGTGGGCGCTCGACGGTTGGCCCGAACCCGATCCGGCGGCCAAGTCGGCCGGGGTGTCGGTGCGCCAGGCTCCGTACAAGGGGTCGATGCGCGAGGCCCGGGGCCGGGTGCTCGATGTACTCGCCGACGGCCCGACCCAGCGCGATGACCTGGCTGCCCGCGCCGCCGCACTCCTCGCCCCCGAGCCCGTGGCGTTTCCGACGACGAACGACCTGCGGGTGGTCGAGGCCCTCGAACAGCTGGTGGCCGAAGGGCTGGTGTCGACGACCGGTGACGCCGTGCACCTGAGCGGTGATCCCGTTCGGACGTCGACGATCTGATGATCGGCGGGACCCGCCATCGGCCTAACCGGTCGACCGGTTGCGGCCTGACCCCGGCGGGCAGGCCCCGAGCGGCGGTGCGCCGGATCCTCGCGAGCGTGGCAGCGGTCGTGATCGGTGTCGCCATCGGCGCAGCGTCGGCCGGTCCTGCGTCCGCCTCGGAGGACACCTGCGATCGGTTCGAACTCGACTCGCCCCCCGGGGTTGTCCAGGCTGAGGACTTCGATGAGCTCTCCGGCCTCATCGCAAGTCGGGCGTTCCCAGGAATGCTCTGGGCCCACAACGATTCGGGCGACGTGCCCCGGCTGCTGGCGATGAACGAGGCCGGCGAGGCGATCGGGCGGTGGGCGGTCGCCGGTGCGGAGGCCGTCGATTGGGAGGACATCGCAGCCGGTCCGGGGCCGGACAGCGACCGCTCCTACCTCTACATCGGCGACATTGGCGACAATCTCGCCGCTCGGGATCACCTCACGGTGTACCGGGTGCCCGAGCCGGACGTCGTCCCGGCGGGCGACGGCACGCTCGAGGGCGCCGAGGCCATCGATCTGCGCTACGGCACCGGGCCTGCCGACGCCGAAGCGTTACTCGTCGACCCGCGGTCGGGCGACCTGGTCATCATCACCAAGGAGGTCAGCGGCCGGTCGGCGGTCTTCGCGGCCAAGACCGACCAACTGCTCACCGGTACCCCGGTCGCCATGGAGACGGTCGGGGTGTTTGATGTGCTCGCACCGGAGGCGGACGCGCCCACCCCGGTGGCACCGCTTCCCTCCACGCTGGTGACCGCCGCTGACATCTCGCCAGACGGCAGCATCATCCTGGTGCGGACCTACCAGCAGGTGCTGGCCTTCACCAGATCCTGGGACGAGTCGGTGGCCGAGGCACTGGGGGGAGCCCCCTGCGTGGCGCCGTCGAGGCCCGAACCCCAGGGCGAGGCGGTGGCCTGGTCGGCGGGCGGCGACGCCTACTTCACCGCCAGCGAGGTGCAGCTGCCCCGCGCCAGCGGTTGGGTCCCGGCCGTCGAGCCGATCCCATGGTCACGCGTGGGCGTGACCCCGCCCGCCGCGTTGGCAGCGGTCGCTGCCGTCGCAGCGTCGACGTCCGCAGCGAGTCACACCGGGATTGACCGTTCGAGAGGGCTCGTCGCCGGGATGGTCCTCGTCGTGATCGCTGTTCTCGCCGGGAGCGTCGTCGTGGGACATCGCAGAAAGCGCATCGGGTCGTAGGCTGGCCGGGTGGGGACGCTGGTCAACGACTTTGCGACGGGGGTGCCGCACCCTCGGCTGCGCCCGTACGTGTCGACCTACACCGGCTACCGCATCGAGGGTGCCGAGCCCGGCGTCCACATGGGTCTGCCGTCGAAGTCCCTGACGTTCATCGTCGCCTTCGACGAGCCGCTGGACGTCACCACCACGATCGAACACGAACAGCGCGATCGCTACTGGGCGATGCTGGCCGGGTTGCATGCGTCGCCGGCGCTCGTTCGCCATGACGGCAGCCAACACGGGGTGCAGCTGGACGTGACCCCTCGAGGTGCCGGGGCGCTGTTCGGAGTGCCGGCGGCGGAGTTGGGCTCGACGGCGGTGCACCTGCAGACGGTGGTGCCCCGGTTTGCCACCGAGCTCATCGAACGCCTCTCCGAGGCCGGATGCTGGGCGGAGCGCTGGACGACGCTCGACGCCGTCCTGCTGCGGGAGCTGAACGTCGAGGCCGAGATCCCGTCCGAGCTGGAACACGCCTGGGCGCTGCTGGTGGCGGGCCGGGGCCTGGCACAGGTTGGAGACGTGGCCGACCGGGTCGGCTGGAGCCGAAGCCACCTCACCCAGCGGTTCGCGGCGCAGTACGGGCTCACCCCCAAGGTGATGAGCCGGGTGCTGCGCTTCGAACACGCCAAGGGCTTGCTGCAGGCACCCACGCGCCCCTCCCTGGCCAGCGTGGCTGCGACCTGCGGCTACGCCGATCAGGCCCACCTGAGCCGCGAGTGGAAGGCGCTGGCCGGGTCGGCGCCAACCCAGTGGATGCGCGACGACACGCTGGTAATGCTCGCCTCCGAGGGTCGCTGACCTTTGAGTGCCGACCCCGGAGCCCGCCGACCGATCCCATTTGTTCAAGACGACGAGCCTCAACGCTGAGATCGTGGGGGCCATGAACGCATCGAGCGACCCAGCATCCACCGAACCGTCGAGCACGGTCTGGCCCACCTTGATCTACGACGATGCGCCGGCGGCGATCGAGTTTCTCCTCGCCGTCGGGTTCACCAAGTCGATCGTGGTGCCCAACGAGCACGACGAGACGGTCGTCGAGCACAGCCAGCTGCGCTGGCCCGAGGGTGGCGGCGTCATGTTGGGCACCGCCAACCGCGAGGCCAACGAGTTCTCGCAGCGCCCGACCGGCTGCGGCGCCGTCTACGTGGTGACCGCCGACCCCGACGCTGCGTTCGACCGTGCGCTTGCCGCCGGTGCCACCGCGTTCCGAACGATGGAGGACCAGGACTACGGGGGTCGGGGCGGCACGGTGGCCGACGCCGAGGGCAACCTCTGGAGCTTCGGCGACTATCGGGGCGAGTAGCGAGCGATCAGCTCGCACCTTTGACCGGGCCGATCAGTTCGCCCAGATAGGTGCGATGCCACCAGGCGCCGGTCGAGCGTCGTTCCTCGGCGGTGGTGAAGCGGTAGCGGTAGACGAGGGCCCGCACGTAGGTGGGGCCCTCGTCGGTGAAGGGGGAGTAGGCCAGCAGCGACTGCACGCCGGCATCGTTGGCGGCCAGGCGGGACATCAGCGGCCGCAACCAGCCGGCGCCGTAGTTGGGTGAGATGGCGACAAACCACATCAGCCAATCCAGCCGCAGGTGGTACGGCGCAAACTGCGGCGGCCGTAGCGTCACGTCGCCGGGCTTGGCTTTGAACCGGTATTCGACCCACACGGTGTTGGGCCCGGGTTGAGGATCGTCGGTCGCCTCGAGGATCACCTCCCGACGCTCCTTGGTGACGCTGCCAAAAGCCCCGTACGTGTTGACCAACCGCAGCGGATCAAAGCTGGCGTTCATCGCTTGGCGCTTCGAGGCCAGGTTGCGGATCGGCTGATAGCTGAGCACCGCCAGGCCGAGCGCCACCACGGCGACCAGCACGCCCAGCCACACGGGCTTGGCCAGGTCGACCGGCCGGTCGATCGGCAGGATCCAGGCGAGCAACCGGTCATCGAGCACCGACAGGGCCAGCGTGGCGGTCAACAGGTTGAGCCACGCGAAGTTGCCGCTGAGCATCAGCCACCCCTGGGTGACGATCATGACGAGCGCAGCGACGGTGGCGAACGGTTGGGGCGCAAACAGTCCGAACACGACGACCAGCTGGGTGATGTGGTTGGCCAGCACCTCCGCCCGGTGCAGGGGCGTGGGCAGGTGATGAAAGCGCCAACTGAACGGGTTGGGCATCGGCTGGGTTTCGTGGTGGTAGTCGAGGCACGTCAGGTCCCGCCAGCATCGGTCGCCGCGCATCTTCACCAGGCCGGCGCCGAACTCCACCCGAAACAGCAGCCACCGCAGCGCCCACATGATCAACAGCGGAGGGGCCACGTCGGCGGGTCCAAGAAAGATGGCGAGAAACCCGGCCTCGGCCAGCAGCGTCTCCCACCCGAAGGAGTACCAGCGCTGGCCGACGTTGAGGATGGAGAGCTGCAGCGCCCACAGCACCGCCCAGATGATCATCCAGCCCCAGAGCGGCGCCCGGTCGACCACTCCGACCACCGCCAGCCCGGCCAACACCATGCCCACCCAACAGCATGCGGCGAAGAACCGGTCGCTGTAGCGCACGTGGAACACGCTGGGCGACCGAGCGAACGGCGAGGAGGCGGTGTAGCGGGGGATCGGCATCAGGCCGCGCTCGCCCAGCAGCGGTCGGAACTGTCTCAGCGCAGCGAGGAACGCCAGCAGGTAGACGCCGGCGAGCGCCCGGCTGAACGCCAGGCGGGCCAACGCATCACCCGGAGCGCTCCACCATTCCATATCGTGGTCCTACCCCACGGGGGGAGTTGCGCCGAATCGCGTGTACTCCCGGAACTCTGCCGCTATCGCGTCGTAGAGCGCGCGATAGCGGCAGAGTTCCCGCCGAAGCGGCTCGTCCGGATGCCGGTCGGCGGTCGTCATGGGGTCCGGGCGAGGCCCCGGTAGCGGACGGGCCGCTCGTCGAGCTCCTCGGCGTAGTGGGCGGCCCACCCGGCGATGCGGGCGACGGCGAAGATGGGCACGTCGGTATCGAGGTTGGCCACCCAGGTGAGCGCGCCGAGAGCCAGGTCGATGTTGGGTTGCTGGGGCATGGCTTGGCCAACAGTGGCGATGGCGTCGTCGACGATGGCCATGCGTTCGCCGGTGGTGTCCAGCTGCCGTACGGCGGCGAGCAGCGAAGCGAATCGGGGGTCGAGCCCGCGATAGATCGGGTGGCCGAACCCGGGCGCCCGTCGGCGCCCGTCGCGGGAGCGGGCGACGACGACAGCGGGGCCGTCGGCCGAGCACTCCTCCAGGAAGCGGTGGGCCTCGCGGGAGGCCGAGCCGTGCAGGGCTCCGTCGACGGTGGCCAGGCCCGCAGCGATCGCCCCATACGGGCTGGCCCGCACCGACGCGGCGACCCGCACGGCAAGCGTCGAGGTGGCCAGCTCGTGGTCGGCCAGCAGGCACAGCGCCAGGTCGACCGCATGCACCAGTTCGGGATTGGGGTCGGTGCGCCACGCGGCAGCCAGCCGGTGGGCGTACCGGCCCCTGGTGCGCCGGGAGCCGCACAGTCCGGGCGCCACGGCCAACAACCGCCGGGCGGCGGTGGGGGCGTCGTCTCCTGGGTGGGCGGCATCGAGGACGTGGGCGGCGACCGCCAATCGGGGGATGGGCGCCAGGGCCGAGTCGGCCATGGCCGATACCCGTGCCAGGTCGCCGCGATGGGCCGCCGGCCACGTGGTGCCCGGCGACCACTCGCCAGTCCACAGCAGCTCGGCCACGTCCTCGAACTGGCCGTCGACGACCAGTTCACCCAGGTCGTGCCCCCGGATGCTCACCCCGGATTCGTCGAGGACGGTGATCGCCGAGGTGATCTGGACGTCGATCGTCGGCCTCGGCACCGGCTCGCTCCGGCGGCCCCGAGCGGCGAGCGCCTCCAGCTCGTCGAGGGCGAACAGGGAGGTGCGTCCGTCGGCTGCAGTGCTGCGGCCGACTCGGCCCCGGCTGACGTAGGCGTACAGGGTGGCCTTGGACACCCCGAGGATGCGGGCGGCCTCGCCGGCCTTGACCAACGTGCTCATCCCCCGAGCCTGACCGGATCGGTTGATCGGGTCAACGTTGATCGAATCGACGTTGATTACTGGTCGGGTCCGGGTGACACTCGACGTCATGACCGAGCAACTGATCGATGTTCCCCCCGGCCTTCACGGTGTGGTGGCGGCCGACACCGCCATCGGCGCTGTGCATGGCGATGAGGGCTACTTCCACTACGGCGCTTACGACGCCATCGAGTTGGCCCGCACCCGCAGCTTCGAAGAGGTGTGGTGGCTCATCCGGGAAGGCCGGCTGCCGTCGGCGGACGAACTGGCGCAGTTTCGGCGATCGCTGGCAGAGCAGCGACGGGTGCCGCAAGGCCTGAAGCCACTGATCGAGGTGGTCGCCGCCATGGACGCGCCGCCGCTGGCCAAGCTGCGGGCCGTGCTGTCGGCGAGCAGCCAGGTGCTCAACCTGGCACCGGTGATCGACCTCGACGATGACGGCCGTCGGGAGCAGTCGCTGCGGTTGGCCGCCATCGTGGCACCGGTGGTGGCCGCCCTCAACCGCCGAGGTCGGGGCGAGCCGCCGGTCGAGCCGGACCCGTCGCTTGGACACGCTGCGTCCTACCTGTACGAAACCACGGGCGTGGTGCCGACGCCGGTCGACGCCCGGGCGGTGGAGCAGTACCTGATCCTGACGCTGGATCACGGGTTCAACGCCTCGACCTTTACCGCAAGGGTGGTCGCCTCGACCGGCGCCGACGTGGCCGACGCCGTCAGCGCCGCCCTCGGCGCGCTTGCCGGGCCCCTGCACGGTGGAGCGCCCAGCCGGGCGCTGGACGCCCTCGACCAGATCGGCGATCCGCAGCGGGCGGCCGACTGGGTGCGGGGGGAGGTGGCAACAGGGCGCAGGATCATGGGGTTCGGCCACGCCGTCTACCGGGCATCGGACCCTCGGTCGGGCCTGCTGCGGGAGGTGGCCGAACGTTTGGGCGGTCCGCTGGTGGAGCGGGCGGTGGCGATCGAGGCCGAGATCCTCGTCACACTGGCCGAGCTGAAGCCCGGACGTCCGCTGCCGAGCAACGTGGAGTTCTACGCCGGGGTGGTGATGGAAACCGCCGGGTTGCCGCGCGACATGTTCACCCCGACTTTTGCCGTCAGCCGCACCGCCGGCTGGTGCGCCCACATCGTGGAGCAGGCGGCTGCAGGAAAGCTGATCCGTCCCAGCTCCCGCTATATCGGCCCACCCCCAACCGGTCGCTGACCGAGTCTTGTTGACCATGGTCAATGACCATGGTTGAGTAGGTGCATGAACACCGAGATCCGGGCCAGCGAGTTCAAAGCCAAGTGCCTGGCGTTGTTGGACGAGGTGGCCGAAACCCGGCGGGAGGTCGTGGTGACCAAACGCGGCCGCCCGGTCGCCAAGCTGGTGCCCATCGATCCACCCGCCGACCTCCAGGGCTCGGTCACCATCGTGTCACCCGACGAGGACGAGCTGTTCTCGACCGGCGAAGTTTGGAGCTCAGATGTCTAAGCGGATGCTGGTCGATACCCATGCGTTGCTGTGGTGGTTCACCGACCCCGACCTGCTGTCCGAACCCGCCGCCCGGGCGATGGTGGATGCGGACGGGCTGCTCATCAGCCCCATCTCGTTCTGGGAGGTCGCCACGTTGGTGACCAAAGGTCGGATCGAGCTCGACCGGCCGACAGCCACGTGGGCCAACGATGTGCTTGCCCAGGAGGCCACCGAAGAAGCGCCGCTCACGCCCGCGATCGCGGTGGCGGCGGGAGAGCTGCCCGAGTTTCCCGGAGACCCGGTCGATCGCGTTCTGGTCGCCACCGCCCAGTCGCTCGGTGTCCCACTGCTGACCAAGGACGCCAGAATTTGCAGCTGGGCCACCGAGCACCGGCGGATCAACTGCATCTGGTGACCGTCACTGTTTCTCCCGGTTGGCCTCGCCTGGTTGGGGAGTGCCTCTGGCCGCTCCTTGACGCGGGAGTGGCGACTACGCGGTGGTAGCGGTGAGAGCGGCGATCAGTTCCTCGACGGCGGCGTCGGCCAGCGCGGTCATCTCGTCGTCGGTGCGGTCCTGAATCGGGTGGGGGACGAACACGCCGCGCACCGGTGAGCCGAGGGCGGCCCGCTGGGTGTCGGCGGCATCGATGAACTCCGAGGAGGCCACGAACACCGACGGAATGCCCCGGCGCTCCAGGTCGTCGAGGTCGTGCACACTGCACGACGTGCAACTGCCTCAATCGGCCAACGCCTCGACCACCGCCCCGCACTCCCGGGCGATCTGGGCCCGCAGGTCGGTGGGCGCCGG
>JACDJB010002688.1_pt1 | contig 12369 bp, 12 predicted proteins | sample 7454121 | NCBI WGS metagenome assembly JACDJB01 (sample SAMN14253290, study PRJNA609438) | sludge metagenome | isolation source: sludge after 25d culture with pyrite | collected 2018-12-20 | reverse complement strand
GGGCGACATCATCCCGGAATGGTGGGCGACATCATCTCGGAATGGGTGGGCGACTTCAAATCGGAATGGTGGGCGAGATCATCTCGGAATGCTGGGCGACATCGAGCGGAATCCGCACTTAGTCTATCGCAGGCATCCTTGAAGTGTACGTCAAGGTTGTCGGTGCAAAAACCGAGTGTGCGAAGACTCTCGCGATTGACAGGCCGCCAGGACAATCCAACCCTCGAACAGAGATAAAATATGACCTTGATTATGAGAGTAATTTTCCAGGTGGGAACGCTTTTGAGCGGGGCGGGATGCGAGATTTCGTCGCTCCCGGAACCGATCCCCGCCTGATATGTTGAGGTGACGGAGGAGTCTCCGGTGACCGGCAGCCATTTCGACAGTACCGCAAAGGCGGAGCGGCATGAACGTTCACGGATGATCCGTGACGCCGTGATCTTCATGACCGTCGCTGTCTGCCTGCTGATTGGCGGTTTTGCCTTGATACGGGCGTTCAAGACCGATGAGCCGGCCCAGGTTTCGATGGCGTGCGCCTTGAAACTGTACAGCACCTATAACCCGAAGAATTTCGATCAGTGCGTCGCCGTTTGCATGGCCTGCAACGCCGGCGTCAAAACCACATGCTCCACCTCGTGCAGGCTTCGCGGCGCGCAGTAAGTCAATCTTCAATGGGACGGTCAGGAGCCGACGGCGATCTTGAGGTCCGTTGCTCCGGGAGCGTGGTGTTCAACCCGATCGGGCGGGCAGGGCCGGATGGTGTAGCCATTATCGAGGATGCGCTTCGGCGCGTGTTCGTCATCCGTCACAACATCGACCACCAGTTCGTTCTCGGCAGCATGTTTCCAGACGTCGGCCTCGGTCGGATAGGCCTTGCTGATCCTGGCATCTTCACAGAACAGTGCGTAAGCCATCGTTATCTCCAGCAGGACAAGCCCATCCAGCGCGGGCACACCGGGCCGGCCTGCCCGGTCTTCAAAATGGTGGGATCATATTGGCGATAACGCTCCGGACGGCGCATCGTTCCAAAGCCGGGCGATGCGTATCCCGATATCCCGCACAATGTCGAGCTTGCGCCTGAATGGTTCTCGTCCTTTTATAGGCGATGGACGGCGCGAGCGCCGCAAAGAGGGCAGGAGACCATGAAGCGATACATCATTTTCGCAGCGATCGGGCCGCTGGTCGCCGGGTTTCTCCTTCTCATTCTTGGCGCGCCGGCCGGATACTGGGATGGCGCCAACGTTTTGCGGAAGCTGTTCAAGGTGATGCTTGTGACAGTGCCGTATAATTACCTTTTCGGCTTTATCCCTGCGCTGATGATCGGTGCCGTGGACGATATCCTGTATCATGTCAGAACGATCGGGCCGGTTATCCGTATGCTGCTGACGGGGCTGGTGGCCTTCGCTGCGACGGCCATCCTGTATGGAACGCTGGGCAGCGAAACCGGGCTGGTGCATTATTTGCTGTATGGACTGGTCGGATTGATTCCCGCGACCATCTCATCGTGGCTGGCGCACAAGTTCGACAAGCCGGCGGCCATCAATCCGAATGCAGTGCGAGCCTGAGGCTTCATCGAATCGCGCCCGCTGAGCCGCGACGTCAAATCTTGACCGAATCGTAACAAACGGCTGCTCTCCTGAAGTGCAAGGAGAGCGTGCGTGCTCAAGTATTTTGAGAATGTTCGTCTGGTCCGAATGGCTGACGGCAAGACCTGGAAGCTCATTCGCGACCTGGGACTGGTCAAGGGCGGCAAGGGGCTTCGCTGCCACGAGCCGATTGCCACATTCCAGCTTCGTCTGAAGCCGGTGACAATCCATGTGCCCTGGTCGGAAATTCTTTCGATGCTCACACTGAGCGCCGCGCGAGGATCGGCGGCGTGATCCTTTGAACGCATAGCCGCCATTTCTCGGGGCGATCCGACGCTGGCGGAAGGGGTGGCCGTTATGTGCCCGTACTGCTCACCGTTCGCGAGATAGGCCCGCTGCCCGCGAAGGCTCGCCGCTACGCTGACGGCGATGGCCTGTATACCCGACAGGACTACGGCGAGCATTAATACCAGACTGTCGGGTTTCTTGATGACCTCATGGTGATGGGTGGTCTGGACGCCCCGAGGCGATGACACCCACATAATTTCGACTAGGAAACGCAATGACCGTGAACAAGCCTACTATCAAAGCTGGGTCTGACGTTGGCGATCGCCGTCGTTGTGCGAGCCGATGAAATCGTCAACGTACACCGATGTGCACACCCCGCTGGCAATCGCGCGATTGATCGCACTCATGACGGCGGCTTCAATAAAACCAAACTTGCTAGAAGCGGCGATTGTACAAACCCAATCGGCAAACAGCTTAGCGGCACCGGTAGCCTTGAGTCGTCGAACAATGCCGCATCGGGATCAAGGATACAAATGGTGGGACCGGCACGTCGGCCAGCGACTTTGGCGTCGGGATTCGCGCAGCATCGCTTTCGGGACGAACGTCGATGCCGAGGCGAACTGCTTGTTGTTTGTCAGAGGCGCACTAGCCATATACTTGCCTTGAGCAGGAGAAATGAGATGACTGAGAATGGCCGACGCACCCACTGGGAGCAGGTTTATACGACCAAAGGTGAGAAGGAAGTTAGTTGGTTTCAGGAGAATGCCGAACCATCACTCTCCCTGCTTAAAGCAGTTGGCGCGAACCCTGCTCATCACGTTATCGACATCGGCGGCGGAGCCTCTTCCTTTGTCGATGCGCTCATAAAAGACGGGTACGAGCATGTGACCGTCTTGGACCTATCCGAAGCAGCACTCGCAACCGCTCGCGCGCGTTTGGGCAATAAGGCGAGCAAAGTTGAATGGATCGCATCGGACGTGACGCAATGGCAACCTTCCGCAAAATTTGATGTGTGGCATGACCGGGCAGCATTCCACTTTCTGACGGCTGAGGCTGATAGAAGCGCTTACATCGAACACCTCCGAAACGCTGTGAAGCCGGGCGGTCACGCAATCATCGCAACTTTCGCGCTCGATGGTCCGGAAAAGTGCAGCGGATTGCCGGTTGTCCGCTACAGCGGCGAAACCTTGGCAGAAACCTTGGGCGACGCATTTCAGCTAGTCGCCACTCAACCCCACCAGCATAAGACGCCGTGGGAAAGCAATCAGAGCTTCCAGTTCAGCACGTTTCGCCTCACGTAAGATCGGCCACAACCGTCACCTTCGTACGCGAAAACTACCCCGGACAAACCAGCCGACACGCCCAGTCCGCGCACGCGCTCATGGGTAAATCGAGACACACACCTGCCCGCCGGCGGGGTAGCTGAGGCTCAGACCAGACTCAAGGAAAACCCGACCATCCCGGACCCGCCACGCGCTACATCCACGCCTTGGCCGACATGCTAAAATGAGCCGTTTAGAATCCCAGCCCGCAAGAACCTCAACGAGCTCCAGTCCGCCTGCGGAGTCGCATACATTCACAGCCGCATGGGTTGGCGCATGGGTTGAAGGCGGGTCGATTAAAAATATTTAGTGACTTCAATAGATATGGCGGAAGGGGTGGGATTCGAACCCACGGTGCCCTTGCAGGCACGCCGGTTTTCAAGACCGGTGCCTTAAACCACTCGGCCACCCTTCCTGCGCGTCGGAAGCCAGCACTTAGCAAAGCAGGCAGGGCAGCGAAAGAGGCGAACCGGAGGAAGATCAACCTTCGATTTACCAACAGACCCGTCGGCCCGTTCCGGGTTCGGAAGCAATGAGTTAAGGTAATCGCCGTAAGAGTTGCGGGGGCGTTCCGCCACAGGGCCGGTAGGCAAGGTGGCGGCAAAAGTGCTATTCGGGGTTCTATGGGGATTTGCGTCAGGGAATCGGGCAAGGCGGCCGCGCGTTTCGCCGCGGCAGGAACTGTTTGCCTTCTGCTTGCCAATTGCGGTGCCGCCAACAAGCTCTCCAGCCGCGTCGATCCCAAATATGGCGTGTCGAGCAGCCCCCGGGTAGTCGATTTCGGTGAGCCTGTCCCCAAGGGCGGTGGCACCTATCGGGTCGGCAAGCCCTATGTGGTTGCGGGCAAGACCTACGTCCCTGAGGAAGATCCGAATTACCGTGCGGAGGGAATTGCCTCCTGGTATGGCGATGCCTTCCACGGCCGTCTGACGGCCAACGGTGAGGTGTTTGACATGACCTCGCTCACCGCGGCCCATCCGACCCTTCCGCTTCCCAGCTACGCCCGGGTGACCAATCTGGCCAACGGCAAGTCCGTTATCGTCCGGGTCAACGATCGCGGCCCCTATCACGGGAATCGCTTGATCGACGTCTCAAATACAGCCGCCAAACTGTTGGAATTCCGTGATAATGGCATTGGACGCGTCAGGGTCGAATATGTCGGCCGGGCGCCCCTGGAAGGATCGGATGACCGGCAACTGATGGCGACACTCCGGACCGGACAACCGGCACCGGCCCCATCCTCGGTCCGGGTGGCCTCTGCCAACGCCTTTGTTCCCGACATTCCGTCATCCAGCCGCGGTGTTCTCCGGGGTGACATTCCTCTGCCTGCGGGGCGGCCTTACACCCTGGGCCATACCCGGGATGACTACGCGGCCGCAGGCGCATCGGAAGTCTCGGCCTCGCGTTCGCAGCGGGGCAGGCGGGTGGAACGTACCATCCACGCCGGCTCCGGGGAGGCGGACGAGACACCCGAGGCCGCGAAGCCGGTTGCGTCCTATGTGTCGGTCTCGCGCAACGGAAACGCGGGCCTGATGTCAGGCCGCGGTCTTTACTGAGACCAGCGGCTTTAAGATCAGCGGTTTACCGTAGTCCCTTCAGGAATTCGATCAACGCAGCGTTGACCTCATCCGGGCGCTCCTGCTGGATCCAGTGTCCGGCGCCTTCGATCAGGAGCTTGCGACGCAGGTTCGGCAGCACCTTGTCCATCTCGGTCACGCGCTTGCCGCCGATAATGCCCGTCACAACGGCGTCGTCAGCGCCCGCGATGAAGATGGATGGCTGATGGATTTGTGCGCCCTGCCAGGGCGCGGTCAGTTCCCAGTTGCGGTCGATATTGCGGTACCAGTTCAGCCCCCCACGGAAGCCGGTGCGCCGATAGGTTTCGACAACGTGCGCGAGGTCATCCTCACTGATCCATGCGGGGCGGGCACGCTCCCGGGCAGGGTCACCGAGGAAACCCTGGCCTTCTTTCAGGAAAAGGGATGACTCGACACCGAATGAAACCGCCCGCATCGTGAAGTTCACGTCGCGCTCGAACTCGGCCTCGGCGACGCCCGGTTTCTGGAAATACTGCCAGTAGAAATTGGTCACTCCGCTTTTCGCGAGCGTATCCAGCGGTCGCTCACGCCCCCGGAAGGGAGGCGGCACGCTCAATCCGCCGACGGCGGTGAATATGTCTGGCCGGAACAGGGCGGCATGCCAGGCGACCGGAGCCCCCCAATCGTGGCCGATGATCACCGCCTTGGTCTCGCCGAGGGCTGTGACCAGGCCGACCATGTCGCCGACCAGATCGAATATCGAATAGGCCGAGATGTCCTGCGGCGCCGAGGTCCGACCATAGCCGCGCATGTCGGGCGCCACCACGCGGTATCCGGCGGCGGCAAGAGCGGGGAGCTGGTGCCTCCAGGAATGCGACAGTTCCGGCCAGCCGTGGCAGAGCAGGACGAGCGGCCCGGTACCCTGTTCCGTGACAAAAATCTCGATGCCGTTGGCAGAGATTGTTCGCGATGACGACATTGATTTTCCGCCTCTTTTCGAGATTTTGAAGGCTGCGGGAAGCAACCGGCACGTTGTTTGGTATCAGCCCAACTGATACAAGGCGATCCTCAGGAATCTCGACATGGCAGCCATTCTGACAGCATCCCGGATTCGCGAACGTCGGACGGGGCGGTTCTGGCCGCTCGTCGTGGCTGTCCTTGCCGCCGGTATTGCAGTTGGAGGGACAGTTCAGGCCGCCAACAACAGCGTGCAGGGCGCCAAGAAGGAAGAGGGATACGATGTCGATGCGCCGACCGCGATCCTGATCGAGGCGAAGTCCGGCAGCATCCTGTTCGAGAAGAACGCTGACGAATTGCGCGCGCCATCCAGCATGATGAAGCTGATGACGGCCGAGGTGGTGTTCGACGCGCTGAAGAAGGGCGAGATCAAGCTCACCGACGAATTCCGGATCAGCGAGAACACCTGGCGCAAGGGCGGCGCGCCGTCCGGCGGCTCGACCATGTTCGCGGCGATCAACAGCCGTGTCAGCGTGGACGATCTGCTGCACGGCGCCATCATCCAGAGCGGCAACGACTCGTGCATGGCGCTGGCCGAAGGCCTGTCGAACACAGAGGCCGCCTTTGCCGAGCGCATGACCAAACGCGCGCGCGAGCTCGGCCTGAAAAAATCGACCTTTGCGAACTCCACCGGTCTGCCGGACCCGGGCAACAAGATGACCGTGCGCGAACTGGCGATGCTCGCGCGTCACATCATCCAGGCCTATCCGGAGCACTACAAGCTGTTCGGCGAACGCGAGTTCACCTGGAACAAGATCCGCCAGCAGAATCGCAATCCGCTGCTCACCATGCTTGAAGGGGCCGATGGCCTGAAGACCGGGTTTACCAAGGAAGGTGGCTACGGCATGGTCGGCTCGGCCGTGCAGAACGGTATGCGCCTGATCGTGGTCGTCAACGGCCTTGAGGACGCCGATGACCGCGCGAGCGAGGCGAAGAAACTGCTGGAATATGGGTTCCGCAATTTCGAGGCACGGACGCTGTTCGCGGCGGATCAGACGGTCGGCTATGCCAAGGTGTTTGGCGGCGACAGCCGCTCGGTGAAACTGGCGAGCCCCGAACCGATCAGGGTCATGGTGAACCGCAATGGCAGCGACAAGCTGGTGGCGCGCATTGTCTATATCGGCCCGGTGCGTGCGCCGGTTCAGCCCGGTCAGCGGATCGGCGTCCTGAAAGTCTGGCGCGGCACCAATATCGCGATGGAGTCGCCGCTTGTGGCGGCCGAGCCGATCGCGACAGGCTCGACGACCCGCCGCGCGATCGACGGCGCCAGCGAACTCGTCATCGGCCTTTTCCGCGCCGGCGCGGAGAAACTCTGACATGAGCATGGTTGCGAAATCGAAATCGCCGCAGCCGCGCGGGCGTTTCATCACATTCGAGGGCGGCGAGGGCTCCGGCAAGTCGACGCAGATCCAGTTGCTGGCGGATCGCCTCAACGCGGCGAAGCTGCGTACGATCACGACGCGCGAGCCGGGCGGATCGGCGGGGGCGGAGATCGTCCGGCATCTGCTGCTGTCCGGCATGGCCAAGGCATTCGGACCCGAGACGGAGTCTCTCCTGTTCGCCGCGGCCCGCGACGATCATGTCAGTCAGGTGATCGAACCGGCGCTGGCACAGGGAACGTGGGTGCTGTGCGACCGCTTCACGGACTCGACGCGTGTCTATCAGGGCGAACTCGGGAAGGTCGATCCGAAGCTGATCCGGGCCATGGAGCGCGTCACCATCGGCGATCTCAAGCCCGACCTCACCATCATTCTGGATGTGCCGGTTGCGGTCGGCATGGAACGCGCGCTCAAGCGGCGGGGAAGTGCTGCGCCGGATCGATTTGAGGGCGAGGGCGTCAGCTTTCATGAGAAGCTGCGCGAAGCGTATCGCAAGATCGCGGAGAGCGATCCGCAGCGCTGTGCGCTGGTGGACGCCAATGCCGATCCGAAGACGGTCGCAGAGCGGGTCTGGACAGCGCTGCGCGATCATCTGTTCGCCGTTGCAGCGCCACGCGAGACCTCCCAGGCATGAGCGCGAAGTCGTCCGGATCAGACATTGCCATTCGTGCACCGCGCGAAACCACCGCGCTGTTCGGTCATCACGATGCCGAACAGACGTTGCTGACGGCCTATCGCAGCGGCCGCATTCCTCATGCGTGGCTGATCGGCGGCGCGCAGGGGATCGGCAAGGCCACGCTGGCCTATCGCATGGCGCGGTTCGTGCTGGCTCATCCCGATCCGGCGGCCCAAGCGGTACAGGGGGCCGACAGTCTCCACGTCGATCAGGATCATCCGGTTGCGCGGCAGGTCGCGAACGGAAGCCACGGCGGGCTTCTGACACTGGAGCGGACAGCCAACGAAAAGGGAGCGATGCGCACCGTCATCACCGTCGACGAGTCGCGCGAGACCGTCGGCTTCTTCGGCTCGACCGCGGCGTCAGTCGGCGGGTGGCGAGTCTGCGTGGTCGATACGGTCGATGAACTCAACAGGAACGCCTCGAATGCCCTGCTCAAGATTCTGGAGGAGCCGCCGGCGCGCTCGCTGTTCCTGCTGATCAGCCACGCGCCGGCGCGTGTGCTCGCCACGATCCAGTCACGCTGCCGCAAGCTGCCGTTGCGGCCGCTGGAGACCGACGATGTGATTCAGGCGGCTGCGGAAGCGGCTGACCTGAACCGCCGCGATCCGGCGTTGATAGCCATCTCGGATGCCTCCGAGGGGAGTGTGGCGCACGCGCTGACGCTGATGGGCGGAGAGTCGCTCGGCCTCCAGCAGCGCACGCTGGACCTTCTCAACCGGTTGCCGCAGCTCGATCAGCGGGCGCTGCATGCTCTCGGAGATGCGCTGCCGCTCAACGACCGCGCCGGGCTGCGCGCCTTTGCCGACACCGTCGACCGCTGGCTGACGGGACACCTGCATGGGCCGGATGTCGGCGCAAACCTGCCGCGCCTTGCACGGCTTGCCGAGGTATGGGAAAAGATCAACAACGCCGCGCGCGATACGGAAAACTTCAATCTGGAACGGAAGCCGCTGGTTTTCTCGGTGTTCGGCTTGCTCGCAGAAGCCACCGCAGCTCGCTAGCCGGCCAGCCCGAGCGGTCTTGCACCATCACATCACGAATGCCCGCGCAGACGTCGGCGCGTTTTGAATTTCAAGGAAGCGTTATGGCCAAAGCCAAAAAGACCGTCGCAAAGAAGAAGGCAGCGAGGAAGCAGGCGAAGAAGGCTGCCAAGTCGGCGCGCAAGGCTGCCGGCAAGCGCACGTCAGCCGCGGCGAAGAAGGGACGCAAGGCGGCTGCCAAAGCGGCGGTGAAGAAGGCTGGCAAGAAAACCGCAAAGAAACCGGCCAAGAAGGCCGTGAAGAAAGCCGCGCCCAGGCGCGCGGCAAAGAAGGCTGTCGCAGCGAAGAGCGGCGCGAAGAAGGATGCAGCGAAGAAATCTGCTGCAAAAAAGCCAGCCGCGAAGGTCACCGTTACGAACACACCCCAGGCCGCGAAGCCTCTGACACCGAAAGCGCCGCCGAAGCCGGCCAAGGTCAAGACCGCCGCCGCGTCGCAGAGTGTTTCGCCCGCGCGTGCCAAGAACTCCTTCTACATCACGACCGCCATCGCCTATCCGAACGGTGCGCCGCATATCGGCCACGCCTATGAAGCGATTGCGACCGACGCGCTGGCGCGCTTCCAGCGCCTCGATGGCAAGGACGTGTTCTTCCTGACCGGCACCGATGAGCACGGCCAGAAGATGATCCAGACGGCGCAGAAAGAAAACATGACGCCGCTGGAGTTGGCGACGCGCAACGCCGCACGCTTCAAGGAGATGGACCAGCGGCTCAATATCTCGTTCGATCGCTTCATCCGCACGTCGGAAAAGCAGCATCACGAGTCGACGCAGGAAATCTGGAAACGGATGGCGGCGAACGGCGACATCTATCTCGACAGCTACGCCGGCTGGTACTCCGTGCGCGATGAAGCCTATTACGCCGAAGACGAAACCGTTGTGGGCGAGGACAATGTGCGCCGCGGCCCGCAAGGCACGCCGGTCGAGTGGGTTGAGGAGAAGAGCTACTTCTTCAAGCTGTCCGCCTATCAGGACAAGCTGCTTGCGCTTTACGAGAACCAGCCGGATTTCATCGGCCCGGACTCGCGCAAGAACGAAGTCGTCAGTTTCGTGAAAAGCGGCCTGAAGGACCTGTCGATCTCGCGCACCACCTTCGACTGGGGCGTCAAGGTGCCCGGCGATGAAGAACATGTGATGTATGTGTGGGTCGATGCGCTGACCAACTACATCACCGGCGTCGGCTTCCCCGACGAAGGCGACAAGGATTGGCACTACTGGCCGGCTGACATTCACATTATCGGCAAGGACATCATCCGCTTTCACGCGGTGTACTGGCCCGCCTTCCTGATGTCGGCGGGCATTCCGGTCCAGAAGCGGGTGTTCGCGCACGGCTTCCTGTTCAACCGCGGCGAGAAGATGTCGAAGTCGGTCGGCAACGTGGTCGATCCGTTCAGCCTCGCGGACGCCTATGGCGTCGATCAGTTGCGCTACTTCTTCCTGCGCGAGGTGCCGTTCGGGCAGGACGGCAATTACAATCACGAAGCCATCGTGGCGCGCACCAACGCCGACCTTGCCAACGATTTCGGCAATCTCGCGCAGCGCTCGCTCTCCATGATCGCCAAGCAGTATCAGGGCGTGCTGCCGCAGCCGGCCGACTTCAGCGATAACGACAAGGCCATTTTGGCCATGGCCGACGGCATGCTGGAGCAGGCGCGCACCGCCATGGCCACGCAGCAGATCCATCAGGCGCTGAACGCGATCTGGGCCGTGGTCGCCGAAGCCAACCGCTATTTCGCGGGTGAGGCGCCTTGGGTACTGGCCAAGACCGATCCTGCGCGTCAGCGAACGGTGCTGTATGTCACCGCCGAAGTGGTGCGGCAGATTGCAATTTTGGCGCAGCCCGCGATGCCGGAGTCCTGCGCGAAGATTCTCGACATTCTGGGCATCGCGCCGGAGGCGCGGGACTTTGCAGCGCTCGCCATCCGGATCGAGGGCGGCTCGCAACTGCCGCCGCCCGCGCCGGTCTTTCCGCGTTATGTCGAACCCAAAGACGACGCGGCGGGTTAAGCCAGATGCTGGTTGACAGTCACTGCCATCTCGACTTTCCCGATTTCGCGGACGATCTCGACGCCATCGTCAAGCGCGCCGAGACGGCAGGCGTTGGCCGCATCGTCACGATCTCAACCCGGGTGCGGAAGCTCGGCGCTTTGCTGGCGATCACGGACCGCTTTCCGAATGTCTATTGCTCGGTCGGCACCCATCCGCATAACGCCGACGAGGAAGACGGCATCACGTCAGACGAACTGATCGCGCTCACAAAGCATGCGAAAGTGGTGGCGCTGGGCGAGGCGGGGCTCGACAATCATTACACCGACGGTTCGCCTGCGGCGCAGGAGCGGGGCTTTCGCGCGCACATCGCGGCGGCGCGCGCGACAGGCCTGCCGCTGGTGATCCATACCCGTGAAGCGGATGCGCGCTGCGGCGAAATCCTCGAGGAGGAAATCGCCAAGGGACCTTTCAAGGCGGTGCTGCATTGCTATACGGGCGGGCGTGAGCTGGCGATGAAAGCCATCGGACTCGGCCTGTCGATCTCGTTCACCGGCATCCTGACCTTCAGGAACTCGCAGGCCATCCGCGACATCGCCGCTGAACTGCCTGCGGACCGCATCATGGTGGAGACCGACGCGCCGTATCTGGCGCCGGGAAAATATCGCGGCAAGCGTAATGAGCCGGCCTTTGTCGCGGAGACGGCCCGCGTACTGGCGGAAACGCGCGGTGTGTCCGTCGACGAGCTCGCGCGTCAGACCACCGAAAACTTCTTTCGCCTGTTCGACAAAGTGCCGCGCCCGGACGCGAAATCCGCATGACGGTGACGCTGACCATCCTCGGCTCCGGCTCATCCGCCGGCGTGCCGCGTCCGGCGCTGGGCTGGGGCGCCTGCGACCCCACCAATCCGAAGAACCGCCGCCGCCGTTGCTCGCTGCTGGCCGAAAAGGCCGGTCCGAATGGCATCACCCGGGTCTTGATCGACACATCGCCCGACCTGCGCGAGCAGTTGATCGACGCCGAGGTCAATCATCTGGACGCGACGTTCCTGACTCACGAACACGCCGACCAGACCCACGGCATCGACGATCTGCGCTCCGTGGTCCTGCATCAGCGCAGGCGCATCCCGGTCTATCTCAACGCATCGACTGGCAAGGATATCCTCACGCGCTTTGCCTATTGTTTCGAGCAGGCGCCGGGAAGTGACTATCCGGCGATCCTTGAAAAGCGCTCGATCGAGGCGGGCGAAACGCAGAGCGTCGAGGGGAAGGGCGGTGCCCTCGCCCTGACCGCGTTTATTCTCCAGCATGGCAATATCCCTGCGCTGGGCTATCGCATCGGTAACGCCGCCTATACGCCGGACCTCAACGACATTCCGCCCGAGAGCTTTCACGCGCTCGAAGGTCTCGATCTGTGGATTGTCGACGCGCTGCGCTATGCGCCGCATCCGAGCCATTTCAGTCTCGACGATGCGCTGTCATGGATTGCGAAGTTCAAGCCGCGCAGGGCGGTCCTGACCAACCTGCATTCCGACCTCG
>JACDJB010002687.1_pt1 | contig 12370 bp, 9 predicted proteins | sample 7454121 | NCBI WGS metagenome assembly JACDJB01 (sample SAMN14253290, study PRJNA609438) | sludge metagenome | isolation source: sludge after 25d culture with pyrite | collected 2018-12-20 | reverse complement strand
GAGGGGATCCCGATCGACGTGCCGAGCCAGCAGCTCGTCGACGTCGGTCCACCGACCCAGCCGGGTCAGGCCATCGGCGGCCAGTGCATCGACGTAGCCGCCGAAGCTGTGGTCGAGGCCGACGCGCTGGACGTAGGCCCGGGTCTCGGCGGCGATCGAGACCACCTCCTCGTAGGAACCGAGGTCCAACAGCGCCAGGCAGAGGTACATCATCGCCAGGGCCTCGGCGTGGGGCGTGTCGGCGACGGCCACGGCCTCCCGGCTGAGTCGCACCCCCTCCGTCGGGTCACCCCGGGCGCTGCGGACCGCGCCGAGCACCCGACGTGAGGTCCCCCAGGCGGCGGGATCAGCAGAAGCGGCCTCGACGAGCTCGGCCACCTCCTCGCACCAGCGCTCGGCGCCGTCGAGGTCCCGGGCCATGAGCGCCGCCTGGGCCAGACCGGCCCGGACCGGGGCCGTCGTCGGGTCGGGGCCGACCTCGGCCAGCAGGGCCGACGCCCGCTCGTACTCGACCGCGCTCTCCTCGAGCCGGCCACTGGCCCACAGGTACCGGCCGAGTCGCTCGTGGCCCCAGGCCTCGCCACGACCGGGTGGCCCGAACCGGAACGCCAGTTGGCCGAGCTCGGCCGCCCGGGGGTTGCCGACCGTGCCCGTGGCCAGCTCGGCGGCCTGCCAGAGGCGGTCACCTCGGCGTTCTCCGGCCGCGACCTCACCGACGTCATCCCACATCGCGAGCGCCCGCTCGAGGTGGTGCAGCGCGATGGCCGGCGCAATGGTCGCCGACGCGTCCGCGGCGGCCAACAGGGCACCAAAGGCCTCCACCGGATCCCCGGCGCGGTCCAGGTGGAAGGCCAGGGCGCCGGCGACATCGGCACTGACCGGCCCGTCCTCGCTGGCCTTGCGGATCGCGTCGGCCGCTCCCCGGTGCAGGCGGCGGCGCTCCGAGGGCAGCAGTTCCCCGTAGACGACCTCACCGATGAGGGCGTGGCGGAACCCGTAGTCATCGGTGGCCGCATCCACCACCAGGAGATGACGGGCGACGGCGTCGTGCAGGGCCGACTCCACGGCCAGGTCGTCGAGCTCGAGGATCTGACGGAGGAGCTCGTGACCGGCCGTCCCGCCGAGGGTGGCCACCACCGCCAGGAGGCGCCGGGTGTCGTCATCGACATCGACGAGGTCAGCGGCGATCAGGTCGGCCAGGACCGCCGGCATCGACTCCCCGGCGAGGTGGGCGGCCAGCAGCTCCTCGGTGAAGAAGGGGTTGCCCCCGCCGCGGGCCAGGAGCTGGTCCACCACCTCGGGCGCCGGTGGATGGCCGATGATCGCGGCCGCCCGGGCCGCGACGTCGTCGCGTCCGAGGCCACCCAGCCGGAGCTGCCGCACCGAAGCGATCCGGGCCAGGTCGGCGAGCCGACGCCGGCGGGCGGGGTCAGCGGCGATCTCGTCACTCCGATAGGTGCCCACCAGCAGGACCCGCTCGTCGACCAGGCTCCGGGCCAGGAACTCGAAGAGGTCCCAGGTGGCCGGATCGGCCCACTGGAGGTCCTCGATGCCGAACACGAACGCATCGTCGTCGGCGAGCCGGGCGAGCAGGTCGAGCACCGGGACGAACGCCGCCCCCGGACCGGCCTGCGGCGCCGACGAGCCGGCCGCCGGCGCCAACCAGTCCGCCACCGCGGCGAACTCCGGCGACGCGGTGACGGCTGCGGGGGCGGTGCGGCGGATCTGACGGAACAGGTCGATGATCGGCGCCAGGGGGATGGCGTCACCCCCGAGGGGCACGGCCCGGCCGAGATGGCGCTCGACGGCACCGCGTCGGGCCCCCTCGTCGACCAGCGTCGACTTGCCGATCCCGGCCTCGCCGCCGAGCAGCAGCACCGACGGCCGTCCGAGGCGAGCCTCGGCCACGGCGGCCTCGATCACGGCCAGCTCGTCGCTCCGCCCGACGAAGCCGGGGTGCGCCCTTCCCTGCGTCACTCCCCTCAGTATCACCGCGATCCCGGTGGCCATCGGCCCTCCGGCTCCCGCGCGATCTGAGGGGTCGTGCCCGATGTGGCCGGGGGCCCCTTAGCCGCAGGGTGAGGAGCACCCACCGGGACCCCGGAGGGCTCGAAGCACCGAGGAGCCGTCATGCACCAGGCAACCCCACACCTGACCGTCAACCGTTCGCACCAGAACCCGTCGCCCCGGAGGCCGACCTTGGCCCTCGCCGCGCTGTGCCTCACTGCCGTCGCCCTGCTGGCGGGCTGCGGGAGCAGCGATCCGACCGCCGCCCCGGCCGCCGCCGGGCCGACCACCGCCACGACCGCCGCGCCGGTGATCCCCCGGTCCGGAATCGTCGACGAGCGGGTCGACGTCGGTGACGGCGCTCGCCTCCACGTCCGGTGCTCAGGCACCGGCACCACGACGGTGGTCCTGATCTCGGGGTTCGCCGAGGTGGGCGACAGCTGGACCTCGGTCCGGCCGGCCATCGCCGAGCAGACCCGGGTGTGCTCCTATGAGCGCTTCGGCATCGGGACCAGTGACCAGCCCCCGTCGCCCCAGACCTTCGCCACCGATGCGGTCGATCTCCGCACCGTCCTCGAGTCGGTCGGCGAGCAGGGCCCCTACGTCGTGGTCGGCCACTCCTTCGGCGGCGCCGAGGCCGTGAGCTTCGCCTCGCAGTTCCCCGAGGACGTCAGCGGCCTGCTGCTGCTCGACGCCACCCCGGTCACCTGGCCGGCCGCCACCTGCGCGGTCCCCCACGACGGCTCCGCGGCCGCCGCCGAGTTCGCGGCGGCCTGTGCCCAGCAGGCGGACCCGTCCGCCAACCCCGAGCACCTCGATCTCCCTGTGGCCTTCGCCGAGGTCGCCGAGATCGACTCGCTCGGCGATGTCCCGCTGGTCGTGGCCCCCGCCGCCGAGCGGGTCTACCCGGGCCTGGGGGCCCGAGCGGCCGCCCACCTGGTCGACGTGTGGAACGACGGTCAGCAGCGCTGGGTGGCGCTGTCCTCCTCGGCCCGCCTGCTCCCGGTCGAGGACACCGGTCACTACATCCAGCTCGACCAGCCCGCCGTGGTCATCGACGAGGTACTGGCGCTGCTGCCCTGACCTGACCTGACCTGACCTGATCCGATCGGTCCGGCCGGCCGCGACTGCGAGCGGCCGATCGATCGCGTCAGGCGGTGCCGCCGTCGGCTTCGGCGACGCACTCGGGGACCTCGAGGGAGAGCAGGAGCTCGTCGGCCGCATCACCGCTGACCGCCAGTCCGGCTGACGCCAGGTCGAGCGCCGCCTGGTCATCGAAGTGGGCGGCGGCCTGCGCGACCCGAGCCGTCTCCTTGAGGTCGACGGCGAGGACGTAGAGGGCCTCGATGTCGTCCCGGCGTTCGTCGGGGACGGGCACGGCCACGATCGCCCGCAGATAGCGGGCGGTCGTGGGATTCACCCGGTCGAACCAGACGGCGGCGGCCGAAAGGGTGTCGGGCGGCGCCAGGTCCTCGGTCAGGGCCTGGAGCCGGGGCTCGTACTCGTCACACACGGCTGCGGTGGCCGTCCGCCAGGCGACCAGCTCGGGGTCCTCGATGACGGCCGCGGTCTCCGCCGGCACCGTGGTCGGAGGGAGCACGGTGGTCTCGGGCGGGACCAGCGTCGTGCTCGTCGTGGTGGGGGCCGTGCTCGGCGCCGGCACCGTGGTCGTCGCGTGGTACTCCGAGACCGGCACGCCCTCGATCAAGCCGTCCATGCCGGCCGAGTTGTCCTCACCGCCCCCGCACGCGGCGAGGAGGAGGACCAACGGCACGAGCAGGAGGCCGGACATGAACTTCATGTCGCTCCCGTCGGCGGACCGGCCCCCGGATGTAGGCCGAGACCCCGGTCAGGGCAACTCGTGCTCCACGGTGGCCAGGTCGCCGGGGGTGACCGCGGCGACGAGACGGGCCTCGGCGGCGACGTCGTCGCGGGCCGGCCCCGCCACCGTGGTGGACGGCGCCGTGGTCGTATCGCTCGACGCGTCCGCCGCGTCCGATCCCCGCGACGGAGCCCAGGCCGTGGGGCCTGGGCTCCGGTCGGGCGGGGGGATCCGGGAGGTCAGTTGGTGTCGCGGCGGTAGAGCAGGACGGTGCCGATGACCAAGGCGACCAGGGCATAGCCGGCGAAGATCAGGGCGTACTCCCCCATGGCGAGCTCGTGGGCGATGACCACGGGGGGCTCGAAGTTGGCGCCAGCGTCGAGCAGGCGGTAGCCGGCGCTGAAAGGCAGGGCGTGGACCACGCCGTCGGGCAGCGCCGGGGCGAACAGGCTCTCGATGACGAAGGACCACATCAGGAGACCGGAGATGGCGCCGGCGCTGTGACGGACGATCATGCCGACGCCCAGACCGATGACGGCGGCCAGGGCGATGTAGAGGAGCGCCCAGACGGCCCGGGAGACCAGGGCCGAGCCGTCGCCCAGCTCCACGCCCCCGAGCGCCGCACCGCCGAAGCCGGCGACCATGCCGGTGGTCCCGAGGGCCAGGCCGACGGTGATCGCCATCACCGTCTTGGCCGTCACCAGCACCCAGCGGGCGGGGCGGGCGGTCAGGGTGGCGGCCAGGGTGCCGTGCTGGGCCTCACCGGTGAACATCAGGATCCCGACGACGGTGGCCATCGTGGCGATGAGCGGCAGCGGGTAGATGAACAGCTCCGACGCGGTCAGCGCCGGGTCGGTGGCCGTCGAGGCCAGGGCCCAGGCGATCAGGGCGCCGACCACACCGGCCAGGGCCAGGATGACCTTGTTGGCCCGGAGCGAGGCGAGCTTGATCCACTCGCTGCGCAGGGCGGCCGGGACCGCCTTCAGGTCGTCGTTGCCGGAGCGGACGGCCGTGCGGTCGCTGGTCGTCCAGGTGATGGTCGGGCGGGTGATGGTGGCGCTGGTGATGGTCATGGTGGGTTCCTTGGTGGTTCGGTGTTCGAGGGTCGGGTGGATCGGACGGTCAGGCCGAGGCGAACTCGGCGGAGGCCTGGGTCATGTCGAGGAGGCTGTCCTCGAGGGACTGGGTGGTCTCGCTGAGCTCGACGAGGCGGATGCCGCTCTCGAAGGCCAGCTGGGACACCGTGGCCTTGGTGGTGCCCCGGACGACCAGGCGGTCGCCCGTGGCCTCGACGCCGATGTCCTGGGCGGCGAGCACCCGGACGAGCTCGGCGGGCTGGGGCGTCTCGACCAGGACGGTCACGTCGCTGCGGGTGGTGATCGCCTCGACGGTCTCGGCGGCCAGGAGCTTGCCGCCGCCGACCACCACGAGGTCGTCGGCGAACATGCTGAGCTCGCCGATGAGGTGGCTCGAGACGAACACGGTGCCACCCCGCTCGGCGAAGGCGCGGAGGTGGTTGCGCAGCCAGCGGATGCCGTCGGGGTCGAGGCCGTTGGACGGCTCGTCCAGCAGCAGGACCTGCGGGTCACCGAGCAGCGCGCCGGCGACGGCCAGGCGCTGGCGCATGCCGAGGGAGAAGCCACCGGCCCGCTGGTCGACGGCGGTCTCGAGGCCGACGTCGGCCAGCACCTGCTCGACCCGCTGGGCGGGGATGTCGCTCATGGCGGCCATGGCCCGCAGGTGGTGGCGCGCCGTGCGGCCGGGGTGCATGGACCGGGCGTCGAGGACGGCGCCGACCAGGCGGGCGGGCTGACGGAGGTCGGTGTAGCGGACCCCGTCGTAGCGGACCTCCCCGGCGTCGGGCCGGGTGAGGCCGACCATCATCCGCATGGTCGTGGACTTGCCGGCGCCGTTCGGGCCGACGAAGCCGGTGACGCGGCCGGAGGCCACGCGGAAGCTGAGGTCGTCGACCGCGGTGCGGTCGCCGTACTGCTTGGTGAGTCCTGAGACGGTGATCATGAGGTTGCTCCTGATGGGTTGTGCGGGTTCGGTTGGTCGACGAGATCGGTGGGGCTGGTGGGAGCCTCGGGGTCGAGCTGGGTGAGCGAGACCAGCGGGATGCCGATGTCGCGCAGCTTCTGGAGGAGGCCGTGCAGCGCGGCCTGGTCGACCAGGCCGCCGCGGATGACGGTCGTGCCGTCGTCCTCGGTGGTGAGGTCCAAGCCGTCGAACCAGGCCGCCCACCGTGACCCGAGGTGTCCGGTGACCCGGATCTCGTACTGCGGGAGGGGGGCGTGACCCGTGGTCGACGCACCGGTCACCGCTCGATTGGTGCTGTCGTCCTTGGCCACACCCGGAACCTAAGAACGGACCTGGTGAGCGCGCATCACATCATGTGGTGATTGACGCTGTGGTTCTCGGGGACGGTGCCCCGGTGGTCAGAGACCGAGCTCGGCGGCCCGGCTGATGGCTTCACGGCGGTTGTTGACCCCGAGCTTGGTGTAGATGCTCTTGGTGTGGGTCCGGAAGGTGTTCAACGAGACCAGCAGCTCGCCGGCGATCTCGGGTCCGCTCAGGTCGCTGCGGAGCAGGCGGAGGACATCGAGCTCGCGGGGACTCAGGTCATCGACCAGGGGCGAGGGGCCGGATGATGACCCCGGCATCGGTGACGGCGCGGTCGTGGGCTTGCCGGCGGCCGTGGGCTCGCCGGCGGCCATGACCCGGCGGGCGTGGGTGGCACCTTGGTCCTGGGCCACCGAGGCGATGAGGGCGGGCACGGCCGGGCCGGCGTGCAGGAAGAGCCGCACGTAGCCCTCGGGCTCGGCCCGGCCCAGCGCGTCGGTCACCGCGGCGAGGGCAGCCGCCGTGTCGCCGTCGGCGTGGTGGGCGACCGCTTGGAGGATGAGGATCTCGATGGCGCTGCCGTTCCGGTGCCCGGCCTCGGCCGCCGCCAACAGTCGGCCCAGGAGAGAGAGGGCGTCCTGCAGGGCGCGGGTGTCGCCTTCGGTCGCGTGGCGGGCGAGCAGGACCCGGCTGAGGGTGATGTGCTCGAACTCACGGACGTAGCTGAGGTCGTCGTCGACCGTGAGCCCACGTTCGGCCACCCACGCCCGGGCGGCCGTGAGGTCGCCACCGGCCAGCTGCACCCGCGCCCGGAGGGCCGAGACCGGACGCACCGGTGGCGAGAAGTCGGTGTTGTAGAGGGGCTCGGCCTCCTCGAGCAGCGCGAGCGCACCCTCGAGGTCCCCCCGGGCGCGAGCCAGGCGGGCCATGGTCACCCGCCAGCGATAGGCGTGCTGGGGCAGGCCGGCGGCCTCGCCCAGCTCGCGGCTCGCCTCCATGTGGCGGGCGGCCGCGTCGAGCTCGTTGTGCTCGATGAGCACCTCGCTCAGCCCGACGTGCATGTCGGCGGCGCCCCGCAGTCCGGGGTGCTCGGTCGTCCACCGGAGCCCGGACTCGAAGGTCCGTCGCGCGTCGTTGAGCTTGCCCTGGGCGATCTGCATGTCGGCCAGGGCGAGGGAACACCCGAGCATGTCGGGGAGGAAATCGGCGGCGACGAAGCAGGCGACGGCCTCGGCGTAGAGGCGTTCGGCAGCCTCGAGGTCGCCGGCGGCCCAGTGGGCCAGACCCATCAGCGCGGTCGCGCTCCCCCGGCGCAGGTGGTCGGTGGGCTCGACGAGGTCGAGCACCCGGGCGGCGTGGGCGTTGACGCCGTCCAGGTCGCCGGCGATCAGCGCCATTCCGGCTCGTTGCACCGCGAGCTGGGCGGGGAGCTGTTCGAACTCCGCCTCGTCGAAGACGATGGGCGGGGCCGGGGACGCCAGCGTCGACTCCACGAGCTCGAGGAGTGGTTCCACCCCGGTGGTGTCGCCGGTGACCATCCGCGCCCCCACCAGGCCGATGGTGAGCACGGGTCGGTCGACGAAGACCTCCTCGGGCAGGGCCTCGAGCCAGCGCCGGAGCGTGGTGTCCTGCCGGCTCCGACGCATGGCGGGCATGGCCAACTCGATGATCCGGGCCGCCCCCTCGACGTCGCCGCCGGCCATGGCGTGGGCGATGGCGTCGGCCGGGTCACCGTTCGCGTCGTACCAGTCGGCGGCCCGCCGGTGGAGATCGGGCACCCGGCCGGGGTCCTCGTCCAGCAACCGGGCCCGGAGCACGTCGGCGAAGAGGTGGTGGTACCGGTACCAGAGGCGCCGGTCGTCGAGGGGGACCAGGAAGAGGTTGGCCCGTTCCAGTTGCTCCAGGGTCGCCCGGGCACCGGTCCCGCCCGTGACGGCATCACAGAGCGGCCCGGAGAGTCGGCTGAGGATCGAGGTGTCGAGCAGGAAGCTGCGCACCTCGGCGCTCTGACGGTCGAGGACCTCGCCCAGGAGGTAGTCGAGGATGAAGCGGTCGTCACCGGCGAACTCGGCGATGAAGCCGGTGACGTCGTCGCGGCCCTGCATCGAGAGCGCGGCGAGCTGCAGGGCGGCGATCCAGCCCTCGGTCCGGGCCTCGAGCACCTCGACATCGCCGGCGGTGAGCGTCAGGTCCACGGCGTCACTGAGGTACGCCGCGGCCTCGTCGCCCGTGAAGCGGAGGTCAGCCGCCCGGATCTCCAGGAGCCGGCCTCGGGCCCGCAGGGTGGCCAGGGGCAGCGGTGGGTCGGCCCGGCTGGCGATGACCAGGTGCACGTTCGCCGGCAGGTGGTCGAGCAGGAAGGCCACCGACTCGTGGATCTCGATCGATTCGACGACGTGGTAGTCGTCGAGGACCAGGACGACGTCGTGGTCGACGGCGTGCAGGTCGTTGAGCAGCGTGGCCACGACGGTGTCCACGGACGGTGGGGGCCCGTCCAGGAGCGATCGGGTCGACGCGACGGCCTCACCGACGGCCGTCCGGAGCGCGGCGACGACGTAGGTCCAGAACATCGCCGGGTCGTTGTCTCGGGCGTCGAGGGACAGCCAGGCCGTGGCCGGGCCGTCGGCGAACCACTCGGCGACCAGGGTGGTCTTGCCGAACCCGGCCGCCGCCGACACCAGCGTGAGCGCGGGCTGGTCCCGCCGGTCGAGCCGATCCCGCAACCGAGGCCGGGCCATGACCCCGCGTCGCCGCGGCGCATGCAGCTTCGTCTCGAGAAGAGGAACGGACGGTTCCGCCATTCGGGCGCCCTCAGTCGTCAGCACGCGTGTCGAGGACGAAGGTACGCCGCGGTCTGCGCCTGCGCGGGCAATGGCACCCGAACCACCGGATCTGAGGGGTCGTGCCCGATGCGGGCCCCCACCCCTTAGGTCGATCGTGAGGGGCACCAACGCGACCCCCGGTCGCGGTCACCCCAAGGAGATGTCATGCACGGACGCCCGGTTCCCGAGGCCATCGGCCACCCCCAGGACAGCCACCCCCAGCGGTGGCGGATCCTGGTCGTGCTGGTCCTGGCCCTGCTCGTCACCTCGATCGACCACACGATCATCAACGTCGCCCTCCCCCAGCTGGTCGAGGACCTGGGCGCCAGTGCCGCCGACCTCCAGTGGGTGGTCGCCGGCTACACCGTCGTCTTCGCCGGCCTGCTCCTGACCGCCGGGAGCCTGGGTGACCGATTCGGACGCCGACGGGCCCTGCTGGTCGGTCTGGCCACGTTCCTGGCCGGTTCGGTGGCGGCGGCCGTCGCCGGCTCGACCGAGATGCTGATCATGGCGCGGTGTGTCATGGGGGCCGGTGGGGCCCTCATCATGCCGACGACCCTCTCCATCCTGGTCAACGCCTTCGGTGACCCGCGGGAGCGGGCCAAGGCGATTGCGGTCTGGACCGCCGTCAGCGGAGCAGGGATCGCCCTCGGGCCCATTGTCGGAGGTGCGCTGATGCGCAGCTTCTCCTGGTCGGCGGTCTTCTGGATCAACGTGCCGCTCCTGGTCGCCGCGCTGCTCGGCGGGCTGCACGTCGTTCCCGACTCCCGTGACCCCCACGCCACGCGGCTCGACCCGGTCGGTGCGGTGCTCTCCATCCTGGGCATCAGCTCGCTCGTCTACGCCATCATCCAGGGACCGGAGCAGGGCTGGCAGTCCGCCCGCACGATGACGGCGTTCGCCGTCGGCACGGTGGCCACGGCGCTCTTCCTGGCCTGGGAGTCCCGGCGGGAGGACCCGATGCTCGACCTCGGCCTGTTCCGCCACCGTGCCTTCTCGGTCGCCAGCGTCGCCCTGGCCATGCTCTTCTTCGCCATGGCGGGCGCCGTGTTCCTGCAGGCCCAGTACCTCCAGTTCATCCTGGACTACACGCCCCTGGCGGCCGGCTTCGCCCTCGTCCCGGCGGCGATCGGCATCATGCTGGGCACCGGCGCCGGGGCCCACCTCGGCGCCATGGCCGGCAGCCGGGTGTCGGTCGCCACCGGCACGCTGATGGCGGCCGTCGGCTTGGCGGTCCAAGCGGCCCTCGTCGACGGGACGTCCTACGCCCCGACGGGCGTCGGCCTCCTGCTGTTCGGCCTGGGCGCCGGCATCGCCATGCCGGCCGCCACCGACCTCATCATGGCCACCCTGCCGCCGGCCCGAGCGGGCGTCGGTTCTGCGGTCAACGACACCGTCCGGGAGCTGGGCGGGGTCCTGGGCGTCGCCGTCATCGGCAGCGTCGCCGCCACGGCCTACAGCTCAGCGGTGCGCACCGACCTCGGCGCCTTCCCCGAGCTGACCGACCCCGCCCGCTCGGTGATCGCCGACAACGTCGGCGCCGCCCTCGAGATGAGCCATCAGGTCGGGCCCCGCGGCGCCGAGATCGCCACCCTGGCCCGCAACGCCTTCGTCGACTCGATGAGTGGCGCTCTGTGGCTGGCGGCCGCCGCCGCGGTGGTCGCCACCGTCCTGGCCGTGGTCTACCTGCCCCGTGAGGCCCACCGGGGCCACGGCCCGACGCCGTCGGACGCCGTGGCCGAGCACCCCGGCCACCACCGGCACCACGCGAAGGTCCCCGCCCATCACTGAGCCGTCCAGGGGGCCCGGGTGAGGCAACGCCTCACCCGGGCCTTCACGCGGCCCAGGCCGGGATCCAGTCGTGGACAGATGGGGCTCACGACGCTGCCGTCGTCGCTACTCTCACCGGCCATGCCGAGGTGGCAGACGATCGAAGCGGCCGAGCCCGAGTTCGCCGAGCGGGTGCGGCGGCTGTTCGAGGCCGGACGGCACAAGACCATCGCCACGCTGCGGGCCGACGGCTCGCCCCGGATCTCGGGCATCGAGTGCGAGTTCGCCGAAGGCGATCTCCGCTTCGGCTCGATGAGCGGCGCCCGCAAGGGGGCCGACCTCCGGCGGGATCCCCGTTTCGCCCTCCACGGCCCGACGTTCCACCCCGTGGAGGGTCAGGAGGGCGACTGGCCCGGCGAGGCCAAGATCGCCGGGCGCGCCTTCCCGGACGGTCCGGTGGTCACCGACGAAGCGAACACCGAAGAGGGCGAGATGTATGTCGCCGACATCACCGAGGTCGTCGTCACCGGCCTCGACCCCGAAGCCACCAAGCTCGTCATCGAGTCCTGGACCCCCGAACGCGGCCTCCAGCGGATCGAGCGGGAGTAGCGGATCACCCCTCTCGACCGAGGCCGGGTGAGCTTCAGCCGGTGGTCGGCGACGACCCGATGACGTGGAACTCGATCCGGTAGACGAGGGTGTCGTCGTCGATCGGCCCGGCGTGGGCGGCCCGCCGCCGGAGGCTCTCCCGGTCGGGCTCTCCCGTGCGGGCCAGGTCCTCGGCGTCGATCGACGAGAAGGGCACGAGCTCCATGTCGTCGATCTCGATGGCCACCCCGGCGGTCGTGTAGGTCCCCCCGACCTTCACCTGCGGACGGGACCAGAGCCGGACCGAGACGGTGATGCGCCCGTCCGCCACCGCCTCGCGGAGCTCGGGGCTGAACCGCACGAGGTCAGTCTGCCTTCGGGCTCACGGCCCCGCCGATCCCCACGGGCTGGACGGGTCGGTCGGACCGGCTCGGCCGTTGATCCGAGGGGGCGGGTCGAAGCGAACTGCCCTCCATGCGGAAGGCAGCGATCGCGCTGGCGACCCTCACCCTGGTGGGGTCGGCCTGCTCCGGGGATGACGGTGCGGGCGACAGCAGCCAGCCGGCGGGGTCGACGACGGAGGCGGCCCGCCAGGTCGACTACGAGCCGACGTTCGAACCCGAGGCCTGCCCGCCGGGCACCGCCTCGAGTGTCGCCTGCGGCCGGCTGGTTGTGCCCGAGGACCGCACCGACCCCGACAGCCCCTCGGTCCGGCTGGCAGTGGCCATCGTCCCCAGCCGGGCCGCGCACCCGGCGCCGGACCCGGTCGTGGTCCTGCACGGGGGGCCGGGCGGATCGCTCGTGGGCACCAGCGACAACTTCGTCGGCAACGAGCTCGGGGAGTCCCGCGACGTGATCCTGATGGACCAGCGGGGAACCGGCCTGTCCGAACCGAGCCTCGCCTGCCCGGACCAGGACGTGGCGCTGGGGGTGGACGTGGTCGTGTCGGGGCTGGGCGCACCGACCTTCCATCGTCGACAGAACGAGCTCCTGGCCGCCTGCCGCCGGTCGATCGTCG
>JACDJB010002682.1_pt1 | contig 12390 bp, 6 predicted proteins | sample 7454121 | NCBI WGS metagenome assembly JACDJB01 (sample SAMN14253290, study PRJNA609438) | sludge metagenome | isolation source: sludge after 25d culture with pyrite | collected 2018-12-20 | reverse complement strand
CGGCTCCATGCCCGCCAAAAGCCCTGGTCCATTCCCAATTATTATCCTGTCCAACAGAAAAATTGCTAAGACCTAAAATGAAGGCAACAAATAGGTAAACATGTCTATTTTTCATATTCGGTATTATTGGTTGGTGTTTCGTCTGGTTCCGCTTTAATAACAGGAAGCATAAGTTTTCTATCTCGTCCCTGAATGTAAATTACAGAATTGTATTGGCGGTTTTCCATATTCTGAGTTTTGGGTAAGCCGTGGATTGATGACTGCAACGTTTCTCTGTCAGACTGGCTCGATTTAGTTTCAGGGATATTAATAAGTTTAAGTTCATTATACGGGTCAAATGAATACCAGGGATAATCAGGGTAGGCATTTTGAAATGATCGCAACAATTCAACTCGTACCATTTCTGCTTTTGCCCTGTGATATTCTTCCTGTTCTAATTTCTTAGCCGCCTTATTTTTAGGTTTAAGGGCTTTGGCAGTAAATATGGCATCTTCATCGGCCAGAAAACCATTTTTTAGTAATATTTCACCTGCTTCATATTGTATGATTGCACCATTTAAAACTTTCGCAGGCATGCCATTTCCTCCCAGTATGATTTTTGAGGCATTAACGGTAGAATAAGTGCCGGTTGGTTTAATAAAGTTTACGAATTCAAATTCAAGGCCTGCCTCAAAATTTGAATTGATTATACTTGTTCTCTGAAATTGCACTGCGCCCCTTTTTCCACTATTTCGGGTGTAACCAGGAATACCTGTTATATCAGTATTAAATGACCTGGAAACCCCTTTTCCCCATTGTTCATTGGGTAAATTCGGATCAAGCCAGGGTGAATCTATCCAATGAAAATAATAATGCAAATGTGGAATGAGCTCAAAATAACTATAAGCAATTTGACCGGCATCACTCCATCTGAAAGGAGAACCCATCATAGCTTTATAGCTGTATTCATCAGGATTTTCGGATTCAACATATTTATACAATGAGATTGAATTAATAAGATTCATTAAAGGTGGTTGATTTAACAATCTTGCATCTACTCCATGCAGTTCAAAAATTCCGTTGCCATTTAATCTGTAGATATTGGAAAACAAATAACTTATATTATATTCATCAGCATAATAGAAAGTGGTTGATAACGCATCATTAAAAACAGAAACCCGTTGCCCAAATTTCATGTTTGGCAAATGAGAGCCTTGCCCTGTATGCATTAATGTGGATGTCAGGCCCCATGAATCCGGTCCGTTTTTATTTCTATTATAGGTTTTTATATAACCTGATTGCCATCCGCCCTGAGGTGCTCCCACAGCCAGAATGTCATTATACAAATCTACGCATTCCCCATACTGATCGTCATTTGCAGGCCCGTCAAACCGCTTAACGTGCCCCCAATTATCAGTTCCGCCCTCATTACGGGAATAAACCAATACTACACCCCTATCGTCATGGTATGGTGCACCAATTACAGCATAATCACCCCAAATACTAACATTGATTCCATTTTTATTACTGAAAATATTATCTATTATTTTTATCTCAGAAATATTACCACTCCAGCCATTAACTGGCTTTTTAAATACATAAGCTTTATTGCTCCCTTCTCCTGAAATAAATACATAGTCTCCGGAAATGTCAACTGATTTTCCGAAATTTTTATTTAAATCTGATGGCATTAAAGTTGCAGTTCGCTCCCATTCATCATAGTTATTCTTTTGATAAATAAAAGCGTATCCTTTCATTCCCAGGGTTTCTGAAGGTGCACCCACAACTGCTGTAAGCCCATCTATTGAAATCGAGGTGCCAAAGGAGTGATTGGGACTATTTCCTTCAACAAGTATTTGCCAAAGGATCATACCATTTTGATCTATTTGTATATATGCAGGACTTCCCTGAACATGATTGTTGTTTGCATCAAGACCGCTGATTTTTAATACGGAATAACGGCTATAATCCTGCATATTTGGTAAAACATCAATGGTCATGCTTATTTGGTTGTTGTTTGCCAGATTCTGACCTGATGATGGCTGGGGAATGCTGATGCAATTGTTACAGATCAAACCAGTTCCTTGTTCAACGGACCATCTTATACCTTCTGCTCCTGGATTTTTAAATCTGAGCAAAATGTCTTCATTTCCATCGGCCGAAACTGCTGGTGGAAAGGCTGCCGTGGGGGATAATATAACAAGTGCGGGAAGATTATCGGACACAAGAATATCCTTTTCGTCAAAATCGTAAAAACTAATGGTATTGACATATTGAGGATTTATAAGGTTATTTTCCTCATATCCATGCTGATTGTTCCATGACTCTACTCTTAACTTATATTGACCAGATGTTGGGAAATTAAATGTGCGATAGTGAATGAATTGAGATTCCCAAAAATCAAAAGTTTCATCATTAAAAACCTGAAAGCTTCCGTTAGGATAGAATAATGTCCAGCGTAGGTTGGTTGGCCACCAATCACTATCCGGAACTCCTGGATCTCCGATGGGAGTCAAATTTGCCTCATAAGTAAAAGAAGTAGTTGTGCTTAATGTATTTCTACCATATAAACTTACTTCAACATAATGGGGTGCATTTTCAATTTCAATATCTAATTCACCATGACCTGTCCCCGAGCTTCCCGAAACTGTAACATCGAGTATAATCCGGTAGCTTCCTGCTTCAGGGAAACTATAGTTTAATACGGGGTCGGAATTTGTACATGGGAAGGATCGGTAAAACAATGGATCCCCAATTTTGAAAATATTCCAAAAGCCCCAATAGGATAAGGAAGGATAAACATCGGGGGTGAATGTTACATTTTGTAATACATAGGGCGGGTCATTATCAGAACTATAGCTTAAGGCAACATCCAGATAATCAGGCTGCACCTCAATACGTTTGGCATTGGATACCGTAACAGTTCCTCCGGATAAATTTTGTCCGGTAGCGCTTGCAACAACCAGAAATTCACCCAATCTATTGTATTGATGATTAAACCTGTGGTAACTATAGTAATCACTTTCATAGTTTTCAGAGGTGCCATCACCGTAATCTATTTCATAAAAGACCGGATAGGTGAGGTCAAAATTGGAAAGGGATACATCTATATCATACAAATAATAGCTGAGTTCCCAGTCAAAAATCGAAATAAAGGGATGGGTTGTGGGATCAAGATAGATTTCTTCCACATAAGTATCCGGTCCTGTGGCATTTGTAACCGTGAGCTTTACCACATAGGGTGTGTTAATTTGTAAAATAATATCTTCAGGGTCTTTGAGCGTACTTGTAACCCCGTTGCCAAAATCCCAAAAATAACTACTGATTATCCCTTCAGAAGTGCTGAAAAAATTCACTTTTACTTCAGTTGATCTACCACCATTTGCATTGTATAGAGGAGAAAATATAAATTTACTTATGGGCCTTGAAAGTTGATTCACTGATACATATTTTGAGACTTCAACATTATTAACCGAATGTTTAACAAGATATACACCGGTATTAATGTATGTCATATCAAAATCCTTTTGGGATGACGAGTTGCCGGCAGGATTGCCAAAATGCCAGTAGTAAGTACAGAGATATTCGCAATCTGATTCATCCTGGAATCTAATGGTGTTCACTGGAATGCCAAGCTGTGTTGCTGTAAAATCAACCGTGCTAATGCCGAAAATAAATTTATGGTATGTATCTGCCCCTGTTATTGGGGCGGGTGCCCAAGTTCCATTTGCCTGTCTTATGGGTATGCTTGCGGGTTCAGATTGCAGCGGATTGCCGGCCAGATCTACACCTGTTAATTTCAAAGTGTGTAATCCAGTTGTTAGCTGTGATTTATTAATTGTAAAATTCCATGTTGTTTTGTTCAAATCATTGCCATTGCTTTGCTCTACTGAATAATTCCCAACCTCTAGCTTAACCTTTCTCATGGCCTCAGAGGTGGTTACCTGCACTTCAACGTTTTTATCACTGCTAAATTTAATATCTACAGGCTCAGGCTCAAAAAGCAAGCTATTGTTTACCCACTGCCAGCCCCGGCTATATTTATAATTCTCTTCACCATATTCCTTAATTTTTACATTGGATATGTAGGGGCGGAAATTGTCGATTAGAATTTGCTTAGGTTCATTATTATTTGGGTTTGCCGGATTTATCGCTTCTGTATTATTGATTCTATATGCCTTTGGTTTGATCAAATAAACCCCGTCAGGATAACGAGCCTCTGCATTGCTTATCGCTAGTTTTATTGTTCCAGTGAAAGTGTCATCCTTATGTATTCGTGTGTAAATATCTGAAAAATACCAATTGTCATAGGGGTAACTGTTATATGCATACGGATCAATCCCTGTGCGGATGATGGAGCCATAGGCCGAGGCAATATCGTAACTTGAATTGCCTGAAGGATAACGGGTGTTATCTATCCTACCTCCCAACACAATTTTACTATCAAAGTTATCGCCTAAGATTAATTTATAGTCACTATCATTTTGTCCATATTTTTTTATGTAAAAATGAACTTTCTCAATGTCCATTACTTGATTCGTATATCTACTACCATTACTAGCTCCAGCCATTTTTATTTTCACCTGTATACTCCCTTGTTCCGCACCAGAGTAAAAGCTATTCTGATTGTACTTAGTTAGATTTGTTATTCCTTCAATTGAAATGTCAAAGTTCGTATTAGCATGGTTAACTATTTGTAAAGGATTTTTTGCATTATTTCTTTGTGTGCTTGAACTTACCCCGTGAGTCGGATCTTCAGCATAATATAAATGTAAGTGAGTATCAAAGTTTGAATTGTCCCCCCCAGAGTTTCCAAGTGGTGCAATTGGGTCACCAGCATTACAAGTGTTTTGTGTTACATATGTTACATCATCATATTCTACAGCAAGCCCATTTATTAAACTATATGCAATTCCAGTGCTAAGACAAATAATTACCCATGTGCCATTATCAGATTTGGTTAATACCATATCTCCACTTTTTTGCGTAACTCCTTTGTTTTTACTAAAAATATGGCCAAATCCTAGATTTCTATTGCTATTATTACGATCTTGAATGATAAAATACTTATATCCATTGTCCAGTGTTACAAATGTAAATCTTCCATCAAAAGGTGCTATAATATGATATCCTGTTTCATCAGTATTTGTGTTCCCATCAGCGATATTATAATCAATGCCTTGATGCCACTTTGAACTTTCATATCTTCGCATACCAAAATCGGAGTTTAAATCCCAGGTGGAATAATCTGTCACGTTACTATATACTGGATTTGCCCCCTGACAATCAGTACAGGGTTGATATTGCAGTGTTATCTGGCTTAATGAGACTTTTGTCAAAAACAATATAGCAATTAAAATTTGTATTTTTTTCATTTCTCGTAGGTTTTAATAAAATCCCTTTCAAACAAAAGTTCAAGTTCTTCACCCCGAATATTTTTAAAATAAAGTCCATGGCTATCTTTCCACATGTTCCCGCTATTGAGCCAGGCTTCTCTGCTTGGATAAATATATTTTCCAATTTCACCTGATTTTGCGTCTAAAAAATAAATGCAGTGTTTGCCTGGTTTGCCTATATCATAATCATATTCTGTAACAATTAACTTAGTGCCTATAAACCCAACAATAATTGCTTCTTTAATAGGCATATCCAAAATTAATGAGTCGTTGTTTGAATTATATATCCTTACACCCTCATGAATATATTCATTATTCATTGCACCGCCATAATCAAAACCCACAAATTCATTGTCTTCAGTAATGCATATTGAGTTCACATTTACACCAAGCGATTTCGAAATATGTTCTATCTTCCCTTTTCTGTTAAGTACATAATAATATGCTGTTGCGCCAACATACATTTCACCAAATTCATCATAAACCATAAAAGTATATGCAAGAACTATATTTGAACTCGGATTATCAAATCCCCCTGATAAGGAAACATCACCAATAAAGTATTTTTCTTGACTGCTAATGATCTCTGCTTCTGGTAAATATTTGCTTCTCAGATTTTTAGGAATGATTATATCAAATTCAGGTTTAGTTAATTTGTAAGTATTCCAACCCCAGAAATCTTTATGAATGACATCAAAGTCAAAATTATTAAAAGGGTTGCTGCCGATAATATCAAATGTGTCTGTTTTGCTTAAAATGGTATCACTAAAAAGAATAGCAACTGGCATTGAAACATTTTTTTCATTATAAATGTATTCAATAGTTGTATTTTGCGCAGTTGCAATTTGGTTGCAAAACATAATCGCAATTACTATTATATGTAAATTTTGAACGATATTTTTTTTCATGTTCTCCTATTTTGTATTTACCTTCTTCTCCAACTCAATCACATACAACGTCAGCTCCTCAATTTTTTTAAGCAGCAGGGCATTCATTTGAGCAACATCAATCCCATTGGCCCTAACCTCTTCTTCCGAGGGTAAATCGGGTAAATGTTGATGCTCTTTAATGTAGGCTTCAACTTCGGATAGAGGCGTCAACTGGTAATCGTCTTTAAAGACACAGTCCCACCAACTTTGGGTATTTACCCTTACAAGGCTTGAGGTTATTTCGCCATTCACATAAAGATTGGTAGCCACATCAGGATCGCCGAAATAAACATTATTATCAGCCCTTATGGACATTACCTGTATGTTTTGGTTGTGAAATTCGATTCGGCCACTTGTACCGGTCGAAAAAAGTTTTATTGAACCGGTCTGAGAGCTGTTGTTGCCCATTAGTATGTATGATCCGTCGGTTTCAGAGCTATTGGCATAAATACCTAGCGATTGCCAGTCATTTCTGCCCCCTTTTATATTACCGCTGCATAGCATATTCCCTTTAATGTGAAGGGCTTCTGCAGGAGTAGAGGTACCTATACCCACCTTTTTTGTATTGTCAACGGTTATATTATTGCCATTTTGTTGCCATATGCCCGTGTTGACCGTGGTTGGATTTACCCATGTGGCATTTCCGTTTGCATCAGATTGTAAGATGTACCCGTTCATATAGCCTGTCGCCAATTGAAGTTCAGCCGTTTTGATTTTGCCCACCACTTCAAGTTGGGCCGAAGGAGAAAAGGTGCCTATGCCAACCGGACCGCTCACCACAAGACTATTGCTTTCAGGAGGTATAATCGCGTTGAAGCCAATTGAAACAGAACCATTTACCTGTAAGGATGTCAAAGGGTTATCGGTACCAATGCCAACCCTTCCATATAGGGCAGAGGTAACAGGTTGTTTGCTATTGCCTACCTGCAGATCACCGTTAAGTAAGGTGTTCCCTTTATCTACATGCAGCCGTGCCTGAGGAGAATAGGTTCCAACACCAACATTACCTTCATTAAAGACATAAAACTTTTCCGTTTGAAAAGACAAACCCTGCCCCGGATCCGCGGTAATGCCGTGCTTAGTATTACCTATGGTAAAAATAGCAGTCGATCTCGAACCCCAGGTGCCTAATTCAAGAAAGAGCGATGCGTTTTCACCGGCCAGTGATTTAACATGCAAACCGGCTTGCGGTGACGTTGTTCCGATTCCGACTTTACCAATACCGCTATAAGATGATGAGGGGCCAACAAACACCGTGGGAATGGTGCTGTTAAAACCAATCATAAGGGAAGCAGGGATGTTGTTACGCATAACCTGACCGGACACGCTGGAGCCCAGAATTATGGAGTTCATTCCTGTGATACCGGTTTCTACAAACCTACCTATAGCCAGAGACTGCTGTCCATTTGCTATTGCATTTTGTCCAATTGCATACGATTGCAGGGCTGCATAGCTTGACTGCCCAATAGCAATTGAATAATTCCCCAATGCCGTTGAATTGTAACCCAATGATATGGATGCAATCCCATTTGCCTTTGAAAGTTGACCTGCAGCAAAACTGTAATTGTTGGTTGCCTGGGTATAGTAACCAATTGCACTTGAATAAGTGCCGCTAGTCACCGTCCCTTCCCAATACACCTGAGCCATAGCCGCAGGATAAAAACCTGCAATCAAAATGCACGAAAGTAAAATCCATTGATAACTTCTTTTCATAAGTTTTACATTTATTGGTGAATTATTATTTTTTGCGTGAATACTTCATTTTGCCGGCCTTTTAATACTATGAAATAGATGCCGGGTGGCAAGTTGGCAACGTTGATGCTGTTTTTCCCATTGCGAAGGCTCACCTGCTTTAACTCTCTTCCGGTCATATCGTTAATAGAGCATTTCGCTTTGTCCCACGATAAATCAACAAAGAGTATTTCTTTTGCAGGATTGGGATAAACAACCGCGGGCAGCAGTGGGCATAAATCCGGATGACTGCTCATGGTAACCAATCCCTGATTGTTGAGCTTCATGAAAAATACATCGTTGTAATTGTTGTGCTGATTGTGATCGTAACGGGTGGCAGACACAAAGGCTCCGCCATCACGGGTACTAAGTATTGAATATGCCCTGTAATATGCATCTCCGCCATAAAAGCGCTCGTAAACAGGCTCAAGTTGGCGGTTAAGCATACCAACCCTTATCCAGGAAGGCTGTCCCGGCCAAATAGCTGAAATAAGATTTTTTGTTCCCACGTATTGGATGCTGTCAGGCGAAATAAAGTCAAGGGCTGACGCATAACCGATACCATCTATACTATCTGATGCTCCTATCAGGGTGTAATCTGTGAACATGAATGCTGAGTCGGTCTCAGTTATAGCTATTTCATTCTGATTTGCTGTCCAATTTTTGTAATTATAGGCCAGTAAAAAAGTGCTGTCGGTAATCCATTTGGCTTTTGAAAAGCCCATCATATCCGTCCTAATTAGGGTTTTTACCCGCTCAAAGTTGAACAGGGTATCATAAACCACCAGTTGAACGGAACCGTAAGTGATCAATTCCGGAAAATATGCCTCTGAAAGCAACCACAATTGAGACCCGTCAGGCGAAAAAAGCATATCATAACATACCTGATTCCCGTTTATAGAATACCGACGGGTACACACCGTATCAAAATTGCTGTTGAGCTTAACAAAGTACGGATCGTTCAGGTTTGGGGGATTGGAGCCCAGCCCATAATCACCCAGAAAAAGGTAGTACGATTCCAGGTGTTTCTTTATGACGGAAGTTGAAATTGTTTGAATGCCGGGCAATGTAACTTCCTTTCTATTTACTATATTGAGTTCGGCATCTAATTCAAGCGAAAGAAGCTTGTTGCAAGTTAGTATTGATGTTCCTATAGGGCCAAGTAGCCTATAATTACCATTTTCAAGTTGTTCTATATTGGTAAACCAATTTACTGAGTCTCCAAATACGAACGTTTTACTAAGAGTATCTCCAGTAGGGCTTATCCTCCAAATAACGCCCTGTTGAACGGGGTCTGCTATCCTATTAAAAGAACCGGCTATCAAATAGTTACCTTGGTTATCTTCTAATATTCTCGAGCCTACTTCATTTTTTCCAGAACTTGAAAACCACACCTGAAAGGAATTTTGACCAAAAAGATGACCAGCGTACAAGAGCATTATTATTATTAAAACATTTTTCATGGACAATTTTTTAACAAGTTAATCAGAAATAAATGTAAAAGATAGCTTCTACTCAATACTAATTGGGTAGTCGTTGTGTGGCTCTGAAATTTCCCAACATACTGTCTTTTTGAGACCATAGGTCATATGTGGTGCATGATAAATGGTTATATATGATGGAACGTCGTTATCTATCAGAGGAGGAGGGCTATCTATCATAAATGTAGCAACGCTTTTACCGGTATTGGCAAGAAACCCGACTAATATTTCATCCAGCCCATTTAAATAATAATCCATTTCATGTATTCCCGGGTGATTGGCTTCCAACCCCAGGCACTGAACCGTGTCTGTCAATATTTCTATTACCGGGCCGTGCGCATAGAAAATCTTATAATCACAAAAATTATCAGGTACGCCATCTCCCTCATAATCGGTTGCAATAAAATCTTTAGGTTCTGTAAACGGAAACCAGTACCTGCAATTGGGAGGTGGTGCCGGTTTGTATTTAAACAAGATATGTTGTTCAAGTACATTAGGAGCCCCTCCTAAGGTAGGATCCCCATTGTAGCAATTTTCTGTATCTCTTAACCACCAATACTGCTCTTCAACATCAAAAAAACCATAAGCAGCAATTGCCGGTGCGTTATCTGTGCCGGTTTGTATTTCAAAGCTTAGATCCACCGCTTTCAGGGTAGGATTCATTTCAGAACCAATAAAAGCGATATTGATCAATTGTCTGCTGGTCTTATTTATTTTTAGGTATTTCCCCCTTACCTTTTCCACTGCAGTATTATATCCTTCCAGAGCATCCACCAGGTATGCTTTACCTTCGGTGGCTATTATCGGCAGGCTTATGTTTACGGTATCCAGTTGCATTTTACCATAAGTAGCCGTGTGATTGCAATACACATAGTTTAGGGTTGCACTGATGTAATAAATGGCATCGTCAATAAGCATTTTTTCGTCACTTTTATGCATTTTCCCTTCTTTTAGGTTGGTTGCCATTTGCGAAAAATCCAATACTTTGTTTACCAGGTCGTCATCGTTCCTAAATTCACCTTCCGGTTGTATGGCCAGTTGTTCTTCATGTTTTTCCTTATTGCAAGCGGGGGCGATGTACATTAAAACGGCTGCCATTCCTGCTAAAAAAGCAACTTTTCTGATTTTGTTCATAATTAGTAGAATTAAATTAAAAATTGGGTTTGTTTTTAAATTGAAATTTTACCTTTCATTCAATTACAAGTTTTTTAATAACAACCATTCCCTGGTATTTAACCGATATAAAATATGCCCCCCGGGCAAGATCACCAATAGCCATTTGTAAAGGGGTTTCGCATGAAAAGTAATGATTTATCACTTTCCCATTCATATCTGCTACAATAATTTCATCAACATTGGATATGTTGCCTACTTTCACCGTACAATAATCTGATGTTGGATTGGGTGAAAGCGTAACCTCAAATTCAAAAGGGGCGATACCGATTGGCACGATGGTCAGGTTTTTAGTCTCCGGCAGTTTTCGCATGCCCATAAAGAAGTCAATAAATCCACCTTCGGTATTTTTATCATAGAGAAAGCATGCAGATGATAAGTAATTTCCAATAATTAAAAAATCAGTTTTATTTACTGGAATTACCTCCTTTATAATACCAGGAACATTGGCCATTATTTCATTTATCCTGCCTTTGGAATCATGGAATGCAAGGTAAGAATTATGCCATTTACCTTCCGGGATCAGTTCAACTCCACAAATAGTAACAGGTTTGGAGTAAACATCAACCGAAAAATAGGTATTTTCATTAAACGATGAAATTTTTGTTCCTCCCGGATACCCGGGGCCGCTGTTGTTTTCTGTCCAGCTAATGCTACCATCCATTCCAATTTTACTGAAGTATGTATCCTCATTCATAGCTTGATTCTCTGAACGTGTAGATTTCAATTCCGGTATATTGCCGTACTTTCCTGAGATTAAAAGACTACCCTTCTTATCGGCTTCTATCGATTCAATTCTTTCATTATTCTCACTACTAAATTTACGTTCCCATACCAAATTCCCTTGTTTTGAAAGGCATTGAATAATAAAATCTTTGTTTCTAAATGTCTGATGTAAAACATTCTCAATAAGCAGGTCAGAACTAAATTCTAAAGCATAATATAAATTATTATTATCTGAAGCAAGCAAAGTTTTATCTACTTTACCAACATCCCTGCGCACCCATTTGAGGTCGCCCTCAAGATCAAAGCTGGCAATAAATGGTGTTGTGCCGGTTTCAATATTAAAGATTCTGCTGCTAGTATCATCATCTTTTCCATTGCTAATAAATGGACCTGTTAATTGACCCGTAATAAATATGCTATTATCATCAATATCCATATCAAAAAGGTAATCATGTTCTTTGCTGCCATAAGCTTTCGCCCAAAGCAGTGAGCCTGAGGTTGTATATTTTGCAATAAAAATATCTGAATTGCCGGGCCCTTGTACTGTATGTCCGTCGAAATCAGCTTCCCACATGAAACAACCTGCGACTATTAGGTTACCCTCATTGTCTAATTTAATTTTTTTTGCATATTCTGAAATAATCAGGTTTTCCGAGTAATTACCCCCCGCTTTTTTAGCCCAAATCAAATTACCCTGCTTACTGAACTTGGCGATTAAAATATCATTATCCCCATTTGATTTTAATACTATACCGTCTATATCAATTTCATCCTGAAAATAGCCTGCCACATATATATTGCCGTAAGCATCAGCGCAGGCGCTCATAATTTCATCGGCTCCATGCCCGCCAAAAGCCCTGGTCCATTCCCAATTATTATCCTGTCCAACAGAAAAATTGCTAAGACCTAAAATGAAGGCAACAAATAGGTAAACATGTCTATTTTTCATATTCGGTATTATTGGTTGGTGTTTCG